>JADMIO011222159.1_pt1 | contig 44005 bp, 34 predicted proteins | sample 8958161 | NCBI WGS metagenome assembly JADMIO01 (sample SAMN16585339, study PRJNA669376) | soil metagenome | isolation source: Crop rotation soil | place: USA: Cullars Rotation, Alabama | collected 2011
CGCGACAACTTGTCCACGTGGAATTCTAAGCTTAGGATCCCAATGTGCTGGAAAGAAAATCAGCACCACTATTTATATGGGAGCTTGGGCAGAAGATACATTTGGGAATGACACTGCATGTGATTGGGTCGCATCGTTCACTGACAATCCGGGATTGGAAAGAGTTCAGGAGACAATTGATGCAGTTCTAGATTCCGAAGATTACCTGGACAGCGATGAGGCATGCGAGTGCCTGGCTGCATGTGAGGTGCTCGCGCGTTTGCAGGGGCGATGGGGTCTTCGCAATGCCTACAGTGAAGACCTTGACCGATGGGTTGAGTCAAACTCGATAACGGTGCCTAATAGCCTCAAGCTCGCCGCCGACTCGGCAATCGAGCGAATCCTTGGTCCAAAATCAGAGCTTCTGGAATTGTGGGACGAAGATGGCCGCAACGAGAAATGGCATAATGCAATTGACGACCTCCGAAAACGAGTTAAGGGCTAACCGTGCGTTGGAGATCAGAACCCATAATCGTTGGGACACTCGACGCGTATGAGCGATTCAAGAGATTCCAAAGCAGCCCAAATTCAGGATTCCATTCGTCAGGTTCTCCTCTGCGACTGGAATCCGATCGGTTTCGGAGAGGTGCTGCCCGCAGACGAGTATGACCGCTACATCGCACCGGTTTACCGAATCCTGGTTGGGAGCCGGTCTGAGCAGGAGATTATCGAGTGTCTTTTCCGACTCGAGCGTGACATCATCGGTTCACCGTGCGGGTCGGCAGAGCAGTTGCGGCCGGTCGCACGCAGGCTGTTGGAGCTCGACGTGAGATTATGAACCTGCAATCTAGCCATGCGATGGGCATCAGAACTACAAATCTACTCTGGGAATTCGGAGCCCTTTTGCGTAACCGCTAAAAACGCTAAAATGACGCGAAAGGGGATTTTGGAAAAGCGGTAGGGGACTTCCGCAGTCCAAGACGCTTCGCGATATCCCCGAGACTCGTGACCTTTCCGAAGGATCATGGAGTGCGCCAGTCCTCTGGCGCTTTAAGGGGGGTGTAAGTTCTCGTACAGATCGAAAACTTTCAACGCAAAGACGCCAAGTCGCCAAGGCGCAAGACCCGCAGACAGGAGCAGTTTTCAGGTTTTCAACCACAGCTGTTTTCCCTACGGGCTACCTAAACAGCTGGGCTCGCTATTGCACGCGACTATCAGGGTCTTCGATGAAGCGTGCTGTGCGAGGTTATCATGTTATCACGAAAGGGAGGTCGGAATTGGTTAACCGAAACATGGGTAAATGACGCGAAAGGGGATTTTGGAAAAGCGGTAGGGGACTTCCGCAGTCCAAGACGCTTCGCGATATCCCCGAGACTCGTGACCTTTCCGAAGGATCATGGAGTGCGCCAGTCCTCTGGCGCTTTAAGGGGGGTGTAAGTCCTCGTGCAGATTGAAAACTTCCAACGCAGAGACGCAAAGTCGCCAAAGCGCAAGAAAACTGGGGAATGAGAACCCGACTCTCTAATCAGCAATTACGCCACCTCTGTTGACTCCGTTACCTCCTGTTAAAGATTATCACAGGCAAAATGTTCAACAGCCCAAAATTCAAGTCAGGCAAACCAATCTGGCCCTTGATTGCAGGAATAGCTCTCCTCGTTGGCTTTGGGATCCTGGCTCTCCTCCTGTGGACCAATTCAAGCGGCGTGCCCCTGGTGGGGAGCTGTTCGTCTACGGCAAAAAACGACGGCAGGAGACAGCTGACGCTTTATCTGACCAACCAGAGTTCGGTCACAATTGATTTGGGACCGGTGTTTATCCTGCGTCCAATATTCGGAGCAACATCTGGGCTCACTCCTCGTGTGCCTGTGCCGACGAGGGTGCTGGAACCTGGCAAGAGTCAGGTCGTCCGGTTCGTGATTCGATCCGACGCAGAGGCGGTGGAGTTGGAATGGGAAAAGCATTCGCGATTGGGGCTGTTCCTGAAAAAGCACCTGCGGTCGTTTCCGAAAATCGGGAGCATGCTTCAGCCTGAGCACACGTTATCCATCCCTGTAAAACCGGCTTAGGCGAAGGATGTTTAAACGCTAAGACGCAAAGTCGCCAAGGCGCAAGACCCGCAGACAGGAGCCGTTTTCAGGTTTTCAACCACAGCTGTTTTCCCTACGGGCTACCTAAACAGCTGGGCTCGCTATTGCACGCGACTATCAGGGTCTTCGATGAAGCGTGCTGTGCGAGGTTATCATGTTATCACGAAAGGGAGGTCGGAATTGGTTAACCGAAACATGGGTAAATGACGCGAAAGGGGATTTTGGAAAAGCGGTAGGGGACTTCCGCAGTCCAAGACGCTTCGCGATATCCCGAGGCTCGTGATCCTTCCGGAGGATCATGGAGTGCGCCAGTCCTCTGGCGCTTTAAGGGGGCGTGTAAGTTCTCTTGCAGATCGAAAACTTTCAACGCAAAGACGCCAAGTCGCCAAGGCTCAAACTCGTCAACATGCCTTGAGTCCTCCCGCACAACCTTACCCTCCGGAGCTTTAGGAGGAGGTTGCGAAAGGTGTTAGGCCTGGCTCCGGAGATTGCTCCGACCACCGCAAAAATTGATGCTTCTCGGGCAAGAACTGTGAAGCCGCAGAGCTGAGCCGGTTGTACTGATTAGAAGGTAGAAGCGGCAAAAGGCCGTGAGGAAAAAGGAAACATTGAACAAAACCAACGCTATGAAAAAATATACAATTCTTAAAACTATCCGTCTCGCCTGCGCGACATTGGCATGCACGGCCATGTTGCCAGTTGCGCTCCAGGCAGCGGATGTGATGAAGCCCATGAAGGGTGGCGAGCATCTGATGATGCTAAATAAAGTCGATACCAAAAAGGATCTCGACGCCCTTAAAACCGGCGACACGTTCACCATGGTCTGTGCCAAGTGTAAGACAGTATGGACCAGCCGTGTAAGGCAGGGAGCCAAAGGAGCCGAAGTCCTGATGGCGCACGGTCAGCCGCAGGAAATAATCGGCACTCATGCCTGCAAAGGATGCAATTCGACCCTGACCGTTGTAGCTCATGGCAAAGGAGACCTGACGGAATTGAAACATAGCTGCAAATCGTGCGGGGATGAGTCCGCATTCTGCTGCGCGGCCAAAGCTGGCGGCGAGAAGAAGTGAAGTCATGGAGGATCGCACGTAAACCGTCCTGAGAGAACGGAATCACTCGGACGGTTTCCGGTTTAGAGCTTACAGGAAGGAAATTGAGGGAGAAATCGAATCCCCCACGCAACCGCCGCAAAGGTCACAAGGCGTTTCGTAATTCCGGAGGATCATGGAGTGCGCCAGTCCTCTGGCGCTTTAAGGGGGGTGTAAGTTCTCGTGCAGATCCAAAACTTTCAACGCAAAGACGCCAAGTCGCAAAGGCGCTATAATAGGGAGGGAAATTTTTACAGGAGGGGGCGGGAGGTAACAGAGAGAGCGGAGGGGTTGTTTTCAGGTTCTCATGTTTTCATGTTGTCACGACAACAGCATAGGAATTTTTCAACCGCGAAGCATGCTAAATGACGCGAAAGGAGATCCGGGAAAGGCGGTAGAGGACTACCGCAGTCCAAGACGCTTCGTGTTGTCGTGTAGCGCGTGAGATATTCCGGAGGATTATGGAGTGCGCCAGTCCTCTGGCGCTTTTGGGTGAGAGGCCCAGAGAGCGCGAATTCGCGGAACATGCCAATCGGCTTTGACAATGGGTTTCGAAAGGTCGTATGATTGCTGAAGGCCAGATTAGGATTCATGAAAAGCAAACCCACTACGGCGAAAGATTGGACCGTTTACTTTTTGACTTTCTTTCTGGTTCAGTCGAGCACGATGTATCTTTTCCTCCGAGTGTTCCACTGGAACTTTTTCGTTTGTGGATGTCTCGCGGCAACGATGGGAGTGGCCTGTGGGTTAGTCGTCATGCGCTTACTCTGCACTGGAAGAGTGTATTAATTCTCAGCACCTATGGAGCGGGAAGTTTTTGTTTTGCCGAATGGGGAAACGGTGTTGGCCTGGGATTTGAAGTTCGGCCCCATGGCACAGCAGGTGGAAACGAAGCCTTGTAAGTTCGAGGAGGCGATCGGTACGTTTCGCAATGGAACGATAACTTTCACGGTCGAAACAGGAGCTGTCCGGTTCCGTATCTGCGAGGGAACACTTCAGGCCGGGCTGACCGGTCAGCTTTCCACGAAGGATGATTCCTTTTACGAGGTGGAAATCACGTCAATCGAGGCGGACGGAGAGCATGAATTGGTGACTGGCACCGCGACTCGCACGCTGCGGATTAGGAGTGACAGTTAGCACGGCACCCCACCTCCCAAAAGGGTTGCGTGTTAGGGGGACGAGGCGTTAATGTGGTGTAAAGCAAGCAGGCATGCAAATCTCAAAGGCGAGAATTATCGTCAAGAAAGAACGCCGACATGCGCACTCCAATGAGTCGGACATCATGATCGCCCGGCGAACCGAGCGGTCCTATTTGATTGCGGCGCTGGCGTTAGCCGGCACGGGTCTTCTTGACCTGATCGACCATGGCAGCAGCGGGACTATTACCACTTACCGGATCTTTTTTGTCAGCGTAGTGTGTTTGGTGAGTTCCTTGTTTTTATTTCAAAGCTATCGCTTCAATCGCATCCGAAGATTGCTGGAAATGAGCAACTCGGCGCCGGGTGAATAGTAAGAGACTCCAAATCCCCGTAGCAGTGTGACGTAAGTCCGCTCATTACTCATTTTTTCCTTCGATCCCGAGAAGAAAGCCAAAGATGGAAAATTTACTCCGAGCTCGCTGGATCGGCATCGAATCCAAAAAACAGCAATCCACTGTAGCAGCGCAACTGCCTTCCCCGCTCGTTCCAAACATTGTAGCAGCGCAACGTGAGTTCACTCACTAATTGTCTCCTCAATCCCAAACCAAGCCGCTTGGTTCCGACGAGACCCTGAACTTTCCGATCCTCAACTCTTTCACCTGAACACGGGGTTGGCGCGCAGCGTCAGATCTTTCAGCGGAAAGGTTATGAGTAAGAAACCGATCATCGTTTCCGTGAGGGGTGCGTTTACATTGGTTGAGTTGTTAGTGGTGATTGCCATCATCGCCCTCCTGGCCGCGTTGTTGCTGCCGGCACTTGCACGGTCCAAGGCAAAGGCGCAACGCATCGGCTGCGTGAATAATCAGAAGCAAATCGGTCTTTCGCTCACTATGTGGGCGAGCGATCATAATGATAATTTTCCGTCCACCGTTGATGCGCTGGAGGGCGGAAGCAAAGGGAAGTTAGAGACGTGGGAGCACTTTAACAATATCCCCAACGAATTGGTAACACCGAAGGTGCTCCATTGTCCCAGTGATCCCTTGAAGCAAACGGCCAACGAATTTTCTGCTGCGGCGATGGGGTTGGCGACGTTAAAGAATGCAGCCATTAGTTACGCCATCGGAACGGGCGCGGTGCCAGAACGTCCGGCGGCGCACCTGGCGGGCGATCGCAACCTGCTCGGACGTGATGGACAAGGTTGCGGCCCAGCCGCGATCTATGGGTTCATAACTCAGCTCAGGGTGACCGACAATCCGCGCTGGGACAGCACCCTGCACGTAAACGCCGGCAATATGGTTTTGGCGGATGGAAGCACTCAACAGTTTACGCAGACTGGTCTCGCCAGGCAGATGGCGAGCACGGACGGCGATCCAAATTGTTCCTTAAAGCCGAACTGAGTTGAGCGCCTGATTCGCGAAAGCTTTCAACGCAAACCCGGTAAGACACGGAGAGGCGACAAGGCAGAGAAAATATGAGCCGCTAAGAAGCGCAAAATCCGCAAGAAGGTAGATTGAAGTTAAACAGGGAAGTGAGGGGAATAAAGTTAACGCAGATGGGAATCAATGGGCGCAGATTGGCCTTGGGGGAAAAGCGGTAGAGGACTACCGCAGTCCAGGACGCTTCGCGTTGGCCGAGACGCACCGCCATTCCGGAGGATCCTGGAGTGCGGCAGTCCTCTGGCGCCTTACGGTGGGCATATAAGCCGTCGCGTGGGTTCTGAAAACTTTCAACGCAATGGCGCGAAGTCGCCAAGGCGCTAGAAGAGGAAAAGTTTTTAACCGCGAAACATGCTAAATGACGCGAAAGTGTCGCAGGAAGTTTTTAACCATCCCGATGAGGTAGCGGTGCACCTCACGGGGTGAACAGATGGAAATTAATGGGTGCGCATGGACAGTGGAATAAAGCGCTCAGCAAAGTAACTATGACGCTTTGGCAGGGCTTGTCGGCGACGAATAGCTTATCACGCATGAAGGCTTCACTTCGAAATCGCCGATGGGGAATTGGCAGCCTGATCGGCGCCGCAGCGCTTGTGGCAAGTTATGTCCTGTGGAGCTTCAATCGTCCTCCATTTCCGTTGACGCGGTTGGCCGAGTTGAATGCAACAATGAACACGAACGATGTCCAGAACGTGCTCGGTCCGCCTCGCAAAACCTGGACGCGAGTCAACGGCACTGGCCAGGCACATACGGAATGGGCTTATGCACGGCCGCTGAGTTGGTCAATCGTGTATATCTATTTCACGCCCGATGGACGGTTTCAGAAACATCGTTACGATTATTGAATAAAGCAGTTATCACGAGGAGGATTCAGACTTTGACAGGGGGCCTTTGGAGATTATTGTTTTAACCATGAACACCAGGAGGCTTAGCAGGGATGCAACCGAGCTCTGACTTTGCAGTGCGTGACTCGAGCAAATCGGAAACTCTTGTTTTTGATTCCGGCAGGTTTCCTTTGTGGTTTCGCATTCCGGCGTTGGTCTTTGGAATCTTCGCGCTTTGGCTCGGGCTCGATTTAGCCGCTGGATTGTTCGGGCTCAGTTTGGGTTATCACTTTTCGAAGGGGTCCGGCTCCCCTGTCCTCGCTTCGCTCGCCTGCTTCGCTATCGGAGCGCTCTGGGTGTTTGTTTGGTTCGCGCAGTTACGTCTTCTCTTTGATACCACTCGGCAGGAACTGATCGTCCGGACGAGGGGATTCTTTCGCTCGCATGATCGGCGCATTGCCCTCGCAGGGTGCGGCGAAATTCTGATTCGTCAGGTCCGCACGGGCAGGGCGGGTAGCACATGGAGGGTGAGTGCCAAGTTTGCAGATGGGAGGAGTGAGTACGTCTCCGATATTGCAACGGGAATTGAGTCGCTCGCGAAGTCACTTGAGACCGTCGCTCTCTTGCCGGTTAAAATGCAGGCCGATGGCGGGCGTGCAGGTTGAGGCAGTATCTGTTATGCTTTGCGACTTATGCCGAATTTCTGGTTTTTAAGTTTTCATGTGATCACGGGGCGAAGGAATGGTTAGCCGCGAAACCTGCTAAGCATGCAAAAGGAGATGTGGGAAAGGCGGTAGAGGGCTACCGCAGTCCAAGACGCTTCGCGTTGGCCAAGACGCAGCGGCATTCCGGAGGATCCTGGAGTGCGCCAGTCCTCTGGCGCCTTACGGTGGGCATATAAGCCGTCGCGTGGGTTCTGAAAACTTTCAACGCAATGGCGCGAAGTCGCCAAGGCGCTAGAAGCGGAAAAGTTTTTAACCGCGAAACATGCTAAATGACGCGAAAAGGACGCAGGAAGTTTTTAACCGCAGATGGGAATCAATGGGCGCAGAGGGAACGAATTGGAAACTTTTACAGCAGGTGAAGGAGGTGAGGTAGTCATGGACATCAACCGCTTGCTCGCACGAAGGGCAAAGCGTTTCGTAATTCCGGAGGATCTTGGAGTGCGCCAGTCCTCTGGCGCTTTCGGGTGAGAGGCGCAGAGAGCGGGAAATCGCGGAAAATGCCACAGCTTTGACAATGACCTTCGAAAGGGCATATGATTGCTGCCAACGAATCAAAGGGCGTTGCCATTAACCGAAATGAAACCTATGACCTTCAAGCGGTTTACCGATAGTTGGTGGTTCTGGGGCATCCTCGTTTTGGTGACCTTGTTCTATGGCTTCCATTTTCATTGGAATTGGGTGACATGGTTTCTGCTCTGTTTTCTCGCAATGACCGCGACCATGCGCGTTGTTGCATCTCGACGAAAGCCTTAAGGTATGTGGATCGGACGCACAGCGGAAGAACAAGCCCAGTGGCATGCCACTGCAAAAAAAGAGGCGCGTTCGCACGGCTGGATGATTGCTCTGGGGGCATGGGCTCTTGCAGTCATCTTGCTGTCGTTCGGTTGGACGGTAAGTTTCTCGGCTGGTATCGCAACTCACAGGTCGTTTGGGGGCCCGTTTTGGTTGCGCCTTTTGATTTTCGGGGTCGTCTGTTCTCCGATCATTTGCATTGCCCGGCGTTCCGAGAGTCGACGAGAACTTGAGACAGATCTGGCACGGACGATTTGTCCCAAGTGCGACACCGCCGGTGAAAGTAATTCAGGGAATGAGTGCCAGTGCGGAGGCTCCTTCGTTCCCGTGAGCACTGTGAAGTGGGTTGAGTAGAAAATGCTGCGCCTGATTAAGCTACTAGCGATTCGGGATTACGCCTCGCGTTTGCACGTATCTTGGATTTGCTGTCTAACGTTCGTTCTAATTTGCACAGGCTGTGAACGCGCGCCGTCCAAAGGCAAGGTCGTTGGTTCTTATTATGGATTCCTCAACGGAGCGGACGAGCGTTTGGTATTGAAACCGGACGGGACATTTACTCAAAAGATTCGCTTGCCGTCCGGGCAGCAGGTCACAAGTGCCGGGACTTGGAGGCTGGAATACAAGGCCGTTACACTGGACGATTACGTGCATTTCTACGACGAAGCAAAGAACGGAGCGCTAATCAAGCCGACCAAGGTCTTTGGAATAATCTATCTCTGGAGCACAGACATGCTGATACGGGACTGGGATACCGGATATTACACTTTAAAGAAAACGTGAGTTTCGGATTGCTTCGGTGGTGCCGGGAGCGCGAAATTGCCAAGTCATAAAGACGTAAATTTGACCCAAAGTAAAATCTAAGCCGCTGACTAGGCGCGTGGGACGCGAATATCCAATGATGCTCCTGCCTCGCCTCGCTGTCGCTCGAAAGTGATTTGGCGGCTTCGTGTGTTAACCCCGGGTGGCGGACGCTTTAAGATGAATGCTTAGTGAAGCGTCCTTACCCGGGGCTACTTTCTTGCTGCCCCGTTGGGGCGCCTTGGTTTTCGATTCAGGCCTTCGCGAGCGAATCAGCCTCGCCCGCCTGATAACGTGAGAACTTGATAACCTGAAAACCTGCTGGCAATCATTACTCAACTTCCGCTTCCCTTCCCATCGCTACGGCCTGAATAGTCGCAAGTGCATTTCCCTCCAGCCGATTGTTGACGAAGATGTAGGTCTGGTGTTTTCCAGTGCCTTTGATTCGATAATCGATGAGTTGTCTCGCCGCTCGTCGCGCTTCGCGATCGACCTCTTTCACTTCGCGGTAGGGACTGAACAGCTTGACGGCGGCTTCATAATCGCGTCCGGGCTTGAGCAGAAACCGCGCGCCGCAGATCGGCGGATGCGTGATGCTCCCCGGCATGTCGAGTTGCTCGCCCACCCCCGGCATATGTGTCCAGCTATTAAAGATGTGGGCCACGCCGTGTCGGCTCAACATGGCAAAGTAATCCGGGTGCAGGAAATTCCGGTTGCGCATCTCCACTCCATACGGCCAGCCCCGCGGCAGCTTCGCCAGGAAGCCATCGAGCGCCTCGACAAAATCACGGCCGCGCCCAAAGTCGCTCTTGTGGAATTGGGAAAACTCGAACATGAGCAGGCCCACCTGCTCGCGGAATTCCTCGCAAGGCTTGAGGAACGCCGTGGCGAACAAGTCCGCGTTCAGAAAGTTTTCGTTCAATCTCCCGGCGCGGATGCCGTGACGCGGCAGGTTCGTAAATTTCTTGATCGTGATTTCATCAGTGACCTTGAACCCGAACCGGAAATCGGCCGGCACTTGCGACACCATGCCCTCGAGGTAACGGCGATCGGGAAATTTGTAATAGGCGGCATCCACGCACACGGTCTTGAACACTTCGGCATATTCACGGAGGCATTCGCGCTCGAAACGGGATTCCGCGATCTTGCCGCGGTAAACATAGCGGCCTTCATCATAAAGCGTCCCACGCCAGCCGGCATACTTCCACGAGGAGGTGCCGATATAAATGCCCTGGGCAGCCAGTTCGGCGAGCTTAGCCGTCATCGCTGCTCGATTAAATTGGTCGTTGTCTGGAACACAATCCACAGGAGGAATAAATCAGCGCAAGCGGGGAAAGCCAAGCGCGAGAGACTGGGATTGAGCGTTTTCAGGTTGTCATGTTATCACGTTTTCAAGAGGCCTTGCTGGTGTGGCCTAGATGCAACGTTTCAACGCAAAGGCGCCCAAATCCGCAAAGGCGTAGGAAGAGGAGGGGATACTTTGAACTGCAAATTTCAGAGATTAACGCGGATGGAAAAGGTGATAATACTTTTCACAGAAGCTCACGAATGGCACGAAGCGGGACAGCAAGCACTTCGAGTTCGCCGAAAACACACGACATTCCGGAGGATCATGGAGTGCGCCAGTCCTCTGGCGCTTTCGGGTGGGAAGAGCAAGCCGCCAGGCTGCACTAAAAATCGCACACGAAACCTGTGGGTTCTGACCGCAAATGTCTCAGGTTAGAAGTGGATTTATGAGTTCGTTTGAAGCGGGGGAAAAGCGCTAGAGGACTACACGCACTCCAGGACGGTTCCTGCAGTGCGCCAGTCCTCTGGCGCTTTCGGGTTTGGTAGATGTAAATCTTGGCGAACCAGGAATATTGATGCTCTTGCCGATGTAATTCAGCTCATCCCTTTCAGGTTGAAAATCTCGACATTTGGGCCGGTTTCGGCTACCTTTGAACAATGACCGCCGCAAAAGTGATTGAGGAAATCCGGCAGCTCCCTCCCGAGGAACAATCCCGGGTCATTGAATTTGCTTTCGAACTCGCGCGGCAGCGTCAGCTCTCAGGCAAAGAATTATCGCGGCTTGCACAGCGGATGGTGGATACCAATGATGCGGTTGAAGCTGAAAATCTAAAGTCTGAAATCACGCGGGGATTTTACGGCGAGTAACTGTGCCACGCATTCGTAGACAGGGCGTTCCACGAGAGTTGTTGGCTCATCTTTTAGACCGCATTAAGAGCTGAGCCATTTCCGTTGATCAACTTGAGTTATTGGCGGATTGGCTCGCTACGGAACCTGATGTGCCCCATGCCAAATGGATCAAAAGATTTCCCGGAATGATAGTATGTGGTGAAGGGGACTTAATTCGGACCTTTCTTCAACCAGGCCAGGCAGCTTTGGGTGAAGAATTGAAATGACGGATTGTTTTGAGCGCGTAGCTTCGCTGCTCGTTCATATTTCAAGTCCACGTAACAATTGCGCACCGGTAGACAACAGTTTAGTCTTAATCAAGGTGCAACTCCGGGACTCAGCTCGGTTTAGACTCTTCGCCTTCGAAATAAACGCCAACTTGCCTTGGCGGTCTCGGCTCCGAAGGGCTGGAGCTTACGTCGCGCTCATGTGGATCATCATGTTAGTTGGAGGACTCGTCTTCAAATATGGCTTTGAACTCGTCGATGGTTCGTTCTTCACCTTGTTCGCTGAAAGCGCTGTGCTTCCAGTGCTCTTCTTCCTGTGCCTTGTTTTTGCCTACCGGGAAGCCGACCGAACGAAGAACCTCTATGAAGAGATGGATCGGAAAGGCGATGTAGAGGAGGCCGGAAAATGAAAAAATATCGGGGCACCATCCTTTTCAGCGCAGCCGCTTTGGCTGTGGCTTTGCCTTTAACCGAAATTGGGTTTTTGGGAATGCAGACCCTTTTGCCCGCGACCATGGGTGCCATTGTGGGTTGGTGTTTTACCGATAAGAGTCTGATAACTCGCTCGGTGCTTTTGTTCGGTGTGGTGCTCGGGGTTGCGCTCGCCCGACTTTGCTGGATAGTCATGCTTCTGGATGGCGGCGATTGGAGGCTCGACGGCGAGTGGAATTTGGAAGTCATGTCCATCATGTTCCAGTTATTCTTTGCAGTTGTCGGTTACTCCGTGACCAGCAGGGTGCACAGGAGTAAAGCCGGTGTTTTGTCTCAGTGAGTCTTAACCTTCTTGCTGGTTAAAGGCAGTAGAGGGCTTCCGCAGTCCAAGACGCTTCGCGGTTCAAAGGCATTTCGCAAGTCCGGAGGATCCTGGAGTGCGCCAGTCCTCTGGCGCTTTCGGGTGGAGACACGGGTTCGCGACTGCAACTGACCGAGTGGTGTGTTGCTTTGACAATGGATTGCCAACGCGTACCTTTTTATTAACCACAGAATTTATGCACCGGTTCGTCATCCCGTTTGTCCTCGGATTCGTTGTCGCCTGTTTTGTCTGCGCGTTATTCGTCCTGCCGATGTACGGAAGGAAGAGGTATGAATACGGTGTGAAGAATGGTGAGATTAGCAGCAAGCTTGAGCTCATGAAAAAAGTAGATGAGATGCTCGGGGACGATTTTACGCGCGCGGATGGATACAACACCTTCTTCGAGGTTAAAGCCGACGGTGTGGTCGTGGTTGAACGTAAAGGAGTGAAGACGTTGAGAAATTATCATTGAGAAGACTATGGACAATCCTCCAAAGCCGCGGCCCCTTGGAATAATAAAGGTTTTCCTTTCCTCCGTCGGCCTTGCACTGTTGCTTACTTCAGGATTTTCCTTTTTGGCTTGTTCCGCAGGCTTTTTGTTCAGTGGCGTCTCCGCCCTCTTCGTCACCCTCGTTGCCTCTGTTTTCTGCGTAATTATAGCACTCACCACCGCCGCGTATTTTCGACGAAAGCAATTAAGCTTTGGTGGGCGCACGCTTGTCGTGGAACTTGTGATTTTGGCCTTTATCGCTGTTGGCATTTTGTCATGGCTGGACACCCGCCACCAGTTGCGGCTTATAATGCGCACTTCTTCCGTTCCGAGCGGACTGCGGGTCCATCGTGGTCGGAACGTTCTGTTCAATTGTAATGTGCATTTCACTGCTGGACCTGCCGACATTGCCTCTTTAATTCAATCCAAGGGATTGATCGAGGTCCCTGAAAATTCGCCGGTGACATCAGACAGTTCTGCTGCGGACATCAGGGAACAGTCGAAAACTCACTGGGGATGGTGGAAGCCGACTTCAATGGCAAACCCGAGATTTTATTTCCTGCACCACACCAGCGAGGGATGGGGCGAGGGGTGGTGGGTTAGCGGCGCAACGAATGAGGTGTATGCATTTATTGGCAGTTGAACCCTCATGGTGTTAGGTCAGAGAGTTCAATGACTATCCGAGCATGCTTCGCCCGTTCTGTATAGTGTCGGTTCCATCCAGTTTTGGATGCGTGCGCGTGCGATAAAGCACATGGGGCCGAATGGGGTGGCCCTCGGGAAGAGCTGGATGCTCAAAATCTTCACTCGGATCGTGCTTGAATCCCAGTCGTTCCATCAGGCGGCGCGAGCGAACATTGGCTGGCACGGTGAAGGCGACAATCTCCTCAAGCTTAAGGCTGTCGAATCCAAATTCCAGTGCAGCGCAGGCGGCCCGATAAGCCAGGTTGCGACCCCAGAACTCGCGCCGAAATCTCCAACCGATTTCTGTGCACGGCGTGAATGGGGCAGTGAAGTCCGGAACATTCAGGCCCGTAAGGCCGGCGAAGGTTCCGTCTACCTCTACGGCCCAAAGCCCCCAGCCGCGCTCATCGATGGCGCGTCGAAGCTTGTCGAGGGAAGCTGCGGTTTCAGTTCGGTTGCGCAGGGCAGGGAAGTAGCGCATGACTTCCGGATCGGAATTCATGGTGGCGAATGGATCCAGATCGGAATCTTTCCATTGGCGCAGGAGGATTTGTTCCATAAAGGATCCCCGAAACTTTAATGGAACGCAGGTCGGTCGCAACTCATGAGTGAACGTCGGAGTGACGGGTTTTCCGTTGGGGATTAATGATAAATGTTAATCGCAAAGGCGCGAAGTCGCCAAGGAAAGCGGTAGAGGACGACCGCAGTCCAAGACGCTTCGCGCGGTGCAGAGGCATTTCGCAAGTCCGGAGGATCCTGGAGTGCGCCAGTCCTCTGGCGCTTTGGTGTGGAGACGCCGGTTCCCCTACGGCAATTGCCGGGTGCGGTAGAAGCGGAAGGCAGCATTGGTCGCGGTGAGGTCGGAGTAGCGCCAGATGCCGTTGGTATTTTGCATCACGCCGAGCACGCTCCAGTTCGCTCCTCCTAAATCGCTGCTGGCCTGGACCTCGTAATTGGTGCCTTCCTCGCCGGTCATGCAGAGCTTGAACGCCCGGTTGGTTTGGAATCCCACCGGATAGACCGCAAGTGGCGGCAACGGAGCGATGGTGACGATGATGTTGGTTGCGCCGCTGGCCCCTTTTTCGTCCGTGGCAAGAACTGTGAAATTCAGATCACCCGGAAAATCTGAGCTGTAGGTGATTTGCGCGGAGGACCCGGAAGTCGAAACGAGGAGGTTGGTGTCCTGCAGGACGGAGAGGTTGGTGACGGTGCCGTCGGGATCGACCGCGGACGCCCGCAGGATAAATGTATGGCAAGCCGCCTGAACTTGGTTCACCAACAGTTGCGCAGTGGGCGAAGCGTTGCCGACTTCGAGCAGCACGCTTTTGGAAGTGTAGATGGTGCCCAGCGTATTGGTGGGTGCATGCACCACGGAGAAGCCTCCGCTGCGCGCATTGGCCACGAGGCCGGTGAACACATTGCCGAGTGCGGGCTCAAAGCCGTTCCAGTAGGAAATGTCCAGCGCGCCAGCCAGTTTCGCGCTGCCGCCTATCGCAAGCTGATCGTAAGTGACACCGGCGCTGGTGCCTCCCAGTTCGATTTGCAGGTGGGCGCCCGGTCCCTCCGTGTAACTGCCAGTGATAGTGAGGAGGCCTGGCGATGCGCCCGGACTCACGGTGGCATTGTTCGAGATGCTGCCCGTGACTTTGCCGCTGCCGCTCAGCGAGCCGCCACGCAATTGCGCCGTTTGTGCGAAGGCGAAGTTACCGCCGTTCAAAATCGTTTGGCCGCCATTCTGGATATAGGCACCCATGCTCAAGGTGCCAGTATTCGCCTGAATGACGCCGGAATTGTTGCAGGCGACGGTGAGGAGGGTGCTGCCGCTGCCCGCCGTTTTGCGGATGGTGCCGTCATTCGCGATTAAAGGGGCACCACCGCTCGGAACGAAGCCGTTCCCATCCGCCAGCAGATCGAGGGTGCCGCTGGCGCTGTTGCTGAAAACACCGGCGGTAAACCCCACCGAGGGGCCCTGCCACGTCGCGGTTCCGTTGTTGATCAGCGTGCCGCCTGACATGAATTTGGAAAATGCGCCGCCGATCGTCAGGCTGCCGTTCGCGGTCAGGCTAAGAGTGGAACCAGACGCTCCAATGGTGCCGCCGGTCCACGAAAAAAGCCCCGAGACGGCCATTGGCATGCTCCCCTGGAGAACTCCTGCCGAAAGGTTCAAAGAGGCGGGCGCAAGATTTCCGCTGCCACTGAAGGAGACGTTGCCGCCGGAAACGACGAGCGGAGCATTATTGATGGTGCACGTGCCATCCAGCTTGATGGTGCCCCCGCTGAAAATATTCGTGCCGCTGATGTTCATGGTGCCGTGATTGGTGATTGAACCTGAGGTCATCTCGAAGTTTCCGGGGCCACTGATGCTGGCCGTCCCGGATAACGTGGCGGTGCCATTGAACTGCAGGCTGGCGCCTGCGGAAGGTGCGAAGTTTCCCGTGCTATCGGTCACAGTAATCGAAAGATTGCCCGAGTTCACTTGCATCAGGCCTGAGTTGGCTAGTGGCACGGTAAAAAGAGTGGTGCCGGTCCCGAAGGTTTTACGCACGGTTCCGGCGTTGAACAACAATGGGGTGCCAGTATTCAACAAAAAGACGGTTCCATCGCCAAGCAGATCCAGAGTGCCACTGGGAGAATTGCTGAAGATGGCGGTGCCGCAAATGACCTGCCCATTGGTCCAGGTGGCGGGCCCGTTATTGACCAGGGTTCCACCACCCAGGGTTTTAGCGGGGGTGTTGTTGCTAAACGTGAGTCCACCGTTGGCAGATAAAATCATGGTTGAACCGGCACTTCCGAATGCTCCGCCACTCCACAAAAAAGGACCGGAGACTGTCATTGGCATGCTTCCCTGCAGTGTCCCCGCAGAAAGGGTTAGCACGGACGGTGCAAGATTCCCGCTGCCGTTAAAGGAGATGATACCGCCGGAAACAACGAGCGGAGTATTATTGATGAGGCAGGTTCCATCCATCCGGACAATGCCGCCACTGAAGGTGCTCGTCCCTGTAATATTGAGCGTTCCGTGATTGGTGATTGAACCGAAGGTCATCTCGAAGTTCCCGGGGCCGCTGATACTCGCCGCGGGCGAAAAGGTGGCGTTGCCGTTCAGGATCAGCTTCGTGCCGGCCGCCGGAGTGAAACTGCCCGAGCCATCTGTCACCGTTAAAATGAGTGTGCCGCTATCGACCTCCACTGCGCCGGAATTTGCGCAAACGAGCGTGACAACGTTTGTGCCCGTGCCGGCAGTTTTACGGAAAGTGCCCGCATTCACGAAGAGCGGAGAGCCGGAACTGAACACGAAACTGGTGCCATCCGCCTGCAGGTCCAGGGTGGCCGACGGGGCATTACTGAACACCCCGCCATCGCAATTCAGTTGGCCGCCGAGCCAGGCACCCGCGCCGCCATTCACAAATGTCCCTCCTGAAATCGTTTTGGTACTGCCATTGAGGGTCAGCCCGCCATTGGCAAACAAGCTGAGGGTTGAACCAGCGCCGCCGAACGTGCCACGACTCCAGATGGTGGGACCTGAGACGGTCATTGCCAGGCTTCCCTGCAGGCTGCCTCCGGAGAAATTAAGCGAGGATGGGGCGAGATTTCCGCTGCCGGACACGATTAGATTGCCGCCACTAATGACCAGGGGCGAATTATTCATTATGCTCGTTCCATCCATTCGCGCGGTGCCGCCGCTGAAAGTGTTGGTGCCGCCAATATTGTAGCTGCCGTGATTCGTGAGCGAACCGAAGTTGACTTCGAAGTTGCCCGGGCCACTGATGCTGCCCGCGGCCGAAAGTGTGGCCGTGCCATTGACGATCAAGGAGGCGCCCGCGGCTGGAGCGAAACTTCCTGTGCCATCGATGAGCGTCAATGTGAGTGTGCCGGTGTTGACCTGCACTGAACCAAAGTTGGCGCAGGGAAGGGTACATGTCGTGATGCCTGTTCCAGCAGTTTTGCGATAGGTGCCCGCGTTGACCATGAACGGAGAGCCGGAATTGATGGTGAATGCGGAGGCATCGCCCTGAAGATCGAAGGTGGCGGCCGGGGCGTTGCTGAATACGCCTCCGATGAAATTAACCTGGCCCGCAGTCCAAACCCCGGAACCGGCATTCACCAGGGTGCCATTAAGGAAAGACTTGTTCCCGCCATTCATGGTCATGGTGCCGCTGGCAATCAAGGCCAGGGTTGATGCCGCGTTACCGAAAGCGCCGCCGCTCCACGAGAATATGCCCGGAACGATTACGGTATTGCTTCCAATGAGGCCGCCGCCGGTCAAGGCCACATTGGTGGGGTAGACCGTGCCCGTTTGGCTGAAGTTCAACACCGCGTTATTTGTCAGCCAATTGACCATCACGGGGCACTGCGCATTTACCGTCCCCACGCTTACGGAGAGATTGCCGGGGCCACTCACGAGGGAGCTGCTTTGCAGCAGGTGGTTGCCGCCGGAAAAGTTAAGCGTTGTTCCGCTGGCCATTGTGAACTGTCCGCTGTTCGTCCCACCGCCGCTAAGGGCAAGCAAGCCGCTCTGCACCTGCACTAATCCGGAATTGTTGCACGCAGTGGCGATCGTTGTCGCGCCTGTGCCGGCGCTTTTGCGGAGAGTTCCGGCATTGGCGAGCAGTGCGCTGCCTCCGTTGTTTGCGAAGGCTGCGCCATCGGCCTGCAAGTCCAACAGCGCGCTCGGCGTGTTGGTGAATAGGGCGTTGCCATTGCAGGAGATTTGCCCCGCAAGCCATGCCGCGGTGCTGTTGTTCAGGATCGTTCCACCATTGAAAGTCTTGGTGCTGCCGCTGAACCCAGCGCCCCCATTCAGCGCAATCAGCCCGGGCGAACCTGCAATTCCGATGGTGCCACCTGTCCACCCGAAAGTTCCGGGAACTGTCACGATGTTGCTCGCTGTCAATGTGCCGCTGCTGACTGTCAAATTCGTCACATACGAGGGGGGCAAGCCATTAAAATTTAAAGTGCCACCAGCATTGGTGAGGCCGCCGATACTAACGGTGCCCAGCACATTGAGGGTACCACCGAGCACTGACAGGCCGCCCGGCCCGCTAATGGTGGACGTATCCTGCAATGAGTGAGTTCCGCCGCTGAAACGGAGTGTTGCTCCACTGGCACTGCTAATGAATTGACCGCTGTTCGTGCCGCCACCGGACAGTGCCAGGGTGCCTGACTGGATATCCACCGTGCCGGAGTTATTGAAGACGATGTTTACCGTGCTCAAACCGGTTCCGCCGGTTTTGCGGAATAGCCCTGCATTCGCAACCGGGACAGAACTCCCTGCATTCAGGATGAGCGCGTTCCCATCCGCCAGGAGATCAAAAGTGGCGCTCGGGCTATTGCTGAATACCGCGGGCGCACTGCAGTTGACCTGCCCGGGACCGGCCCAACTGCCCGCACCGCCGTTCACCAGGATGCCGCCATTCAAACTTTTTGTAGCGGAGCCACTGATGTTAAGTCCGCCATTTACCACCACCGCAAGGTTAGAGGCCGTGCTGCCAAGAACGCCCGATGTCCAGTTAAGCGGACCGCCCAATGTGAGTGTGCCGGAGCCAGTCAGAGTGCCTCCACTCAGTGCATAGGCCCCATTGGCCGAACTGCTGCCACCGGCGCCCAGCGCGAGCGTTCCTCCATTATGATTAAGCGTTTGCGTGCCGCTTGTACCGCCCAACGCCAGGCTCAGGGCGGTAGCCGAGGCCACATTCTGAGTCACTGTATAAGTGCCATTATTGGTGATCCATGCAGTGTCCGCGCTCGTGGGAACCTGGTTTGGACTCCAATTCGCAGCGGTGCCCCACGTGCCACCGAGGGTATTGGTCCACACGATGTCCGCTGCCTCCACGGACGCGCAAAAAAGGAGAATCAGGAAGAAAAGGAATTTTTTCATAAAGCTCGGAAATGCCGGGTTGGCAAAACTCCCGTAAAACAACCCAAAAGAAAGGCCCCGGACCCTCTATTCTGGAGTCCCGAGCGTAATGCCTTGGCCAAGAGAGTCAAGCCTAACCTTGGGCCAGTTATAAAGTCGGAACCCGACTTTAGGCTCTGCTGATAGGGCATTCTGCAAACGCGGCGACGAAGCAACAGATCCTAGATCTCCAACTGAGCGGGATATAGTTTTCCCTCTCCTCAGGGGAGAGGGCCAGGGTGAGGGGAAAGAAGCGTCACGATCTCCAACGCGCTACGGCATCTTACGCGATCAACCTCGCTAAACATCCCGGTTACTTCTCACTTTGTGACTAACCTATAGCCAGTACTAAATCGCCCCTTCCAGCTCGATGGCTTTCTGGATTTTGGTTTTGATATCGGCCTTTACTCCGGCGAGCACGCTCGTGAGTTTGGCTTTCCCTTTGTTTTGCCAGGCCTGGTCTTTGCCGTTGTCCGCCGCCGTGGTGTCCCAATGGTTTGCAGTGCCGTCCCAATACACGTGCGGTTGTTTGTTGTTTTTGTTTTTGATCTCCAGCGTGGCGTGGAGTTGATACGTCCAGTCCACGGAACCGAACAACTTATCCATGATCACATCGGCCGAATTGCTCGCCACGCAGATGCCACCATCTGAATCTTTGCCCCATGAGTTTTTGTCGAAGGTGACGTGGATGGCCAGGCCATCGTATTTGTCGCTGATGCCGTTAATGGTGTAGCCGGTCATGCCGAGGTACTGCGTCCATTGCGCCTTGCTCGGTTTGCGCTGGTTGACGAGGGCATCGTCGAGTTTCTTTTTTGTATCTGCGGCCGTGAGGCCTTTGGCTAAGGCGTCGTCGATGATGTTCAATTTGGTCTTGCCCTTGAGGGCCGGGTAGCCGCTGCGAAAGGTGCTGATCTCGGCCTTCTCGGCGGCATTGGCGATCTCGGTTTTGAAATAGCTGTTGAGGTCCGCTACCTTTTTCTCGTAGTCCTTGTAACGTGCCTTCTTGAGCGCCGCGAATTTCTCCTTCAGGATATTAACCGCATTCACCGCTTCCGGCCGCACGGGGGGCTTGGCATCCGAACAGAGCTTGTTGATGGAGGCCTCCACCTTTTTCCATTCCTCGGCGTATTCTTTGTCGATGGCGGCATCGATATCCTCTTCGATCTTGTTGAAGTCCGCGCCGTCACCGCTCAGATCGGCAGCCACACGAGTGAGCTTGGAGGGATTGGAATGAAGCTCCTCACGCTTCTCGGACGTAGCCAGGTCCTTTAATTCCGCTGCGCGCCCGCCTTTGATGATTTTCGAGAGCTGATCGATCTTTGGCTTGAGTGAGTCCGGCAGATCCTTCCGCGCGGTCATGGTGGCGAGTTGGTCGCTCAGGTCCTTGTGCAGGTCGTTTAATTTCTTGAGTCCATCGGCAAGGCCACCCTCAATCTTCTCGAACTTCTCCTTCTGCTCCTTCATTTCGTCCAGCAGGTCTTTGTTCTTAGGCGATTTTTTCAGCTCGCGCTCCAGCCGTTCGATCTCCTTGGAGATTTTCGGCATGTCCTTGACGGCGCCAGTATTGATTTGGACGGGGATATTTTTGATCATGGTCGTTGCAGGGTTGATCTAAATTGACAGGTTTTTACGTTCAGCCGAAACCGGTTCTGCTCGATCGCGAGCCTCCTGAATTTTTGGAAAACGGGCAAGAAGAAATGGGGTGAGGGAAAGGGTGAAGATTTGAATTTTGAACAGGAGACAACCGAGAAAAAAAGGAGGATAAGAATGAAGCAAGTGGGAATTTGTGGCCTAAAGCCAGAGCGGTGGTATAATTCTTTTCACAACCTCGCAAACCCATGAAGCTGGAGCGAAAATTTACAATCAGGCGGCCCAAACCCGGCGTGCTCATTTATGGCGAAGGTCATACAGAATATCGTTTTCCACTTTACGAGGATGATGGCGAGAGCGTTTTTGTGGCGTGCGCAACCGGTCAGCGGCTTTATCTGCACTTTTTGCACGGAGGATGGACGGATGTGCCGCCTGAGTTTACCAAGTCCAATTGCAAGCGCATCACCGCACACGTTATCGAGCATTTTCATGCCGAAGGGTTGCGGTTGCGCGTGATGGCGCTGCCTGAAAGTCCTGAGAGAGGCTTCCAATTTCATGCTGAGCTGTTTGAGGATAAAGCGAAGGCCACAGAGATACTGGAGGAAGCTGGGTTTATCTGGATGAGTGATTATAGTTCCATTGATTTGATTCATGAGGAGTGCGGTCTCGAGGTTTGTGGAATACGCGAAGCCTCAAACGTGCAACCGATTGGCTTGGCTATGCGTCGGGCCTTTCCCCATTGGCACTTTCATGGAATTTGCAGTAAGTCCTTTGGTCGCGATCCTGGTTGGAAGTTTTCGATCTACATGTTTCCTCGCCGTGGCCGGGATGGTCGTTGGGTAGATGCCGACTGAGCCTTCTTCGCTCATTCGTCAGAATTGACGGATGGCTTACGTATCCCTGACGGATGATCCTCAATGTTTCCAAGGGTGCTGACGGGTTGACGGGTGCGGCACTGTTTGATCTCAGGCTGTCCTGCCTGCTTTTTCCTCCAATTGAATCGGCTACCGTCTTCTTACAATAATTGAGAATATCTTCAAAAAGGCAACCTCCGCAAATCGTTGCACCGCAACACGTGTTAAAGCTAGTCAAGGCTAGACAAGGCTCCAGCCCTCACTGTCGTCAAGCCTTCCCGTTAAACCTTCCCAACCCGGTGGGCCGTTGCTGCCGCAACGCCCTGATCTTTCCTCGCCTTGAACACGAGCCTGGCCCCAACGTCAAAACATTCGCCGGCAAATCTGCAAACCTGCTAATGTTGCAAATAGCCCATGGCCATGAAAACAATTCTGTGTGTTCTCTTCTTAACCCTCTGCAGTTCGCTGGTCACCGCGAGCGGCGCGGAAACGAACCAGGTTGTAAGTCGCACGTTCAACCGCCCACTTTCAGATGTTCGCTCTTTGATGGAGACGAACTTCGGCACCTTGCGCACTGCCACCACAAACGGCATTGGGGGATTGGGCTACACTGTTTACATCATGTCATGCAGTCCACCCGTCTCATCCGGCATTTGGCGGCAGAAAGTCATTCCCTTTTGGGTAAAGCTGGGAGGCAAGCCTCCAGTTCGCGCCAGCTTTTGGATGGGCAGTATCGTAGCCACCAGGATTTCGGATAAAAAAACACGCGTGGAGGTGTGCAAAAAGTATTCAAATCCAAACAGTGATACAGAGGCATCGCTCGCCTTCATGGAAAAAATTGGGGCAGCTTTAGCAGCTAAAAAGTGATTTCGCCTTTCCCACAGCCTCTGGACCTGTGCCGTTTTGACAAAGGCTAGCAGCCACGTTTAATTTCGAGGCAGTGCAGCTGAATTCACCTTTGGAAATTGTTCGTGAGGCCTACGCGCGCCATGCGCGGGGCGATGTGCAGGGTGTCTTTGAGTTGTTGTCGCCGGAAATCGAAATCACGCAAAGCACCGAACTGCCCTGGGGCGGGGTATTCAAGGGCCACGAAGGGGCGCGTCGATTTTTTGGCACGATCCAACAGCATGTTGTGGCGGTTCCGCAGCCCGGGCACTACGTGCCCGCAGGAGATTCAGTGGCGGTGACCGGAAGGCTCGTAGGGGTGACGCGAGCGACGTCCACGCCTCTCGATCTCGATATTGTGCATATATGGACCTTGCGTGATGGGTTGGCCGTGCGGTTCCAGGCTTACATTGATACCCCAGCGATGCTCAAGGCGCTCAGGGCGTAGTTCAGTAGATCCGCTTGCGTGGAATTGGAACAGTCCCAATTTCACTGGGAACGTCGACGACGGTCGAGCAATTCAGATTTATGCTCGCCTGCGGCGGTGCAATTTCAGTGCCCTCGAACGGGAGTTTGGACGTTTTGACATCCAGGAGCGGGCCGAGTTCGTACACGTTCGTGTAGCCGTAAGTATGCAGAGTGACGTAGGTGGAGATATTCAGGGAGGCGCCCGCGGACTTTGACGCAAAGGCAATCGGGCTGCCCACGAAATTGTTGTTGCAATAGATCAGCACCTTCGTGCTCTTGCTTGGAATAATTTTCCGCAACTCGGCCGCGGTGAAATCTGGAAGGCTCAGATTTAGCGCGCCAGTGATGTGGCGCATCCTGTATTTTTCAGCGCTGCGCGCATCAAGCAGGACAATGCCCGGTTCGGACATCATTTCGAGAAAGCGCGGTTCCGTCACGCGCCGCGACTCACGGATAGGTTCTACCCGCTGGGCGATCTTAAGGAAGGTCGGATAATCGATTAAGGGATTCGGTATTCCTTTGGAACCGAGCTGGGCGTGGCTGAGTTGTGCGAGCAGGAGAACCGATGAACAAAGGATAAGGTGTTTTTTCATATGAGAGAGCTTACCCGCATCCACCGGTGCTGTGTGTAAAGTGCCTGTAAGTTAGCAGGCTGCACTCGGAGCAGGCATTGGCGATGGTTGTTGGGGGAATGCATAGTATCCGTCGGATTCCTGCCGCGCCCATGGATCGATCGGTGGATGTTCCAGACCTCCCCGGAACGAATAGCTGTCGGTTTTACCGAATCGTCGCGCCGGCCGGCAACTGAGCGCCGGAAGGCAGGCAGCTGCCTAACATTTTGCTCCACCCATCCAGATGAGGAGAGCGAGAAAGCCAAGTGGTGAAAACGCAAGGTCGGCAGGCACGGTGATAGGCACCAGCAGATAATTGAAAGCAGGGTACGCAGTGCGTGTCGTGACCTCTCCAGTCTTCGCGTCTTTGACCTCATAAGTGTGCGGACTTTGGCGAGCCGCCTCGATGGTCCGAGCCGTCATGCAGCCCGAGGCAGGGAGGAGAGCCAGGGCGAGGAGGAGCGATAAGAATCGTTTCATAAACCCTTTCGTGATATTGGGTCACGAAAGTAGCTGGGCGCGCATTCCCGGCGTGAATCGAAAATTTTCATATCCCCATCGATTTTGCCGATAGAGCCTGTTTGGGGTTCTTGCCTGTGCAGAAAGCCGGGGGGTAGGAAAAAACCTAAAAGCCCGTTCTTCAGAACTGTCGGGAAGTGGCCGATAGACTATATGGAAACGCCTCGGGCGGGATGGACGGGCTGAAAGAGGAGGCGAACTAAAAAAACGCGGAAATATATGTGGGCCGATTTGATGACGTCTTTTTACGATCTCTCGCTGGGGATCGGTTCGCTGTTTTTGCTCGCGGCGTTGATGTGGTCCGTTTCGCTGCGGCGCCGGGTGAAGGAGCAGATGGCGCAGATTAAGGAGCAGGTCATCCGGGAAGCCGAGTTACAGAACCGTTATAAGGAGCTTTTCGAGAATGCCAACGACATGGTTTTCTCCATGGATACGGAGGGCTATTTCGCGACCCTCAACCGTTCTGGTGAATCCATTTTTGGAATATCCCGAAAACAGGCCAGCACCACCCGCCTGAGGGATCTTCTGCTGCCGGAATTTGTCGGTGCCTACGACTCCTGGAAAGAAGAGCTGGCCAGGAATGTGTCCCCGGCGCGCTGCGAGGTGGAGGCGTACGGCAAAGACCGCCAGGCTGTGGCGCTGGAGATTAATGCACGTCCAATTTTTGAAAACGAGAAGCTCGTTTCCGTCGAAGGAATTGCCCGCGATGCCACCCAGCGGAAACGCGCCGAGGCGGCTTTGAAGCAGAGCGAAGAGCGCTTTTCCAGCGCCTTTCGCGTAAGTCCCGTCGCCATCGCCATCCAGACGCAGTGGGATGAACGATTTCAGGATGCCAACCAGAGTTTCATGCGGCTGTTCGAGACCGAGTCGAAAGAACTTCTCAATAGCACTGCGGATGAATTGGGCATCTGGGCTTCCCCAGAGGAGCATCAAAAGGTGAAAGCTCTCCTGCGCGATGTGGGCTCGATCGGCGGCATGGAATGCAGCTTCAAGACGAAAACCGGCAAGCTGCGCACCGGCCTCATTTTCATGGAGGTCCTGAAAATGGGGAACGTGCCATGCGTGCTTTTCATCGTGCACGATCTAACCGAGCGTCTGGCCCTCGAGAACCATTTGCGGCAATCCCAAAAGCTGGAAGCTGTTGGACGCCTGGCTGCCGGTGTGGCTCATGATTTCAATAACCTGCTCACCGTTATCCAGGGCAATATCGAGCTGCTGCGCATCAAACAGCAACTTCCGCCCGAAGCCGATCGTCCATTGGCTCATGTGAGTGACGCCGCGGAAAAAGCCGCGGGGCTGGTCAAGCAGTTGCTCACGTTCAGCCGCAAGCAGGTTCTGCAAACGAAGACGCTGAGCCTGAACGATCTGATCACCGACTGCACCAAGGTAATTCAGCACTTGCTGCCTACGGACATTTTGTTGAAGTATCGATTCAGCGCGGGTCTGCCGCTCCTTCAGGCAGATGCGGTGATGATGGAGCAAATTCTTCTCAACCTGGCCGTGAATGCCCGCGATGCCATGCCAAAGGGCGGTCAGATGATTATCAGCACGCAATTGGTGGAGTTTGAAGAAAACCGCATCAGCACCTCCCCGCAAGCTCGCGCAGGCCGCTTCCTCTGCCTGAGCGTGGCTGACAACGGCTGCGGCATGGACCCGGAAACTCAAGCGCGCATCTTCGAACCGTTCTTCACCACCAAGAGCGCGGACAAAGGCACCGGCCTCGGTCTGGCGACTGTTTATGGTGCCGTGCAGCAACATCAGGGTTGGATCGAACTGCAAAGCGCCGTGGGGCAGGGGAGCACTTTCCGTATCTATTTCCCTTGTGACACCAAGCTCGGTGCTGTCCCTGAGCCAGAGTATAGAAACCCAAAGGAAACCAAAACGATCCTGGTGGTGGAGGACGACACCAACGTCCTTGAATTTGTGCGGTTGGCGTTGCAGACGGTCGGTTACAACGTGATAGAAGCGATGGATGGATTGGAAGCACTCGAAAAGTGGAGCCAGCACCGCGCCGATATCGATTTGCTCTTCACCGACATGAAAATGCCCAAGGGCATGAGCGGAGCGGAATTGGCGGAAAACCTGAAAGCCTTGAAGCCCGATCTGCGCATCATTTACACGAGTGGCTACAGTCCCGATACGTTCTCCCGGAATTTGCGGCTGCAGGAGGGACTCAATTACCTGCCGAAACCTTATCCTCCTCCGCGGTTGGTTGAGACCATTCGAGCCTGTCTCGATTCCAAAGTCGCTCCCGGCCTCAACTAACACGCCACAGAAGAAAATTTGCGGCGGCGGTAAGACGGTTCAGTGGGCGGGGATCCCTGGAAAATCCCGCCGCCGCATGCTAGATACCACAAGCCAGCAACCCATAGCTTAGTCCCAATATGTACAAGGGTTTTTTAGGCTGAGCCGTCTTTAGGGTCTACTGTGGAAATGACCCTTCCAGTTTCAGGCTTCGATTGCAATCCAATTCTCCGGCAGCGCAGCCAATGCACCTTGCTAAATCAGGCATTTCGTATACTCTCGATCTCAATGGATTTGCACGGTCCCATTCTGTTAGTGGAGGATAATGACGATGACGCATTTTTCTTCGAGAAGGCCGTGCAGAGGCTGGGGGTTTCTCTCAAGGTAGATCGAGTTGTCGATGGTCCACAGGCCGTGGAGTACCTCATGAATCAAATTGAATCCTCTCCTGCCGGCTCACTGGTCGGACCTTGCATGGTGCTGCTCGACTTGAAACTCCCGAGGATGGATGGCTTTGAAGTATTGGAATGGATTCGGCATCATGAGGCCTTGAAGAATTTGCGGGTGAACATTCTAAGCTCTTCAGGCGAAGAGGCTGATCGGCTGAAAGCCTCCTACCTCAAAGCCGATGCTTACCTGGTCAAACCAATTGCCATCGAGGATTACTACCTGATGGTGAAGCAAATTTGGGAGCAATGGCTTCTGCCCATCACGACCGCCTCACCAGAGAATCAGCCCGCAATTCGTTCGCAAATAGGCGGTTCGGAATCGGCTCAGATCACAGGCCCATCCAAACCGGCCGGTCCTCCCCAATAAATCACCTCTGCAATCTTCTTCGCGGCGGGGCGCAAAAATTGCGTCCTGTTTCTGTCATGATTGAATTTCCTCGCGGTTTAAGAGTCTCTTCTGGAAGAAAGATGGTTCGGGCAACAGACGCCAAGGAGGTGGGGGTTGGGGAACCCCGCTGAAGAAACGATCTGCCACCCGAACCGAAATTCGTAAGGTCTTACCGACCTGCGCTGCCTTTATGCCTAACCCTGCACATCAAAGTCAAGGCGCAGTTTCATTTTTCTTAATAAAACCGAGTGTTTTTTGAATCGCTTAAGACGCAACGGCAGCAGCGGAGCTTAATTCCTCCTCGCGCGCTGCGGAAAGTGTTGTGCCTTCTTGGTTTGGGTAAATCTCGTCCGTCGGCGATTTTCTTACGAATGCCCTCTCGTCATCCAAAACATACGCTCCAACTGAATCGTAAAGACGCAGCGCAGGAAAATTATTTGCTGAAACTGTGGTCAGAATCCTGGTCAAAGAGCCATCCAGCAAGGCGCTCGAAACGCGAGAGAGCAGCACCTTCGCCAATCCTTTTCTGCGAAACGATGGATGAACGGCCAGTTGCTCCAGATAAAGTCCGCGTGCACCCGGCCAGATGTAGCACAAGGCAAGACCTGCAGCAGTGTTTGCCTGCGGAGACCAGGCCACCCACGAATTTTGGAAGTCGCAATACGGCGAAGCTAATACGCGTGAGAGATACTTCTGGCACTGCTCGCGATCTTTGTACTCATCGTAGAACTCACTGTCAGAAGTACCTTGGTAAGCTTCGTGAAGAAAATTCGCCAATGCCTGGATTCCCGAGGCGCCGCAGCCCAGGTTGCGCAGCGAAATAAAACGAAATTCATTCCAACGCGCCGCACTGTCCATCGGCTTTTCCAGGCTGCGTAATTGTCTCTTGAGCTCCCGGAAACCGTGCTCGATCAGTTTGCCTCCTATTGCCGCGTGAGACGGAGTCCACAGCTCGAAGTATCGCGCGGTAGCCCGCTCGGTTAGCTTCAGGTATTGGGCCAGGAGCAATTCCACTGCTTCATGGCAGCCACTGGGTGGTTCCGCGTAGAATTCAGTGGTGAAAATTCCCGGGGTGACTTCTTTCCACAAGAGCGCGCACGCCGGCAAATCATTTTGGAAGCACACGAGACCTGGACATTCAAGCATGTGGCTGGGCATGGTTGGTCCCACCAGACCCTGTTTGAATTTTGGCAGCGAAACTCGGTACGCTCTGTAAATCTTCCGGAGGGCGTCAGGTGTTTCCTGGACGTCACGCAGGTGAAAGGTTTTCATGAATCTCGTCTCCTTGGGTCGTGCTCGCCGATGCCTCCCGCGCTCGAAGTAATTAGCGAGTTACTCTGGCGTGAACCATAACCCAACTTGGTAGATTGCTCAAGTGGCCACGTCCATTCTCCGTCTGTCAGGAATAACGAAGGTTCGTTTGAGTGAGTCTCCCCATGGACAATGCAGGTTGCGCGTGAATGGTCGCGGTCGAACTTCGCACCTTGTGCTATTCCTCTTTATTCAATGGAAACGATCTGTAAGCTCAGGTGCAAACACGCCCCATGAGTCAAAAATCATCGCATGAAACGCGAGCAGGGGAACAGCCCCGGCTCATTCCGGCCCTGGGTATTTTCAGCGCCGTCATGCTGGTGGCTGGCGGGGTCATCGGCTCGGGCATCTTTCGAAAGCCCGGCATCATGGCAGCACAGGTCGGCTCGCCGGAACTGCTGCTCGGTGTTTGGCTGCTTGCTGGTTTCGTGTCTCTCCTCGGCACATTGAGCAACGCAGAGCTGGCTTCCATGATGCCTGCCACCGGCGGGCAATACGTTTATTTGCAACGCGCCTACGGGCCGTTCGTGGCGTTTCTTTATGGCTGGGCCTTGTTCGCAGTTATCCAAACCGGATCGATAGCCGCATTGGCCTACGTCTTTGCCGAATACACCACTCGGCTTATTCCGTTGCCGGAAGCTTCCGCCACGCTGGCCGGTTTTGCGTTCCATGTGCCATTGATAGGAGACATCGCTCCTTTCAAGGAGCTGGGCGTAAAAAGTCTGGCCATGATTGTCATTGTTTTGCTGACGATTGTGAATTACGTCGGCGTTCGCTTCGGCGGGGCGGTGCAGAACTTTTTTTCCATCGCCAAAATGGCGGCCATGGTGGGGCTGGCAATTACCGTGGCTGTCACGCCGGGCGTCGGAACGGTTTCCAACCTTACTACCAGCAGCGCAGTCATTCACCCAGAGGGATTGGCCTGGTGGGCCGCTGTGGCGGCGGCGCTCCAGGGGGCATTCTGGGCCTATGACGGATGGCATAAAATTACTTATATTGGCGGCGAACTAAAATCCCCACAGCGCGACCTTCCGCGCAGTCTCATCCTGGGAATTCTGGTCGTCACCGGTTTGTACATGTTGATGAGCGCCGTTTACGCTTATGTGCTGCCCACGGATGAAATGTCCCAATCCAAATTGGTTGCGGCAGATGTGGCGGAGCGCTGCTTTGCAGGTGGCGGACGCTGGATCGCCCTGGCCGTCATGCTGTCAACTTTCGGCGCCGCGAATGCCGTAATCCTGACCAGCGCGCGTGTTTACTATTCGATGGCCGAGGATGGAGTGTTTCCTCGTCTGCTGGGGAAAGCTCACGCTCGATTTCGAACGCCGGCCGCTTCGCTTCTCGCACAGGCTGCCTGGAGCATCCTGCTGCTCTTCAGTGGAACGTTCGACACTCTCACCGATACGCTGATCTTTGTAAGCTGGTTTTTTTACGTTGCGAACGCCTGGGCTGTGTTGGTGTTGCGGCGCAAAGAACCCTCCGCGCCAAGGCCATTCAAAGTTCCGTTGTATCCGTGGGTTCCGGTAGTATTTGTATGTTTCGGATTTGTTTATTTGCTTCTGACTTTAAATAACGACATCACAGCTTATCGCAAGGCGTTGGCAGCCGGTCAGCCGGCTCTGCTCAATACTGTCCTGGGGCTTGGACTCGTCTTCAGCGGAACACCCATTTATTGGTATTACCGCCGGAAAAAGCTCGTCCCGGCGCAGACTGCTCCACGAGCGACGGATCGCGAAACTATCGGGAGCTAAAGGACGGCCTTTGGTGGCGAATCGAGCCCGAATAGATGTAAATCCCCATGCATCCAATGAAGAAGAGGCTGGAGTTACCATGTCGAAAAGGCCATTATTAACGGTAGTGAACCCGTTTCTGCCTATCCGCAGCAGTCGCTCGTGCCTGCTCAGGTCCAGCCTTGTGCTTGGTCTTTTTTGTTTGCTGGCGAATGGGCCCGTTCAGGCCGCAGCTCCCAATTCTGCGGAGACTTTCCATAAACAGGTTGAACCGATTCTGAAGCAATATTGCTTCGACTGCCATGGTGACGGCATGGAAAAAGGAAAGGTCGCCTTTGACAAATTCAAATCGGACAAGGATATCGCCGAGAAACCGGAGCTATGGTTTGCGGTCCTGAAAAATCTACGGGCCGGTCTCATGCCTCCAGAAAAAAAACCTCGACCGGCCGAGCAGGAAATCAAGCAACTCGAAACCTGGATCAAGCGGGATGTCTTCAATATCGATCCAAATAATCCTGATCCGGGCCGAGTTACCCTCCGGCGCCTGAATCGCGTCGAGTATCACAACACCATTCGCGATCTGATGGGTTACGATTTCAACACGGAGGAAGAGTTGCCGCCGGACGATTCAGGCTATGGCTTCGATAGCATTGGGGATGTGCTGACCATCTCACCGATGCTGATGGAAAAGTACATGCAGGCTGCCGAAACGATTGCGTCGGCGGCTGTGCCCCGCGTCAATCGAGTCGTCCAAAGCATTACCCTCGGCGGTTTCAAAAAATCTTCCGGCAAAACCCCGGACCGTTTCAACTTCTACGATCGCGCCACGCTCTCGAACCGTTATAAAGCCGAGCACGCGGGGAAGTATCGCATCCTGCTCGAGTTCGAGGTTCAGGGCCAATTCGATTTTGATCCTGGCCGCTGCGAAGTAGCACTCAAGGTGGACGAAAAGGAAATATGGAAGAACGAGTTCAAATGGCAGAACGGCAAGAAGTCGAATTACTCGCTGGACCAGACGTGGGAAGCCGGCACTCATCAATTTACTCTCGAGATAACGCCGCTGGTCGTTTCCGACAAAAAAACCAATGCCCCGCATCTGCGCATCCAGTCGGTGCGCGTGGAAGGTCCCCTGGAGGAAAAGTATTGGGTGCGTCCGGCCAACTTCGAAAAGTTCTTCACCAGGGATCCGCCGGCCTCACTAGCAGAACGCCGCACTTACGCTAAGGCGATTCTGGAACGGTTTGTTACACGAGCGTATCGCCGGCCCGTCGATGCACGGACTATTGGACGATTGGTCGATCTGGCTGAAAGCGTCTACACCCAGAAGGGCAAAGTGTTCCAGGACGGAGTTGCACAGGCGATCGTTCCTGTGCTGGCCTCCCCCCGCTTCCTTTTCAGAGTCGAGCAGTTCGAGCCCGACGCTTCCTACAATCCATATCCGCGCGTCGATGAGTACGCGTTGGCCTCGCGCATCTCTTATTTTCTCTGGTCCACCATGCCGGATGAACACCTCTTTCAATTAGCCGAGAAGAAACAGCTCCGCACCAACCTGGAAAAGGAAATGCGAAGGATGCTGGAGGATGACAAAGCCAAAGCTCTGGTTAAGAATTTTGTCGGCCAATGGCTTCAAGTGCGCGATGTGGAGGGAATCGATATTAATGCCCGCGCCGTACTGGCCCGGGACGACGGCGAGGAGAAGGAGTTGGAAAAAATGCGGCAGCAATTCCGGCAAGGGCAGTTCCGACGCCAGCGCAACAACCTGAGCAAGGAAGAGCAGGCCGACTTGGAAAAGCAGCGGGAAAAACGCCGCAAATTTTTCCAGGCTCGCGCCGAACTGGATCGCGACACCAGGAAAGCGATGCGAGAGGAAACCGAAATGACAGTCTCCCACGTCATCCGGCAAAACCGCAGCGTACTGGAACTATTGGAGAGCGATTATACCTTCCTGAATGAAAAGCTGGCAAAGCACTATGGAATTACGAATGTGTTCGGCAATGAAATGCGACTGGTGCATTTGCCACCGGATAGCCCGCGCGGGGGCATCCTGACAGACGGTTCCGTCCTGGTCGTGACTTCCAACCCGACTCGCACCTCTCCCGTGAAGAGAGGCTTGTTCGTGCTGGATAATATCCTCGGCGTTCCGCCACCGCCACCACCACCGGATATCCCACCTCTGGAAGATTCCGAGAAAGGCGTCAAAGACCGGGAACCTACGTTGCGGGAGACCTTGGAAATTCATCGCAACAAACCGCTCTGCAGCTCCTGTCATGCCCGGATGGATCCGCTTGGACTTGCGCTGGAAAACTTTAATGCCATGGGAATGTGGCGTGAACAGGAACGTAAACAAGCTATTGCTCCAGCTGGAAAGCTGATCACAGGCGAAACCTTTAATGACGTTCGTGAACTTAAACATCTCCTGGTTACGAAGCGGAAGTCGGATTTCTACCGGTGCTTCACCGAAAAGCTTCTAACCTATGCCTTGGGCAGGGGCCTTGAGTACTATGATGTGGAGACGGTTGACCAGATCGTTGACAGACTGCACAAAGAAGAAGGGCGCTTTTCCGGGCTGCTTCTGGGGATTGTTGAATCAGCTCCGTTTCAAAACAGTCGAAATACCAGCGGCCCGGAGACGGGTGCCGCAAAGGACACAGAGAAACGTGCGGATATTAAGGGCTTGAGATGAATCATAAGCTGTTTTCCAACAGAAACTTAGCGGCCGAACGGCACTGGAGCTTTACGCGCAGGCATTTTCTGCGCGGTCTCGGGGCTTGCCTTGCATTGCCCGCCTTGGAATCCCTCCTGCCGGGAAGCGCATCCGCACAGGTCAAGAACTCGTCATCTCTGGCCACCACCCCTTCAGGCGCACCATTGCGGACGGCTTTCGTTTACTTCCCGAATGGTGCGATCCAGAACACTTGGTGGCCCGATGGAGAGGGGACAGCTTTCCAACTGCAGAAGACCATGCAGCCTTTGGAAAAAGTGAAGCACCAAATTCAGGTCCTCGGCGGCATGGACCATGTCAACGCGACACCCGGACCTGATGGCGCGGGAGACCATGCCCGAGCCAGCGGCACATTTCTGACTGGGGTGCGTGTCAAGAAGACGGCCGGCTCCGACATCAAAGCCGGAATTTCCATCGACCAGGTAATTGCGAACCAAATTGGGCACCTGACGCGCTTTCCTTCGTTGGAATTAACCTGCGATTCGGTCCGACGCTCAGGGAATTGCGACTCGGGCTACTCCTGCGCCTATCAGTACAATTTATCGTGGCGCTCTCCGTCCACGCCCGTGGCGCCGGAGCCTAATCCGCGACTTTTGTTCGAACGCTTGTTTGGAGGTGGCGCAAAGGGAGAACGCACTGCGAACCTGCATCGCCGTCAGACTCAGCAACGCTCGATCCTGGATTTTGTGATGGATGACGCGCGCTCTCTGCAGCAGCAATTGACTTACCGCGACAAGCAGAAAATCGACGAGTATCTTGGAAGCGTGCGCGAGATCGAGATGCGCATCGAAAAGGCGGAAAAATTTGGTGCTCCCGTTGATCCGGCTGTGGAAACTCCCAGCGGAATTCCCGCTGCCTTCGAGGATTATATTCAGGTGATGTTCGACATGATGGTGCTCGCCTTTCAAACCGATTCCACGCGGGTAGCCACATTTCTTCTGGCGAATGAAGGAAGCAACCGCGCCTTTCCCGAAATTGGCATTGCCGAGGGCCATCATTACCTGACTCATCATCAAAACAAACAGGACATGATCGCGAAGGTGGCGGAGATCGATCTCTTCTACATGAAACAGTTTGCCCGCTTCATCGAAAAGCTCGAGCAGACTAAAGATCTGGACGGCAAATCTCTTTTGCATAATTCCATGATTGTCTACGGCAGCGGCAACGCGGACGGCAATCGCCACAGTCACGTAAATCTTCCCGTGATTCTCGCAGGCGCGGGTGGTGGAACGCTGACTCCGGGACGCTTTGTGGACTTTAAAGCCCAGCCGATGAGCAACCTGCTTTTGAGTCTGGGCGATCGAATGGGTGCAACTGGAGTCGAGCGTCTTGGAGATTCCACGGGTCGGTTGCAGGGTGTTTAACGCCGAAATCTGACCCTCTCGCATTGTTCGAGAGCGCCGACTTTCCTGTTTCAATTCCAAAGGGATTCCCGGGAAAAAGTTCCAAAATGTGCATGGTTCCTGCTTTCACTTTTGCTTGGCTGGAACACGTTCGTGCTCTAAACTTGCAAGGCGCTGGAGCGGCGGTTCGAAATTAATTTCTATAAATCGTTGATACTGCGCGTCAAAGGCTGATTGAAATTTGGAAAGACCATATTGCTGTTTGTTACCGTAGCCCTTGCATTTGCTGGCAGGGTGGGCGCGGCCACGGGTGAAGTTGCTGGAGCGGATGCCAAGGCCACTGAGATACCGGCGCCTGCCATTGCGCCGGAAGGCGGCATGTTCTCGAGCAACCTCCTGGTGACTATCACCGCCAGCACCAAAGAAGTTCGGTATACTCTCGATGGTTCCGTTCCCGGGACAAATTCCCTTCTCTACACTGCTCCTTTCGTGGTGAGTAATTGTGTCTTCGTCAAGGCCAGGGCTTTTTCATCTGGGATAAAGCCGAGCGACGTCACTGCCGAAAGCTTTGTGCTCGTGGAAACCAACCTCACTTCTTTCAGCTCTACCTTGCCGCTGGTGGCGATCACTACCTTTGGGCATGTCGTAAAACCGGGCACCAATAGCACTGGCATCGTTCGCTTTGTGAACGGGGCCACCAATCAGCCGGCGCTTCTCCTGAACACTGCGGACTTCGATGGCCAATGTTTGCTGAAGCAACGTGGTTACACCTCGCTTCGCTACGCCAAGCGCTCCTTCACTTTGGAAACATTGGATGAGGCGGGCGAGTCGCTGCATTTCCCCATCCTCGGCTTCCCACCCGATTGTGATTGGGTCCTTTATGGTCCGTATCCAGATAAGACATTGATTCGTGATGTCCTTGCCTATGAGCTCAGCAATAAACTGGGGCATTACGCCAGCCGCACTCGTTTTGTGGAAGTGTTCGTAAACGAATCCACGAACAAATTGAGCCTCACCAATTACGCGGGTCTTTACGTGCTTGAAGAAAAAATGAAGCGAGGGCGTGACCGTATTGCTGTCCAGAAAATGAAGGCTTCAGACGAAACTGAACCCAACGTCACCGGCGGTTACATCTTTAAGAAGGACCACATGGAAGAGGCGGAAACGAAGGCAGGAGAGCCCCCTCCGCGGAGCCATCCAAGTTCTGGCTGGCATGGATTGTTTCCAACCGGCCCTGGCGCTTTCCCGGCAGATCCTTCTGGTTTCATGGCCCCGATTCTCCCGGCTGCTTTTTCGAATGCACTTTCAATAACGACCAACACTGTCACCGTCACCAACATTGCCGGCGGCGCCACTAATATTTTCTCCACGCCAGCCGTGGTGGCCATCCATCCTGGAACCGTAATCTTAACCAACTCGGTTTCAGTGACCAACAGCACTGTGATAACGAACCTGGCCGTTGCCACGAATTATGTCCCGGTCACGAATGTCGCTGTCACCAGTCATCCCGTCGTGGTCACTAATGCGGTTGTGGCGGCCAATGCCGTGAGTGGCACAAACGCGGTGGCCACTACTAACCACGTGGATTCCAACACGGCAGTGATCACCACGACCATTTCGATTCTCACGTCGACTACATACCGCACCAACCTGGTCGTGGGCACCAACATCGTTTTCAACACCAATATCACACTCTCCACCAACATCGTCTTCGCCACCAACCGTTCCGTTCTCACTAATATTTCCGTGGCGGCGGTGCCTGTGTATGTCACCAACAAGGCGATTTTCACGAACACCTTTGTTATGGGACTGCCTGATCCGCTGGTGGAGCAATTACTCTCCAGCGGGCTTGGATTCGTTACTGGTCGCACGAATTCGTTCTATTTTGTTGAACCAAAGCACTCCAAAATCACCTCAGCGCAACGGAACTACCTCACGAATTACCTCAATCGATTCGAGCAGGCCCTCTATGGCCCGGAATTTAAAAATCCCACCAATGGCTACGCTGCCTACATCGATGTTGATTCGTTCATCGAATATCATTTGTTCGTGGAAGCCACTAAAAATATCGATGGCTTCCGCTTCAGCACTTTCTTTACGAAGGAGAGAGGTGAGAAGATAAAGATGGAACCGATTTGGGATTGGAACCTCAGTTTTGGCCTCTCCAAGGGCAAACAGGGGAACATGTATGATCGTTGGTACTGGCCGCAACTCGACGACCGCCAGTACTCGTGGTTCCGCCGTTTATTCGAGGATCCCGACTTCAGCCAACGCTATGTGGATCGCTGGGCGGAATGGCGCACAAATGTCTTTGCGTCTTCGAACCTTCTGGCCCGGATCGATGCCCTCGCTGCCTCGATCAAAGATCCTGCGGTCCGGAACTTCCAGCGCTGGCCGGTTTTGGGCGAGGCGGTTGGCCCCGAATACTACGCTGGCAAAACCTACGCCGACGAAATTGATTACTTGAAGACCTGGGCCACCAACCGCATGAATTGGATTTCGTCGCAGTTTGTATCTGCGCCTGTCCCCTCTGTGCAACCGGGGCCTGTGACCACGAACGGTGCCTTGTCGCTTACCTCTGCGGGCGGGCAGGTTTATTTCACGATCGATGGCTCAGATCCCCGATTGCCGGGAGGAACCGCCTCCCCGGTTGCCAAAGCCTACAGCAGCCCTCTTACGATCAAGAACGGTCTTCGCATTGTCGCCCGCACGCAAAAAGATGGTCGATGGAGTCATCCAGTGTCTCTCCAGTATGGTGTGCCCGTGGCACCTGTGGTCCGTGCAAAGCTCGAGACTTCCAGGTCCTCCTCCGGCAGGTTTTAACCGCCCGATTTATCTCTCGTCATAAAAAAACCTGTGCTCATGTGGAGCACAGGTTTACTAAGCTATGTTGATTCTGCTTACGCGAACAATTTGCTGACGGCTTTTGCCTTCACAAGTTCACGAGGTTGTTTCAAGTGGTTGTAAACGATTGTTTCCGGATCGATGCCGAAGGAGTGATAGATCGATGCCAGCATTTCCATCGGGTGGACCGGATCTTCATCGGGACTGGACCCAGTCTTATCCGATTTACCGTGCACGTACCCGCGTTTCACTCCGGCTCCTGCGATGCAGGCGGTGTAGCAATACGGCCAATGATCGCGTCCATCGGCGCTATTGCCATTTCCGGAGGTTGAAACTCCTTTCACCGGGCTACGGCCGAATTCTCCGATAGTCACCACGAGCGTTTCCTTGAGCAAGCCACGCTGATCCAAATCTTCAAACAAGGCCGCCAGGCCGGCGTCGAGCATGGGGCCTGATTGGGTCTTCATTCGTTTCGTAAGATCGGAATGGTGATCCCAGGAATGATTATCGGAGTTGGCAACCTTGGGCCATACAACCTCCACCACGCGCGTGCCCGCCTCAATCAATCGTCGGGCCAGCAGGCAACTTTGACCGAAGGTGTTGCGACCATACTTGTCGCGCATCGCCTCGGACTCGCCTGACAGATCGAATGCATCCCGCGCTCGGCCGGAAACAATCAGGTTCAGGGCGCGTTGATAATATTCATCAAGGTTGTAATTGGCCACGGCCTTGTCGATCTCTGGCATCGCCGCATCAATCGAATCGCGCAGCTTGGCGCGGCGCTGCAGGCGCACTGAGAAGACTTCAGGGGGAAGCTTCAAGTCATCCACCTTGATTTTATCCATCTTGTACATATCCATGTCATCACCCTCGGGGTAGAGAGTGTATGGATCGAACGCCTTGCCCAGGAAGCCGGCGGTTCCGCCTTTGCCAACCACGTTGCTCTCCTGCAAAGGGCGGGGCAACATGACAAAGGGGAGCATTGGTTCCGTGGGCGGACGCAAACGGATGATGTTGGAGCCGAAATTTGGGAAATCCTTGGGCGTCGGTGGCTCCAATTGGCCGGAGGGGCTGACCTTGTCGGTCGTGTAGCCCGTCATGATTTGGTAAATCGCCGCGGTGTGGTTGAATAATCCGTTCGGCGTGTAGCTCATCGAACGAATCATCGTTATCTTATCGTTGACCTTTGCCAGTGAAGGCAAAATCTCCGTAAAATTGATCCCGGGGATCTTAGTGGGGATCGATTTGAACTGGCTGCGAATCTTGTCGGGCACATTCTCCTTTGGGTCCCACAAGTCAAGATGGCTCGGACCGCCCTGGAGATAAATCATGATCATGTTCTTGGCTTTGCCCCAGCCCGGGCCGCCGCCCACCGAGGTTTCTTTGGCCATGGCGTTCAGCTTGAACATCGATCCGAGTGTCAGGCCGAGAATGCTTGAACTGCCGATGCGCAATAAATCGCGCCGCGTCAGTTTCATGTTCGGATCGCAGAGGTCGCTGCATGTCCCGCCGGGAATGTTTATCATAGATCGCCCTTTCTTGTTTCTCGATGCCTAGTAGTTAAATAAGAATGCCGGATTATTAATCAATGCCCAAGCCAAATCCTGTGCCCCGGTGAGCCGCTTGTTTTTCAGCTGTAACTCGCTGGCCTTCACGTCCTCACGCAGCTGAACCAGCTTTGCGTCCAGCGGCAGAGGCATGCTCACCCGGGCAAGGGTAGCCTTAAGTTCTTGTAGTTTAGGATCGGCAGGGATTGGCTTTTTGGCGCTGACCAGCTCTCGCTGCCGCTTGCGCAGTTCGGTGTCCTGACCACGATAGTAATCCTGAAGATCCGTTTTCTGCGCTTCCGTGCGAGATTCAGGCTTGGTTTTTAAAATCTGCGCTACTGTTTGAGGCAGGCCGAATTCAAGCGGGTTTTTGCTGACGGTGGCCCAAACCCGGAATCGTCCTATCGAATGCGCCTGGCTGTATTTTTGACCCATGGTGAAGCGAAGTGTGGTTGCCTTGCCATCGCCAATTGGCTTTTCAAATTTGAACAGTGCCATGTGCGGCTCACCCGTGGGCGTGCCGGCCAAAGCCCAGCCCTTGCCGCCGACCTCATCCTTTCCATCAATCGCGTTGCTGACATCATAATCCTTCTGGCTGAAGTCTGCTTTCGATTTTACCAGTTTCAGCGGCACGGGAGCGTTGGTTCCCTGGCTGGCTTTGACGCGCAGTTCGGTCAACACCAGATTCCCGTCCGGGGCGCGGCCGGGGCCGTTGCCGGGCAAGCTTTCATCAGGCAGCAATTCGAGCATCACCCCTGTGATGTTCTTCAGGGTTGTGTCCACCGAAAATCGGTAAGTGTTATCCGGGCCTTGTCCGCCGGAAGCCAGCACGGACAGATCCTTCAGCTTCGTAAGCTTCGTCTCCTTGACCGTTGGAGTGAGATCCTTGGGCTCCAATACAACCCACGCTGTCTCGAATCTGTTTGAAGCCAGTTTCTTTTCCCATGGCTCAATTTTTGATGCTACTTCAGCATCATACTCCTTCAACGCTTTTTCCGCGTTTGCGATGCCTTCCTTATGCTTCTTCTCGGCTTCCATGACTTTAGGCTCCATCTCCTTTTCATAGGAGGCAAGCGTAGACTTGGCTTTGTCAATTGCGGCCAGGCGATCTCTTTCTTTCTGCTCGGTGATCGGTGCGAGTTTCTTTTCGTACTCGGCCAGGCTCCTCACCAGTTCTTTATCTTCCTTATCCATCTCCGACACGGAATGCAGGGCCGCTTTGACTTCCTTGTCCGTAGGCGGACGGTTCAGCACGCGCAGGAAAATGGACTCAATGAGTTTGCGGTCGTCGGTCAGGTCCCCAACCAGTTTTGCAATTTCGTTTTTGGGATTGTTAATCGCTTCAGAAATAGTCGGCCCACTCAGCAGCGCCATAACCGAACCAAGCCGAATGTCATTGCTGCGTTCGCATTCACACGCGCTCTCGCGGACCGGTCGACCGAGGTTCGCAAGGAAGCCGCTCGGGACATCCAGTCCAGCATCCGGTAATTGAGCCGCGCGCATGCCTGGCTTTACTCCGCGGATATTTGGAGTCGCCCCTGTGACGCGGAACACGGCATCGAAAAGCACCTCAGCCGGCAACCGGCGAGGGATCGAATGCGAGTAATTAATTTTGTCGTCGTCGTTCCATTTGTTCGACGTCAAGCTGAGCTGGTAAGTGCGTGATTTGCAGATGGTGCGCACGAGGTGCTGCACATCAAACCCGTGCTGGATGAAGTCCTGCGTCAGCCATTCCAACAGTTCAGGATTGCTCGGCGGATTTCCCGCGCGGATATCGTCCAGTGGCTCAATGACGCCGGTGCCGAGCAAGTAACCCCACATGCGGTTGACGTAGCTCATCGCGAAATATCGGTTATCCGGCGAGGTGATCCATTCCGCCAATTGCTCGCGGCGACTTGGCTTTTCCTTCTTCAGCTCAAACTTGGCAGGGTAGGGGAACTGCGGAGGGGTCACTTTGCCCGTGCGGTCATGTTTCACTTCACCATCCTTCTTGTCCTCCACGATCTCGAACAGTGGGGTCGCCCCTTCCACCGCTGAGCCTCCAATCGTGCGTGTTCCGCTCGCCTTCTCGTCTTTCTTCAGCCCCACCTGCGCAAAATAGGCGGCAGTTTCGTAATATTGATTTTGAGTCCAGCGCTCGAAAGGATGGTCGTGGCACTTGTTGCAGTTGAACCGCGTGGCCAGGAACAGATGAGTTGTGTTCTCCATCGTCTCGGTCGGCGTGCGCAGGACTTTGAAATAGGAGGCCGGAGGATTTTCCTTGTTCGAGCCGCTTGCCGTCAGAATTTTTCGCACGAACTTGTCATAGGGCGTGTTGCTCGCAATTTCACTCACGATCCATTCGTGATACCCGCGAGCGCCTTCGTCGCCCAAAAATTTACGATTTACTTCCAGCAGGTCGGCCCATTTGCTGGACCAATGCTCCACGTATTCCGGATTGCCGATTAACTTATCCACTAACTCGTCCCGCTTCAGCCGGGTGTCGCGAGTATCCGCGACAAACTTGCTGACGTGCTCGGGAGTTGGCGGGAGCCCTGTCAAATCCAGGTAGGTGCGGCGAATGAATTCATAGTCATTGCAAAGGCCAGAGGGTTGGATTTTCATCCGTTTCCACTTTGCGGCGACCAATTCATCCACATGGTTGTATACTGGTGGCTCCTCCCAGACAAACCCGGTTCGATCGCCCATCACCGTCACTGTCGTGGCCGCATACGCGCCCTCGAATCGTGCCAGGATAGGCGCTTCGCCTCGGCGCAACGCATTCACAATCCCGTTCTTTTCGTTTTTCTCGGCAGTGGCCACATCCGCGTTGCCCGTATCAATAAAAGCTTCGGCAGTGACATCATGACTCGTGTTGTCCGTATATGTTGCCACCACCCGCATCTGTTGTTTTGAACCAATCTTTTGGATGACGGGGTCTTTCGGATAAATTTCGATTCTTGCCACCCTGGGACTATCCAACTTGAGCTTGGCCCCTTCAGCAATCCAGGTGCGGAGGATATGATAATATTTCTCGTCCGTTTTGGTGCGTTGTCCGCCTTCATGAGGAACCGCTCCGGTTGACTTCAGCAGCATCAGGCTGTCATCCGGAGAGGCCAAATTGACGCGGCGCGATGCCAAATCATCAACCAGCGCTCGGACATCGTACTCAGGATCGTACCCTCGGAGGGAGAGTTTGAAACCGTTTTTTCCTTCCTTCGATCCGTGGCATGTGCCCGCATTGCAGCCGAGCTTGGCCATCACTGGGCTCACGTCCTTCACGAAGTCGGCTTCGAAGGTTTCTTTCACCCCGGCAATCTGAATCGGGACCACGGCTGTTTTTCCGAGCAGGCTCACCTGCAATTTGTCCGATCCATTCGCCCGCGGTATCACCTGGCCATTTTCCGAAATGGCCGCAATCTTTTTCCCGAACTTGAAGACCGCCATGCGCGTGACGTCGACCGTGTCTCCGGTTTCCAGCCGCGCCATCGCAATCAATTGGCAATACTCATTCCGGCTGTTCAACTTCACCTGGGCCGGTTGCACCTCGATCCCCGTGATCTTTGCGCCATTGGGCAGGCTTTCCTCAGCGTCAGGGGAAACGAAATGAGTCGGCAGGGAAGCGTCCGCCAAAGTGAAGTTGGATTTCCTGGCGCGTGAAATGGAGACAGGGATGAATTCTTTGCGGACCGAGCCATTCGTCACATTCAAGAGGCGAATTTTTCCGTCGTCACTCGCGGAAGCGACTGTCTGCCCGTCTGGACTGAATGCCACCGCATAAACCCCGCTCTTCAGGGGGGCACTGGCCAGCAGTTTCACATCGGCAGTCACAAACTTCTCGACCTCGGCTTTTTCTTCCGCTTTCTGGTTGCTTACTTCTTTCTCAAGAATCTTGGCCAGGTTGGTGGAGATCGTGGAGTCAAAGTCTGAACTGTAGATATTGATGGCGCCCGTGCCGTTGTAACTGCTGCCTGCGGCGATCATTTTTCCATCGGGGCTATAGGCGACCCCAAAGATGCGCCCTTCCATGGCTGGAAAACGGCGAATGAGATTTGCGTTGTCACCAATTTTTCGAGCGGTCTGGCGGAAGGCTCGATAGATTTGGGGAACCCCGTCTGAACTTGCGATCAAAACTTCATCCCGAGATGGATGCCGAGCCAGCGCGTGAATGCCACCGCGCAAGGCGCCAGGGGTAATCGAGGTGATGTTATCGATGAATCGCGCGGTGGATACTTCCGTGAGCTTGGCGGACATATCGCGCCCGGCAGAAATCAAATGCGACCCATTGGTGGAAAAGACCGTGTCCAGCACCCAGTCATTGTGCGATGCCTGTTTCAACACTTCCTTCCCTGTCTTGGTGTCGATGGCGCGCATCGTATTATCGGAGCAGCCAAAAGCCACCATGGTTTGGTCCGGAGACCAACTCACGCCGTAGACGGTGTCGTATGTGCTCGGGGCTGAGAGCACTAGCTTCTTCTTCGCCACATCCCAAATCTGAACTTCACCCATTCGCCCGGGCAAGCCGCCAGCCACGGCGAGCAACTTGCCATCGGGAGAAAAGCGAACCGACTCAATCCGCTCCGCCAGACCAACGAGTCGAGCCACAATGCCCGAACCATCCGCTTTGTGAATCAGCGCTTCGTGAAAGCCGGCCACCGCGAGCAGTTTTCCGTCAGGCGAAAAATCAATCGAGGTAATCACGGGCGGCCGGGTATACACGGGGGGATGGTCCATGTCATAACGCTGTCTTGCGTTCGCCGGTGTATCGTCAGTGGCGCCTTCAGCAATCCATCGACGGACCAATTCAATTTCCATGTCCAACAGCGGGGCCTTGCCCTTCGGCATTTCCGCTTCACCTTTCACCGGTGTGATCTGCTTGAAGAGCAGGCTCTTCTCCGGCGCTTTGGCCACCACGCAAGTCTCACCCGTGTCGCCTTTGCCGATCAGCTTGTCAAAGTCGGTCATCACGTAGCCGCCCTTGGCTTTCGCGGGCTGATGGCAGCCCTGGCAGTTCGCCTGGAAGATGGGCCGGATCTGTTTGTAGTAACTGACCTTTTCGGTTGGGGCCGGTTTCTTATCCGCGGCGGAGAGGCACTGGGCTAAAAAAGATACTCCACACAACAATGCCAATACTGAAACGAGTTTCACCTGCATGTGTCTTTCCATGTTGAACCTGGGCACGACGATTGACGACAAATTACTCTAGCTGATTAGGTTAGACCCGGTTCAAGTTCCGGGTATTCAGCTCTTTCTCTGGGTCGCTGTTCAGTATAGAACGCCGCGGCTGATACGCAACTCCTTAACGGGATTCGTGCAGCGATTTCTGCGCCTCCCAGTTCTTCCGTTGACTCCTCCTGCTGCGGCCCGCGAGCAAGTAAAACAGGCGTCACC
>JADMIO011107754.1_pt1:0-35000 | contig 43984 bp, 30 predicted proteins | sample 8958161 | NCBI WGS metagenome assembly JADMIO01 (sample SAMN16585339, study PRJNA669376) | soil metagenome | isolation source: Crop rotation soil | place: USA: Cullars Rotation, Alabama | collected 2011
CGCGACAACTTGTCCACGTGGAATTCTAAGCTTAGGATCCCAATGTGCTGGAAAGCTGGTTCCAGGAGGACGAGACCTCCAATCTCCACGTCTTGAACGGCCTCCTGTCGAATGGGTGGCGAGTGGTGACGACCGCGCAGATGAGCGGCACCGGGGAGCAGCGCGGCATCGGCAGCGCCCCGGAGTCCCGCGTCTTCCTGCTGCTCGAGCGCGGCCCCGAACAAACCTGATCCTGAGAAGGGAGAAAACTCATGCGTCGGATTCTCTGGGAGCTCGGTCTCCTCGTCGCGCTCGTTTCGTCCGCCTGCTCGAGTGGCACGCACGCGAGCGCTGATGCCGCCCCGCCCGACGTCATCATCGTCGACGCGCCGCCCCCGCCGATCGACGCGCGGCCGCTGAAGGCCATCGCCAAGCGCCCGTCGAAGTCGGGGACCGTCGCCACCTCCGACGACGACAAGTACGTCATCGTGGTCAACCCGGGCGACGACTCGATCTCCATCTTCAAGACGTCCGACCTCACGCTGTCGGCCAAGGTCACGACCGGCGGCGAGCCCAGCGCGGTGGTCATCGCGCCCGACAACTCGACGGCCTACGTCGCCAACCGCGCCGACGCGACGGTGGTCAAGGTCAGCAACATCGGCGACGTGAGCCCGACGGTGAGCGACCCGCTCCCGGTCGGCTCCGAGCCCACCGGCGTGGCCCTCACCCCTACCGGCGAGACCCTGTTCGTCGCCGAATTCGCCGAGGGGAGCGTCGCGGTCGTCGACACCGCCACCATGACCCAGACCCAGGTGCTGAAAGGCTCGATCAAGCACCCGCGCGCCCTCTCGGTCACCAACAACGGCGACCAGGAGGACTCCGACGAGCTCCTCGTCGTCCCCGAGTTCTACGGCGACCCCACCACCGAGGCCAACGACGCCAGCAAGCTGGACAAGTCGCGCTCGGCGAAGGTCCACATCTTCGCGCTGTCCGACTTCTCCGAGAAGACCCCGATCGCCTTCACCAACCTCGACTCCGGCATCACCCCGGACATCATGGGCGCGAGCACCAGCGTCTTCACCTCGCCCAATCAGCTCTTCTCGGTGACCATCCGCCGCGACCCGACCGCGCCGCAGACCAACGGCAAGGACAAGATCTACGTCACCTCGATCTCGGCGTCGCCGCAGCCGCCCGCCCGCTACAACGGCAACGTCTTCCCGGTGGTCTACGTCGGTAACCTCATGGATTCCAGCGAGAATCGCACCAGCGCCGGGACAGTCAACCTGGCCCGCAAGCTGCTCGACGCGAACCCGGTCGGGATGGTCGGCAAGCGCTTCCTCGCCGACATCGTCGACATGTCGTTCATCCCGGCGATGGCCAGCGCCGGCCTGCTCACCGACGGCAACGTGGCCTACGTCCTGTCGCGCGGCGCCGACACCATCCAGCGCGTCACCTTCGACGACGCGGCCGGCGTCAGCATCGGCGCGCCCAACATGCTGCAGATCGACATGCTCGGCGACAACACCCTGCTCAACGGCTGCAAGCTGCCGACCGGCATCGTCGTCGCCAACGACGGCGCCCGCGCCTACGTGAACTGCTGGGGCAACCACCGCCTCGGCGTCGTCGACCTGGGCGCCATCCAGGCGCTCAACACCACCGTCGAGACCTACCCGCTGGCCAACGACCCCGTTGACCGCGGGCGCCGCTTCTTCTTCACCGGCCGCGGCCGCTGGTCGGGGAACGGCCAGGCCGACACCGGCACCCCGCCCAACGTGACGCTCCACCCGCCGACCATCAACGACCTCGCCTGGTCGTCGTGCGGCTCGTGCCACCCCGACGGCCTCTCCGACAACATCACCTGGATCTTCGACACCGGGCCGCGCCAGTCGACCTCCCTCGACGGGTCGTTCACCCACGGCCAGGGCCGCCAGCGCCAGCGCGTCTTCAACTGGACCGGCGTGAACGACGAGGTCCACGACTTCGAGCGCAACACCCGCGGCGTCTCCGGCGGCATGGGCGCGATCACCACCGCCGCCACCGGCCAGTGCAACAACCTGGCGAGCGAGACCCGTCAGGTCCTCTCGGGCACTCTCGCTCAGCCGGTCATCGAGCTCGAGCAGACCGCGGGCAACTGCCGCACCGACTGGGACGACGTCTTCGCCTGGATGAAGACCATCCGTCCGCCGCACGGCCTCACCCGCCTCCAGCCCGACATGGTGACCAACGGCCGCGCCATCTTCGGCCTCGGGCAGGGCATCAACAACGCCAACTGCCTCTACTGCCACGGCGGTGCCGGCTGGACGATCTCCAAGGTCTTCTGGACTCCGTCGACGGCCAACAACGCCGCGCTCACCACCACGCCGTTCTCCGGCGGCGCGCCCTGGCCGCAGTCGTGGAACGCGCACCAGTTCCAGATCGAGGTCGAGCAGCCGTCGCTGGTCACCCCGCCGCAGGTCGCCTGCGTTTCGCGCAACGTCGGCACCTTCGACAACGAGTCCGCCCTCGAGAAGAAGCCCGACCTCGTGACCCCGGCGCAGGGCGCGGGCGGCTACAACGTCCCGTCGCTCTACGGCGTGGCGCTGGGCGCGCCCTACCTCCACAACGGCTCGGCGCGGACGCTCGACGACGTCCTCACCACCGCGCACATGAAGCTGGGGAACGACAACTTCTCCGCCACTCCGGACCAGCGCGCGGCGCTCGAGGCCTTCATCCTCTCCATCGACGAGAACACGGTCGAGATCCCCGAGGCCGCCGACCCGCCCACCCCCATCCCGGGCGGCTTCGATAAGTGCCCGGCATCATTCCCGTAATCGATTTCCGTTCTGCTCGGCCAAACGCAAGATCGTAAGGAACTTGCCCCTCTCCCCCTACATCGTGCTACAGCATGTAGCGCGTGTCCGAGCCCACACCTGATTCAATCGACCAGCGTCGCTCCGCGCGTATCGCGGTCGACCTCCCCGTCCGCTTCCGCTGCGTCGCCTGCTCCATCGACGGACGCGCCCACGACCTCAGCGCCAGCGGCGTCTGCTTCCTGACCGGGGGCAGCGCTCCCGACCTCGAGGCCACCGATGGCGACCAGGCGTTGGGCGAGGTGTCGATCGAGATCGACCTCCCCGACGCCGAGGCGCCGCTCTCCGTCGTCGGTCAGGTGCGCTGGGAGGCCGACGGCGCGATCGGCATCCGCTTCACCAACCTCTCCGTCGCCGAAAGGCGCCGACTCGCCAACTTCGTCATTTTGCGTTCGCACCGCCGCTGAAGAGGCGTAAGATCGTCCCCGAGGCAAACCGTGCCCGGGAAGCGCTCTGTCACCGTGGATGTCGCGGGTCAGACCTTGACCCTGAAGACCGATGCGGCCGACGCCTACGTCGCCTCCCTGGCGAGGTATGTCTCTGAAAAGATTGGAGAAGTGAGAACGGGTTCGAGGACCTTCTCGACCCAGACGCTCGCCATCCTGGCCGCGATCAACATCGCCGACGAGCTCTTCCAGGAGCGCGAGGCGACGCGGCGCTGGAAGGGTCGCGTGCGCGCGAAGTCGCAGCGGATCATCGAGCTCATCGAAGGACAGCACGATGGGTTGTAGTTTCCCCTGCTCGGCACGTGATGGGGCGGATCGACCAACATCTCTGAGGAAGGGAGACGTGACAGAGTCTGCGGTGAGCGTTCCCGGACGCGGGCGCGCCTGATGCAGCTCGGGCGAATCCCACTTTAGAAATCGGCCCGATAAAAAGGATCGATTGATCGCCTCACACGGCCGGGCGGGGGAGCTTTTTACCCCGACGCGCAGCATCAGTAATATGATGCTCCGTTCCCATGCTCCCCTCCTCGAAAGCAGATCTCCGACGCGTGCTCGGTGAGCGAAGGCTGGCGCTCACCGCCGTCGAGGTCGCCGAGGGGAGCCGCGCGGTGGCGCGCCACGTGCTCGAACTGCCCGAGGTCCAGCGGGCCGAGCTGGTGGCGCTCTACGCAGCGCTGGGAAATGAGATCGACACGGGCCCCATCGCCGAGGAGCTGTCGGCGCGGGGCACGCGGCTGTGCTACCCCCGCCTCGACGACGCCGACCCGCTGCTGCGCTTCCACGAGGCGCCGGCCGGGGTCCCGCTGCCGAGGCTGGGGAAGCACCGCGTCCGCGAGCCGGACGCCGGATGGCCGCTGGTTGCCGCGCGCGAGATCCCGGTGATCGTCATCCCCGGGGTCGGGTTCTGCGCCGGTGGGATGCGCCTCGGACGCGGCGGGGGTCACTACGACCGCCTGCTGGCCAGCGCTCCCGGGGCCCTCCGTGTCGCGCTCGCCTACGATTTCCAGGTCGTGCAGGAGCTGCCGACCGACCCGTGCGACGAACCGATCGACGTCCTCGTGACCGAGACCGGCGTCCGCCGCACGTTCCACGATCCCGGCCAGGTTCGGAGGGTGCGGTGAGCGTCGTTCTCTATTTACTCGTCGGCTTGCTCGTGGGAGCGGTCGGCGGTGTGCTCGTGGGTCGCGCGTTCGCCAGGCGCAGGGGCGACGCCGCCGAGCGTCTCGTCGGCGAGCAGGCCAAGCAGCTGCTCGACGCGGCGCAGGTCGAGGCCGAGTCGATCCGCAAGGAAGCCCAGGTCGCCGGCAAGGAGGTCGCGTTCAAGGTCAAGGCCGAGGCGGAGGACGAGATCCGCAAGCGCAAGGCCGAGGCCGCCAAACGCGACGAGGGCCTCGCCGCCCGCGAGGACCAGGTCGAGCGCCGCTCGCGCGAGGCGCAGCGCCGCGACGACGAGCTCGGCAAGAAGGAGAAGCAGATCGCGGCGCGCGAGGCGACCGCCGAGACCATCGCCAAGCAGGCCGACGGCCAGCTGCAGGCGGCCAAGGCGCGCCTGGAGAAGATCGCCGGCATGACCCCGGCGGAGGCGCGCCAGCAGCTCGTCGACCAGATGATGGAGGAGGCCAAGAAGGCCGCCGCCGTCGAGATCAAGAAGATCGAGGCCGCCGCCAAGGAAGAAGCGGGCGAAAAAGCCAAGAAGATCATCGGCACCGCCATCCAGCGCTACGCCGGCGAGTTCGTCGGCGAGCGCACCGTGAGCGTGGTGCCGCTCCCGTCGGACGACATGAAGGGCAGGCTCATCGGCCGCGAGGGCCGCAACGTCCGCGCGCTCGAGGCCGCCACCGGCGCCGACCTCATCATCGACGACACCCCGGAGTGCATCACCGTCTCCTGCTTCAACCCGGTGCGGCGCGAGATCGCGCGCCTCGCCATCGGAAAGCTGGTCGCCGACGGACGCATCCACCCCACCCGCATCGAGGAGGTGGTGCAGAAGTCCGAGGCCGACGTCGACGCGCAGTGCAAGGAGGCGGGCGAGCAGGCGGTGTTCGACCTCGGCCTGCACCGCGTCCACCCCGACCTGGTGCGGCTCCTCGGCAGCCTGAAGTTCCGCATGAGCTACGCGCAGAACCTCCTCGCGCACTCGATCGAGGTCGGCTTCCTCGCCGGCCTGATGGCGACCGAGCTCGGCCTCAACGTGAAGATGGCGCGCCGCGCCGGCCTCTTCCACGACATCGGCAAGGCGGTCGACCACGAGCACGAGGGTCCGCACGCCGTCGTCGGCGCGGCGCTGGCCAAGAAGTACGGCGAGGCGCCCAAGGTCTGCCAGGCGATCGCCGCCCACCACGAGGACGTGCCGCAGGAGTCGGTCCTCGACCACATCGTGGACGCCGCCAATCGCCTCTCCGGCCAGCGCCCGGGCGCGCGCCGCGAGCAGCTGGCCTCGTACATCCAGCGCCTGCACGACCTGGAGAAGCTGGCCAAGACGTACGCGGGCGTCGAGAAGGCCTACGCCATCCAGATGGGGCGCGAGGTGCGGGTGATCGTCGAGAACTCGGTCACCAGCGATGAGCAGGCGGTCATGCTCAGCCGCGACCTGGCCAAGAAGATCGAGAGCGAGGCGACCTACGCCGGCCAGGTGCGCGTCTGCGTGATCCGCGAGACGCGCGCGTCGGACTACGCCCGATAAGAGATAACCACTCATGATCCTTGAAGATCTCGAAGCCCGCGGCCTCCTGGCCGACTGCACCGACAAGGAGGCGCTCGGCCGTCTCCTCGACGGCGAGAAGATCGCCTTCTACGCCGGCTACGACCCGACCGCCGAGTCGCTCCACGCCGGCAACCTGGTGCCGCTCTCGGTCGCGACCCGCCTCGCCCGCGCCGGCCACAGGATGATCGCTCTCGTCGGCGGCGCCACCGGCGTGGTCGGCGATCCGTCGGGCAAGTCGGCGGAGCGCAAGCTCCTCGACAAGGAGACCCTCGCCCGCAACCTCGCCGCCATCCGCGCGCAGATCAACCGCTTCGTCTCGGCGGACGCGATCATGGTCGACAACGGCGACTGGTTCGCCGGCATCGGCTACCTCGACTTCCTGCGCGACGTGGGCAAGCACATCACCGTGAACTACATGCTCGGCAAGGAGAGCGTGCGCGCCCGCCTCGAGGACCGCGAGCAGGGGATCAGCTACACCGAGTTCTCGTACATGCTCCTGCAGGGGTACGACTTCGTGCACCTCGCGAAGACGCACGACTGCAAGCTCCAGATCGGCGGCGGCGATCAGTGGGGGAACATCACCTGCGGGATCGAGCTGCACCGCAAGATGGGGCGCCCCGGACACCTCCACGGCCTGGTCTCGCCGCTCCTGCTCACCGCCGCCGGCAAGAAGTTCGGCAAGTCCGAGGCCGGCACCGCCGTGTGGCTGGACGCGAACCGCACCAGCCCCTACGACTTCTACCAGTACTGGGTCAACGCGGACGACGCCGACGTCGGCAAGTACCTGAAGATGTTCACCTTCCTGCCACTCGCCGAGATCGACACCGTCCTCGCCGAGCACGACGTCGACCGCGCCCGCCGGGTCGCGCAGAAGCGCCTGGCCATCGAGGTGACCGCCTGGGTCCACGGCGCGGCCGCCGCGGAGTCCGCCCGCTCCGAGACCCAGAAGCGCTTCGGCGGCGGCGAGGTGACCGGTGAGCCCGACTCACGCCACCCGCGTTCGCGCCTCGACCCCGGCCTGTCGGTCGTGGATTTCTTCGTCGAGATCGGCCTCGCCGAGTCGAAGAGCGCCGCGCGCCGCCTGGTCCAGCAGGGCGGCTGTTACGTGAACGAGGTCCGCATCGACGACCTCGCCCGCGCGCTCACCGCCGCGGACATCGGCAAGGACGACGTGATCACCCTGCGCGCCGGCAAGAAGAAGTACCACCTGGCGCGCTTCGACTAGTCCCTCGACCGGGACATAGTGATTTCGCCCCGTCGTCGAGTCGCCCCGAGCGCAAGGCGGCGCGACGACGCACTACTCTCTGTAATGCTAGGAGCGCCAACGCAGCGATCGGGGATGAATCGGCGGCGGTCGAGATCAGTATGTCCCGGTCGAGGGACTAGTGGTGGAAGAAGCCGAAGTACGCCGCGACCAGCGCCGCCGCCAGCCCGACCCCGACGAGCACGTAGCGCAGCCAGCCGACCTTCATCTCCCCGATCAGCTCGTCCTCGGCCATCGCGCGGCCGGGCAGGATCGGCTGCTTCGACGCCGGCATGTGCTGCGTCGAGCCGGTCTTGAGGCTCAGCCGCGCGTGGTCGTCGGACGACAGCGACCCGTCGTCGTCGTAGCGGTCCTCGATCGGGAGATCCTTGGCTTTTCCCGCCGGGAGCTCGTTCGATGACGCCCCCGCCTTGGCCTTCGCGGCCGCGGCGCGGTCGGTGGCCTCGTCGATCTCGCCCTGCTTGAACCACAGGGTCTCGCGGAACTTGCCGCGCTTGCCGCGCTTGCCGCCCGCGACCGACGTGCCGCCCTTGTTCTGGTTCTTGCCGCCGGTCGGAATGTTCGGCCGCCGCTGCGTCGACGACGTATCGGTGACCGCCTTGGGCGCGGCCTGCGCCAGCGGCGACGCCTGGTGAGCCAGCGATTCCGAGATCACCAGCTTCGGCTCCGGCTCGGGCACGATGATCGCCTGCTGCCGCGACGCCCGCCCCTTCTCCGCCGGCATCCCCACCATCGTCCCCGCCGGCGTCTGCACCGCGATCTGACCCGACACCGTCACCGACGGCGCCGCCGACTTGACCCCGGTCGGCCGCTTGACCTGCGTGGGCGCCGGGATGGGCTCGGGCTTTGGGAGGGCCTCGGGCTTCGGGCCTCGGGCCTCGGCCAGAGGCACGGACGCGGGGACCGCCACCGCCAGCGATGGCGCCGGCGGAAACGGAGCGACCGGCACCGGCATCTGCGACGAAGGCCTCACCGCCGGCACCGCGACCTGCGCCGAGATCCGCACGGGCACCGGCACCGGCGCCGGCACCGGCATGGGCGTCGGCATCGACGGAATCATCGCCGGCCCCTGCCCACGAACCGTGCCTGTCCCGACGGCCTCAGCCCCCGGCGACGTGGTCGGCACTTGCACGAGCACCGGCGCAACCGGGGCAACCGGCGCAACAGCAGCAGCCGCCGCGACCACCTTCTCCGCCGCCTCCAGCTCCCCGATCAACTGCCGCAGCGTCATATGCCGCCGACTGCTCGACTTCTCCAGCGCCTTGCCGACGGTCCGCTCCAGCTCCGGTGAGACCGCCACCCCGCGCGACCCCAGCGACGGCGCCGCCCGCTGCACCTGCTGCTTCAGCACCTCGTCGACGCTCCCCGAGAACGGCGGCTCACCGACGAGCATGTACCAGACCAGCAACCCCAGCGAGTAGATGTTCGACCGCTGATCGACCGGCTTCCCCTCGGCCTGCTCGGGCGCCAGGAACTCCGGCAAGCCCATGATCGCCGGCCGCCCCTTCGCCACGTCGACCGGCGTCGGGATCCCGAAATTGATGACCTTCACATTGGTCTGATCGATGACCAGCACGTTCTTCGGCGAGACGTCGCGATGAATCACGCCCACCTTGGCCGCCTCGGCGAGCGCCTCACCGACCTCGACCGCGTAGCGCAGCGCCCGCCCGACTCCCAGCCTCCCCTGCCCCACCACCTGCGCCAGCGTCGGACCGACGACCATCTCGGTCGCGACCCACAGCCGGTCGCCCTGCTTGCCCACGTCGACCACGCTCACCACCCGCGGCGACGTCACCTTCATGAGCTGCTTGAGCTCGCGTTCGGTGCGCTGCGCGATGAGCGCCGTCGGCAGGACCCTGTCGGCGATGAGCTTGAGCGCGACCTCGTTGCCGCTCTGGCCGTCCTGCGCCGAGAAGACCTGCCCGGTGCGGTTGCCGCCGATCTCGGGGCCGAGCTGAAACCGCGCGCCGATGATGCGCGCCTGGATCGTCGGCAGATCCGGACGCGGGATGGGCGCCTCGACGATCGGCTCGAGCTTGCCGGCGTCCATCGGGCAGAAATTGGCGTCGTTCTCGAACTGCGTCTTGCAGACCGGGCAGCGCTTCATCGGGCCTCTTCCGACCTGGGGACGAACCCCACCAGAGACCTCAATTTTATTAGATTGGCGGGCGGGCGCCAGAAGCTGGCGGAATTACTTGGCGGCAGGCTTCGCAGATGCGGCCTTCGATGCAGCCTTCTTCGGAGCGGCGGCGACGAGCGGCTTGCCCGGCTCCCCGCAGGCGGCGAAGAGCTCCTTGTACGAAGGCGTGGAATGCTTGGATTCCGCGGCCTTACGACGCGTTCCCATGTTGCCGTGCCGACGATCGCGCTTGTTCCAGGTCGCTGCGGTGTTGGATGCCATGATGGATGTTCCCTTTGAGGGGTGAGTACTTAGCGCGACATCCCTGCCGATGTCAAGCGGTGGTGGAGAGGAGCCGTTCCACGCTGAACACCCCCGAGATCCGCTGCAGCGTCCGCATGACGTTCTTCAGCTGATCCAGGTCGTTCACCAGGAACTGGAAGGTATTCACGGCCTTGTGGTCGTCGGTCGCGCGGCAGTTGGCCTGCGAGATGTTGACCCCGGCGTCGGTGAACGACTGCGAGATGGTGGCGAGGATGCCCGGCTTGTCCGCGCACACCACCTGGATCGACACCGGCCGCTGCGTCTTCGACTTGCCGTCCCAGCTCACCTCGACGCGGCGGTCGAGGTCGAGATCGAGCGCCTTCTGGCACTCCCGGGTGTGCACGGTCACGCCGCGCCCGCGGGTGATGAACCCGACGATGGCGTCACCGGGGAGCGGGTTGCAGCACTTGCCGTAGCGGACGAGCACGTCCCCCTCGCCCGCCACCTTGATCCCCGGCGTCGACGGGCCGCGCCGCGTGACCTTGCGGATCAAATTGGTGATCGGGTTGGTCGAGGGCGCTGGCTCCGCCTCCGGACCCTGCTTGCGCCGCTCCTCGGACACGAAGATGTCCGAGACCTGCACCGGCGTCAGCTTGCCGTAGCCGACCAGCGCGATCAGGTCGTCGACCTTGCCGGTGCGCAGCTGATTGACCGCCTTGTCGATGTCGCCGGTCTTCATCAGCTTCTGCAGCGACAGTCCCCACCGCCGCAGCTCGCGCTCGAGCAGCTCGTGCCCGAGCGTCCGTGCCCGCTCGCGCTGCTCCTCGCGCAGCAGGTGCCGGATCTTGGCCTTGGCCCGCGAGGTGACGACGAACTTCAGCCAGTCCTTGTTCGGCTTCTGGTTGGGGTTGGTGATGACCTCGACGGTGTCACCGTTCCGGAGCTGGTAGCGGAGCGGCACGATCACGCCGTTCACCCGCGCCCCCGAGCAGCGATCGCCGACCTTGGTGTGGACGGCGTAGGCGAAGTCGATCGGGCACGCGCCCTTGGGGAGCGCTTTCACCTCGCCCGCCGGCGTGAACACGTAGACCTCGTCGGCGAACAGGTCGATCTTCACCGACTCGATGAACTCGGTGGGGTCCTTGAGGTCGGTCTGCCACTCCATCAGCTGGCGCAACCACGCGAATTTCTTGTCGTCCTTGTCGCCGAGCGCGGGCTTCCCTTCCTTGTACTTCCAGTGCGCCGCGATGCCCTCGTCGGCGACCTTGTGCATCTCCTGGGTGCGGATCTGGATCTCGATGCGCTGCCCGCCGGGACCGATCACCGACGTGTGCAGCGACTGGTACATGTTGTCCTTGGGGAGCGCGATGTAGTCCTTGAACCGCCCCGGGATCGGCGTCCACTTGGAGTGCGCGACGCCCAGCGCCTCGTAGCACTGGCGCACGGTGTCGGTGATCACGCGGAAGCCGATGGCGTCGTAGATCTGCTCGAGCTCGCGCCCGGTCTTCTTCATCTTCTGGTGGATCGACCACATGTGCTTGGCGCGCCCCTTCACCACGCAGGGGATGCCGCCCTCGACCATCTCCTTCTGGATCGTCTTCTCGACGTCGGAGATCGACTTGTCGCGCTCCTTCTCGCTCTTCGCCATCTGCGCGCGCAGGTTCTCGTACTCGATGGGCTCGAGGTACTTGAACGAGAGGTCCTCGAGCTCGCACTTGATCCACATGATGCCGAGCCGGTTGGCGAGCGGCGCGTAGATCTCCATCGTCTCGCGCGCGATCCGCTCCTGCTTGTCGGCGGACATGTGGTCCAGCGTCCGCATGTTGTCGAGGCGGTCGCAGAGCTTGACCAGGATGACGCGGATGTCGCGCGCCATCGCCAGCAGCATCTTGCGGAAGTTCTCGGCCTGTCGCTCCTCGCGGGTGTTCCACGGGATCTTGCCGAGCTTGGTCACCCCGTCGACGAGGAACGCGACCTCCTGGCTGAAGACCTGCTGCAGCTCCTCGATGGTCGTCGAGGTGTCCTCGACGCAGTCGTGGAGCAGGCCGGCGCAGATCGACGGCACGTCCAGGCGAAGGTCGGTGATGATCGACGCCACCGACAGCGGGTGGACCACGTACGGCTCCCCGGACTTCCGCATCTGCCCGTCGTGGGCGCGGGCGGCGAACACGTAGGCCTTCTTGATGAGGTCTGCGTCAGCGGCAGGGTGGTACGTATCGACCTTCGTGAGGATGTCGGCGAGACGGATCATACAGGTGTAATGTAACCACCATTTTAACGCATTGCGCCGTTACTAGCGAGGAGGATCCTTCATGATCACCGCCTCTTCGCGGTGGTCGACGAGCTTCCAGGTGAAGCGGTACTCGACGCCGGAGCGGTTCAGGATGAGGGTCAGGGACTTCACGCCGCGGTTGATGATCTCCTTGGAGTGGAAGACGTAATCGCCCGCGCCCTGGAAGACGTCGATGGAGTCGAGGAACTGCGGGCGTTTCCAGCCGTCGTTGTGCAGGCCGTTGGGGACGATGTCGCCGAACTCGTTGTGGGTGGCGGTCCGCTGCTCCCAGTCCCACATCCGGGTCACGTGATCGTCGTAGCGTTTCTCGGCCTCCTCGGGGAGGTAGACGTGCCCCTGGTCGTCGACGAGCTTGGCCTGCCAGGTCGTCGGGTCCGCGATCTCCTGCCACTTGTGGACGAGCGTGACGTGGAAGCGGATCCGCTCGCGGCTCACCATCGCGAAGTACGCCGACTGCCGCAGCTTGAAGGTGCGCGGCAGCTCCATGTCCTTCACGTCGATGCTCAGCTTGCTCGATTGCCGCGGCCCGTCCGCGAACACCGCGGGGTTGGGAAAGACGGTCTCCGCCTTGAGCGTACGGGTGCAGGCCGACGACGACAGGAGGAGGAGAGCCCCAGTCAGAGCGAGCGTCGCCCGGCTCGCCCGACCCCATTGGTACAGCATGACGATTCTCCCGGCAGAGAGCTGCCTGGATAGATCATCTGCTCCCGCGCCCGGCGGCGTCAATGTCCCGCGGGTCGAAGTTAGAAAATGTCAAACTATGACTACGTCTTCGAGCTGCTTTCCCCTTGCGCTGGCGACGGAAACGGGACTGGCGAGCTGCGCGCCTCGGCGAGCAGCTTCTCGGCCTTGTCCTTTTGCCTACTCCTCGTGTGATGTGCGGCAACGTAGATGGATCTGAGTGCGTCGTAGGCGGTGTCGAGGTCGGCGTTGACGATCAGGTATTGGTAAGGCGTGTAGTGCTCGAGCTCCTCGAGCTTGGCGGTGCGCAGGCGGGCGGCGATCACGTCCGGCGAGTCGGTCGCGCGGCGGCGCAGGCGCTCCTCGAGGACCGCGAGCGTCGGCGGGAGGATCCAGACCATCACGGTGTCGTCCTCGAACTGCGACCGCAGCTGCATCCCGCCCTGCCAGTCGATGTCGAACAGGACGTCCCGCCCGCCCTCGAGCGCCTTGGCCACGAATTCGCGGGTGGTGCCGTAGTGGTTGCCGTGGACCAGCGCGTGCTCGGCGAACTCGCCGGCGTCGGCCATGCGCTGGAAGGTCTCGGCGTCCACGAAGGTGTAGTCGACCCCGTCACGCTCGCCGGCGCGCGGCTTGCGGGTGGTGACCGAGACCGAGAAGGTGAGCGCGGAGAACTCGCGCATCAGGCGGTGGCAGAGCGTGGTCTTCCCGGCGCCCGACGGCGAAGACACGATGACCAGGAGCCCACGCGACATGCCGAATCCTACTCCAGGGGTCTGACGTTCGCTTACTCGACGTTCGCCGCCTGCTCGCGGATCTTCTCGAGCTCGGCCTTGGCCTCGATCACCCGGGCGGCGATCTCGGCCGACTGCGACTTGGACCCGATGGTGTTGATCTCGCGCCCCAGCTCCTGGAGCAGGAACTCGAGCCGCCGGCCGACCGGGATGTCCTGGCCGACCAGGCCGCGCACCTGCGCGAAATGACTGCGCAATCTCACCAGCTCCTCGGTGATGTCGATGCGGTCGGCGAAGAAGGCGACCTCGGTCGCCAGGCGCGAGTCATCGACGGTCACCCCGGTGGCCGAGAGCAGCTTGTCGATCCGCTCGCGCAGCCGCTGCTGCTGCTCGGCGGGCGCGACGCGCGCCATCCCCTCGATCTCCGCGGCCAGCGCCGCCACCTTGTCGATCCGCTGGCCGACGTCGTCGGCGAGGGCCGATCCCTCCTGCCGGCGCATCGAGACGAAGGCGTCGAGCGCGGTCTCGAGGGCGGGAGTGAGCGCGGCCAGGGTCGCCTCGGTGTCGGGCGCGGCGTCACCGCTGGTCAGGACGCCCGGCTGCGACACGATCAGCGAGAGCGGCACCGGGTCGTGGAGGCCGACGGCGAGGCGCAGCTCGTCGAGGGCGGAGTGGACCGCGCGCGCCAGCTCGACGTCGACGCGCAGCCCGCGCCGGGCGGTCTCGTCGCGCACGGTGACCGAGAACGACCCGCGCTCGGCGCGCCGCTTCACCGCCTGGGTGATCGCGTCCTCGACCTTCGCGTCGAGGCCCGAGCCGCGCACCTTGAGCTCGAAGTGGCGGTGGTTCACCGCGCGGATCTCGATGGAGACCGAGCGACCGCGGGCGTCGGCGCTGGCGGCGCCGTGAGCCGTCATCGATCGCATGGGCTAGCTCGCCCGCTTCCGGTACCACTCGACGCTGCGCGCCAGCCCCTCGGTGAAGCTCACCTTGGGCTCGTAGCCGAGGACCGCGCGCGCCGCGTCGATGCTCGCCAGCGAGTGCTTGATGTCGCCGGGGCGCGCCGGCTCGTGGATGGCCTTCACCTCGCGGCCGAGGATCTTGCCGAGCGCGGCCACCACCTCGAGCAGCGTGGTCCGCTCGCCGCACGCGATGTTGAAGACGCGCCCGGGCGCCCCCTTTGCCGTGCAGGCGAGGAGGTTCGCCGAGATGGCGTTCTCGATGTGGCAGAAGTCGCGCGACTGCTCGCCGTCGCCGTAGATCACCGGCGGCTTGCCCGCCAGGGCGTTGGTCACGAAGCGTGGAATGACCGCCGCGTACTGCGAGGCCGGATCCTGGAACGGCCCGAATACATTGAAGTATCGGAGGGCGACCGTCTCCAGCCCGTAGCACGCGTAATAGGCCCGCAGGTAGTGCTCGGCGGCCAGCTTCGACGCGGCGTAGGGCGAGATCGGATCCGGGACCATGGTCTCGATCTTGGGGAGCGTGGGGGTCTCGCCGTACGCCGAGGACGACGCGGCGAAGACCACCCGCTTCACCCCCGCCCTGCGCGCCTCCTCGAGCACGACGAGCGTGCCGTGGACGTTCACGTTGTCGGTCTCGACGGGGGCCTCGATCGACCGCGGCACCGACGGGAGCGCCGCCTGGTGGAGGATGTAGTCCACGCCCGCGACCGCGCGCCGCACCGTCTCGGCGTCGCGCACGTCGCCGCGGATCAGCTCGGCGTCCACGCCGACCAGGGTCTCCTCGCGGCCGGTCGAGAAATTGTCGAGGACGCGCACACGGTTGCCGCGCTCCACCAGGGCCCGCGCGAGGTTCGATCCGATGAACCCCGCGCCGCCGGTCACGAGATAGCTGGTCATGATGCAGAGGTTCTACTTCGTGGAACGGGCCGGGACAAGGCCGAGCGCGAGGACCGCGGCGACCACGGTCAGCCCGGCGAGGCAGCGGAAGCCGAAGTCGTACCCCGCGGACTTGACGATGCGCCCGAAGGCTTCACCTGCGAGAATGCTGGCGGCGTACCCCACACCGTCGATGATGCCGGAGGCGCTCCCGGCGAGCCGCGCGCCCCCGCTCTCGACCGCGAGCGCGCCGGCGAGCAGGCTGTACGGGCCGTAGACGAGGAGACCGATGCCAAACAGGAACCACGGCGCGCTCGCCGGCACCGCGTGCGCTGTCTCGGGGAAGAGCGCCAGCAAGGCAGCGAGCAGCGCGAGCACCCCGCCGATGACCCAGCGGTGGAACCGTGCCGGCACCTTGTCCCAGACGACGCCCATGAGCAGGATGCTGCCGCAGCCGGCGATGTCGAAGCTCGTCGACTTCACCGACGCCGCCCCGATGGATCCGCCCGGGTTCAGCTGCGCGAGATAGGCGACGCTCCAGGTGTTGAAGGTCTCGCGCATGAGCGTGAGCACGAAGCTGAGGGCGCAGACGATGAGGAAACGCGGGCTGCGCAGGAGGATCCAGGTCGCCCCCGCCACCTTCTCGACCTTCTGCTCGGCGGGGGGCACCAGCGGGCCGGGACGCACGGTCACGAAGCAAAACCCGAGCAAGATCACCAGGGCCAGCGACGGGAAGGCCATGACCTCCTGCCAGCCGAACCCGAGCTCGACAACGCCGGTCGCGAGCAGCGTCGCCAGGATGCCACCGACGACGTAGGAGACCGACAGCACCGCCACCACCACGCCGATGTCCTTCTTCTCGTACCAGGTGGGCGCCGTCTTCATCATCGCCGGCCAGCCGCCCGCGCCGAAGAACCGGTTGAGCGCGTAGAACCCGCCGAGGAGCAGCACGCTCGGCGTCAACCCGCCGAGGGCGCCGAACAGCGCCACTGCGAGCAGGCTGAACAGGAAGGCCGCCCGCGCGCCGATCTTGTCGGTGAGCGGCCCGAGGGAGAACTTGCCGATCATGTACGCCGCGGTGCCGATGCTGGCGATCCGCCCGGTGATGACCTCGTCCACCCCCTCCTTGTTGAGGAGCGGGACCGCCACCGAGTAGTTCTTCCGACAGAGGTAGACGCCGACGTAACCCACGAACAACCCTGCGATCACGAGGACGCGGCGCGACACCCGGCCAGTGTAGGCAGGTTTCGTGACTTCGGGGTGACATCGGATCTCGCATCGACATGCTGTCACCCGTGTTAGAATGGGTCGGGGGGTTTCATGCCAAACGATGGAAACAACAGGGGATCCGGCGGGATCACCCGGCGGCAGTTCGTCGGCTATCTGATCGCCGGGCCGACGCTCATCGCGGCCTGCGGCGAGCTCTCGACCGACCAGTCGAGCTCGGAGGCGGTACCCACGGTCCAGCCGGTCGATCTCTTCGACCTGACCGACCTGCTCACCGCGGCCGCCGCGCCCACCGCCAACCTCATCTGGATCGAGATGAACCCCGACGGCACGTTCGGGTTCGCCTTGCCGCGCGCCGAGGTCGGCCAGGGGATCACCACCGCCACCGCGATGGTCATCGCCGACGAGATGGGCCTCCGGGTCGACCAGGTGAAGGTGCGCCTGGCCGACGCCCGCCCCGAGCTCATCTGGAACCAGAACACCGGCGGCTCGAACTCGATGCACTCGATGTTCACACCGCTGCGGATCGCCGCCGCCATCGCGCGCGGCCGGCTGCTCGAGGCCGCCGCCGAGCTGCTCGGCTCGCCGCTCTCCGACGTCGACCTGGTCGGCGGCCTCATCCGCACCGTCAACGGCGTCACCATGGCGCTCGCCGACCTGGTCGGCCTCGCCGCGGTCGGCCAGACGGTGCAGATCCCGGTGCCCGAGGTGAAGTCGCCGTCGCAGTGGTCGATCATCGGCAAGCCGCAGCCGCGCGTCGACGCGCAGGCCATCGTCACCGGCACCAAGCAGTTCGCCATGGACCTCGACGTCCCGGGCGCCATGCCGACCATGCTGTGCCGCGCGCCGACCATCAACGGCAGCGCGCACGCGGTCCGCAACCTATCGACAGTACTGGCTTATCCCGGCGTCACCGACATCGCGATCATCCCCCGCACCGACAACGTCCCGGGCGGCGTCGCGGTCTGCGCGCGCACCTTCGGCGACTGCATCACCGCGATCCGCGCGCTCGACGTCCAGTGGAACGCCGGCTCGGTGGACGACAAGTCCGACGAGGACGTGCTCGCCGCCCTGAAGTTCGCCGAGCTGCCGATGCTCCCGCCGCTCCTCGCCGACCACGTCGAGGACCAGTTCACCTTCCACTTCCGCCCCGGCGACCCGCTGGAGACCAACGCCGCCGTCGCCAACGTGAGGAACGGCAAGATCGAGGTCTGGGCCTGCTTGAAGACGCCGGTCTGGATCCAGGAGCAGCTGGCGCTCAACTACGGCCTGCCGCTCACCTCGGTGACCGTCCACTGCGTCGAGGGCGGCGGGTCGTTCGGCCGCCACCTCTTCGGCGACGCGGCCTTCGAGGCGGTCGCGGTGTCACACAAGCTCGGCAAGCCAGTGAAGCTGATGTGGCACCGCACCGACAACTTCCGCCAGGGCCGGGTCCACCCGATGGCCACCTCGCGCGTCAGGATCACCTATGGCGGCGGGCTGGTCCTCGCCTACGACCAGCGACACACCAGCGTCGCGACCGATTTCACCAATGGTGTCGGTGAGTTGCTCACCTCGATGGCCGCCACCCTGCCGATGTTCAACTCGCTCGGCTACTCCGAGCTGGTCTTCACCCTGACCGCCAACGTCCCCTACAACTTCGGCCCCGCGACCCAGCTCCTGCGCGAGATCTACTCCTACAACCACTTCAATACGTCGTCGGTGCGCAACATCTACAGCCCCGACGTCTGCACCGCGCGCGAGGTCATGGTCGACCGCGCCGCCCGCGCGATGGGCCAGGACGAGGTCAAGTTCCGCCGCAAGTTCATCCGCGACCAGCGGCTGCGCGCGGTCCTCGACGTCGCCGCCCAGCAGGGAAACTGGGGCCGCCCGATGGCGCCCGGCACCGCGCAGGGGATGGCGGTGCACATGGAGTACAAGGGACGCGCCGCCTGCCTGGTCGAGATCGACTGCACCCAGGCGACGGTGACGCGCGACGTCCCCGAGGCCTACACCGGCCCGCGGGTGACCAAGGTGGTCTACGTCGTCGACGTGGGGTTGCCGATCAACCCCATGGGCCTCGAGGCGCAGATGATGGGCGGGATCATGGACGGCATCGCCCAGGCGCTCTCCTACAGCCTGCACCTGGAGAAAGGACATTTCCTCGAGGGATCCTGGGACCACGCCTTCTACACCCGTCAGTGGAACGTGCCCGAGGTGAAGGTCATCGTCATGCCGCCGACCAGCAACGACCCCGGCGGCGCCGGCGAGTTCGGCGTGGCGGCGACGATGGCCGCGGTGGCGAACGCGTACGCGCGCGCGACCGGGGTGGCGGTGAACAGCTTCCCGCTCAACCACGGCACCCTCGGCTTCGTGCCGCTGCCGACCATCCCCTCGATCCCCGAGTCCCCCACCAACGGCCTGGCGAAGGCGTACTAGGAGACCACCATGAGCCTGTTTTCATTCGTCCTCAACGGCAAGCGGGTCACGGTGGATTGCGACGCGGACCTGCGCATGCTCTGGGTGGTCCGCGATCTCCTCGGGGTGCACGGGCCCAAGTACGGCTGCGGCCTCGGCGTCTGCCAGGCGTGCACCAGCCACGTGAACGGGAAGGCGGTCAACCTCTGCGCCATCCGCGTCGCCGACATGAAGTACGCCGACGAGGTGGTGACCATCGAGGGGCTGCCGGCGACGGTGGGCGCCGACCTCCACCCGATGCAGGCCGCCTGGCTGGCCTACGACGTCGGCCAGTGCGGCTACTGCCAGCCCGGCCAGATCATGACCGCGGTGGCGCTGGTGAAGAACGCGCAGGCCGCCAAGCGCGACCTCACCGACGCGGACTACGACCAGATCAGGAATGTCTGTCGCTGCGGGACGTACACCCGCGTCCGCGAGGCGATCGCGGCCGGGGCCCAGGCGATGAAGACCGACGGTTAGCTCAGTGCTGGACGGGGCGTGAGATCGTCGACGGCGCGCAGGTGGAGACACCCGCGCCGACGACGGTGTACGGCGTGTTGGAGAGCAGCACCTGCGCCTGCCCGCTCGACGGATCGAGCAGGTAGACGTAGTTCTTCACGTCGATCCCGAAGCCGCTGTCGTCGGTCGAGACGAAGATGTAGAACTTGCCCGCGTACTGCGCGAAGGCCCACGCGACGACCTGGGCATTCAGGTTGGGCAGGCGCCACTTCGCGCTGGAGTCGTCGGCGCCGGTCTGCTGATTGATCCGGGCGACGTAGGTGTTGGTCTCGCCCGGGTAGTAGCCGTAGAGCTCGGCCATGCCGGTGCCGGTCAGCTCCGGGCTGTTGTCGGCGCGCGCGAACGGACCGACCGAGGTCGCCTGGTAGCTGGTCGGATCGATGTAGCCAATGTTGCCGCCGCTGTTGGCGTTGTCGGCGCTGCCGCCGGCGATGAACAGGCGCTCGTCCGTCGAACCCGCCGAGTCCGACACGAAGCCCATGCCGAACAGCTGGAAGCCGGCGCCGCCGCTCTGCCACGGCGACTTGGTGCAGGTCGCGTCGTCGAGCTTGACCCACATGATCTCGCCCGAGTTGTAGAGGATCCAGGCGCGCCCCGCGCGGTCGACCGACATCGAGTACGGGTGCGAGACGCCGTCACCCGCGTCCTGGCTCGGGAACGGGGAGCCCGACGGGCACGAGAGGTTGCCGTGGCCGATCGGGGTGAAGGTGTTGCCGCTGGTCGGGCTGAACTTCAGGAACTGGTCGGTCGACGAGCCGGTGTTGAAGTCGATGGTCGTCGAGACCACGTAGATCGCCGACGAGGAGCCCTCGTCGCAGTTGTCCTGGTTGCCGCCCGAGCAGATGCCGAACGAGCAGCTGCCCGTGCCGCAGGTCTGCACCATCGTGCCGAAGGTGCCGTCGGTGTTGCAGTTGTAGACGTCGTTCCCCTTGCACGCCTTGCCGCCCTCGGTCGGGTCGCAGGCGGCGCAGCCGAGGCCGGGGGCGCAGACCTGGGGCGCGCCGCAGGTCTGCACGTTGACCAGGGTACCGCCCTGGCACTGCATGACGTTGCTGCCGCTGCAGGTGATGTCGCTGCCGCTGCACGAGCCGCCGCCGCCGGGAGCCGCGTCGACGTGACTGCCGCCGTCGACATCGGCGCCGGAGACCGTCGGGCCGCACGCGCCAAGAAACACGCCCGCCATCAACAGACCCAAAGCCCTCTGGTGAAGCATGTAGGGGACCTCCAAGATTCCGAGGACCATACACACTCCCGGGTGAGGCTGTCACCCAGAAAAGCGCACCTGTATGTCGGGGTAGGCTTCTCTTAATTATCGAGAAACGTACGGATTTTTCACACCGGCTCGTAGCGTGTGAGGGCCGCCTTGTTCTGTTCCTTGCGGTCGGCGGCGAGCTGGGTGAGGTAATCGCGGAGGCCGGGGTGCTGCTTGGCGACCTCCTGGTAGTCGTTGGTCCGGAGCAGGAGCACCCACGAGCGGGCGCGGGTCTTGACGCTGGCGATCGCCGGACCACCGTCGAGGAGCGACATCTCGCCGAACACGTCGCCGGGCGCGAGCGTGCCCAGCTGGACCTCGTTCGGCGCGGTGCTCTCCGACGAGCCGCTGCGGCGCACCGACTGGGTCACGTCCAGCTTGCCGACCAGGACGACGAACAGGCCTTCCGTCGTCGCGCCCTCGCGCAGCACGGTGGTGTCGGCGGCGAGCTCGCGCAGCCGGAAGCGCGGCACGAGGTTGCGCCGATCCTCGCGCGCGAAGGGCTTGAAGAGCGGCGAGGTCTGCAGCAGCGTCCCGACCAACCGGGCGCGGAAGAAGCGCATGAGCAGCTTCAGGATGCGCGGGTCCCGATCGATGAGGTCGCGCACGGACTTGCGCGAGATCTCCAGGAAATCACTGGGTTTCTGGGCGCTGACCGTGGCTGACCGCGGGGTGTTCGTGAGCAGCGCCATCTCGCCGAAGAAGGCCCCGGCGCGCAGCCGGGCGAGCTCGGAGCGCGGCTGCGCCCCGTGCGCCTCGCGAACGACCGCGACCTCCCCCGAGAGGATCAGATAGAGGCTCGTGCCCGGATCCTTCTCGTGGAACACCGCCTCGCCGGCGTTGCGGTGGACCAGCTTGCCGCAGTCGATCAGATGCCGCACCAGATCGCTGTCCAGCTCGGACAGGAGCGGGCTCGAGCTGAGCGTCGACGCGACCATCTGCACCACATCGACCTTGATGTCGTCGTCGAGCGTGAACTCGGCGGCGTTCTCCCCGGCATTCACGCCCGCCCTGGGCGTCAGGTGGTCGGCCAGCGAGATGCTGTCGAGCGCGTCATGCGACTCGACGCTCTCGGCACGCCCGTTCCCCTTGGCCTTTGCCGGCGCCGGCGCCGACGGCTTCCGCTTCGGCGGCGCCTCGGCCGGCGGAACCGCCTTGGCCTCGGCCGGCGGTGGCGGGGGCGCCTTGGCCGCCGCCGGTGGGATCATCGGCGGGGGCACCTTCTCCGTGGCCGCTCGCGGCGGCGGAGGAGGCGGCGGCGCCGGGGGCTCCGCGGTGATCTCGATCTCCTCGGCCTCCGACTCGCTCTCGTCGACGTCGACGTGGTCGCTGACGGCGACGGGGACTGCGACGGACTCGGCTTTCTCCGGCGCTCTTTCCGGCGGTCGTTCCGGCGCTTTTTCCGGGGCCTTCTCCGGCGCTCTTTCCGCCGCCTTAGCAGCCACCGGCCCCGACTCCTCGGTCCCCGCCCTCCCCTCCAGCACCCTCAGCAATCGCTTGCCGCCGCCGTGATTCGGGTCGAGCTTCAACACCCGCTTCACGGTCTCCAGCGCCTCGACCGCCATCCCGCCGCGCAGATACAGCTCACCGACGTGGAAGAACGCCTCGACGGCCTCCGGCGTCAGCTTGAGCGTCTGCGCCATCTCCCCGCGCGCCATCCACAGATCCGGATCGTACGGCTCCTTGGCACAACCGTCGCGGTAGGCCTGCAGCGCCTGCTCGCGCCTTCCCTTCTTCTCGAATCCCTTGCCTTTTTGAAGGAGCTTCTCAGCGCGGCTCGACATCGCGGTACCCCGATATACACCATGCCCGGCGAAAACTCATTCCTCGTCCGCGATCGCGGTCTCCATGAGCCGGGTGGCTGCCTGTTTGACTGACACCGCCCCCGAGACCACTGCGACCACGGCGTCCAGGATGGGGACGCGGACCCCCAGTCGTTGCGCCAGCTTGGCGCTCGCGGCGCCGCCGCGCGCCCCCTCGGTCTCGCGCCGCGCCGGCGGGATGCCGCGCGCCAGCGCCAGCCCCAGCTGGTAGTCGTCGGAGCGCTCGCTCGACGACGACGACGCGCGCACCAGCAGGTTCCCCAGCCCGGCGAGCCCGACGAAGGTCCGGTCGCGCCCGCCCGCCGCCATCACCAGGCGGATGCACTCCGAGGTCGCGCGCACGACGAGCAGCGCGCGCGGCCCCGCGCCCAGGCCGGAGCCGTCGGCCAGGCCGAGCCCGATGGTCATGGCCCCCGACAGGGCCGAGGCGATCTCCGTTCCCGGGAGGTCGTGGCTGCGGTAAACATGAAGCAATCCAGGCACATGGAGCGCCGCCTTGGTGGCGTTTACGACCTCCGAGAAGGGCGAGGCGCAGAGGATCGCGCAGGGCTTCCCGTCGGCCAGATCGCGCGCCAGCGCCGGCCCGGCGAGCGCGCCGATGCGGCGGATGCAGGTCTCCTCGCGCACCTTGTCCGAGACGCTCGCCCCGTCGCTGGCGGGGGCGCCGATGGCGTGCACCAGCAGGTGGTGCCCGTCGACGACGTCGCCCAGCTGGCGGATGACATCGTTCACCTTCGGCGAGGGTACCGCGAGGATGAGCAGGCGCGCCGCCCGGGTCACCGCCCCCAGGTCGACGGTCGCCTTCACCCCCGCCGGGAGCGTGTAGCCGGCCAGGCGGCGCTCGTTCTTCTTGCTCTCGTTGATCTCCTTGGCGGTGGCGGCGTCGTCGGCGTGCATGACGACCTCCTGGCCCCGCCCAGCGATCGCCCCGGCGAGCGCGGTGGCGAACGCGCCCGACCCGATGACCCCGACCGCGCTCACGCCAGCACCTCCTTGCCGATGTGGGCGGTGCGGTTCTGGTAGTAGTACGCCAGCCGGAGGTCGCGGACCTGGATCCGATCGCCGCCGTGCTCGGCGACGGGATGGCTGTGATAGCCGCGGAACATGCGCAGCGCGGCGTCGATGAGGTCGTCGGCCGACAGCGCTTGGTAGCGCTCGGCGACCGCGCCCAGCTCGGGGCGCGCGACCAGCACCTTGCGCAGCTTGTCGACGGTGGCGCGGACCACGTCGAGCGGCACGTCGATCTCGTTCTCGCGCAGCAGGCGATAGATATCGCGGGTGCCGCGCGCCTGCGCCGCGAAGTCGAGGATGGCGCGCCCGACCAGGTGGGTGGGCATGAAGACGGTGAGCCTACGGAAGCTCTTCACCAGCTCGTCGCCCAGCGACTTGGTGTACTCGGCGTCGCGCTGCTCGTCGAAGGCGATCTTGCCGTCGCCGTCGCTGAGGTAGCTCGCCGGGTCGATGGGGCGGCCGCGCACGTCGTAGGAATCGCCCTTCTCGTCGACGCGGTTGCCGAGGAGGTCGAGCGGCTGGCCGTAGCGGATGACCAGCGCCCCCTCCATCGCCAGCATGCGGCGGGTGAAGTCGAACAGGCGGCCGAAGCGCGAGAACTCGTCGTCCTCGATGATGTAGCGGTGCTTCCCCTCCTCGGCGAGGAAGTCGTCGACGAGGGTCTCGGCCTCCAGGGTGATCGCGTAGTTGATGGTCGCGGGGACCACGTAGATCCGCCGCTGCTGGTCGCCCTTGGCGAGGTGGTGGGCGAGCGCCGAGATCCCCGTGCCCAGGAGGCCGAGCTTGAGCTTCTTCTCGACGGCGCCCGAGCGCGAGCGCGTGCCCCCCGGGAAGAAGAGCTGGTGGTAGCCGCGCTCCAGGAGCACCGTCGAGTAGGTCTTCAGCACCTCCTTGTAGAGCGTGTGCGTGATGCGCCGATCCACCCGGTACGCGCCCAGGTTGTGCATGAAGAAGCTGATGAAAGGATTGGTGAAAAGGTTCTTGCCCGCGCCGTAGCTCACCGGCGGCAGCCCACACCGCCAGAGCGACCAGCCGATGACCACCGAGTCCATGTTGGACGAATGGGTGGGCGTGACGATGAGCGTGCCGCGGTCGGCGCAGGCCCGGATCTGCTCGATGGGCCCGTCGACCAGCACCTTGCCGGAGAGATCGCCGAGCGCCTGCAGCCCCTCGGTCAGGCTGCGCGGCGAGAGGATCCCGGAGAGGAGCGCGGGGAGGATGCCGGTGGCGAACTTGTACACCCGCGGATTGAAGTTGCCGCACACGTCGGCCGCGTACTCGCTGACCAGCGCGCCCAGGCGGCGGCGCTTCTCCTCGTCGCTCATGCCGGCCAGGCGGTGCGAGAGATCGCGCCACTCGCCGAGCCGCTTCTTCTCCCCCTTCGATGCGGGGCCCCGTGTGAGCCTTCGCACCTCCTGGAACGCGACGTCGTTGAGGACGTACTCCAGCGAGTTGTCGCCGCCCTTCTGCGCCGCGGCGATGCGCGACGTCACCACCCGGCGCTCGACCTCGGCCAGGATGCTCTCGCGATCGCGGTTGAAGCCGGCGAGCCGGTTCTCCGCCTCTCGCACCTCCCGTCCGTCTCGGTTGGTGACCATGCCCTGAGACTAACCAGAAAATGTGCTATGGTCATCGTGGATCGCGAGCGCTGGCGGAAGCCAACTGAGCCGCGATCCGGATGGACGCGCGCGCAGCGGCGACCCGATGGCCACGACCAAGAAGAAGACGACGAAGAAAGCGGCGACCGCCAGGCCCAAGAAGGCTGTCGCCAAGACGAAGGCGAAGCCGAAGGCGGCGGCGACGGAGAAGACCCCGCGCAAGAAGCCGGCGGCGCCGGCCAAGGCCGCGAAGCCGCCGCCGAAGCGAGCGCCGGTCAAGCCACGCGCGGCCAAGGCCGTCGAGAAACCCGCCCCGAAACCCGTCGAGGCCGCCCCGAAACCCGCCGAGAAACCCGCCGAGAAGACCGTCTCCCTCGCGCAGCTCGTCGAGATCGGCCGCGCGGTCCTCGGGATCGAGGAGCTCCGCCCCGGGCAGGAGGAGGCGCTCCGCCACGTCCTCGCCGGGCGCGACGTGCTGGCGGTCATGCCCACCGGCTCCGGCAAGTCGCTCATCTACCAGCTCCCGTCGCTGGTGATGTCCGGGATCACCGTGGTGGTGAGCCCGCTGCTCGCGCTCATCACCGACCAGGTGGAGAAGATGCGCCAGCGCGGCGTCGCGGTGGTGCGCGTCGACTCGACGCTGACCGTGAAGCAGAAGCGCGAGATGATGGCGCTGGCGATGGCGCCGGGCGGCAAGCTCCTGCTCACCACGCCCGAGCGGATCGCCGACCCCGAGTTCAGGAAGACCATCGCGCAGGCCGCCGGCAACGTCGGCGTGTCGCGCTTCGTCGTCGACGAGGCGCACTGCGTGTCGCAATGGGGGCACGACTTCCGCCCCGCCTACCTCGTCTTGCGCCAGGCCGTGGAGGACCTCGGCCGGCCGCCGATCCTGGCCACGACCGCCACCGCGCCGCCCCACGTGCGCGACGACATCCTGCACCAGCTGGGGATGCCGAACGCGAAGCTCGTCACCACCTCGTTCGATCGGCCCAACCTGTCGTTCGAGGTCATCGGCGTCCCCGGCGAGGACGACAAGAAGAAGCTGCTGGTCACGCTCTTGAAGAAGCTCAAGCGGCCCGGCATCGTCTACTGCGCGACGGTGAAGGCGGTCGAGGAGCTGACCGAGCAGCTGGGCCGCCACGGCATCCCGGTGGCCAGCTACCACGGCCGCATGACCAAGAACGACCGCGACGCCAACCAGGCGCGGTTCATGGAGAAAAAGTCGAAGCTGGTCATGGTCGCGACCAACGCCTTCGGCCTCGGCGTCGACAAGCCCGACATCCGCTACGTGCTCCACTACCACGTCCCCGGCTCGCTCGAGCAGTACGCGCAGGAGGCGGGGCGCGGCGGGCGCGACGGGCTGCCCGCACGCTGCGTCCTCCTCTTCTCGCCCGACGACGTCGCCATCCAGGAGCACTTCCTCAAGGGGACCTACCCGGCGCGGCGGCAGGTCCACGCGGTGGTCGACGCGCTCGAGGCGTACGCGCGTGACGGGCGCGCCCCCTCGCTGGCCGAGCTGGCCGCCGGGTCGCGCGTGGGCAGCGCCCGCACCCGCACCGTGCTCGCCCTGTTCAAGGAAGAGGGCTGGGTCGTCGAGGAGAAGGGTGGCAAGTTCCACCTCTCCGACCCGCCGCCGGCCCACGAGGCGGTGCGCGACCGCGCCCGCGACTACGAGAAGCGCCGGGTGGCCGATCGCCATCGCCTCGACGCCCTCCTCGAGTACGTCCGCGCCCCCGGCTGCCGCAACCAGATCATCCTCGCCTACCTCGGCGAGAAGAACACCAAGAACGTGCGCTGCGGCCGCTGCGACAACGACCTCCGCTCCGCCGCCGAGGCGCGCCGCGCCGCCGAGGAGGCCGCCGCCCTCGAGGACATCCTGGTCCGCCGCAGCCTCGAGGACGAGGGTGACCTGGGGGACGACGACGTCCCGGTGGTCCGCCCGCGCAGCCGCACCCGGGTGATCTCGCTCGACCCGGTGCCCGCCTCCCAGGCTGGCGCGCCGACGCCGGCGCCCGAGCCCGTCGAGGCGGTCGACGCCAGCGAGCCCATCGAGCCGATCGAGCGCACCGCCGCCGAGATCGCCGCGCAGGAGAGCGACGAGCTCACCGAGATCACCGTCCGCAAGCGCAAGAAGCGCGCGAAGGAGCCGCAGCCGCGCGCTCCGCGGCCGGCGCATCCGCACCAGCACGCGCAGCCGGGCGAGCCGGGCAGCGGCCGCCGCAAGCGCCGCCGCCGCGGCAAGAACGCGCACCAGGGGCCGAAGATCGTGCCGCCCGCGCCGTTCACCTCGCCGGTCCTGGTGGTGTCGCCCGACCGGTCGGCGCAGCCGAAGCCGGTCACGGTCAGCGCCGCGCCCGCCCCGGCGTCGTCGACCGAGCCCACTCAGGTCCCGGTGATCGCCGCCCCGGCCCCCGCGCCGCGCAAGCACGGCGGCGGTCCGGTGATCGAGTACGTCCGCCGCCCGATGAAGATCGCCCTCGCCCCGGTGGCCTCGGCGACGCCGCACGATCAGCCGCAGGGGCGCCACCGCAAGAAGGACCGCCCCGGCTGGCGCGACCGGGCCGCGCGCGGCCCGCAGCAAGGACGCGGCCCGCAGCAAGGGCAACGGAGCGCCCCGGCCAACGGCCGCCCGCCGCCGCAACCGCAGGCGCAGCACACCGGTCCAACGCCGCCGCCAGGTCCGGCGGGCGCCCAGCCGCCGCGCCTCGGTCCCGACGGCCAGCCGCTCCCCGGCAAGCGCCGTCGCCGCCGTCGCCGCCGCGGCAAGGGGGCCGGGCCGATCCAGCAGAACGGCCAGCCGGTGCTCTCGTTCTGGCAGCCCGCCGACACCCCGCGCCCCGCCAATCCGCCCTCGGTCGGCAACGGCCAGCCGGCTCGCGGCACGGATACGGCCACCGGCACGGGTACGGCCACCGCCACCGGTACGGTCACGGCCCCCGGCGCGGGCACGGCCACCGGCACGGCCGCCGGCGCCCCTCCGTGGCAAGGCGCCCCCGGCCAGCCCTCCCCGCCCGGCGAGGGCAAACGCCGCCGTCGCCGCCGCCGTCGCCGTCGTGGCCCAGGCGGGGAATTCAAACCCGGGATGCCGGGCGGCCCGCCGTCCGGCAACGGTCAGCCCGGGGCGACCTCGGCGCCGGCCGCCGCCAGCCCGTCCTCCGAGCCGAGCGCCCCGCCGCCCGCGCCGCCGCCGTCCCCGCCGGGCGGCGATGGTAGTTCCTGACAGGCGGCGCGCCGTCGTAAAACCTCGCCATGGCCGCCCGCCTCGTCGATGTTCGCCGTGACGAGCTCGTCGCCGTCGTCCTCTCGTTCGTCTATTTCTTCGCGCTCCTCTGCAGCTGGTCGATCCTGAAGCCGCTGCGCGACGAGATGGGCCTCGCCGGCGGCGGCGTGGACAAGCTCTCCTGGACGTTCACCGCGACCTTCCTGGCGATGCTCGCCGCCGTCCCGGCGTTCTCGGCGCTCGCGGCGCGCGTCCGCCGGGCGCGCATGGTGCCGCTGGTCTACCTCTTCTTCCTGTCCAACCTGCTCGCCTTCTTCTTCCTGCTCACCTACGAGGTCGCGCCGGTGGCGCTGGCGCGGGTGTTCTACGTCTGGGCGAGCGTCTTCAATCTCTTCGTGGTTTCGGTCTTCTGGAGCTTCATGACCGACCTCTACACCCCCTCGCAGGGCCGGCGGCTGTTCGCCTGCATCGCCGCCGGCGGCAGCGCCGGCGCCGTGGTCGGCTCGCAGATCACCGCGTGGGTGGTGCGCCCGCTCGGCACGACCAACCTCATCCTGGTCTCGGCGGGCGTGCTCGCGCTCTGCCTGCCGTGCATCGCCTGGCTGGCGCGCTGGGGCGGAGAGCGGCTGCAGGGGACGACGACGCGTCCGGTCGGCGGCGGCATCCTCGCCGGCATCGCCCACGTCTTCCGCTCGCCCTACCTCGCCGCCCTGTGCGCGCAGACGCTCCTCTACACCGCCACCTCGACGATGCTCTACACCCAGCGCCTGCGCATCGTCTCGACGAGCATCGCCGATCCGCGGGCGCGCACCCAGCTCTTCGCCAACCTGGAGACGGTGGTCAACGTCGCGACCATCGCGGTGCAGCTCATCGCCACCGGCCGGATCATCGCCTGGACCGGGATCGGCACCGCGCTCGCCGTGGTCCCGATCGTCACCGCCCTGGGCTTCCTGGTGCTCGCCGGCCAGCCCAGCCTCTGGTCACAGGGTCCCGCGACCACCGGGATGGCGCTCCTCTGGTTCCTGGTCGCCTTCGAGGTCGCGCGGCGGGTCGCCCACTACGCCGTCGATCGACCGGCCCGCGAGGTGCTGTTCACCGCCCTCAGCCGCGAGGACAAGTACAAGGCGAAGAGCTTCATCGACACCGTGATCTACCGCGGCGGCGACGCCGCGAGCGGCTGGGCCGTCGACGGGATCCGCGGCGCCGGCCTGGCCGTCGGGGGAGTCGCCGCGGTCGCCGCGCCGCTGGCCGCGCTCTGGCTCTGGCTGACGCGCTACCTGGCGCGCGGGTATGCTGAACGGGTCACGCGCGTGACCACCACGACCGAGGATGGGGAAGCCACGATGAAAGGATGACCACGACATGATCGACAGGAGGACCTTCCTCACCACCACCCTCGCCGCGGGCACGCTCGCCTGCGCCGGCGGCTCGGCCGCGGTCAAGGCCGCGCCCCCGTCGAAGAAGAAGATCCTGATCCTCGGTGGGACCGGCTTCCTCGGCCCCCACATCGTCGACGCGGCGCTCGCCCGCGGCCACACCCTCACGCTGTTCAACCGCGGCAAGACCCACCCGACGTTCTTCCCCAACGTCGAGAAGCTGCACGGCGATCGCGATGGCCACCTCGAGGCGCTGGCCGGCCGCGAGTGGGACGCGGTCGTCGACACCTCCGGCTACGTCCCGCGCCTGTGCAAGATGTCCGCGGATCTACTGGCGAAATCGGTCGGACACTACCTCTTCATCTCGACCATCTCGGTCTACAGCGACACCTCCAAGCCGGGCATGGACGAATCCGGCCCGCTCGCGGTCGCGCCCGACCCGAAGAGCGAGGAGGTCCCGAAGTACTACGGCGCGCTCAAGGTCCTGTGCGAGAAGACCGTCGAGGGCTCGCTGCCCGGGCGGACCACCGTGGTGCGCCCCGGCCTCATCGTCGGGCCGCTCGATCCCACCGACCGGTTCACCTACTGGCCGGTGCGCATCGATCGCGGCGGCGAGGTCCTCGCCCCCGGCGACGGCAAGGATCCGGTGCAGTTCATCGACGCGCGCGATCTGGCCGCGTTCTGCGTGCGTTGCGTCGAGGACCGGTCGTTCGGCATCTTCAACGCCACCGGCCCGGCGCAGCCGCTCCCCGTCTCCGCCATGCTCGACGCCTGCCAGCAAGCCTCCGACGCGAAGAGCAACAAGTCGAAGCTCACCTGGGTCGACTCCGCCTGGCTGGAGAAGAAGGAGGTCTCGCCCTGGCAGGATCTCCCCGTCTGGACCGGCAACGGCCCCGACGAGGCGGGCTTCGCGCGGATCAACTGCGCGAAGGCCATCGCCAAGGGCCTGACGTTCCGGCCGGTCCTCGAGACCGCCCGCGACACGCTCACCTGGTGGAAGACCGTCCCCGAGGAGCGCAAGGCCAAGCCGATGGGCGCCGGCCTCACGCCCGACCGCGAGGCGGCCCTGCTCGCCGAGTGGCACAAGGACCACCCGGCCTAACCGAGCTCCCCGAGGCTCGGCGACCGAAAAAGCGAAACGCCCGCTACGCGATGGCGTAGCGGGCGTCTCTAGATTTCGCCTCTAACGAGGCCCCTCTCTCGAGGGTAATAATCCCGGCAGCGTCCTACTCTCCCACAGGGTCTCCCCTGCAGTACCATCGGCCCTGGAGGGCTTAACTTCCGTGTTCGGGATGGGAACGGGTGTGGCCCCTCCGGCAAAGCCGCCGGAAACCTTGCCCTGGCAGCGATAGGTCGATTAACTGACCTTGGTGCCAAGGACTTGATAATTGACGAAGCGCGAATCGCCTCTGAATCTGCTGACCAACGTGCTTTTCGTTGAATCCTGTCGAGAATCGTCTCGTTCTCGCGTTCTCGAACAGTCAACCTTGGCCCCGACCCCACAGGTCCCGAGCTCTCATCGAGCTCAGGTCCCGCAGGTCTCGCTCTCTTTGGAGAGAGACAAAATTAAGGTGGCCAAGCCGCACGACCGATTAGTACTGGTTAGCTCCGCGCCTCGCAGCGCTTCCACACCCAGCCTATCAACCTGGTGATCTACCAGGGGTCTTCAGGAGACCGAAGTCTCGGGGAAACCTAATCTTGACGTGGGCTTCCCGCTTAGATGCTTTCAGCGGTTATCCCTTCCGGACGTAGCTACCCGGCAATGCGACTGGCGTCACAACCGGAACACTAGCGGTCCGTCCAGCCCGGTCCTCTCGTACTAAGGCCAGATCATCTCAAGTTTCCTGCGCCCACGGCGGATAGGGACCAAACTGTCTCACGACGTTTTGAACCCAGCTCGCGTACCGCTTTAATTGGCGAACAGCCAAACCCTTGGGACCAACTTCAGCCCCAGGATGCGATGAGCCGACATCGAGGTGCCAAACCACTCCGTCGATGTGAACTCTTGGGAGTGATAAGCCTGTTATCCCCGGAGTACCTTTTATCCGTTGAGCGATGGCCCTTCCATTCAGAACCACCGGATCACTATGACCTGCTTTCGCACCTGCTCGACTTGTCAGTCTCGCAGTCAAGCTCCCTTGTGCCATTACACTCGTCGCCTGGTTTCCAATCAGGCTGAGGGAACCTTTGCGCGCCTCCGTTACTTTTTGGGAGGCGACCGCCCCAGTCAAACTGCCACCAGGCATTGTCCCCCACCCGGCTTACGGGTGCAGGTTAGGTCTCCAGAATCGCCAGGGTGGTATTTCAACGTTGGCTCCATCGAGACCGGAGTCCCGACTTCAAAGCCTCCCACCTATCCTACGCAAGCGAACCCGAAGATCAGTGCCAAGTTACAGTAAAGGTTCACGGGGTCTTTCCGTCCTGCCGCGGGTAAAGGGTATCTTCACCCCTAGTGCTACTTCGCTGAGTCCCTCCTCGAGACAGTGGGGAAGTCGTTATGCCATTCGTGCAGGTCGGAACTTACCCGACAAGGAATTTCGCTACCTTAGGACCGTTATAGTTACGGCCGCCGTTTACCGGGGCTTCGGTTCGTTGCTTCGCTTGCGCTGACAACTCCCCTTAACCTTCCGGCACCGGGCAGGCATCACACCTTATACGTCGTCTTGCGACTTCGCAAAGTGCTGGGTTTTTGGTAAACAGTCGCTACCCCCGTTTCTCTGCAACCTGCTTCCGCTCCCTCCGTTCAGAGTTCACGTACAACAGGCACACCTTCTCCCGAAGTTACGGTGTCATTTTGCCGAGTTCCTTAAGGAGGGTTCTCTCAAGCGCCTTGGGATATTCTCCCCGCCCACCTGTGTCGGTTTGCGGTACGGTCGCCATAGCGGTTAACTCTACCGGAGCTTTTCTCGGGAGCGTGGGATCACTGAGTTCGTGAGCGCTGAGCGCTCTCCTCATCACCTCTCGGAGTTGAACTCCCGTTTGTGGCACAAGGCCTCCTAGGAATTCCCCCTACTGGTTTGAACCGGGCAATCCACCAACCCGGATCAGCTACCCTCCTCCGTCCCTCCTGTAGAAACCGTCCATGGCGGTGCAGGAATATTAACCTGCTTCCCATCACCTACGCCTCTCGGCCTCGGCTTAGGGACCGACTAACCCTGGGAAGATTAACTTTACCCAGGAACCCTTGGGCTTACGGCGAACAGGTTTCTCACCTGTTTTATCGCTACTCAAGCCTGCATAAGCTCTTCCCATCGCTCCAGCTGTCCTTACGGTCAACCTTCTCTGCCATGGGAATGCTCGCCTACCGCTGTCAGCACCCGAAGGTGCTATCCAACCCGTAGCTTCGGTACGATGCTTAGCCCCGTTACATTTTCGGCGCGGGCCCGCTTGACCAGTGAGCTATTACGCTTTCTTTAAAGGATGGCTGCTTCTAAGCCAACCTCCTGGTTGTCTGTGCGCTCCCACATCCTTTACCACTCAGCATCGATTTGGGGACCTTAGCTGACGATCTGGGCTCTTTCCCTCTCGGCGTCGGAACTTAGCTCCCGGCGCCTGTCTCCCGGATTCACAGTTTCTGGCATTCGGAGTTTGGTTGGGTTTGGTAATCTGGTAGGACCCCTAGCCCATCCAGTGCTCTACCTCCAGAACAGATTCTCCGAGGCTATACCTAAATATATTTCGGCGAGAACCAGCTATCACCCGACTTGATTAGCCTTTCACTCCGATCCACACCTCATCACCTGCATTTTCAACTGCAGTGTGTTCGGACCTCCAGGCGGTGTTACCCGCCCTTCATCCTGGACATGGATAGATCGTCGGGTTTCGGGTCTACGTCATCCGACTAGACGCCCATTTCGGACTCGCTTTCGCTACGGCTTCGCCTCGCGGCTTAACCTCGCCGGACATCGTAACTCGCAGGCTCATTATGCAAAAGGCACGCGATCGCACATTCCCCGAAGGGCATAGTGCTTTCACGGCTTGTAGACACTCGGTTTCAGGGTCTTTTCACTCCCCTCGCGGGGGTTCTTTTCGCCTTTCCCTCACGGTACTGGTTCACTATCGGTCGTCAGGTAGTATTTAGCCTTGGAAGATGGTCCTCCCAGGTTCCCACAGGGTTGCTCGAGCCCCGTGGTACTCAGGTACCGTCTAGGGTTCCTCCCCGTTTCACCTACGCGGCTATCACGCGCTTCGGCCGGCTTTTCCACGCCGTTCGGTTACAGTTCGAAAATCCCATGTCGACGGCCCTACAACCCCGGAATTATTGCTAACTCCGGTTTGGGCTGCTCCGCGTTCGCTCGCCACTACTTGCGGAATCTCTGATTTGATTTCTTTTCCTCCGGGTACTGAGATGTTTCAATTCCCCGGGTTGGCTTCTCTTGGCCTATGTATTCAGCCGAGAGATACCTGGACATGACTCCAGGTGGGTTCCCCCATTCGGACATCTACGTATCGACGCCTGCTTGCGGCTCCACGTAGCTTATCGCAGCTAACCACGTCCTTCATCGCCTCCTGACGCCAAGGCATTCACCGAGTGCCCTTAGTAGCTTGACCACCACCTGTCGGCTGCCTCTCCTATCCGGCAGCCCTGTGGGGTCAAGGCCAAGGTTCGCTATTCGAGAACTTTTGACGTTTCTTACTCTCGTCTTGGACTCAACGAATCGCACGTCTTTCTAGGTCGACCAGCTCGGCTTGAGACCGTGCTGATCTTTCAGACGCAGTATTGATTCGCGCTTCGTCCTACTATTCAGTTTTCAAAGAAAGCGTGGGCCTGGTTAGATTTGAACTAACGACCCCACGCTTATCAAGCGTGTGCTCTAACCAGCTGAGCTACAGGCCCGGTCGGCACCGACCCAGAGGCTCGGTCCCTCAAAACTGCATCGCGAAGAAGAAGAAAGTAAATTGACCAGATTGGTGGCGACCGAAGTCGCTCACTTATCCAGAAAGGAGGTGATCCAGCCGCAGGTTCCCCTACGGCTACCTTGTTACGACTTCACCCCAGTTACCAGCCACTCCTTGGGGACCGCCCTCCTTACGGTTGGGCAAGCCACTTCTGGAGCAACTGACTCCCATGGTGTGACGGGCGGTGTGTACAAGGCCCGGGAACGTATTCACCCCGGCGTGCTGATCCGGGATTACTAGCGATTCCGACTTCAAGAAGTCGAGTTGCAGACTTCTATCCGAACTGAGACCGGTTTTTTGAGATTGGCATGCCTTCGCAGGTTAGCAACCCTTTGTACCGGCCATTGTAGCACGTGTGTAGCCCTGGGCATAAGGGCCATGAGGACTTGACGTCATCCCCACCTTCCTCCGACTTAACGTCGGCAGTCTCGTTAGAGTGCCCATCTTTCATGTTGGCAACTAACG
>JADMIO011107754.1_pt1:37500-43984 | contig 43984 bp, 30 predicted proteins | sample 8958161 | NCBI WGS metagenome assembly JADMIO01 (sample SAMN16585339, study PRJNA669376) | soil metagenome | isolation source: Crop rotation soil | place: USA: Cullars Rotation, Alabama | collected 2011
GAGGCCGCTCGCCGCCTTGGCGCTGTAGCAGGTGTCGAGCGGCGGACCGCCAGCGTCGCGGAAGGCGTTCAACGCGGCGACACCGGAGCGCGTGACGTGTCCGTATCCACGACCAATGTGCCCGCCAATCACCCGCAATCGCGACGCCAGCCGGCCTCGGGAAATGTCGCCCGGCATTTGCGGAATGAGCTTCGCGAGCAACTCAATCGTCCTGACAGCCAATGACACGATGCGGAATCGCGAGGTGACCGGCCACGGAGTCACCCGGACCGGCCACACCTCGGCGTCGAACGCGCCCGGGATCGCGAGCCGATTGGCGAGCGCGAGCCCGGCGAGCAGACCGGCGGTCGTGCAGGTCGAGCCGACGCCGAGGACGATCCGGCGCGGAGCGGGCATCGCTCCGTCGGCGACCTGGCCGCAGAGCTCGAGCACCGCCGAGACGTAGCCGAGCGCGCCCTCGGGCGTCGCGCCGCCGGGGACCATGATGAACTGGCCGGGGACGCGGCGCTCCGACATGACCGCGAACGGCAGCGCCGCCCAGCTCCACAGGCGGCGGATGCGCGGCCGCGCCGACAGCGTGGCGGCCAGGTTCTCGACGGCGCATTCGCTCGCCGGCTGCGGGAAGAGCATCACCGCCGGCTCCAGCCCGGCCCGCGGCGCGTGCAGGCAGGTCGCGAGCGCGTGGTTCGAGCCGTAGGCGCCGGTCGCCCAGATGCGCTTGGCGCCGGCGGCCTGCGCCTGCCCGAACAGCGACTCGAGCGTGCGCACCTTGTTGCCGCCGTAGATCGGCGAGGAGAGATCGTCCCGCTTCACCCACAGGTCGCCACCAAATCCGGGGAGCGTCAGCGGCTGGACAGGTGTAGGCCAATCACCGAGACGCACCCACGGAAAATTTGACCGCGTCCGGTCGAAGATACGAAATAGGGAGACTTCGCCCATGGGGGCAGGGGGCGACATGATTGTGCAGGCATGATATCGTGAGCTTGGAGACTCCGCGCGACATGCAAATGTCGGATGACGGCGAAAAAAGCAGTGAAACCGCGCCATCGTCAGCTGGGCGCGAGAAACGGTATCCGGTGGACTGGCATGTGTCTTTCCGCTGCCCCGACTGGGCGACGGTGAGCCGGGTCACCGCCGAGAACGCCAGCCGCGGTGGGCTCTTCCTCCTCACCTCCCGGCCACCGCCGGTGGGTGCCAAGGTCGAGCTCACCCTCTCCTTGCCGGACGCGACGGAGCTCAAGCTCACCGCCACCGTCCAGCACATCATCACCGCCGAGCGCGGTGCGGCCGAGCGACGCAACCCGGGGTTCGGCGTGCGCGTCGACGCGACCCACGCGTCGGACCTGGTCTTGCTCGAGGCGATGGCGGCCGCCGCGCAGATCTCGCCCACCGTCCCCGCGACGGTCGTCGCCGAGGGGACCGGGCCCGAGGACGTGCTCACCGAGCCGCCCACCATCCCGCGCAAGCCGACCCGCCGTCCGGCGGTGATCGGGAGGCACGCGCGCGGCACCGGTCCGGCGGGCCGCATCGCCGCCGTCGACCTGGGCACGACTTACTCCAGCCTGGCCATCGCCGGCGCGGGGAACTTCTGGTTCGCCGTCGACGACGAAGGGCGCGCGCGTCACCCATCGCTGGTCCACTATCCGATGGGGCCAGGCGAGCCGCGGCCGATCGCGGGCTGGAATGCGCGCGGGCAGCTGGTCGCCGACCCCCGACTCACCGTCGCCGGCGCGCGCCGGCTGCTCGGCCAGAAAATGAACGACCCGCAGGTCGCCGGCTGGCTGAAGACGCGGCCGTTCCGCGCGGTCGCCGGCCCGCGCGGCGAGGTCCGCTTCGATCTCGAGGGCGCGAGCCCCGACGCCGCCGAGCTCTGTTCGGCCCTCCTCCGGCACCTGCGCGGGACCGCCGAGCAGCAGCTGGGGCGCTCCCTGGTCGACATCGTGCTCACCTCGCCGGTCGGCTTCGGCGACGCCGAGCAGCAAGCGCTCCACCGCGCCGCCGAGCTCGCGGACCTGCGCGTGATCGATCTCATGCCCGAGCCGGTGGCTGCCGCGCTCTCGGTGGGCGCCGGGCAATCGGCGACCGAGCTGGTCGGCGTCTTCGACTGGGGCGGCGGGCGGTTCGACTTCAGCCTGGTCGAGATGGCGGGCGGCCTGGGGCGCGTGATCGGCTCCGCGGGCGACGCGAGCATCTCGGGCGACGAGCTCGATCAGACCTTCGCGGGCTCGGTGGCCGAGACGATGTGGCGCGATTGCGGCGTCGAGATGCGGCGGCGGATGGGCGACTGGCAGCGTCTGCTGCTCGCCTGCGAGGAGGCGCGGCGGACGCTGGTCGGCGTCGAGCGCACCCGCATCACCATCGACGAGGTCGAGGCCTCGGACGGCGCGACCAGCGTGACCTACGAGGTCGAGCGCCGCGCGGTCGAGGCGCTCACCGACGAGCCGCTCGAACGCGCGATCGCGTGCGTGCGCGTCGCGCTCGGACGCGCGGACCTGCAGGCGGACGCGCTCGACCGGCTCATCGTCGTCGGCGGGCTGGCCAACCTACCCTGGGTGCGCGCCGAGATCGGCAAGCGCTTCGCCCGCGCCATCGACGCCATCGTCCGGCCCGACGAGGCGATCGCGCGCGGCGCGGCGACGCACGCGGCTACCCTCGAGGCACGTTCTGGTCTGCGCTCGGCTCGTAGCGTCTGATCACGTGCCAGCCGAACGGGCTCTTCACCAGGCCGATCTCGTCCACCTTCAGGCGCAGGCTGAGCCGCTTGAACTCGAACACGAACTTGCCGTCGGCGGCCACCGAGTAGAAGTCGGCGGCCTTGTTGCTCCCCGGATCCTCGGAGTACTTCTTGATGAGCGCGTCGAAGTCCTCCCCCTTGCGGGCGCGCTCGAGGAGCTCGACGGCGAGGGCGTCGGCGTCGGCGCGCGAGCGTTTGGCGGCGCGCGGATCCATGTGTCCCTGGTAGGCGTCGCCGAGGTCCTTCCAGCCGATGAGGATGTGCTTCACCTCGACGCGGGCGGCCTGCGCGTCGCGCGCCAGGATGTCGTTGGACTGGATCGCCGGTTCGTCGTCGGCGGGGGTGGTCACGCGCCCGTTCAGGGTCGGCCCACCGGGCCCGCCGGGCGACGCGGTGCCGCACCCGAGCGCCAGCGCGAAGAGCGAGATCGTTAGGGTTTTCATCGCCGAGGTCATATCACGGCGGGGCGGAACAGCGGGCAACGGACCACCGGCTGGCGCGGGTACTTGTCGGGCTTGCCGGCGGGCGCGGTCGGCCCGCCCAGCGGGCACATGATGAACACGCTGGTCTTCGACTCCACGTAGCGCGGCGGCGCGGCGCACTTGTGGCAGAGGCTCTCGGGGAACGGGAGCGCTGGCATGCCGCTATTATGAAGCCGTGGAGGAGCTGCGCGCACGGCTCGATGCCAGATTCACCGCGGCGCTGGAGCGAGCGCTGGCGCTCTCTGCCGTGCGGCATCCCCCGGTCGCCTGGCCGCGCTTCCGCCTGCCGGTCGCGGTGCGCGAGACCCTGGTCGCCGCCGACGGATTTCCCGGCGGGTGCCCGGAGCCGGTGATCGCGTACTACACGGAGAAGCTCCCCGCGCTGCTCGTACAGCAGCTCTTCGTCGCCGAGGATCCGGCGGCGCGGCTGCTCTGGCGGCGCCTCGACCACGCGCGCCTGCCGCGCTTCGCCGCGGCGGTGGCGGGGATCCGGCGCCTCGCCCCCCACGTCGTCGCCGGGCTCGACGAGGCGCTCTCGTCGTCGCCGGCCGAGCTCTTCGCCCGCACCCTGTTCGGCTCGGGGATGCCGCTCCTCGGCGCGTTCCCCGTCGAGCGCGAGACCATGGCCGCGGACCTCGCGGCGGGGGTCGATCCCGACGACGTGATCGACCTGCGCCTCTCCGGGAACCTGGTGCACGAGATCTGTCACGGGCGTCCGCGCGACGACCTGGGCGCGCCGCCCCCCTGGACCCTCCTCGAGGCCGCCGCGCTCCACCTGGGAATGCGCGCGCGTCACGCGCACGTGTTCCCCGAGGTCGCCGCCGAGGCGATCCCGGGGGTGGCGATGTTCGTGCTCGTCGGGGTCGGACTGGAGCGTCTGTTCGGCGCGCCGGCGCTGTGGGGGCTGCTCGACGGGGAACCGCTGGCCGCGCGGTTCGGCGCCGCCGCCGGCCCGCTCGCCGCCGCCGGCTGGGAGGCCTGGCTGGCGCGGCGGCAGCCGCCGTTCGTCGCCGACGCCCTCGACGCGGAGTCCTGGATCAAGCTCGCCGACCTGGCGCGCGCCGGCGGGACCGCGACGCTCGCCGAGGCCGGGCGGCGCCCCTGGCGCGAGCTGCCGTGGAGCGCCGGGGAGCCCACCGCCGCGGACCGCGCCATGGTCAGCGAGGGTGTGCGCGCCCTGTTCCTGGTCAACGTCCTCGCCCCCAACCTCCAGACCCACCCCGCCGAGCTTCCCGGCGAGACCTTCACGCTCGACGTGGAGGCCTGCCGGCTGGCGGCGGCGCCGCGTCGCGCGGGGGTCTTCGGCGAGCCGGCGTGGTGGATCTTCCCGCCGCCCCTGGCGCGGCGGCTGGAGCGGCGCGGCATCCGGCGCGTCGTGGTGACCGGCGCGCGGCGCGACAACGCGGCGCTAGCGGCCGAACGGATCCTCGAGCTCTGTGCGGGAAAGCAGCAGTTGTCCGAGGAGGTGGGAATCCTCGTCTAATGTGAGTGAATTTTCGAGGGGTTGGGCTAGTCTACCCAGCCATGAGAGCCAAGACACCATTACTGGGGGCAGTCCTCGCCGCGCTGCTGGCGGGCTGTTATGTCGAGCCGGCGCCACAGCCGCAGTACGCCGCGCCGCCTCCGCAGTATGCACAGCCGCAGCCTCCGCCGCCGCAGCCGGCCCCGCCGGTCTACGCGCAGGCCGAGCCACCGCCGCCGCCGCCGGACTACAACAACTACAACGGCAGCACGGCGTCGGGTCCGCCGGCACCTGCGCCCGAGGTCTACGCGCAGCCCGCGGCGGAGGAAGACTACACGCCGGACGAGCCCGGGACCTACATCAACGTCGATGAGGTCCCGCCCGACGAGGCCGCGCCCTCGACGGCGGTCTTCGAGACCGAGCTCGCCCCCTACGGCAGCTGGTCCAACGACGCGACCTACGGCCGCGTCTGGTATCCGTCGCAGGCGGACTACGTGCCGTACACCAACGGCTACTGGCAGAACAGCGACTACGGCTTCACCTGGATCTCCGAGGAGCCGTTCGGCTGGGCGACGGGACACTACGGCCGCTGGGTGTACCGGAATCGCTGGCTGTGGATCCCCGACACCGTCTGGGGCCCCGCGTGGGTGCAGTGGCGTCAGACCGACGGCTACGTCGGCTGGGCGCCGCTCCCGCCGAGGGGCGTGCACTACGTCGTCCCCGAGCACCACTGGCGCTTCGTCCCCAGCGAGAGCGTGACCCGCGTCGACCTGGTGAACGTCTATCGCGGCGTCGACGTGCACGTCGTCTATGGCCGCTCGCAGCCGTTCTACCGCTACACCCGCACGCCGCACGGCGCGGTCTACGTCGCCGGGCCCGACCCGGTGGTGCTGCACACGCGCTACAACGTCGAGGTGACGCCGCGCGCGCTCCCGCCGCGCATCACCGGCCGCTTCCAGCGCGACGAGTGGAACGACCACCGCCGCATGGAGGAGCAGCGCCGCGAGGCCGAGCAGCGGGCGCGCCAGCGCCGCGAGGAGGAGCTGCGCATCCAGCAGCAGCAGCGCCAGATCCGCGAGCAGCAGCAGCACCTCGCCGAGCAGCAGCGCGCCGCCCGCGACGACGCCGAGCGCCGCCGTCTCGCCGAGCAGCAGCGGCGGATCGACGATCAGCGCCGGCAGCAGGAGGAGCAGCAGCGCCGGTTCATCGAGGAGCAGAACAAGGCACGCGAGCAGCAGCGCCTCGAGGCGCAGCACCGCGCGCAGCAGCCGCCCCCGCCGCGTCCGCCGGTGCGTGGCGGCCAGCCGGTGCCGGTCGTGCCGCACCCGCAGCCGCAGCCGCAGCCGCAGCCGTCGCCGGCGTATCCCGAGTATCACCACCCGGGGCCGCCGCAGCCGCAGCCCACGCCGGCCCCGCAGCCGCAGCCGGTCCCGGTGCGTCCGCCGCCGACCGGGCACATCCAGCCGCAGCCGCAGCCGGTCCCGCAGCCGCAGCCGGTCCCGGTGCGCCCGCCGCCGACCGGACACATCCAGCCGCAGCCGCAGCCGGTCCCGCAGCCGCAGCCGGTCCCGCAGCCGCCGCAGCATCTGCCGCCGCACCCGATCGCCGCGCCGCCGCACCCACAGCCGCAGCCGGTGCCGCAGCCGGCGCCGCCGCAGCCGCCCCCGCCGCGCCAGCCGCCGACGGGGCACATCCAGCCGCAGCCGCAGCCGGTCCCGGCCCCGCTGCCGCCGCGTCAGCCGCCCACCGGGCACATCCAGCCGCAGCCGCAGCCGGTTCCGGCGCCGCAGCCGCAGCCGCCGCGCC
>JADMIO011602873.1_pt1 | contig 43976 bp, 37 predicted proteins | sample 8958161 | NCBI WGS metagenome assembly JADMIO01 (sample SAMN16585339, study PRJNA669376) | soil metagenome | isolation source: Crop rotation soil | place: USA: Cullars Rotation, Alabama | collected 2011
CGCGACAACTTGTCCACGTGGAATTCTAAGCTTAGGATCCCAATGTGCTGGAAAGCCAGCAATGCCCCGGGCGTCTATGTTTTGAGCAATGCCACTGCGGCCTCGGCTACCGTGTCGCTGCGTGGACTGGTCTTTAATCCCACGACGGGCAACCGAGTCGTGCTCGGCAGCAACGAAGCGACGCGGCTGACCATCTCGGTGGACGATCGCTTTGCGCCGCCGGTGCTGGACACGAACACGACGGTCACGGCCATCGCGGGATTGGTCGCACGCTTGCAGCAGGCAGTTCTGGGAGACGCCGACGCCGATGATGAATACGGCGGCGCCGTGGCGGCGACGCGCGACTTCGTGGCCACCGGCCAGCGCAAGGATGACAATAACAATCACGCCGGCTCGGTGTATGTCTATGCCCGCAATCTCACCAACGAGACCTGGAGCGAAGTGAAGAAACTCACACCGCCCGGCGGTGCCAGCGATGACTACTTTGGAACCTCTGTGGGCATGAGTGGTGATGTGCTGGTCGTCGGTGCTCCGGGGGATGAACAACGCGGCGACGACGCGGGCGCCGCCTACATTTTCTCCCGCAACCAGGGCGGGACCAATCAGTGGGGCTTCATTCAGAAACTTACCGTCAGTGACGGCGCGGATGACGACGAGTTCGGTTACTCCGTCGCCATTGATGGCAACACGATTGTAGTGAGCGCGCATAAGGACAACGACCGCGGCACCGACTCCGGTTCGCTCTATGTGTTTGAACGCACCGGCACCAATTGGACTCAAGTGCGAAAGGTCACGGCGTCTGACGGCGTCTCTGACGATGAGTTCGGTCATCGCGTGGCCATCAGTGGCGATACGATCGTCTCCGGCGCATGGCACCGGGATCAAGGGGCTGACCACACGGGCGTTACTTACATTTTCTCGCGGCACCTTGGCGGCAGCAACAACTGGGGTCAGGTAAAGAAGCTCGTGGCCGGCACGCCTGGCGCGCACGATCACTTCGGCGTAGGAGTGGCGATTGATGCCGACCTCATCGTTGTGGGCGCGTCCTCAGACGATGATTTCGGGAACAACTCCGGCTCCGCGTATCTTTTTGGCCGGCATCAGGGTGGCAGTAATAATTGGGGCCAGATCAAGAAGTTGCTGCCCGGCGATGGCAGCAGCGACGACAGGTTCGGTCATGCGGTCGGCGTGGATGGCGACAACGTCATCGTGGGTGCGCCGCGCGCCAACGCCAACGGCTCGGATTCCGGCTCGGCTTATCTGTTCTACCGCAATTCAGGCGGAACGAACCAGTGGGGCCAGATCGAGAAATTTATTCCGGGCAATAATTCGTCGGACGGCCATTTCGGAACAGCGATTTCAGTCAAGAACCGGACGCTGGTGATTGGAGCGCCCTTCGAACAGCCCGGCGGGCCGAAGACGGGCACCATTTACATTTACCGCCTGAAATTCGACAACGCGCCAATGGTCCTGATTCCGGTTCCCGATCTGTTCACTGAGCCAAATCAGCCGTTCAGTTTCATCCTTCCGCCGGGGACTTTTGATGACCCGGATGTGCCGGAGTTGTTGACCCTCTCGGCCAGCGGGCTGCCTGCCTGGCTTAACTTCAATCCGCTCACCGGCGGCTTCAGTGGCACACCCACGTTGGCCCATCTGGGTGTTCAGCCTATCACGGTCGCCGCCATCGACGATGCTCAGCAAAGCGCATCGGATGTGTTCAATCTGACCGTCCGGTTGCTTTTCCCGGATGTCACGGCACCGCTGATCCTTTGCCCGTCAAACATTACCGTCCAATGCGAAGCAGACGTGCCCGCTCCGAACTTCGTGGGTGGCAGCGCAAGCGACGCCGTCGATCCTTCACCGCTGATCGCGCATCTCGGCGATGTGACGAACGGGACGTGCCCCACGATCATTACGCGCACTTACAGCGCCACAGATCTGTTCGGCAACTCAAACATTTGCTCACAGACCATCACGGTGCGTGACACCACGCCGCCGGTTATTGCTTGCGGTGGCAATCTGGTGGTCGAATTCGGTGTCGTCTGGAATTTTGCTGTGCCAGCCACGAGCGACAATTGCAACGGACTTGTCACTCTCGGCATCGCCAGCACCGTTACGAACGCCCAATGCGGCCGGACCTTCACCGCCACGCGTGTGTGGCGGGCCACCGACGTCTGTGGCAACGCCTCGACCTGCACTCAAGTCGTGACGGTCGTGGACACGATCGCGCCGAACATCACGGCCCCGTCCAACATCATCGTCTCCTGCGCCGCGAACATTCCAGCGCCCGACTTTGCGGGCGGCAGCGTATCGGACCTCAACGATTTGTCGCCCGCGGTGGTGCATGTCATTGATGTGGGTTCAGGCGTGAGCCCGCGGCTGATCACGCGCACTTACCGCGCCACCGACGCGTGCGGTAATGCGAGCAACGCCGTGCAGCTCATTACTGTTCTCCAGGTGCCGCCGTCTATCGTCACGGAGCCGCAGAGCCAGACTAATTACCTTGGAAGCAATGTGACCTTCAGCGTGACGGCGGTCGGCTGCCCTGCACTGACTTACCAATGGCGCTTCGGTACGAACACACTCGCCGGTGCGACCAACGCCACGCTCGCGCTGACCAATCTGCACTACAACAACGCGGGCAGCTATCTCGTCGTGGTGAGCAATCCCGGCGGCAGTGCAACCAGCGCCGTGGCTGTGCTTACGGTGCCGGATGTGACGGTGCCAACGCTTCAATGTCCGAGCAACGCCGTCGTCCAGTGTCTGGCCGATGTGCCGGCCGCGAATTTTTCGGGTGGCGTGGTGAGTGATGATCTCGATCTTTTACCCTCGGTCGTGCCCGTGAGCGATATCACTAATGGCGTGTGTCCCGTAATCATCACGCGCACCTATCGTGCCACGGATGCGAGTGGCAATTCGGTGGTCTGCACGCAGACGATTACGGTGCGGGACACGATTGCGCCGGTAATCGTCTGCACCGGTGACCGCGTTGTTCAAATCGGAACGGCCTGGGATTACATCACGCCCGCCGTGAGTGATAATTGTTCCCCGGCTCCCATTCTCAGCGCATTCAGCACCGTGACGAACGCTCAGTGCGGCTTGACCTTCACCGCCACGCGCATCTGGCTGGCGTCCGACGTTTGCGGCAACACTACGACCTGCACCCAGCGAGTGATTGTCATCGACACGGTGGCTCCGGCCATGACGCCCCCATCAAACGTGACGGTGGCGTGCTCATCCGCCGTGCCTGCGCCGGATTTCGCCGGTGGCATCATCACTGACGCGGGTGATTCAAGCCCGCTCGTTACGCATCTCGGCGATGTCAGCGTGGGGACGAATCCCCGTTTCATCACACGCACCTATCGCGCTACGGACGCGTGCGGAAACACCAACACCGCCACACAGCAGATCACGGTTGCGGTCTCTGCGCCGGTCATCACCGCACCGCCGCAGAGCCAGACGAATCAACTCGGGAGCAACGCCGTCTTCACCGTCACGGTAACAGGCTGCGCGCCGTTCGGCTACCAGTGGAGCTTCGGGACAAATGTTCTCGCGGGCGGGACCAACAGCACGTTGACCCTGACTAATGTTCAATTCGGCCAGGCCGGCAATTACTCCGTGCGTGTCAGCAATCTCGGTGGCAGCGTGACAAGCCTCATCGCGGTTCTCACCGTCAATCGCCCGCCCTCGGCGAACGGTGACAGCGTAACCACAGTGCGGAACGTGCCGGCCGCTATTGGCGCTGCCAGCGTGTTGGCGAACGACTTTGATCCTGACCTCGATACTGTGACGATTCTAAGCGTCACTCCCACCAGCACCAACGGTGCGGCGATCAATTGGGCTGGCGGCGACATCACCTACACGCCCTTGCTCAACTTCACCGGTACGGATCGCTTCAGCTACACGATTGGCGATGGCCGCGGCGGCACGGCCACGGCGGAAGTCGAGATCACAGTCGCGAGCACGCTGGTCGCGCCCAACAAGCTCTCCATTCGTAATCCATGCACAGTTCTTTACACTGGAACGCCGGGTGAAACCTACGTACTGGAACGCTCGTTCGATTTCCAAACCTGGACGCCAATTCTTACCAACACACCCATCGATGGAATCATCGAGTACTCAGAGACGAACTGCCCGGCCGGTGGCGCATTTTTCCGAGTGTTCAAGCCGTGACTGGCGGTTTCCGTCTGGTAGTGCGAGGCAACTGCTCTGCTACGGGTTTCTCCTGGTTGTGGCGGCGGCGCATGACGTGGTGCCGAAGAACATCAGCCCGATCGGCAGGTCAGGAAACCCTGGAACTCATCGATTTGTGTATCGTGGTGAGTGAGCCACTTCGTGTTTCGATTCAATTCGTTCTGGTCCCGATCTTTCTTGCCAGGATTCTCCTGCACGGCCATTGACGTGGCCATCGCAGTCATGTGCCGCGGCTGGTCTACAGGGACGATCACGGACGTCGATGTGGTCGCTGGTGTGGACAAGAAGAACAAGCCGTTCAGGACGCTCAAGCTGGTCGGCCGGCTCGACGACACGGATGACACCGGCAAAGCGTTCACTGTCGAGCGGGTCTATAACCTGGAAGGTCGTGGCACCAAGGAGTTCGCCAAAGACGTCTTGGCGTTGACCGGCAAGGAACTCACCCGAGAGGAACGGGCTCGCTTCTCGTCAATCCGCCACAGAACGGAGTGAAGCTGTTCGCAACGGCTGATGCCCTAGAGAAAGCAAACGATTTGGAGTGGCTGGATAATGCCTCAAGGTTTCTGACGAAGTACTGGCAGGACAAAAACAGCAGACGAATGGTCACTGCTGAGTTGGAGGAGAAGCGCGTCATGGGTGAATACCAAACCGCGATGATTACCCCTTGAGTGTTGATAGAAAACACAACCAGCATGAGTTTCCAAGACAACGAAATCGACGGGTGTGCTTCAATGCTGAGCTCTTTTGAAACTGCCGGCTCGAATTGACGCAAGCTAACCGCTTCTCGTCCGTTCCTTTGGCTTTACGAATCGCTCGCTTTGTTTCTGCAGCCAATTGCTTTGCAAAGGATCGATTTGGTCCGCGTGCCGTCGTGCCCAGGCCAGCCACTGAGTTTCTCCCATCTCGGTGAACAATGGGCTTCCCTTTGCTCTTAACTGTTCTTCACATGCCTTGACGAAGGCGCGAAGGTTTTGGGCTTTCATCCAGGACGAGGCTTGACGTTCGAGATCTTCGCGAAACGCCATTTCGATTTGTCGCTTTCGCTCTTCCTCTGCCATGCGCTTCCGCTCAAGTTCGTATCGACGATTCCATTCGTCTCGTTCCAGTCGCGCTTGCTTTGCGCCTTCGCCGGCGGCCAGCAACCATTCAACAATGTCCGCAAGTTTTTCCTCCAGTTTATAGACCGTGCAGTCGGCCCACGACTTTCGACCACCTACGGGATGCGTTTCTAGGATTTGAAACTTCAATCGGCCGGTTGGTGAACAATTCCATTTCTCATAATCCCACACGACCTGGCCTGGCTTCGTCGGTCGCAGCCGTTTGTCGACAATCTCAAACATTCGAAATGCCACCACGTCAGGCCCGAACATCAGTTTCATCTGAGGTCGTTCTTTGTCTTTCACGAACGCTCCGCCGCGGCTTTCGAGCGCCTTCAACAAGGCGTCCATGATTCGGAGCGCGCGGGAGGTTTGTGCTCGGGAGACGTCTATAGGCAGCACGAATCGCATCCATGGCATTTGAACCAACCCCGTTGAATCCACCTTTTGTTCCTCCATCGATCGACGCGTTTGCGAAATAATGGGATGGCATCCTTGCAACGTCTCCGCGACCGCAATCATTCCCGTAGTCTTTGCTTTTGCTGCTTTCGGAAACGGCGCATTAAATGTGTGCTTCTCTGGGTCGATCGTTGCTTCCGTGGCAACGTTTTTGGTCAACGTTGGTAACGCTGTTTTGGAAACTTTCTGACCAAATTTCAACCGTGCCCAATAACCCGGCGGTGGCTTCGGCACGTTCAGTTTTTTGCAAATTTTCGCCAGTGCCACGTCCGAAATGCCGAGTTCTTGCGCCAACTTGATGGCGGGTGTTTCCCAAATTCGATCGTAAAGTTCTACGCGTGTGATCTTCATGGTGAGATAAACGAACGCGGGAACGCGTTCTGTTTCAATCCTCAAGCGATGTTCACTTCCTAATGAACATTGATGAAAAGCCGTTTACCCGTGAATTGGCCTGTTGGCCGTTTTTGCATCTGCCTGCCAGGATCAACGCCGAGCAAACCGCAAAACTGCTTGGTTTTGCCGAACACGACATCCCGATCCTGACATCCGCGCGTTTGCTGCTCCCATTGGGTAAACCAACGCCGAGTGCGCCGAAATGGTTCTGCACCTGCGAAATGATCTCGCTCGTCGCAGATCGTGATTGGCTCAGCAAAGCGACCCAGACCTTGTCACGCCATTGGCTGACAAAACGCCAACGGAGAATGTCGAACCCTGCTCCAACCTAGCCGCGAATCGCACGCTCAAAAAACCACTCTGAACGGCTTTGAACGCCGCTGAAAAAACTGAACGCGTTAGCAGTTTCCGTTAGCAGTACGGTGCGGAATTGTGTTGAAAACTTTGTTTTCGTATTGATTCTATTGGCTGGAATTAAGGTTGGAGGCGAGGGTCGGAATCGAACCAAAACTCACCGCCAGTCGTGCGAAGTATGCCAATGATTTCGTAGAGTTCAAGCCAGTTCGAACGCGCTACTGCAGTGCTCAATTCTGCTCCGTTGGTGTCCGTTTTGGTGTCCACTCGGAACTGCTAGCAGCCCAGTCTTTTCCCAAACGCTTAAATAGTGACTGCACACTGGTAAGTACGCAAATGGGCAAGGAGAGTAAGGGATCGAAGGACTCAGAAGCGTATTCGCGATTTACGCGTCAAATGCAGAATGAACAATACTACCGGGCGTATCGAACATTTTATCATCGGCCCGCGTTAACCATGCATCTACCGCTACGCCAGATCCCGGATTGTTACGAAACAATTCGGAAATATGTAGGGCACCACGAAGCCGATATGTTCAAAAGCGCGATTTCTGGCGCGTTCGAAGAAATCCAACGTCGCTTTCAAGAACGTCCAAACCCCTGAATCCGACTCCTTCTGAAGATCAGCTTTCTGAGGTTTAAAAAAAACGAGCGATTCTTCTGAGAAAGCCACGATGAACTATCTCCGACATGCATAGCGTCGTGGTCGTTGTAGGACCTCACTGTGGAACCATGTTTTTTCATACAGGATGTATAGATTCGTTTTTTAGCGTGTCAATTCAAAGGTCGCAATCCGGTGCCAAAGCGAAAACCTGTTTTGCGGGGTAAATTTCAAATCTCCTGAAGCCAGAAGCGATCCAATGTAATTTGAAGAACGCAACGCCGGAGGAACACGAAATGGCACCTCCATTGACTGACCGATTTCTTTCAGCCGAACTTTGTTCTTTTTGGCCAGAGCATTAATCATTCTTCTAACCAATGTTGACACAGTAATGAATGTTCGCCTCCCCAACCGTTGCTCGAAGATGAATTCCAACAAATCAGTTCCTGCTACTGGGGAGTGCTTTCTGACTTCTGCAAAATCCTCCCCGTCCGGGAGGTAAGGTGGGGTACAAACAACAACGTCATAAATCTTGGTGAAAGGTGCTGTCATCCAGTCATGAAACATGCCCAAATGAACATTCCAATCGATAGCAACACTGCTCAAATTTCGCGCTGCATTGAGAGCAGAAAACAACAACGGGGTTAACAGCCAATCTGAAAAATCCACCCGTCGGACGGCTTGATTCGTTCGTGCGAAAACAATCCCGAGAATTCCCGTTCCAGCTCCTAGATCTAGGACAGACTCCGCTCTAATTCGAAAGATCCCAGCCTGCTCAAGATTTTTTAAGGTTAGGACAGAATCGATTGACGGGGGCCACAACAAAATCGATTGTCGCCACAGAATGGAAGTATCACGAAAACGCAATTCGATAAGTCCGCGGCTCGCGAGGTCTCGTAGTTCTTCGCCGCGAGGGTGCGAGTGAATTAAACAGCGCTTTGGTTTGCGTCCATCGCGGTTTAAGTTTTCTGCAACCGGCAAAGGCAGACAAGAGCAAGGCCACATCAATGTGGGATGAGAAACCTCCAAAACGGCGTTGTCACGGATGGCGATTTTTAAACTGCTTAGTTGCTTGTCCAGAGAAAGGGATACTGCCGCCGCGTGCGGTGTAGGTCTAAGTTTGCGCAACGAATCGATAAAATGGGTAAATGAGAAACCTCTCGTGACAAGACCGCCGTAAAGCAAACTGCGATGAATTTCTGCTCTTTCTGTTATTGCACGCTTTCCTTGCAGCACTGCAAACAGTGTTTTATCGACTGCCTCAGAAGTCGTTAACAAGTTTTCGAAGCTCGGAGATTCGATACCGACGGATCCGGGAAGGTTAATTGGCGCATTCCGAACGTCGTACTCCAAAAAATCATCAATTGTAGTGTCTAGGTTGTGTAGAACCTTAATCAGATTATGTTCCCGAACATTTTCCACTTGGTTCGTTTCCCATCGATGGAGCGCCTTTTCATTTTGTAAACCTGTATTTTGAATTGCATCGGAGACCGTCTTGCGGTTCTTCGCTCTCAGCTTACGCAATTTTCGCGCCCGTTCTTCTGACCAGGGAATGTTCACGTATGTCCTCTAAAGGGTGATTGGCACCGCTAATGACCGGTGACGTTCGTAGCAAACAGCAGCTATTTGATTTGGCACTGATGAATAACTGTCGCCATCCACGTGGGCTGCACTTGGAAGTAAAAGTGACATGCTCGACGCATGGAACCCTGATGCTGCTTCCACAGCGGAACGATGACAGCGTTTCATCGGAATTCAATCCGCTTCCATTATGAAACAACAACTCTTCTCAATCGTTGGCGCTGACAATGAAGCACAGCCTGAATTGTCATGCGGTAATCCACTCACCTCAAATCATCCAAGTAGCGTTCTTCCGCGCCGCGCGGCAGTAAATGTTGGCGCGGTGCCAAAGCCGCCGCACGACATGGCATTCCTCACAGCGGCGGCCACCGTGGGAGACGCAACGGCGCTTCCTACGGTAACGGAGCACGCGACCTGTACGATACTTCAGTCGGTTGAACCGGAGCTCACCGAGCTCAAAGGAAGGTCCACGCACAGCCGCGAAAAGCGGGCGGCGTATTCCAAACGGATTGCACGCCTGAGCGAGGCACTGGATGCCACGCCGCCGTACGTCGAGATCCAGCGACACGCGGAACCGTGGAATTGGTTTGATCGAATTTATGTGATCGCTCTCGGCATTGTTTCTTTCGCTGTCGTTCTGGTCGGCGAAAATTGCCTCGCGACGGCGTTGTACGAAACCGGGATTCCCGCCTTCCAGCATTGGCTCCCACGATATTTATTCTCCTTTGTTCCTGTTGCACTTCCCTTCGCTCTTAAAGGAACCGCCCTCCAATGCGCGAGCGAAAAGAGTCGCAACGCCTATCACACGACGCTCCTCGCCCTTGGCATTTTGTTTGGCGTCCTGTGGGCGGTTATGTTTGCCACCACATTTCAAGGTTTTGCACAAACGACGGGAGAAATGGTGCAGCAACTCACTACGGATGCAATACCGCGAGCGAGTCACGGGTGGCTGTTAGTCGCTTTCAGCATAATCACTGAGGCAACATTGGCCGCCGCGATATGGCTGACCATGGAACGGGTGGTTGCAAAGCATTCGACCTCGGTCCGAAGTTCAAACCTGGCATACAAGCACACGCAAAAGGAGCTTAATCATTGGTGGGCGCTTCAGGAAGACGAGACGCAGTACGGAAGCAAAGTTGACGGTCGCATTCAAGCGCTCGAACGAGCAGTGACCCGGTATGTCCGTGAGGCAGAAACATTTTTCCAGGCAAAGCGGTATGCAAATGCTGCGCGGAAGGAGCTGGATGACATGCTTAACTCGGTGAGTGGTGCTGCCACACAACCACAGGCGAACCACATGCCGAAAGTCGTTGGCGTGCTCATCACCATCTGCTGGTTCACGATCCGATCCTCTGCCGCCGAATCATTCGTCATCGGCGTTGCGAGCAGTTACGAACCATCAATGCGCGACGTTGTTTTTCAACGCATCTGCGAATTCGCGTTGGAGGGTGCGGCGCCGGGAGACAAGCTCGCAATTTACGACGCGTTTCTGCTCAAACCGGTTGCCACGCTCGACATCCCGGAAGGCGCGATCTTTCGCACGAGTGCCCGAGCACGGATGCAACGGATGCAGGCAGAACTGGCGAAGCTACGGACCTATTTTATGGCAGCGCGACCTACGCCGGCCACTTCGATCGGTGCGCTCGACGTGCCCGGATTTTTGGGCCTGGTTGGAAGCCATCTCAAACGGCCCGGAGTGCCGACAACGGTCATACTGTTCGGTTCAGCATTGCACGTCGACTCCACGGGCAATTTCAGTACAGCGGACGCGTTCCCGAGTGACGCCCACCTCAGCGCACCGACACCGCAGGAATCGATCTTTTCGACGGAGGGCAAGAAGCACGCGCTCGCGGGCGTGACGGTTCACCATTGCTATTTGGTCGAACGATTCGTTGATGAGTTCCACCGCGATCGCCTTGCGAGATTTGCGGCGCTCTATTGCAGCGAGCAGTCCGGCGTTCTCGTCAGTTGGACCGCGAGTCCCGAAATCGTGTTGCAGCGCGTGAAGGATCATATCAAGGAACCGTTTCGGACCGCGCAGCGAGACCCGTCAGACACCAAAGTCGAGATGCGTCAAATTGTGCCGCGCTCAATTCCGAAGTGGTTCCCGCCCACCAATGTGTTGAGCGCGCCACTTCCCACTCAGCCGAATATCGTGCCGAGAGCGGATGCATTACCGATCACATTGAACCCCGGCACGATTGGAATCGGGTTGTTGTGGACGATGGAGGGTGTCGATATCGACCTGCATGTTAAGCCAAGCGCGACCGCAGACGAACTCTCATTTGCGAAGCGACAGACCGCACAAGGCAGTTACTTCCATGATTATCGCAACCGCAACGATCATCTTGATTACGAGTATGTCGAATTAGTTTCGGGAAGTGACATCCGCACGATTCGAGCCTGGGCGCACTTGTATTCCGGGCGTGCCAAGGAAATGAAAGGAATCGTGGTCGTCCGCGCGAACGGGAAAAGTTATTCCTCCGAGTTCCGCATTCCCGCCACAACGGGCGACGGGCAAAGCGGCGGACGGCTCAATAATCCTCATTGGGTCGAGATTGATCTGTTGCGCGTCATCGGTGTGGCCCGGCGCTAATCGGCATAGAGCCTAAGAAACGTTGATTTAGATTGATTCCCTTTGTTTCCGGCACGCCAGAAGAAAGGAGTATGTATGAAAAGTGTAGCGGTCAGTTTCCTCGCGGCTTCAACTGACCTTGGAGAAGGAATAGGTGCGGCCTACGTCCGCTTTGTTTCATGGCTCAGCGCCAGCACGTTTTGCCTGTGGGTGCGCTTCGCCATATTGTTTGTGATTACGACCAGCGCCTGCCGCTGGTCGTTTGATGCCGGCTCCCGGTACCGCCTCGTGCAATGGGCGGTCTTTACGCTCGCCGGCATATGTGCGCTCGCGATTCCGCTGGAATCGCTCTTCGCCGTACTCTCGTGTGAACAGTTCACGCTCGTGAAAGCGCTCGTGTTTACCCTCGCGCTCTTTGCCGCGCTGGCGCTCCCGCGCTTCAGCGCTCTGTTTTTGACGCCGTGTCTTGCAGACCAGCGGCGGCTGACCATCGCGTTTTACGCAGCCATGGCAATCCTCTGGCTGCTGACGCTGGGCAGCAATGTATGGAAGACCTGGGGGTCTCCATGAATATTTTTGATCGGGTGCTCGACGCATTCGCTGCGGCTCCTCGCGATGCCTCAGCGCCCCCGTCGGAGGTCGGCATTGCGGCTGCCGCCCAATTGCTCGCGCCCGTCTCCCGGAAGGTGCGCGCGTTACGGTTGTGCACGCTTCCCAAAGACGGGCTGCTCGTGTGTTCGGAAGAGACACAGCACTGGACGCCCGATGGCCTGCACATCTGCGCGGAAGAAACGCGCGTGGTGCTCCCGTCCGGATTGCTTTCCCGACCGGAGGAGGTGCGTGTCCAGTGCCCACTTTGTGGCAACGGTGAGATCGACGTAAACCAATGCACCTGTTGCGGCCTCTTGTGCTGCTCCCAGTGCGCCCGCATCGCGGACATTGGCGCTGTCCCCCGTATTTGTTGCGCGCGGTGTCTGCACGCATTCCAACAAAATTGGAATACGTGGGACGAGCATGACCGCATCATCGGCCATACGCCCTCTTGGCGGCTCAGCCCACCGCAAGGAATGCCGGTACCGGTTTCGCCCAAGCCATGAACGACGACCTCGCTGCACGCCTTACTCGGTTGCCGCGCACGCTCAAGCTCGCGCACATCATCACGGACTTACGCGCAACGAAGCATCCCGCGATAGCAGCCCTATTCGCGCGGAGCCTTCTCCGTCTGGATGAGGCGGATGCGCGCACGGCTGAACACGATCTGACGGCGCACGTGCTGGCGCCGTGGGTCATGCAGAAGTTGCGACAACCGACCGTGCAATTTCCGCCCGTGCGGCGTGGCAAAGAAGTGTGGCTGGGTGAACTCGTGGAAGACGGGAGCGCCTGCATCATTGATCTGGATGTGTTGCCGAAAAGCACGTTCGTCTGCGGTGCGCCGGGCACGGGCAAAACCAATATTTTGTATCTCATCGGGCAACAACTGTTCGTCAAAGAAATCCCAATCACCGGCATTGACCATAAAGGCGAACTGCGGCGCTTCACCAATCGCTTCGACAACGTGGCCGTCTTCCGGCCGCAGGAGTTGCCCGTAAATCTGTTTGCCGCACGGCGAAACGCGCACGCAACCTATTTGGGAATCATTGCGGCAATTGCCCGCATGGGCAGCTTGCGCGCGGAAACCTGGCCCGCGTTTCCTGAAGTCATGCTGCGGCTCCACGCAGGTCTTTCCACCGGTGAACCTGATCCGAGCATCGTTGACGTGATTACGGTCCTGCATGCGCTCGCCAAGCAGGGCAAGCCAACGCTCAAAACAATTGCGCGGACGCTCGAATCATTCGCGGCGATGATCGGCACAACCGCATATGTGCGGCGCGGCCCGAACTTACGGCAGCGTTTTCGCGGTTACTTCATCGAATACAGCACGACACCCCCGCGGGTGCAACAATGCCTGGATGATTTGCTGTTCGTCCAAACGCACCTGGCGTCCATGGAGGAAGAGCATACGAGTGAGTTGCGCGAAGTGCTCATGATTGACGAGGGAATGATGGTGTTCCACCGCAACCTCAACGTGGAAAACGCAGCCCACTACATCTCTCCCAGCGCACGCCTCATTGCCATGACCCGCTCGACCGGCCGCGGCGTCATCGTCGGCACACAAAATGTTAGCGAGATTGATCCGCTGCTTAAAGCGAACGTGGCCACTATTATTTGCTTCCGCTGCCCTAACGTGGATGACGCCTGGGAAATGGCGAAAATGCTCGGGCTGCCGAAAGAGGCGGTGCCGCAAATCGTCAGTTTGCCCATCGGCGTCGCGTACGTCCGCTCAGAAGGGTTTGAGCGTGCGGTGTTGGTGAAGACGCCCCTCGTTGACATGGGACTCTACCCCAGTGATGCAATGCTGGCGGAGCGGCTCCGGGCACACTTCAGTTGGATCGCGGCGAACACGTCGTACGCCCCAGAAACGATCCACACGGTCAATCCGCTCTCGTATCAGGCGATTGTGGGGGAGAAACGTTCGGCTGCGGGCGACGTGCCGCCCGCACCGTCGGCTTCGCAGCCGCCGGCGATTACGGAAGAATTCGCCGCGTTTCTGAGGGAGGTCCTTGCGCACCCGCACGCCTCGGTATCGGAGCATTACGGGAATTTGGCCTGGAGTCCCGCCAAAGGAAATCGGGTGCGCCAACACTTGGAAGAGCAGGGCGTCATTGCATCGCAGCGAATTGCGGGCAAAACCGGACGGCCCAAGGAAATTTTGTCGGTCACCGCAATCGGAAGACGGCTTTTTGGCGTATGAACTATTTGCGCGCACGCGAAAGCCAGGAACACGTGTACCTCAAGCGAGCAATCGCGGCCGCACTACGCAACATCGGCTTTTTATTCATCGTCTTCGAGCAGTGCTATTGCGATGTGCTTGCGGTGCGACCGGGAACGAATGGCCCCTTTGTGCTTGGTGTCGAAATCGAGCGCTCCTTTCGAAATGTCCACGCCAACATTGCACGAGATTTCGCCAATGGTTGTTCTCAGGTACTCGTGGCATGCAAAGACACCACATTGCGCGATCTCGTTGCAGCGCATCTTTCGTTGGATGTGCGCGAGCGGGTTCGTATCCGGACAACGCATGAAATCATCGCAGGAGATACAACATGGATGCACAACTAACATCGACGAACGAATTGGTCGTGCCGGTGCATGTGTTCATGGAAGAAGTCGTTGTACATTACGCAACGATTTCGCCCGGTACGACGGCGGAAGCGCTCTCTCGGCAACTCGACTTGAAATTTCCCGCGCCGCTCTATTCGTGGCCGGCACAATTGCAGTTGCGGCCGGACGACGATGTCTATCGCGTGGTGCGCGTGCTGAATTATCGCCTATATGCCCGTCTCCGCAAAGGGCGTAAACATTGGATGCTTGCATGAAGCTCACACCCGTATTGCAGGCATTGCGGTTGCCAGGACGACTCACGGCCGAAGAAGCAGCAGAACTCCTCGGCTATCCCCCGCACGCCCTGCCTGTGCTTACCAAGGCGGGGCTAGTGAAACCGGTCGGACAGCCAGCCAAGAACAGCCCGCGCCACTTTTCGAGCGCAGAGATTCTCACGCTCGCGCAAGATCGCAATTTCCTCCACCGTGCAGAAATCGTGCTGTCACGTCACTGGCGTCAGCGGAAATTGAAACGAAACATAGAGGTTACGGCTGCATAAAGCGCCGTTCCTGCCTTAAGTCGCGGCGACCAAAACATCACGTGCGCTCGCCACGGTGATGATGGAATCTTTTTGAAGCGATTTGTTTTGCATACTCCTTCAAAATTTGCACTATCGCGACGTAACGCGCGTCTGGAAAACTCAGGCAATCTCCTATGAATAAAATCATCCATCTTTCGGATCTTCACGCAGGCTTTCCAAACCTGCTGGGACGACTAAATCAAATCGTCACCAACATCATTTTTCTCAAAACCCCTGCTTCCGATTACGTTATCGTGATCAGCGGCGACCTGGTTGATGACGCAACCCACGATGGACTGTACGAATTAGTGCTCACTGAAATTGCACGCTTGCGGACCGCGGGCTTCACATTACTCACGTGCCCAGGCAATCACGATTACGGGACCGGCTCATGGGGAGACAAGAGCTTCGTTGATAAGTTCAAGCGCGTTTTCCAGAGAGCGCCTGATGTTGAATATCCCATTGTGGATGTTTTGGGCGAAACGGCCTTCATAGGTTTGGATTCAATGGCTGAAGAGCTGCATTGGTATGATCGCATGTTTGCCGAAGGTGAGTTAGGGGAAGATCAATTAGGCTCCCTCGACGCGCTTCTTAAGAATAACCCGGTTCAAGCCAGCAAGTACCGGGTCGTTTATCTCCACCATCATCCGTTTGAGCCTCGTCCATTTCACGGCTTAAAGGATTCTAAAAAACTGGGAGAAGTGATCGCTGGCAAAGTAGATTGCCTTCTTTTCGGACACAATCACGATGGGAAATGCTGGAATGGAATTTGGGATATCCCACGCTGCTACGACGCCGGAAGCTCCACGAGGAAGGAGTGGGGTAATCCGAAGAAGCTCAGTCCACACCGAGTCATGGACTTGGACCGGGATGCGCGACTCGATTACGACGGTAATTTTCATTAAACCTTTAATTGATCTATGAAGAGACGAGCTTTCTCCTTTGCCACGGTTGCCTGCTCGTTACTTTGCGCAGCATTTCTTAGTCTAACTTCCTCCTGCGCGTGTAAAATTACGCCTCCTGAGGCGGGTCGGCTTTTTCCGAAAATTCCTGATCCGGCCGGGAACGGACCGCAGATCACGCCGAGTGAGTTGGCCAATGTAAATGTTGAACAATGGAAAGATTTTCCAATCGTCGACATCCATACTCACACGTTTAACGCGCTCTACCTTCCGATCCTCAATATCGCACAAGGCCGCGTTCGTGAGCATCCCTTCGGGTGGACGCTGAGTGAGACTGTGGTAATCGTCCTTGCCCATGCAATTATTGGGAGCACGCTTCAGAATCAAGAATCCGGGATTTCCTTTCGGCCACAGAATCTAAAGGCGCGGCGCGTCAAGGAGAAGGCGAACATCGCGACATTGTTTGGGATTACACCCGACACGGTTAAGCGGGGCGCCCAAGCGGCACGGGAGAAAGGAATTAGTTCGGCGATGCTTCCGAATGACACCGTTTTGTTCAACATCATTATCAATGACGACTATTGGCGTCGCTTTGGACGGGAGATATTCGGGGTCAAAGACTTGTTGCAGCTTACCTCCTTTTTGGCCGTCCTGACGAGTAATGATGCGAGTAATCGACTGTCTATGCAGGATGCTTTCCAAGACCGCATCGCGCTGTCTGTACACCACACGATGGATATGGGGCTAACCTATGCCGAGGAACCGGATGACGAGTCATTCTGGAATTTTCACACCAAACAACTGCCACGCGTTCGAGATCTCGACCTCCGCCCTGGCAATGACGGACGCTTCCTCCATTTTGTGTCCTTTAGCCCCTATCGTTCGGAGCGGCAAGAACCCGCCGGAGGCTGGCGACAATCCACCGCCATCACGCTGATCGACGACGCCATTAAGAAGGGCGCGTGGGGAGTAAAATATTATCCACCTGCCGGGTACCGCCCGGCAGGCAACGACATTCCCGACCGTCCAAGCTTTGGAGCGCTTCCGCAACGCCAATGGGACTCACGGTATGAGGGCTTTAGCAACGAGGAGTTGGATGCTCTCAACTTAGCTTTCTTTGAGTACTGCGCAGAAAGGAATATCCCGGTGCTCGCGCACTGCCATACTGGCGAATTTCAAGCAGCTTCTTGTTACGGCCAGCGAATGGCTCATCCTGCCTATTATCGCGAAGTTTTGGAAAAGCTCACCAATCGTCCTACACCCCTTCACTTGAGATTGTGCCTCGCCCACGCCGGCGGACCGGATTTCTGGTTTACTGGCTCAACGGCTGAGCATTACGAATGGGGCCGACAGGTTTGGGAATTGTGTACTCGCTTTCCAAATGTCTATTGCGAAGTCGGGATTCTCTCAGGGATCCTGAACGAGAAGGAGCAAGCGACGTTCACCACTCGCATGGCGGCTTTGCTCAATCGTCCCGTTGAACCAGGCCGCTATCCATTCAGCGAAAAGTTCATGTATGGAACCGACTGGTTTATGCCCGACGCAGCCGAGGCCGGTGTAGAGTTTCTCGACGCCTACCGCAGAGTTTTTCTGCACGAAGCACTTCGGGATCACTATAAAAACTTTTTCTGCCGGAATGCGCTTCGTTTTCTCGACGTAACAGGGGATCCTGCCGGGCACACAGGTGCAGTTCCCGTCGATGTGCGTAGGCGACTAGAACAACTCGTGGAACGTTCTAAGCAGTAGAGCAGGTTTCATGAGCACACGCTTTTCGACGGTAAACTTGATCGCTCGCTTCGTCGTTCTAGTTTTTCCGCTGCTCCTCTCCTCTTGTTCGACGGTTCACCTCCAGCCGTTGCCAAACGGTCCAGCCGATCTTGAGGCTGAGTTACGGAGCTCTGTTCAACACCTCGCAGAGAACATCGGCGAGCGGCACCTGTGGAAGCCTGCTAAGTTGGAAGAAGCTGCCGTGTGGATCGAAACTGAATTGCAGCGCGGGGGACTGCGCGTGTATCGCCAGACGTACCGTGCTGGCGGCCCCGCCTATCATGTCGAATCGCAACTCGTACGAAATCTTGTCGTGGAGATTCCAGGAACAACTCGGCCCAAGGAGATTCTCGTTATCGGCGCCCATTACGATAGTCGAGTGGGCATGAGTCACTGGCACAGTCACGGACCGGCACGTCCCGATCTTGCAGGCACTCAAGGCGCGGATGACAACGCAACTGGAGTTGCCGGCCTTCTGGCGTCAGCGCAGCATTTCGCGCAAAATCCCCAGGAACGAACGCTACGCTTCGTCGCTTTTGTAAACGAGGAGCCGCCGTTTTTCACCAAAAAGGCCATGGGAAGTTATGTGTACGCGCGTGAGTGCTTTGAGAATGGTGATCGCATTGTCGGGATGCTATCGCTGGAAATGCTAGGACGCTGGTCTCGGAAAGATCGCCCAAATCCTAAAGACGGAATAGATCCGCGGTGCAAGGCGCCGTCACGCAAGCGCAGTTTGTTGTATACCATCTTTGCACCTGTTTTTTCTCTGCCCGCTCGACCCAACTACGTTGCCTTTTTGGGAAACTGTAGTTCGTCCGCGTTTACCAAAGAGGCCGCGCGGGCGTTTAACGCGAGCGGAATCATTGAGGCACGCGATTCATCGGTGCCCGTGGATATTTTGCCTGCCAAGGTCGCTTGGTCGGACGATTGGGCATTTTGGCATTTCGGATATGAGGCTTGTTCCGTGACCGACACTGCATTTTTGCGCAACGACGATTACCATGAATGTAGCGATACTGTTGACCGCATCGACTATCCGGAAATGGCAGCTGTGGTCCAGGTGCTCAAAGGCACAATTACGCGTTTAGCAAATGCAAGGTGAGATTCCATGTCGCGCACGTTCGGCTTGCTGCCGAAGCTGTAAGCGTTTGACATTTTCACTGGTCTACACACCAACTCTCCCACCGAACACTTGATTGTATGAAAGCATCGCTCGCCCATCTTTCACTCGTTATCATCGCTCTCGCGTGCGGGTGCGCCTCTCCCACAAAGGTACAGGTCCAGTCCTTGACGAACGCGATGGAGGAGCATCAAAAGCGCATGGAAGCGGGTATCCTTTGGGAACGGGATGGACATCTCTTCACCACCTTTCTTGTTAGTTCCTTTGCTGAAGTGCCAAAGGCAGACAAATATGCCATTACGTACTATTGCCAATATGCCGACGACGACCATCGCTACAATGCGACGGTCGTAAGCCTAAAATACCTACTCGTTCCTTGGCGATGGTGTTGGCGGACTGACATTAACAAAGAACTCCATTCACTGCACGGAGGCGACAACGATAGTGTCCGACGGCGCCGCACTGAATTGGCAAAGCTGATCAAGTCGCAATTGGCTGAAGGGGACGCGAACCGTTTGTGGCAAGCCGGTCTCATGATTCATGCGTTGGGTGATTCGTATTCCCATACGAAAGGAGAATTTGGTCAGGACGAACGGGCGTACGGCCCTTTGTATGGGCACGCATTCGTCGTCCACTTCCCCGACCAAGTTGCTCACGCGGAAGTGTTTCCGAAATATGCAGCTTATGTAAGGAATCTTTTTGATGTGCTCAGCCCGCCCGGGAACGTGGCCGGCAAGCAGGGTGTGGAGAAGTATTTAGCTGACCTTTCGGCTAAGGTTTGTCGCCCCAACGAAAAATGCGGCAGTCAACAAATAGAAAATGTGAGAGCTGAAATAATCAAGCAGGCAAATGAACAGGGCGGATTCAGCGAAAAGGGATATTCGGATTATTCAAACGCCGCGCCTCGGCTCACCAAAGCGGATATTCAAAAGGTGATGGACCAAATCAAACGCGCAACGGCTCCAGCGCAGTGAGCAAACCAACTTAGCTGCTACAAGGTGTAAGGGCTCTACGTGGCTTCACATAACACTCTCAAGATTGTTCCGTCGTTGGCTTTTAGTGATAGTGATCTACGGCGATGAAATTAACTCCTGCTTCGGCCATCCGTGCAAAACTTTTTGCGTCATCGAGGCCAAAAACTCGGGACACGCAGCCGATCTGGTGAATCAGTTCAGCAATTCTCTCCGTACCTGCTTCAAAGTTATAGAAGACCACCGACTTGGCGCTCCGTGGATCGAAATGGGAAGGAATCTTAGTCACATGCTCTTCCCGCGAAACTTGGGGCGCCACAAAAAGCGCGGCCCCACGCCCTCGCTGTTCCACGTATTCGTGAAGAGTTGCGTTAGGTGCTAGAAGGGCGCCGCCCGTGAGAACAAACAAGCATCTGTCCCTAAGCTCCTCGCTGGGAAGCCATGCACCATTTGCAGCAGCCGTTCGCAGATCGGGATAGGCGTACTGCAAGTCAAATGGAGTGAAGAGTCGTTCCGTTGAAATTCTTCGGCGAATAAGTTCGTCGAGGTCCGCGGGCGAACGCTCATCTCCCCATCCTTCCTTCTTATCCAAAAAAACTGTAAGTGGCAGGTGGCCTTGGTTTCCCGCACACCACGTTTCCACCTGTGAAAGTATTTCCGAAAGATCGCCACCGCCAAAAACGTTGTCATTGCCACTTCCGAAGAACGGCCAGCCCAGGTTGTGGCGCACAAACCAATGCTTAGCTGAACTTCCACCGAGAATATGTTTGCTGTCGTAGAAATCGATTTCAATTGCCTGGATGTAGTTCAACACTGCGTCAAGAGATTCGCCGTACGGATTAACAAAGCTGTTGTGGCTCGCTTTTTGAATGATCTCATTGTATTTGCTCATGACGTGCTTGCTTTAGCTGGAGCGCAAAGGCACGTAAAACTACGCCGCGCGATGGGTAGCCAAAGTCAATGCCAATCTGGAATAAAAAACCTGATCGCCAACGAAAGATTGTCGAAATTCTCCCCGCAGTCTACGCTTGTTCTCAACGGAAAGCCTTAACAAGTTCTCCTTATGATCGATCCACGCATTCGCCAAATTCACGATGAAGCGCCGTTGACCGATATTCATTGCCACCCGCCGCTCAAGCTCTACCTGCTTGAGGAGAAGAAACTGCACGAACCGCACGATGTCACGGACGAAGACGACCCCCTGAGCATGTGCACGGATCTACCCTCATTGGAAGAAGGCAGAGTTCGTGTCGCTCTCGCAGCAACACACGTTCCCGAAAAGCCAATGCGAGACGATTGCGTGTTTGTCCGGGTAGCGGCAGGTACCATTCGGCGTGTTGGTGAGATCTTCTCAAACGAACCGGACGAAATCACGCGAAGGATGCTCGCAAATTTTGAGAAAGCGATAGAGACAGCAAAGCAGCAAGGTTTTTCGACGGAATTATGCAGAAGTTTTGAGGAGGTAACGGCAGCGAATAAAAAGGGTAATCTCGCCTTCGTTCACACGATTGAAGGGGGGCACAGTTTGTTTGGAACGAAAAGCCTTTTGGAAAACCTCCAAGATTATTTGGAACGCGGAGTTGCGCTTTTTACACTGGCGCACTTCTACGACAATGGAGCCTCGCCGCCCGTGCCAGGCATACCGCACGATAATTGTTTGGCGAAAGCAGGTTGCTTTCGGAGAGCGCTTCGGACGGATCCGAGCCTCGGATTGCATTCGTCGGGGCGCGATGCCGTCCGATTCATGCTGGAGAACGGGATGCTCGTCGATCTGACACACAGTACCCGCAAAGCTCGTTATGACATTTATAAGCTTTGGCAAGACACGCCAGCGCAGTACCGCCGTCCCCTTGTGATTTCGCACGCTGGTCTTCATGCTATGGCTCCACAGGAAATGAACCCGTGTTGGGATGAGCTGGATCTGCTCCGAAAAACCGGGGGTGTAATCGGAGTGATTTGCATGAACTACTGGCACACGGGGAAGACGCTGAAAGGTGAAGAAGACTCAATGGAATACGTCGTCAGAGCCATTGACTTGCTGTTCGACCGTGGTTTTGAAGATTACATCGCCTTTGGTTCAGATTTCGACGGATTTACCAACCCTCCTCGTGAACTAAAGGAGCCTTCGGATATTCCGAATCTCACGGATGAACTCATTACGCGCCGCCGGTATCCAGGTCAGCGTTACACGCCCAGCCAGGTGAAAAAGTTTCTGGGCGGGAACTTCATGCGAGTACTTGAAGCGGGTTGGGGAAACAAGCGGCAAGCCGCAGCGGAAGCAAACAAGACGTTGTTCCTCGGTCGAGCGCCGGACGGCGAAATTCAAGAATACTTGCGGGAAATCGGATGTTGGACACCAGCTACTCCAGTGGAAGGAACTCGCGCGTTTTCTACGACTACGGTCGTTAGCAAACCGTTCGATCTCGATGCGCTGGAACAGATTAGACAGGAGTTGCAACGCAACCCCGATCTTTGGCGTCAACACCCGCCACAGTTCTTGCCCGAGCCTACCGCATTACAAATCGACCGTACCCTCGATTACGTTGCGGAACGGCTTTCTCGGCCGGCAGAAGCTTTGGCGTCCTTTCGTGCGCTCCGGTCGGAACACCAACCTTCTTTTGTTCTGCCTGAGCGCTGTCGGTTTCTGGGTTATGATGAAAACGTGCCCATTCAGATGTCCCGGAGTGACATGCAAGATAACGATATTGGCCAATGGGCGGTCACGTGGGTTGCCTCGCTATGGTACCGGTTGTGGCATGGTAAGTTTGATCTCCCTCGGCACACTCCCGCGAACAAATTCTGTTATCCGCTACGTGAGTCGGCGGGCAAAGCGACGCTGGGACTGTTTTCGGATTGGGGTACAGACTATTATCATTCGCAATATATTGCGCGGCACTTGGCTAACCTCCGCCCGGATCAAGCGGTCCATTTAGGGGATGTCTACTACGCTGGTTCGCCCGACGAGGTGAAGGATTACATGCAACGGCAATTGGAATTCGCGCCTGACCTCCTTTCCAAATTTCCTGTGTACCTTTTGAATGCAAACCACGAGATGTATCACAACGGGCGGCCCTTCTTTGATTTCATCCAGCGCAAGTACAACGACAACCCTGTACTTCAACCGCAAGAGAGTACGTACTTCTGTTTGTACAATGATCACTATCAGGTCATTGCCATCGACACGGACTATTACGAGGATGGACGTTACGATGATTCCAACTTCGACGGATGGCTGGAGGAACGGTTGCGAGAAGGGAAAGCACACGATAAAATCAATATCCTGCTAACTCAGCACGAGCCGTATCTGAAAGGGACAGAGCCGCTCTTAACCGAGGATCTTTGGGAATTGCAGTCATTGATTGACCTGTGGTTCTGGGGCGACGAACATGGTGCCGCACTTTATGACCGAGGACCGCAAGCATCATTTATCGGTTGCCTGATCGGACATGGTGGGTACCCGTTTTTCCGAAGAAACCGAAATTGGGCAGAACCCCCACCTGATGTCGCTCGCGTCGCGTGGGTTGAAACTGCCGCACGTTTTCCAGATCATTTAGGCGCGGAATTCCCCGATGTACGGGTGGATGTCGGAAACAACGGATTTTGCTGGGTAGAACTTTTGCCGGACCGGGTGGTCCTCAAACTTATCGATTGGCGGCGGCAACTTCGTTACCATACACAGCTCGCGGTTAAAAATGGTTGGCTATTCCTTCCCGATCAGCCGCTTTATGTTGGCCCGGAAACCGGAACCTGCGGCAATCCCGTTTGATTATAAACACTCCTCGTGATCTGCTTTTGAGGCATGGAAATTTCGAGATGTTGAAATTGGCTGGGACAGCAGGTGAGCCGCTAACTCCGGATATTGAAGACTGGTCGCACTTTCTTTCATTCACGCCGAAGAGATTCCGCTGGTTCAACTTCTCGGCCTTCACGCCGCGACTGATTATGAAAGCCGATTTATCATCATTCTATCGAATCGATCGGCAGCGGCACCTTACGCCGAAACGATGCATCCCCCAACGCCGATCATAGACGAAGGAAGTTTGAAGAGCCTGCGAAGGCTGGGGGACTCATGAATTCCCAGCCCGCATGCGTGAATTCCCAGCCCCTCCGCAACGAACGATATTGTTGCCAAGAGTGTGCCGCTGTCTCTCCAGATCAAGCTTTCCGGATGAAGATATTTTCGCGCCGTCTTGGCAATGTCCGCCAAAAACCACAATACCGTTCCCTTTCCCACGCGGAGACAGGCGTCAACTTCTTTCAACGCGTTCCGCAGAAGCTGGGAATCTACGGCAGCCACAACGCCGAATCCGTTGTGCTCCGCTTCATAGACCAAAATGTCGCGCGTAAACTCTGGTGCGCCCAAAATGACAATGTGAATTGGATGGCAGCCACCAGCAGAGGGAGCGATCCTGCTTTGCCACAGCGTTCCATCTTCCAGAAACTTGCCATCACGCTGTCGCGCTGAATGCCACATCAGGGCCGAGAGCTGCTCGAACGATAGTGGCTTTTGAAAGCCACGGCGGGATTGTCGGTTCGTCAACACTTGGTCGAGCCTTGGCCACCGGTGCTTGGGAAATTTTGGAAGAGGCAGGAAACCTGAGTACAGAAATGCGTACGACCGCGTTGCGGATTGTTTCGTCCGTGGCAACGGCGGCTTGAGCTCAGTAATCTTCATAACCCAGTGCCTTCATTGTCGTTGCGTGTTTCACACAGCCGCGACAGACGCCGCACGCAAATGCCGCCACGTGACATGAATGACTCCACGCCAGGAAGGAAAGAGGTGCGCCGGACTTGCGAACGAGTTCAGCGGAGCTCAGTTCGATCGCTGGCGCCGTAATGCGAATCCCGCCTTCCTGAAATTCCATCAGCCGCGTGATGTGCTCGAAAAACTCCTGCTTGCCATCGGCATGAATCGCATCGGTGCTCACGGCTCCGAACATCAATTCATGGACACCGTCACGTAACGCTGCTGCACCGGCCAGCGTGATCAGGAGTTGGTTTCGAAATGGCCACCACTCCGAAACGGGAGCGACTTTTAACGGCGTGTCGCCAGCCATATCACCGGATCCAATTTCGCGGCAATTTGCGCGGACAACGCAATGACGTATTCCCAGCGCTTCGCAGACTGATGCTGCAGCCCGAAGTTCACCGGCCGCGGGCACCTGGCCATAATCAATCGTGTACGCGACTTCAGGACGCTTCCAGTACGCGAGAGCCGCCGAATCCATTCCACCCGAGAGAAGGATTGCGGCACTCATGCGCAGGTCGCCGCCCAAACGGTCAGATAGAATGCCGTCGCAAAATCATCGACTTTCTCACAGCCGCCGCCGACCGGCATCTTGAGATCCTCTTCGCGTTCGGCGGAGACGAACGCGATCACGCGCCTGCCAAGAGACTGTGCATACCCGACTTCGTAAATCGTTCCCGGGTCCAACCCGTCGAGGCAGGCCAGCACGACTCCGCACGCCTTAAGACCATTGATGTCCGGCTCGTACACTGAATCGGCGCTCCCGCGCCCGACATCATGAACAGGTGAAAAGACGCTTACACCTGCATCGCGGAACGCAGAGCAAAATTCCTCCACAAGCCAGCGCTGCGGCAGATTGAAAAAGGGAGCGGCAAGATAAACGCGCTGATGCTGTACGCGATCGAGCGGTTCCATGGCGGGCCGCGATGTATTTGTCAGTGCGGTAGCATCAGGGAAATCTTTCGTCTCCACATAATGCGCGGTGCCTCGGGAGGCGAGTGTCGCGGCTTCCACGGGAGTAAGACCAAGCTCCATCCAGCCGCGCGCGAATAGGGCGGTGAACACGTCGCCCGATCCGATGGGGAAAACGCGAGTTGTTCGCAACGCGGGAACTCGCGTGGCCGTTCCGGCATGACCGACCCAGCAGCCATACGCACCGCATTTCACGATCCCTACTTGAGCACCGTGCTTGAGCAGTTCCAAACATGCGTCTTTTGGATCGGCGATTCCCGACATCCGATGCGCCTCTGTCTTGTTGGCGACGATGGCAAGGTGTTCAGCGGCTGAACCATTTTCGCTAAACGGTCGCGGGTCCCCCGGACTTTGCGGATCATACACGGCCATTTTTGCTCTGACCTTCACTGCCCCTTCGATCAAGCCAAAGCGGATGACCTTGTCGCCGCTGACTTCGATCTGCTTCGGGTTGCGCATGAGTTCTCGCACAGTCGCATCCGGCGCGATGGCCGGCTTGGAAAGCGGATGAAGATATTCGAAGACGATCGTTGCCGGGATTTCGTCGTGTATTAGCGCTACGTCGCCGGCTTTGGCTTGAAGAACAGCAAGCTGGTCGGCCCCGACGAACGTGGACAACCTCGTCGACGTCTGGAGACGTGCCAGCGTGAGGGCCGCTCTCAATCCCGAACCATAAAGCTCAAACCAGTGCGGCTCCCGACAATCCTCAAGATATGTTCCTCCAGCTACGTCAATCACGTTTCAGGTTGGATACGAACACGTACGATGCCGCCAGAGGGGTCATCCAAGACAGCCGCGCTGTACTCATAACCCTTTTCAATGCAGGCAATGATGGTGACCAGGCTCGGCGGCGTGAGCGATCCGGCCGCACGGCTCCTCGAATCCTTCGCGATCAGGGACTTCACATTGTTCGCGCTCGTGTGAATGGCGACCGATAAGACATCGCCCTTCTTGAGATCCTTCACCACGGCGGGATTAGGGGAGTTCAAGGGGGTTACAATATCAACGGTAGTGCATTCGTCTGGCGTGCCTTGCCCAGAGCCAACATGACTTCTTCCACCGCCACCACCTGACATAGGCGAGAAGCGAATCGCTTGCCGCCCTCCACGTCAAGCCAGATTGCCCGCCATCACATTTCCATTAAGCGCTTGAATCGCCAATCCATTCATTCGCCGCATATAACACCACAACACGCTGTCGAACTTTGACAGTTGAACACCCAGACCGCGGGCAAACGCGAGTAAACGCGCTTCCATGGAGAAGTAATCGCGCGGAATTTTGTTTGCCGGTGAAAACAGGCCCATTAGCACTCCCGCGCGAATCACATGGACATCCAAAATCGCAACGTCGTCGGTGTGCAGAAAGTTGCGCGTTATCCATGAAGCGGTTTTGGGTCCAATGCCGGGGAATGTTACCAGCCAATCCCGCACCGCCCGTGGAGAATTAGACGGCATTTGCTCGCGATTCAATCGCTCCATAGCTGTGCTGACAAAACGGCTTTTCACCACTGGGTATCGGTATTTCACGCGGCGCCCGGCGACCGTTAAGGGCTCGCGCAACGCGTCCTCGATCAGAAATGCGGGGGCCGCGCCATTCAACAGGTGGCGGTCGCGCACGCGCTCGAAAGCAGCGAGTCCAATCTCGGCTGGCATACCGAATCCTCCAAGGAGACACGCCGCCACTTCCTCACGAAGTGATCGGCCAATTGCGTACTCCATCATCGGGCTGTCATCCCCGTCGATCCACAGGCGTGCCTTCCAGAACGCCGGAGTAAAAAACTCATCGAACGCGCCCCATGTTACGCCGGGCATGACCTCTTCGCCAGGACCCGGCAAACAAAACTCGCGAACTTCCCCGTTGAGAACAGTGTGAACCCTTTGCACGGAAAAAGTATAGACAACATCGGTGTAAATTTGCAGATTTATTTTTGCAAATTTGCAATGACCCATCAAAAGGTAAACGTCACGAAACTTGTTCAGCGATTGAAGAGTGCGGCCGGACCTGCCGCGCCCACCCAACTCGCAAAGAGGACGAAGGTGGACGTGACGCGGATCAGTCGATTCTTGAATGGTGAGTTTAAGAAAATGACGCCGGTGCTGAAGCAGTTTTGCACGAACCTTGGCGTTCAATGGAAAGACCTCCTTGACCCGCCGCCATCGGCACTCGCGCCAGAACTCGTGGCTACGCTTCACCGAATCGTTGGGCGGGACCGAAAGAAAATTCGTGCGACGACCCAATTGCTGCGTAGCTTGGAGGTTTTGACTGAACCAAGGCTTCGGGTGACCAGGGACAAAAAGTAGCACGCAGCACATGAGAAGAATCAAGTGGCTCGTAAACCTGCCACGACCAAAACCTCGGAGGCGCTCGCCATTGAAGTCAGCATCGTGAAGCGAAATGGGCACCACGAGTTTCCCTTACCGCACGTCCGTGAGCGCCGAAGCATTTCAGTTGCGAGTCCTCGATTCTCGTTTAGCATTGCGCCTGTAACGCATTCACTGGTTTGCCGCACCGCACCAAAACCGCACCATCGCAATGAACGAGCCGCGGGCGCAAACCGGGTGAAAGTATGAGCTTGTTCAAAATACCCTTGGGCCGAGAGAGCACGGTCGAGACGCCAGCTCTGCTGTTTCTGGATTTGAAGCGAGATCCTGCGATCAAGTTTCTCTGGGGACATCAGGAGAAGGTGCTCGACGCGTACCACGGAGCGCATCTGGACGCAAAAGATGTGGCAATCGAATTACCGACAGGCACCGGTAAAACACTCGTCGGATTAATGATCGGGGAGTATCGGCGGCGCAGTAAGACAGAAAGGGTGGTGTTTTTGTGCCCAACCAAACAATTGGCGGCCCAAGTCCACCGCCAAGCCGAAAAGTATGGAGTGCCCGCGTGCTTATTGATTGGCGCCCAAAGTTTCTACGATGAAGGGAGCTTTTACCGCTACCAACGGGGGCAAGCGATTGCGATTTCGACTTACAGCGGCTTGTTCAACATCAATCCGAGATTGAGCGATCCTCATATCGTCATCTGCGATGACGCACATTCAGCGGAAGGCTTTGTAAGTGACATGTGGACGCTCCGGATTACTCGCGGTGATCATGCGCGGCTGTTCCAACAACTTGAGTCGCTTTTGGATGGTGTAGCGGGAGTCACCAGCGCTGGCGTCATTGCGCCCGATAATGATCAGGTCGAACTGATTTCACCGATTGCCTTCGACGAGATCTGTCGCCCCATTGCAGACCTGGTAAGCGGATTTTTGGACGAATACTCGGCTCTCGCCTACCCGTGGAAGTTCCTGAGCCAGCATCTTTCCGTCTGCAACATCTATCGAACACGGGATGCTTTCGAAATCAGGCCGGTCACGCCACCGACATTAACCCACGCGCCGTTTTCCAGCGCTCGCCAGCGCGTTTATATGTCGGCAACCCTTGGCGAAGACGGCGACCTGGAACGTTCTTTCGGGATCCGAAAAATTGCCCGGTTGCCGGTGCCTGAGGGATGGGACAAGCGCGGAACCGGCCGACGCTTAATCCTGTTTCCCGAGCTGTCGACGAAGGTCGGGCCGACTCTGTTGCCGGAAATCCTGAAGCAGGCAAAGCGTACATTGATTCTCGTGCCCAGCAATCGGGTGCGTGAAACTTTCGCATCTGAATTACAAAAACATGTGGTTCTGTTCACTGGCGCGGACGTGGACCAGAACGTTCAAAACTTTCGAAAGCACGACGGCGGTCCTGCGGCATTGATTCTCGCGAATCGGTATGACGGGATCGATTTTCCGGATGATGAGTGCCGTTGTCTCGTGATTTGTGGATTTCCCCTCGGCGCTTCGCTGCAAGAGACATTTCTGGTTCAGCGCCTCAAGGCAATGATGGTCGCGAGGGATCGCGTGAGAACGCGAATCACACAGGCGATGGGTCGGTGTACGCGAGGCGAAAGCGACTACGCGGTCGTCGTCGCTTTTGGTGACGACTTGATGAAGTGGTTTTGCACAACCGAAAACGTGGCCGGAATGCATCCAGAGTTGCAGGCCGAAGTGGCCTTTGGCATCGAGAATTCTTCAGAGCACGCGAATGAGGTTTTTTTAGATCTCACACGTGCGTTTCTGGAACGGTCAGCGGAATGGGATCGAGCTGAGGAACACATTAAAGCGGAAAGGGCAAAGTCGGTAAAACATGCAGATCCAGGTGCCGCGGCACTTCAGAAAGCAGCGGAGCTCGAAATCGATTTCACCTACGCTCTCTGGAATGGAACATTCGAACGGGCCTACGATTTAGCCGACAAAGTGCTTGCATGTCTTTCCGGCGGTGAAGAGATGCGCGCATATCGTTGCTTCTGGCAACATCAGGCGGCTGTCGCTGCATTTCTGCAATGGAAGCAATCCGAAAACGACGCGTTTCGAAATCACGCAATCACTCGCCTCTCGGAAGCGGCAAAGGCGAACCTCGGTATTCGTTGGCTTTCCGCCTTGGCGACAAAACTGGGCGGCGAATCCCTGTTCACCGAAGACATCGTTCCACTGGACGAGTGGTTTGCCGAGATTGAACGGTTGTTGCGGTATGTTGGTACGACTGGAGCCAAGTTCGGACGCCTGATCGCCGAACAGCGTGATTTCATCGCAGCGACGGAGGCGAAGAAGTTTCACCAAGGACTGGAATTTCTGGGCAAATTACTCGGTGCCAGAACCCACGTTTGGCCGGAAGGCTCTCCGACGCCTGATGGATTCTGGGGCTTTGGTTTTACGACGGGTTACACTTTCGAAGCCAAGACCGATCAATTTACTGCTGGCACAATCGGCATTTCGACCGTGCGGCAAGCGAAGACACATGAGCGCTGTGTTGAACAAGAAAAGCTACTGCCGACTCACGCCGTGTGTCATACCGTTGTTGTTTCACCCCGTACAATGCTCGAGCGCGATGTGCGTATCCATTGCGACGATTTATATCATTGCAGTCACGCGGCGGCGGTAGATTTATTCGACAAAGCCGCTGCCGCCTTTACGGCTTTTCGAACGATCGCGGCGAAGGTAGATACCGGAACTTTGGCTGATGAAGCGGAGAGGATTTACCGCGCGCATGGCTGTTTTGTGGATGATGTGGGGTCAGTTTTGCGAAGCCGGAAGCTGGCGGATCTCCATTCCGTCTGAGTGAGATTAAGCGCATGGTAACAAATTACTTTCCCGTAAATTTTCCCTTCGACGAGTTTCAAATCTCGCGGTTGCCATATTCTGACGAGCGCCTCCGTTCACTACGAGCCGAGCACAATCAAAGTCACTCATTCTTTCGTAACGGAGATCATATTTACGTGTCGCCCATGAAGGAATCTGGGTTGCGGGTCGGCGAAACTGTAACCATTAAAGTTGGCGAGCATCTCGACTTGGTTGCTTCGTTGGTGCGACACATTTTGTTCCGAACGGTAAAGGATGCTCAGCCTGACTTGTTGCCGCTGACGTTTGCGCCCCTCAGTTTTTTGTCACGAAACAAGGAATTTGACCTTGCTCGCCGATGGCTGCCGCCGGAGTTGGACGGAGTCGTAATGTTTCCGAGGCTGATCGAGGTTGCCGTTCGCGAAACCTTCAGCGCCGGAAAGTGGCAACTTGGATTACTCATCACAGTGCGGCATCGGTGGGTTTTCAAGCGCTCAGTTCGAGAACTGATAGCTGAACGATACAATGTGGTCGGAAAGCCAGTACTTGAAGCAATTCAACTCCCGGGAATGGATCGCGTCCTTGCACCCGACGAGACATTGGTTGGAATAATCCGAAGCGTTGATGACCACAGCGTCACTGTTGAAACAAATCAAGGGATCGCCGTAAAGGACGCGGACCATTTGTTTCTTCGCCGCTCTCGACGGGAAATTGGGGACTACCTTGCATTCAAGATTGGAAAGCCCGGGACGAGTCGCGTCTTCCAAATGCTTCGGGATGAAGAACCGCAACGCGTGAGCCCGGCGTTCATGCTCTCCAATGCGCGCAAAATGGCGCGGTGGCTGAGCGAAAGGACATATCGAAACCTGGACGCGTTCTGTTTCAATGTATCCCGCGACGACAGCCTACCGGGAGAAACTTTCAAGCTTGAACCGACGAAGTTCGTCTTCGGCCTTACTCCCGGCTCATCCGCCGATTCGATTCTCGGCGGGCTTTTAAAGCATGGCCCTTATGACCGGGCACGTTTCGATAAAAAAACACCGCGAGTCCTAGCTATATTTCAAAAGGCAAACCGTGGCTACGCAACCAACTTTCTCGCGAAATTGATCAATGGGATTCCTGAAAGCCAATTCTACAAACGTGGGTTCAAAGACTTGTTCAAACTGCACGACGTCGCCATTGAAACAGAGGAATTGGAATCAAGAACGGCGGAAGGGTACGAAGCAGCTATAGGTCGGGCGATCCGGTCTGCGGGCCGGCCGTTCGATCTCGCAATTGTGGAAACCTTTGAGGAAACGCGGACAATGGCTCCTGAACAAAACCCATATCTTCGAGCAAAAGCAAAGTTAATGACCAACGGCGTTTCGGTACAATGCGTTTTGGATAACCGATGGAAGGGCAGCGATGCGGCGCTGGCAAATTTGCTTGGGCCCATTGCTCTTCAGCTGTATGCAAAGATGGGCGGCATTCCGTGGGTGTTACCTGCCAGCCACAGTGTGGATCGAGAAATTGTGGTTGGGATTGGCAACACTATTCATCGCAAGAATCCGTACGCGGGTGCCGAACAAAGCAGGATCGTAGGACTCACGACTTTTTTTTCGGGTGAAGGGCGCTATCTGCTCGGACAACAACTCCGCAGCGTGACATACGACGAATACTTTTACGAACTGTTGGGTTCACTTAAACGATCAATCGAACAGCTCTCAGCGGAATACGCATGGAAACGCGGCGACAACGTGCGACTCGTCTTTCATGTTTTCAAACCGGTGAAGAACCTCGAAGTCGAAGTGATTGATCAGTTAGTGCGAAGCTATCCAGACTTTCGAATCAAGCACGCATTCGTGACCATCTCTCAGGAACATCCGTTCATGATGTTTCAGAATGCGACCCAGGACGGAGATCGCATGAATGTACAGCTCTGTGATCGAGGGCAGAATTTGGTTCTCAACGATCTTTCATGCCTGCTTCAACTGCGCGGACCAAAGCATGTTCGCACGCAACGTCACAGATTTCCGACGCCAGTTTTGATCCGCATTCACGAGCATTCGAGTTATCAGGACCTTCAGTTCATTGCGCAACAAATTTTGGACTTTTCTTGGGTGTCGTGGCGTAGCTTCGCACCCGCAAACACGCCAGTCACAATTTTTTACTCTGAGTTGATGGCTCGAATGACTCGGGAGCTCCAACACGTCCCCGGTTGGTCCGATGACGTGGTGAACACTCATTTCCGAAACAGCCAATGGTTCCTTTAACGGAAAGAGACGCCTTCATGCTGGAGGTCGAGAAGGACCCCGAGTTGAGGGTTATCCGAGGCTTCATCTTTGATGAGCAAGCAGCTAATGGATTACCGGCCCAAACGACACGGTCGAAAACATTTGAGTGTATTCGACTCGGAGATCGGGGCGGCTTTGCCGCTCAGTTAAGCGAGTTACAGACACGGCGCGCGTCGGCCGCATCCGAGTGGATATGGGACGACTGCCTCGTGTTTTTGCTTCTGATCGCAAACGCCCGTTTTGGGGGCGGACAGCCTGTGATTTCAAAGATTCTCTCCCTTCGTAGAGAGACAATAAATGCCGCCCTTCAGCGCATAAATGAGACGTTTGATTCAATTCTGCGCGGGGAGTTCGCCGTCGAAGGCGAGTATGCGTTTCTCAAATGTGTTTACAGATCCGTCACTGAGAAATGGGTTCCTGATGAAACTGAATGTGTGAAGTTGTACCGGCAGCTGACGCAGCCGGGTTTTTACTTACAGTTAGAGCCGTTCTTGCGGCTCCTTGCATTGCGAGCATTCGACCTGGTCATTGAACGTCGGACACCTGGCGCGTCACTTTCTTGGGAACAAGTTTTTGTAAAGCTCCAGGAGGACACGGGGAAATTGACGGTGCTCCAATTCTTCAAACTTTTGCGCCATCTCAAACTAAGCGTGATTTGCTTAATTATAGCGTCGCTGACCGCAATCTTCAGTGCTGGAATGGCGCTTTCGGCATTCCTTCGTGATGTGGGAGCCGCGAAAAACGTTCAAGTGCAGAAGCCGAAACCATAATGCTCCGGAACAGCGTTCGGTCATCACCTTGAGGAATGAGCTCACCTGTGCATCCAGCTTCCACCGTTTCTTTCCCGCAACCGCTATATCCCGCCAAATGCTTTTCTGAGCGGCGCGAGATCTGGTTCATCCATCGCCAACGATTTCCAGCGCAGCCCGGTGCCGTTTCTTTCGGCAACCTCAAACGAGATATGCAGCCAGGCTTTCGCTGAATCCATGTTGCCGAGTTGGGAGTTGTAGCAGGCGAGATTGAATGGGAACGTTGGCTCCTCCGGGAAATTGTTTGCGACTTCAAGCAGCATCTCCATCGCGCGGTGAAGCGAGCCGCCCTCCTTGTGCCGCACCGAATGCGCTCGCCAGATGAAGGGTTGCGGATCGTTCGGCAGCAGCCGTGTCAGCCCCTCGGCGACAACGAACGCGCTGCCGTGCTTGTCGGCTTTGTTGTAAATCTCCCAGCGGAGTTTCATCACGTCCGGATGTGCGCGAAGCGGTGTGTCGATGTCGTCCAGTTCATCGAACGCGGCCGTGTAGTCGCCAAGATCCATCCACCCTCGCGCCGCAGCGATGTGCCGTTGATCATCGAGGCTGAGATTCACTGCCAGGATGCTACGCGAAAGCGGCCGTGCTATCCACTGCGCAGAAGTCATCGGCCTCGGTCTGCCGCGGTCAATTTCAAACCTGCTGCGCTCACATGACGGTGCTGTCGAACTCGGATCTGCACACGCCGCAAAACGAGGCGCGGTTCGGTGCGATCTCCGCGCCGCAATTGCCGCACCGGTCGCCAAGTGATTGTGCGATACCCAAGAATGCTACAACCAAAGAGAATCCAAGGACGGCGCCATACGGAGGAAAAAGCCACATGGACACGATGCCGGTTATCAGCAATCCCAAGGCTATCCACGCCAGTTTCTTGCCCGTGCGGATACGCGGAGCTGGTTCGTCAGGATTGCTCGGCAGGATTTCCAGATTACACGACGGACAGACAGAAACAGCGCCCGGCTGAAACACATAGGGTTGGTTACAAATCGGGCATTTCAACTTCACGGCCACGGGCTGGGATTTTTCTGCTTCCCGATATTTGCATCAACGAAATTCCGCGACTGACTGAATCAGTTCTCGCGCCGCACGCGAAACCATCGTACGGCGTCCGGGAGATTGGTCCGAAACGTGAGACGATAATTCGTCGCAAGGATGTTCTCCGCCACCGTCGTCCAGATATTCGAAGCTACAAGCTCGGAATTGCACTCCACCGCATAGGATTGGCCGGGAACCGATTCCCATTCCAATGCGACGTCTTGGTTGCTCCGCACAATCGAGGTCAGACGAAACGGTTGCACAAACGGATTGCGGAATACCATGTGCACCGGCAAATGGTCCGACGCCACGACATCATCGTTGCTGGCGAGGTTCGGCGGCACGGGATTCAAAACATCTGTGCGGAAGACGTGTGCGCTTTGAACGTTTGAGAAGAGCAACGCATTGGGAAAGATGTAGTCGTACCGTCGCGTCAGTCCGTTCGAGCTTTGGATGGAATGCGTGAAGCGGTTCTGCGTCACCAGGTTTAAGGGCGTCGTGAGATGCACGCCCGTGCCATTCGTGAGCCGTTGGATGGGTTGTTGGCTGCCGGTTGCGGGAATTGCTATATCCTCGTTCATGTCGCCCGCCAAGACGTACGGGTGCAGGCCGTTGGTGGTGAGAAATCCTGTTACGAAGAAATTTGAAATTGCGAGGGCCTCAGCGCCGCGGCGCGCTGCGTCGTCCGATGAACTCGTGCCCGATTTCAAATGAGCGACGAAAACATGGAACGGCTGGGGAAAGCCGGGCATCGCGATTTCTGCTTCAAAGAGGTCGCGCGTAAATACGCCCTCGTACCCAAAATTAGTAAGGCCAACGCGCTCTAGCCAACTATTCGATCGCGTAATGGAAAAGCGGCTCAGCACGCCGTTGCGAAGCGCTCCGTCCGTGCCCGGACTTATAGCCAAGTGATAGGTGGGAAAGAATGCGGTCATCCAATTGGTCATCTCGTGTCGCAGTCCGTTCGGGATTTCGTTCATCGCGACAATATCGGGATTCAGAAAATGTAATTGCCGCGCGATGGCCTGCACTTGCGGTGCGTTCGTCGTCCAATCAGACGCGAAGTTTCCTTGCAGGTTGTAGGTGACCAGCGAGAACGTGGTGTTTGTGCCGATGGGCGGCGGCGCATTCGTGACGGGTTGGCCGAATGAAACAACCATGTTATCGACGGCGAGAGCGTCGTCGAAGCCTGCGCTGTCCACGTCGCGCCAGCGCAGAAATAATTCCTGACCGGGACCAATGACGACCCCAACCAATACATTCGACACCACGACCCGATTGGTCGGCGCGTTCCCGTCGAGCGCATGGGTGCCATTCGTATTCGGGCTGAAGAAATCCAGCGGCGCCGGGATCCAGTCCTGATTGTCCCGTGCATCCGCATTCGTGAGATTGACGCCCAGTTGAAATGAAAACGTGAGCACCTGCATCGTTGGTCCTCCAACCCGCCACTGTTCGCCAACATAACTGACGACGATATTGGAACGAGCGACGCCGGTATCGTTGATGAAACGGACGCCGAACGCGAGATTGCCAGGCGTATCCGACGCCAATGTTCCTAACGCCCGTTCTGACGACCCGCTTGATCCGAAGCTGTAGAGCCCGCCGGCAATGCTTGAGCCGTCGCCCGTGAGAAATTGGGGGATGTCGGTTGGAGCATGGCTGCGCGAAGCATACCAACCTGAAAGCGTCTGATTGTCCGTCCATGCAGTTGTGCCCGTTTTGGATAATGAGTCGAAGTTCTCCACGTAGGCTCCGAGGCTCATCGGAATCTGGCCCCGGATTGTGGGCGCAAGGAAGATGGCGCAAGCGAGAATCAGGATCAGCGCGACGGCATTAGTCGGTCGGAACTGCATTGAGCAGACAAGGTGCGTCGCGAGCCTTTGCTATGCAAGCGAGTAGTGGTGTCCAACTCTGTTTGCCCTCACGCCATCAGCCGACAAAAAGATGGTGAACGCCGAGGGTTTGCGATTATTGATTAGGAATGTTGATGGTGAAGGCGGCACTGCCCCCTTCGGGTATAGTGCCCGAGCGAACCGTTGTTCCGTTACTAAACGTCAGTCCATCTCCTAATGAGATTTCGTAGGTGCCCACGTCGTCGGGAGCGATAAGCGCGGTTATGGTCAGCGTCGCAGTGCCAGGCCGAAGATTCCCGATGCCGCAGGTGTTGGCTGCTCCAATTTGTGTTTGGCAAACAGCTTGGCCATTGATGGCGACGCTGAACGCGTCATCGGCCAAACTGCCATTGTCTCTGACCGTGATGCTCCCCGATACGTTTCTACCCACACAGGGTTCCGCATTAACCTTGTTGTCGTTCACAAAAATACTTCCGTTCGGCGCGTACTCAACGTGCAGGTGAGGCCCTGTACTTGTTCCCGTGTTACCAGAGAGACCAATCACGTCCCCCGCGTGGACAGGCGCTCCTGGCTGTAACGTCGGTGACCCCATCTGGAGATGTGCGTATAGCGTCCGACCCGCCGGACCGACGATCACGACATATTGCCCCCATCCTGTAACAGGCCCGGTTGGGTTCCCTGCCGCATCGCGTATTCGCTGCACATTGACATACTCGATCTTGCCATCCTGCATGGCCTTCACCGCGGTTCCTTGGCTCGCTCGAAAATCGACGCCGTGATGGAACGGACTCGATCCGATGTTTGGATCGCGCGGGCCAAACGGGGAGGTCACATCGAGCGTCCCGTCCAGCGGCGGTGACAGCGTCGTCCCCTCGCACACATCGGCATTCACCGCAGCAAACAAAATCTGCGCGATGGACGGATTTTCTTCCGCCGACAAAACAATCGCGTCGGGCGAATGCCGCGTTGCCGCTTCGCCTTGCACAAAGCCTTTCTTAGCGGCCGATACTGATGAAGCCGTTGCCGTCTGACGGGTTGGGGTCGTTCCGAGGGTGAGCACTGCTTCAAACGGTCCGCCTACTGTCCTTCGATTGGTAAAGAAAGATCGAGGAACGAGAAGGATTGCTTCGGTGTTGCTGGGAAAAAAGCGCGGAATAAGCAGTTCGAACGTATCAAGGACTTCGCCACCGGGGTCTTCCCAATAATTTTGCCCAAACACGCGAATTTCTGAATCGGCAGGAACGCTCAAACGAAAGCTTTCCGGCAGTTGGAATGCGACCGTGACATCGGTTACGGGCTGATTCGAACCGGTCCGAATTCTGACGCCGAATGACGGTCGGATACCACCGCCGAATAGGATTGCACTCTCCTCGAACACAACCGCTGTTTGTATGTCAGTAGCAATTCCAAGATCAACATTCTGAGGTGCAGCGAATGCGCCTGGCGGGAATGTGACACTAGCGGTGCCCGGCAGACTCACGGATCCCCCTGTCGTAGGGATTTTTCCTGTCACGGCAGCCGGTGCACCAGGAGGACCTGCAAAGAACTTCCGAGTTGCCCGAACCTGTCGCCGAGAATCCGCACTTCGGGCTCCGATGCGTAAGGAATTAGGCGCGGGAGTTTTGCCCTTTTTTCCCACCGTAGTACGCACACCATCTTGCACACCAAGCGTGGCGGTCGCATTGCTTTCGGTCACGACGAATTTGGAACTGACGTCGATATTGTTTAGCAAAGCCTGAAAGGAATTGCTCGCCAGTACCGCGTTGAATCGAACGACGAATTGTATCGGTAAGGTGGCAACATGTGCCTGGAGTGCAGGTGCAATAATCTCAATTCCAGGAACCTTCTTTTGCATGCTTGCTGACTGGGCGTGGCCGTCCATCCAGACGCAACTAATCAGAATCAGAACAATGGCTCGTAGTGCATTCGTTTTCATAATTCAAAGGGGAGAAACACAAGGCATTATCACAGGGGCAATTCAGGGATAGGCGGTAACCGTGCTAGGCAGTGGCGGCATGGGAGTCACCGCGGTCGCACCCGGCGTCAAATAGACCTGAAAAAGCCTGTTGTTGGCCACAGTCGCTGGTGTGTTCGTGACAAGCGCACTATAGGGACCAAAGGAGCCAATCCCGCCATAGATGTGGCCGACACGCGTGCGGCCTCTAAGTCCAGCCAAGTTGATAACGCCATTTTCGAGAATCTGTGTTCCGCGTTGCAGGCCGCCATCGTACAGGAACTGCGCTTCCGTTCCGAGCAAGGCCGGTAGCGACATCGGCTGGATGTACTGGGCGAAGACACCATCGGGTCGCCGTTGTATGGTGGAAATCGTATTAATGAACGGCAGGCCATCCACTCCCTTTGCAAGATCGACCTGATCCCGAATTAACGTGTTAGAAGCCTTGTCGTAATGAAACTGGCTGATGCCACCGAACAGGGTTGTGAAGCAGTTCGAACTCAGGTTGTCGAAAACGGTCACATGGGCGCAATCGTAGTGACTCAAGGCCTGATTAAAGTTGCTGCGCACCGCCACGGTCACATTTGCAATCGAGGGTGCAAATGTGACATCAATAGGCGTCGTGTGACCTGCCACTTGCCCCGCTTTGAACACGCCGCCATATACCGTCGCGCCCGGTGTCGCTCCATCACCTTGGACGATATCCACCGCATTGAGGTCGCGTCGATGATAGGGAAGGTTCGGATCATAGCCCCCATCGACTTGGGTAAACGTGTTGATCGACAAATCCGCATTCAGGGTAAACAGGCGCACTTTTTCCGTATAGCGCTGGAACTGTCCGCCGGCGCGGTTATAGTCGCGGTCTTGCACGGAATACGGGCCGCTGAAATCCTGACCGAAGATAAGGTAGAAGACCCCCAACCATTGTTTTAGTCCACCGCCGGTCACCTTCAGCCGGTTGTCGGCAGTTAGGTTCTGGGCAAAATAGCTGGCGATGGGAGTATTGTTGATAATCGCCTGGGTCAAACCCGGAACATCGACTTTGATGATGGAACCGAACGTCGTCAATTCGCCGGTCTGCAAGTTTTTGCCATACCCGCCCACAATGAAGAGATTCGTGCCCACTTGCACAAACTGCGGATTTGTCGCAGTCAACGGCCCGGCCAACTCTGGCGGCAAGGCTTGCACCAAATTGATAGAACCGAGGATCCGGTTATTGGCTGGATCGATAACATAGGCGACGGTGTTGGCACTCGACCGAGGAAAATTATTTGTTCCGCTGTCAAAACCATGGAGGCCAGCAGTACGCCCGCCGATAATCAACCATTTGCCTGCAGTCGCGGCTGAACTGAACGAATGTAGTCTTGGCAGGTTGGATTGAGGTACTTCAATTAATTCCATCTTAAATGGCAAGGTGCCGGTAATCGCGCTTGGCGCAGGGCCCGCTGCCGCACAGCCAGCCCCGAATGTAGCCAACAAAAGGGCTGCGATGGCAGCGACGCGGGTGATTGAGAGCAGTGCGCAGAGTTTAATGAGACGTGGTTTCATGGAGGATGAGAGGGCGGTAGTCGGCAACCATTACACGATGGGGGGTGAGGCGGACTTGGGCATTCCATTTGCAAGCCAATGGTTAATCATCGCTAGCTTGTCGCGGGACAAGTCGCGCACAATAGGCATATGATGAGGGTTGCTTTGCGGCAGGTTTAAGACCTTTCCTATGGCGGAGGCATTTTGAACAACGGTAGCATAGTCACCGATATCCATGATGCCCTTCATGTAGGGGTACATGCGCGCGTAGTTGCTCAAAATCGGGCCCACATGTTCGTCCCAGTTCGGTTGCGGTGGCATCGGATAAGCGCTGAAAAGCAGGACATTGATGGGTGCGCCAGAAAACAGAAATATTTGCCCCCACGCCGCCCACGGGCCCGTGACCCAATAGACTTGGCCGTCCGGACCGGGGTTTCCGTCCGGGTACATCCGTGGTGTACCGGGGTCGCTGGCGGCCAAAGTTACCTTGGCGGCACCCGTGGCATCGGTCGTGGCGGTGTTGCTGGAAAGCGCCAACGCATTCTGTGGGTCGCTGTTATTCCATGGACCGCCGTTTCCTGCTGGTGTGACGCCATCGAGTGCGAGAGATAACGAGGCTCCCTTCCACGGCTGACCAAACTTCGTGGCCCAGAGCGTGACCTGCCCGCTATCTCCCGGGTTGAGTCGGAAAAAGGGGACATCAACGTCCACATAGCGACCCTCCGGCTCCTCCTGAACGGCAATTACCGGCGGCGAAACCGAAACGTTTGTGAGGGTCAGGGGAGACGCAAGCAACTGGGGCACTTGGTCAGGCGGCACAGGGATCTCTACAATACCCGCGTAGTTGAGGTAGGTGCTCGTGTCGAAGCTAAATGTTGGCAACGTCGCCGCGGTTCGACCCGCGAGAAAATCGGCGCCGCTCTTGAGCCGTATTGCCGATGAGGCAGATGCTCCACCTATGGTTAATTGCAGCGTGCTGGCGATTACGGGCCAACCGTTTTCCGGCACGGAGGGGCCGGAGGCAGGAGGTACGCCGTTGGTCGGCATACAATTTCCCAAATCAAGAATGAGCACGTTTCGCTTTGCATCCCACGCAGCGCCGGCTGGTCCAAAACTGCTCATAATGGATGGCGGCCCGGCAAAAACCGGAGCAAGCCGCCGTGATGTTGAACGCGGAGCATCACTCGAAAAGACGGGACCAATAGTTCCCACCACGCGGCCGTACGTGAAGTTCCGTTCGTTCGAATTTGGTTGATAGCTGTCTACGGTGAATCGGATCGAGAGCGAGGTGGGACTGATCTTTTGCAGTGCGGCGAGTATAGGAGAGGCCGATGCATTCACCCAGGTCACTTCCTCCAATACCGCTTGAAAAGAAGCGCTCATGGTCGGCATCCCAGGGCGCGGTGCATTGGCAGCCCGGTTCCATAAGTCCCCAAATGCGGTGGGGGGCATTTTCCCGGCGACAGAGGCGAGCACCTTGGTGCGATCCGTCGGATCAGCGATACTGACCTGCACGTGGAGTCCCCAGATTTGAGAAAGACCCTGATTGTCCGGATCGAGATCCACAAGTTTGGCTGGATAGTTTCCGGCGGAAAGTACCTGGGCACCGATGATTGGATCACTACTCGGCGCCGTAAACTGGCCTTTATCGTTGGCTGCCCCGCGGACGGCGCACTCCACCAGTTTCCAATTATGGGTGCCGTTAGGGTTCCAATAGACCCAGCCCGGCGCATTGCGGTCGTTGCTCAACGTCGTGCGCGGATCCCAGTTATTGTCATTGTTATTGACGGTGGACGGGTCCGCTTGGAATTTCCCTGCGAAGTGCAGGCGAGGGATGTTCAGGTAGCTCATGAGGGTCAGGGTATTTCGCCGGTCGGCACGGTTTGTACCGTCAGGTCGGTGACCACGTACGGACAAATTGAACAGGCACGGGAGCCGTGTTGCTGGTGCCAGCGACACTGCGGTCGAATGGAACAAGAGGGCAGCGGTTGCTGAGATGAAAAATCGGGATTGTCCGCAAGAACGCGGTCAATCACCCCGCAGCGCGTGCCTGTCCATTGCTGGCAGCCACACTTCTGGCACGTGTCCGCAAAACGAAACCGCTTTTCGGGTGTTCGGCCTTCGTGCGCCAGGCGAACAAAGAAATCGTCGACGCGCAGCTTTTGCTGCATGAACGAAACTGAACCATCCGCCTCCACCAATCCGAGGAGGATGGCATCAGGTTGGCACTTCGCACTCGGGCAGAGGGCCACCGTGCTTTTGGCTTCCGGTGGGGCGTCCATTTCAGTGGATGCCTGCGATATGGATATTTCCTGCGTCGAGGCGAGCGACAATGCCGTTGAGGATGGGACCGAGCTTGATCGGGCGCTTGACGATCAAATCGCCTTTCTGATCGAAATGGGCGAGTTCTCGAATCACGAGCTCTTGAATGCCCTCGTGAATTCGTTTCTTGGCGTCATCAGTGAGTTTGATCCCTTCGAGTTTGACTTGGAATTCCATAATGTTTGTGTGGTTGAGCGTTTATCGGACTGAGAATGAAAGATGACAGGAACGAATCGTGGAACAATTCGAAACACTTATCGGGCAGCGACACGGATTGTGAATAACTTTCTGTGTAGTCGAGCGATTTCAATGGTGCGGAAGCGTTATGGGTTCATCCAGGTTGAACGCGATGTGCCTTGCGCCAGTGTGAGGGTGCCATGCCGTGCGCGTGCTTGAACTGACAGGTCAGGTGTGACGGTTGCTTGTAACCAGTTAGAAAGGCGATTTCCTTCAGTTGCATGTTGGTCTTCAGCATTTCTTCCACGTCATGCTGGCGTACATCATTCAGCCATTGCTGCGGCGGTTGCCCAACATAGTGTTTGAAAAATCGTTCCAATTCCCGCCGGTTGGTGTTGCACACCGAAGCCAATTCACGGGCGCGGTAATGCGCTCGCCGCGCCTTTTGCGGCCAGTCAACAATCTCCACCAAGGGTTCTCGAACGAGCGTTGCGCTCACTCACCTACATACAGTTCGGGTGGGTCAGATCTTACAAAAAAGTGAGAATTGTTTTTCGAAACATTCCAACGGAAGTCGTGGACAGCAAAGCCATTCGCCCTGCGCGCTTAAAGCCGGCCCTGCTCCAGCCGTGCGATATGTGCTTTCAACCGCGCCACCCCCCGAAATTTCAGCAAATAGACATGCCCGCGATTCATACGGAACACCCGCGCGATCTCGCTGACCGACCAACCGCTCTGCACAATTCCCTGGAGCACTTGGAAATGTTTTGCCGGGATTTCTTTGCGGAGTTTTTCCATCGCTGCGTGAAGCGTGACTTCCCGCCACTCCTGCTCCCAAGTTTCATTCAATGCAGCGTTGGCGAAAAGGGAATCGGCAGATTGCTGGTCCAACACTGACTCGCTGACGGCGACACAATGCACACCTTGGTGTCGCTTCTGGAATTGATTACTAATGCGCCAGCGGGTGAGGCGGAATAACCATGCCTTAAACGAACCCCGCTCACGATTGTACTCGAACGTTTTGATGCGGTGCGTGACCTCGATCAACGTCTCTTGCCGGATGTCTTGCGCTTCAGTGTCGGTCAGACCTGCCTTAAGCGCGAAAGTGTAGATCAGACTTCCATAACGCTCAACGAAGACACTCCAGCTCTGCTCGTCGTCCCAATTCTTCAATCGTCGCAACAGCGTGGAACGAGTCGAGCGAGAGGAATGCGCGGACATACGAGAGATGGGGCCAATTCCCATGAAGTGTTGCAACTCTTTTTCACGACCCTTGGTTCGCGGCCTGCAGAGTTATTCACAATCCGTGTCGCTGCCCGATAAGCGTCTGCCATTGGCATTCAACTGCGAACGGGTAGAAGTGCATCAACGGGAAAAACTTTCTTTCCAGCACAGTGGGATCCGAAGCTTGGAATTCACGTGACTTGAAGTCGCGG
>JADMIO011020015.1_pt1 | contig 43963 bp, 36 predicted proteins | sample 8958161 | NCBI WGS metagenome assembly JADMIO01 (sample SAMN16585339, study PRJNA669376) | soil metagenome | isolation source: Crop rotation soil | place: USA: Cullars Rotation, Alabama | collected 2011
GCCGCGACTTCAAGTCACGTGAATTCCAAGCTTCGGATCCCACTGTGCTGGAAAGGCCCTGATTCGTGGTGGTTACGCTCTGCACGGATTCACGGTAATGCGCTTACCGAATGTGATGAGCAGCCAATTCTGGGAACACCTGTTGTCAACGACAAGGAGGTGACAGGCCATGGGTGCAGTGCTGCTGGTGCTGTTGCTCGCGCTAGTTCTCGGCGGGCTCGGGTTCGCGGTCCACGTTCTCTGGTGGGTTGCGCTGATCGTTCTCGCCATCTGGCTCATCGGATTCTTCGTACGTGGAGCCGAGGGCGCTCGCTGGTATCGCTGGTAGCGACCCCGCTTCGAGCAGATCGGCGCCGGATGATGTGCTAGTCCGGCGCCGATTTTGCGTCTTCGGAACAGGAGCGGATGTCCATGGCCACGACCCGCACGGCCTCGACCACGTGGAGCGGCGGCCTCGCCGACGGCTCGGGCCAGGTGACGCTGCAGTCATCGGGAATCGGAACGTACGACGTGTCCTGGCCGGCGCGGTCGGAGGAACCGAACGGCAAGACGTCGCCCGAGGAGCTCATCGCGGCGGCGCACTCGGCGTGTTTCTCGATGGCGCTGTCCAACGGGCTGGGCAAGCAAGGCCACCCGCCGACCCGGCTCGAGACGACCGCCGAGGTCGACTTCCAGCCGGGCAAGGGCATCACCCAGATCAGGCTCGCGGTCCGTGGCACCGTCGACGGCCTCGACAACGACGGCTTCGTCGCGGCGGCGCAGGACGCGAAGCGCAACTGCCCGGTGAGCCAAGCCCTCGCCGGCGTCGACATCACCCTGGACGCCGCCCTCGCCTGATCGGCTAGCTGCGGCAGGTGCCGCCGTACAGGGACGGACCTCGGGTCTGCACGGTGAACAGCGGTCGCGCCGTCGGGAGCTGGGCGCCTGTCACAGGATCGGTGCGCATGGTGTCGCCGGTCGCGACCATCACGCATCCGTGCGCGTCCGGCGCGAGGGTGAAGAACTCGCCGAGTCGCCGGTCCTGTCCAGTCGCGACGCAGGCGGTCCCGTTGGTGCACACCGGACCGAGGTGCACCGGCCGGCCGATCGGGTCGGTGGTCAGCTGCCGCGGATGCCGTGAGTCCGCACCGGTGAGTACGGCGAGGCGCACGCCCATCTTCGCGTCGGCAGGGGCGCAGTTGAGGTCGACGATGCGGTCGTACTGGTACCACGCGACCGCGACTCGTCCATGCGCACCCGCGACGATCCACGGCCAGTTGACCGTCGTACCGGGATGCGCGACGACGCGCGGCGTCGACCACGTCCGCCCCCCGTCGCGTGACGACGTCAACAGCACCGAGTTGGCCGCCGGCGACTGGGCGCCGCCGCAGCCGCCGGACGTGCCTTGCTTGCGGTCGTCGGTCGTCCACGTCAGGTAGAGCGTGCCGGCGGCGTCCTGCGCGACCTGCGCCTTCCAGAACGTGTTGAACGACGTCGACGCCACCGCCGGATGCGCGACAAAGCTGCCCGGGTTGCCGGACGCGAAGCGCGACGTGGCACGCGGCAGCGCGAGCAGGCCGAGACGGTTGTCGCCGTTGATCGCGGCCTCGTAGAGAGTGTCGGTACGCCGGTCATAGACAGGCTTGCCGTAGCCGGTCCAGTTGGCCACTTCGCCGGAGGCGTGCACCGACGAGCAGGTCGCGCCGCCGTCGGTGCTGCGGACGACGATGTGGCCGTACTGCTCGCTGTTGGTGGCGAGGAAGACCTCGTGCCCCTTGCCGCCGGCGAGCCATGGCCGGTCGCCCTCGTGGCACTGCACGGTGCCGGTCGGCCACGTCTTGCCGCCGTCTGCGCTGGAGACCAGCGAGTCGTTGGCGAGGTCGATGCCGGCCACGTAGATCGTGCCGGAGCCGTCCTCGGTCAGGTCCGGGTCGCTGAAGCCGAGGTTGTGGTCGGGGCCGGTGAAGAACCCGCTGCCGTTCCAGTCGACTCGCTGCCAGGTACGACCTGCATCAGCCGAGGTCCACATGTTGACCTGGTTGCGGTAGCTGGACAGGAAGTCGGCGTCTCCGCCGGGCGCACCTGTGAGCCCACCGCGCAGCAGCAGCGTCGTGCCCTCGTGCGTGGCATAGATCAGCCGGTGCGACTTCGCGGCGTACATGACGAAGCCTTCACTGCCGGCGAGCTGGTCGTCGACGTAGATCGGCTTGCGGAAGCCGAGGCCAGGAGACGACGCCGACGCCGGCAGAGTCGCGACGGCGGCCGCGGCGACGGTCGCGGCGGCGGCGAGCAGCCGGAAGCGGCGGCGGGTTGTCATGCCGCACGCTTCGACGCCCGGCGGCTGAGTCCTGTCAGGCGACGAGCTTGCGCGCGAACTCCGCGTAGGTCTGCTCCACCTGCTCGATGCCGATGCCGACCTCCGGATGCCACCACTCGGCGACGCGGATCCCCATCGCGCCGATCGCCGCCACGACGAGCATCGGGTCGGCAGGAGCGAACGCGCCGAGGCGCTGCCCGCGCTCGATGACGTCGAGGAACAACCGGTTGGCGTCCATGCGGATCGCGAGCACATCGGTCTTGTCCTCGTCGAGCAACGAGGCGAGCTCGCGGTTGCACAGCCGCGTGAGCAACGGGTAGGTCGCGTGCACCCGGACGTGCGCGCGCGTCAACGCGTCGACCTGGTCGAAGGGGTCATTGCCGGTTTCCAGCACGGCGAGCCGCAGCTGGTCGCGGTGCTCCTCGTGCCCGAGCCGGATGAGGTGCCCGAGGAGCTGCTGCTTGCTCGACAGGTGCGCGTAGAGCGAGCTCGGCTGCATGCCGAGCGCGCGCGTGAGGTCGCGGACGGAGACGGCGTGGAACCCGTGCTCACCGAACTGCAGCAGCGCGGTTTCGAGCAGCCGGCGCAACGTCCCCTCAGCCGACGCGCGAGGCGGCAGGACGTCGCCGGTCGCGGCCGCGCTTGCTCCCGCCTGCTCGGTGACCCGCAGCAGCCGTGCCGGGTCCACGCGGCTGTCCAGCGGCGCAATGAGCTCCGCCGTCGACTCAGAGATCACGCAGGTCTCCTGAACGCTCGTTCGGCCCCTTGATGTGCAGTGCCGCGTCAACGGGACAACCGACGCGAACCACCCTTGACGCGCAATTCAGGAGAACACACACTTCCGCCGCAGCACAAGGGACGAACGAGTGTTCGTTAGGGAATCGCAGAAGGAGCCGCGCGTGACGGTTGTCGCGTCCAGGCCGGGCAGCGTGGTGTCGGCGCGCGAGGCGCGCGGCGTCGTGACTGAGCGCGAGGCGCGGGGGCGGGTGCCCGGCGAGGGCATCTCGATGGCATGGGGCATGTGGCCGGGGGCAGGCGCGCCCGTGGTCGGCCTGCACGGCATCACCGCGTCGTACGTCAACTTCGTCGGTGTCGCCGAACAGCTTGCCGGACGCCGGCCGTTGCTCGCCCTCGACCTGCGCGGTCGCGGCGACACGGACAAGCCCCTCGACGGTCCGTTCGGTATGTCGCAGCACGCGCGTGACGTAGCTGCGGCGATGAGCGGCTTCGGCATCGACGACGCGGTCGTCGTCGGTCACTCCATGGGTGCCTTCGTCGCGGTTGCGTTGGCCGCAGAGCACCCGGAGCGCGTCCGCGGACTTGTGCTCGTCGACGGTGGGCTCCCGCTAGAGGCACCGCCAGGGGTCGACCCGGTGCAGATGCTCGACGTGCTGCTCGCGCCGCAGATGGAGCGGCTGCGTACGACGTACCCGTCGTTCGAGGCCTATCGCGACTTCTGGCGCGCGTTGCCGCCGTTCGCAGGCGGCCGCTGGAACGAGTGGGTCGAGGCCTACCTGCACTACGACCTCGGTCAGACCGATGGCGTGCTTCGCCCGAAGGCCTCAGAGGCCGCCGTGCGCGGCGACTTCCTCGACACGACGGAGACCGAGCTGCTGCGCCAACGGTTGCGGGACCTGCAGGTGCCGACGCTGCTGCTGCGGGCCACCGAAGGCTTCAACCCGGGTACGCCGCCGCTCCTGCCCGACGACCTTGTCGCGCGCGAGGGGGCGCTCGTCCCCGATCTCACCGACCGTGTCGTCGAGGACACGACGCACTACACGATCGCGTTGAACCGGCCGGGCGCGACGGTGGTCGCCGACGCGGTGGTCGAGTGGGCGGAGCGCTGCGGGCGATGAAGGGGCTGCGCACCGCGGTCGCTGCTGCGGCCACGCTCATGGTCGCGGTGGTGCCGGTCGCGCACGCCGCCAAGCCGGTGCGCGACCCGGAGTCGTTCACCAAGCACACGTTCTCCTCGGCCTACGGCAACCGTGACTACTGGCTCTATCTGCCGCCGGGGCGCGCGACGAAGCCGCGTCCGCTCGTCGTCTACCTGCACGGGTGCATCGAGACCGCGACTGACACTGCCGCGTCGAGCCACTTCAACCAGATCGCGGCACAGCACGGCTTCGTCGTCGTATATCCGCAGCAGAACGTCACGCAGAACAGCAGCGCGCCGCTCGCCGACGGCAACGGCACGGGCTGCTGGAACTGGTTCCTGCCGCAGGACCAGAGCCGGGACGCCGGTGAGCCCGCGTTGCTCGCTGCGCTGACCCGACAGATCACTGCGACGTACGACGTCGACCCGGCGCGGGTCTATGTCGAGGGTGTCTCGGCTGGTGCCGACATGGCCGTCATCCTCGGCGCGACCTATCCCGACGTCTACGCCGCGATCGCGCCGATCGCCGGCTGCGCGTTTGCCACCTGTGGCGATGCGACCGGTCTCCTCACCAACCAGGCCATGGGCACGCACGCGCGCGTCGTACCGGTGTTCTGGGAGAACGGCACCGCCGACTCGCTCAACAACATGGCGATGGCGTCGACACTGACGTCGTCGTGGTTGGGCTCCGATGACCTCGCCAACGACGGGGCGATGAACGGCAGCATCTCGCGCACGCCCGCGTCGGTGCGGAACGTCGGCTTCGACCAGACACCGCAGCCGGGCGGCGGCGACATCTGCGTGCACAACGGCAACTTCCCGTGTCCTGGCGGCGCTGTTGGATTCCAGGGCAGCTACCCGTACACCGTCGCGACGTACGACGACGCACGCGGGTGCGAGGTCCTCGAGTCGTGGGTCGTGCACGGCCTCGAGCACGCGCACCCCGACGCTCCGGGTGACGGTCCGTTCACCGACCCGCTGGGCCCGGATGTCAGCGCCGCCTCGTGGGACTTCTTCGCACAGCACCCGATGAGCCGAGGGGGATGCGGCCGATGAATCGCTGGGCCCGCATGGTGGTGGTCGCGACGTCCGCGGCCGGTCTGGCGTCGAGCGGGCTGCTCGCGGGCGCTGGCGCAGCCGCGCCCGCGGCGACAGCGCAGACGATGACGATCCCGGTCGACCGGCAGGACTACGTCACCGCGGCGACGACGCACAACCCGACCGACGGCACGACGGTCGACCCCTACGACGCCGACCCGTCGTCGATCCACGTGGCCGTGACCAGCGGCAGCGAGTTCGCAAGGTCGTTCGTGCACCTGGCCCTCGACTACCTGCCGAGTGGAGCCCTGCCGAGCGACGCGACACTGACGCTGCACGTCACCCAGCAGTCGGACGCGTCCAACAGCGGCGTCTACCCGATCTACAACGTCAACACCGCGCAGGCAATCGTGCAGGCCTGTGTCCTCACCACGGAGCTGCCGGCGAAGTTCGACGACTCCAACCCGCCGAAGGAGGACTGCGCGCACGGCTCGACCGTCGGCAAGCCGAGCCATGACGGGCAGACCTGGACCTTCGGCCTGAAGAACCTGCTGGCCTACTGGCATGCGCATGGCAACACCGGCGCGGCGCTGGTGCCGGTCGGCTCGGGCGAGTCGGGGCAGAGCTGGAGCGTCGCCTACTACCGCAGCCGGTCGTCGTCGCAGGTGACCTTCACGACGGTTGTCCCGCCAGTGCGACACAGCAACAGCGGCTCGAACGCGGGTGCACCGCAGAGCTCCGTCGTACCGCCTGCGTCCTCGTCTGGACCGGGCGGCTCGACCGGTACGACGGGGTCACCCGCGACGTCGGTCGTTCCTCCCGCTCCCGATGCCGCCGTCGGTGCGTCGCCGGCGGCAGTGCCGCCGACTGTCGCCGGCAATGCAGGTGCCGGGCAGCAGCCGACCTCGGTGCCTGCCGCGCACCACAGCAACGGCGGCTCGTCGCCGGTGTGGCCGTGGGTTCTCGTCGGCTCGCTGGCGGTCGCCGCCGGCGCCATCGGGTGGGCGCACCGCGCTGCCGTCATTGCCGCGCTGCCGCGGGTGTCGACGATGTGGCGCACCCATCCGCGCGCTTACACCGTCGCTGCTGTTGCAGCGTCGTGGGGCCTTGTCTTCACCGGCTACTCGGCGGTGACCACACCGGCGAACCACGGCACCGAGCTCGCGGGCGACCAGCAGTCCGTGACCCCGGGCGCTCCCACGGGGGCGACCAACGCACCCGCCGCGACGACCCCCGCAGGGACGAAAGCCGGCACGGTGACATCGGGCGGCGCTGCGGCCACCAACCCCGGTGTCACCGGCGGGCAGACGACGGCGGGCGGCGCCGTGGCCGCGTCGTCCGGTAACAACCCCAGCGTGCATGCGGCACAGACGGAGTTCCAGGGCAACGGGTCGTGGCGGACCATCAACGGCGTCCGCGTGTTCTTCCCCGCCGACGGCGGCGTGCCCGTGGCCCAGCTCTACAGCGGCGCTGACGACGTCGTCGGCATCACCTCCAGCCAGATCGAGCTGTGTGCCCACGCGGCGCTCACCTACGGCAGCGCCTTCCACATCAGCGCCAGCGACCTGAACGTCTTCTGGCAATACGTCGCCGATCACGGCGGCGTCTACGGGCGCAGCGTGCACGGCGACTACACCAACGACAACTACGACCCTGGCACTGCCGTGCAGGCCGCGCAGGCGTGCAAGGACAAGAACACCTTCTTGCTGCTCGGCGGCATCGGCTTCGACCAGATTCCGGCGGTTCGGCAGTGGGCCGAGCAGAACCACGTGCTCTACCTGCACCACATCGCGACGATCGAAGGCTCGCAGGGGCTGCGCTACAGCTTCTCCGACCTGCCCACCGTCGAGCAGATGGGCGTGCAACTCGGCCAGATCGTGGCGCGGCAGTTCCCGCATCACAAGGTCGCGATCATCTACCGGCAGAGCTCCAACTGGACACCCGCGCTCGGACCGTTCAAGCAGTACGTGCAGCAGTCGGGGTCGCAGATCGTTGGTGAGTACGGCGTACAGATCAACCAGGGCAACTACACCCAGGAGCTCACCGAAGCGCGCAGCGCCGGTGCGCAGGTCGTCTTGTCGTGGGAGAACGCGCTCTCCGAGATCGAGATGCTCAAGCAGGCGGAGAACCTCAACTGGCATCCGGCGTGGCTCGTCAACGGGTTCAACATCATCACCAACACCCTCGGCCGCAACGCGCTCGACCAGGACATGTGGAGTGCCGGCGACTGGGACGCTTACGACCCGGGCTACTACGGCGGCGGTTTCGCGTCGTACGCCGCGCAGATTCACGAATTCGAAGCGGAGTACAAGAAGTACGACTCCAGCGCCGACCTGTCTGGCGACGGCGGCGATCTGCTCTTCCTCAACTGGGAGGCGCAGAAGTGGCTCTACGACCTGCTGCTGACGTGCGGCAAGGACTGCACACGTAACAAGATCGCGGGGTTGCTGCTCGCGGGCTACCACAAGGTGACTCCACCCAACTGCCCCGCGGACTTCGGCCGCACGACTGACCATCACCACGGCGGCTACCTGTTCAACGTCCTGCACGCGGTGCGCGACCCGAACGGGCGTGCCAACTTCGTGCCGGTCACGCGCTGCGTGACGAGTTACTGAGGCGGACTGACGTGCAACCGATCGTCCTCGGCCTGATCGCGGGCAGCATCTACGCGCTGATCGCGCTCGGCATCACGTTGGTCTACAAGGCCTCGCGCGTTCTGAACTTCGCGCAGGCGGAGGTCGGCACGCTGACGCTGTACCTGACCTGGTGGCTGACCGTCCGCGAGCACCAGCCCTGGATCGTCGGCGCTCTCGGCTCGATCCTCGGCGCCGTCGCCATCGGGCTGGTGTTCGAGCGACTCGTCATCCGGCGCATGCTCACGGCGTCGCGCGTTACTGTCGCGGTGGCCACGATCGGTCTCTTCTCGCTGATGATCGCGATCGAGCTTGCATTCTTCGCCGGGACGATCTACCTGGTGCCGTCCCCGATCAGCTCGGGCGGCGTCTCCATCGCCGGAGTCTTCGTGAGCTGGAACCAGTGGCTGGCGCTCGGCGTCGTCGCCGTCGTCGCTGTGGCGCTCGCCTCGTTCCTTCGGTTCACCGACTTCGGCCTCGCCGTCTTGGCGTCGGCCGATGACCCGGTCGCCGCGCAGCTCATGGGTGCGCCGCGTGGCCGCATCAGCGCATTCACCTGGGGCATGTCGGGCGCGCTGTCCGCGTTGGCCGTGCTGCTGATCGAGCCGACCGTCGGGGTGCTCGCGCCGGGGGCGTTCAACGGCTTGTTCGTCGGCGGCCTTACCGCGGCGCTCCTCGGCGGCCTGACGTCATTGCCGGGCGCGTTCGTCGGCGGCCTGCTCGTCGGCATTGCCGAGGCCGAGGTCAAGGCGCACGTCGTGCTGAAGTCGATCCCGAGCTTCCAGGTCACCGCGATGCTTCTCATCGTCCTGCTCGTGCTGCTGTTGCGACCGCAGGGGTTGCTCGGCAGCGTGGCCGGGAGAAAGGCATGACGGTGGCCGACCGGACGTCGGACGTCGTCGTGACGACCCCCGTGCACGCCGCCCAGGGGCATCGGTCGAGGGACCGGTTGTGGAACACGCTCACCGCGGCGGCCCTCTTCGTCGTCCTGCCGCTGCTCACCGAGCACGCGATGCCGAAGCTCGTCGAGCAGCACGACTACCTCAACCTCGATGTCGGCATCGCGCTCGCGGTCGCCGCGGTCAGCTTCAACATGCTGTTGGGCTATGCCGGGCAGCTGTCTCTCGGTCACGCCGCGCTGCTCGCCACGGGCGCCTTCATGAGCGGCATCGTCACCTCTCGGTGGCACGGCTCGATGGTGTTCGGAATGCTGCTCGCCGTCGCCGTCACCGCCGCGGTGTCCTTCGTCATCGGCCTGCCGGCGCTGCGACTGCGCGGGCTCTACTTCGCCATCGTCACGCTGGTCTTCGGGATCGTGATGCAGTACTCGGTCCTGCGCAGCACGGTCTTCTCGGGTGGGTCGGCGGGCGTGGCTCTGCCGCGGCGGGTCTGGAGCGGGAGCGGCTTCACCGACAACGCGGTCTACATGGTCGTGTCGCTGCTGCTCCTGCTCCTCGTCTGGCTGCTTGACGTCAACGTCGTCCGGACGCGGCTCGGACGGGCGTTCCGCACGATCCGCGAGAACGAGTCCGTCGCTGCGGCCTACGGGATACCGGTCACGCGCTACAAGCTCCTCGCCTTCGTGTTGTCGGGGGCTCTCGCCGGCCTGGCCGGTGCGATGTATGGCCATGCCATCGGGTTCGTCAACAACGAGTCGCCGTTCAACTTCAACCTCTCGCTGCAGCTGGTGATCATCGTCGTGGTCGCCGGGGCGGGGCATCGGCTCGCGGCCATCGTCACCGCACTCGTGTTCTGGGTCTTCCCGTCGTTCATCAGCGGGTTGCACCAATGGGCCTACATCGCCGGCGCCGTCGGCTTGATGGCGACCGTGGCGGGTCACCCGGACGGCCTGGCCGGGCTGCGCGAGCAGCGGCGCCGGCCCAAGCCTGCCGACGACGACCTGGACGAGGAGCTGCCGGCGCTGCCGCAGCTGCCCGTGCCGGCGCGGCCGGTGTCGCTGGCGGCGTCGCTCGCGTCGGCCGGCGCCCCGGTGCTCGAGGTGCAGGACGTCTCGGTTCGCTTCGGCGGTCTGCGCGCCGTTGCTGGCGTCAGCCTCGCGGTGCCGCAGGGTCGCATCGTCGGCCTGATCGGACCGAACGGTGCGGGCAAGAGCACGTTGTTCAACGCGGTGTCGGGACTCGTGCGGCTCGAGCAAGGGGTCGTGCGCTACCGCGGGCAGGAGATCCAGGACCTGCGCACCGACCAGCGGGCGCGGCTCGGGATCGCGCGGTCGTTCCAGCAGGTCGGGCTGGCCAAGGACCTGTCCGTGCGCGACAACTTCCTGCTGGCCCAGCACCAACTGGCGCCGTACACGGATCTCGAGGCGTTGCTCATGCTTCCGCGGGCGGCGCACGCGGAGTCTGAGTTCCGGCAGCGGGCGCAGGAGGCGATCGACGCGCTGGGCTTCGGCGAGTTGGCGGACATGCCCGTCCGCAACCTCTCCGGCGGCCAGCAGCGGATCGTCGAGATCGCCTGCTTGCTCGTCACGGCGCCGGAGCTGGTGATGCTCGACGAGCCGTCGGCCGGCATGGCCCCCGCCGCCGCGGAGAACCTGGCCGGGCGCCTGCGTGACCTGCGAGACGCACTGGGGCGCACGGTGCTGCTGATCGAGCACAACGTGCCGCTCGTGCTGGACACCTGCGACTACGTCTATGTGCTCGACGCGGGCCGGCTGATCGCCGAGGGTGCCCCGGCCGAGGTAGCGGCCAACCGCGCCGTCATCGACGCCTACTTCGGCCGGGAGGTGGCATGACCGCCCTGCTGTCCCTGGCCGGCATCCGGGCCGGGTTCGGGGCCCAGACGATCATCCACGGCGTCGACCTCGACGTGCCCGAGGGCCAGGTCACGGGGATCTTCGGCTTGAACGGCGCGGGCAAGAGCGTGCTGCTCAAGGTCGTCGCCGGCGTCGTCCCCGCGTGGGGCGGCACGATCACCCTCGGCGGCGTCGACGTCACCAGGGCGTTGCCGGAGCAGCGGGTCGCCCTCGGGATGGCACACGTCCCGCAGGGACGCCAGGTGTTCGGGTCGCTGTCCGTCGAGCAGAACCTGCGCGTCGGGGCCTACACGCTGCGACGGCGCGACAAGGCGGCGTACGACGGCCACCTCGCGCGCGTCTACGACACGTTTCCGCGCTTGCGCGAGAGGCGCAGCCAGCCGGCGGGCACGCTGTCCGGCGGCGAGCAGGCGATGCTCGCCGTCGGCCGGGCGCTGGTCAACGATCCCAAGATCATCCTCATCGACGAGCCCTCCGCCGGGCTTGCGCCCTCCGTCGTCGAGGACCTCCTCGACGTGCTGCTCGCGGTCAGGTCGCTGGGGCTCACGATGCTGCTGGTCGAGCAGAACATCCGCTTCGGCCTGCGCCTGGCGGACTCGGCGTGCCTGCTGCAGAAGGGGCGGATTGTTTACTCCGGGCAAACCGCTGACCTGGACCAAGGACGCCTCGCCAGCTACCTCGGTGTGGGTAGGCTGCTGTCAGACGACCTGGCGGTCGGCCTCGGCAGTCCCCGCATGCCGCGCCCGGCCGCTGCGAAGCGGAGCGCCCGGACCCCGCGCTGACGTGACCGCCGGCCCCGGCTGGTGGCCCCGGCGAGTCCGGGTCGCGAGAGGCGAGGTGTGACACGTGCCCGGACCGAGGCGGTTCGTCCGCGCCCGGCCGGGCGACGTCCACGCCGGGTTTGACGGGTTTGTGGTGGTCCTGCGCCAAGATCGTGGGACTATAGGTGCTGTGGAGAAAGGGGTTGTCGGGCGTGTCCGCTGTCTCTGAGCGGGTCGTCACCCCCGAGACCCCCGAGCCCCCCGGCGGCGGGCGGCACACCAAGCCGCGCCGCCGGCGTCGCCTGTGGTTCGTGGGCGGCGGGGTACTCGTCCTCCTCCTGCTGGTCGCCTTCGGCGCGTTCGTGGGCGCCGAGACCGTGAAGATGGTCAAGCACGCCAAGCGGGCGCAGAGCTCGCTGGAGGCGTTCAAGACGGCGCTCGCTGCTGGCGACGACGCCGCTGCGACCCGTGATCTGACCAATGCCAACGCAGAGCTCGCGATCGCCCGGAGGGCCTACGGGTCCTTCCCGCTGCGGGTCGCGGGGAGCATTCCCTACCTCGGCTGGCCGGTGAACGACGCCGGTCACCTGTTGCACGCCGCCGACCATGTCTCGGCCGCCGGGTCGGCGACGTTGCGTCTCTACGACCAGGTGCGCGGCGGCAACTCCAAGCTGTTCAAGAACGACACGGTCTCGCTCACGGAGCTCCACTCGGTCACCGCAGACGCGGACGGCCTGGTGGCGCAACTCGACGCCGCAGCGAAGGACTTGCACGCCGTCCATGCGGCGTCGTGGGAGCCGTCCGTCGGCGCGGCCCGTGACAAGGCGCTCAAGCAGGTCGACTCACTGCGCGGTGACGGCCGCACAGCGCAGCGCTTCCTCTCGCTCGCGCCGGGGCTGGTGGGCGAGAACGGCAAGAAGACCTATCTCGTCGCGGTGCTCAACCCGGCCGAGCTGCAGGCTGCCGGCGGCTCGGCGCTCAGCATGCTCACGGTCAGCTTCGACCGAGGGCACATGAAGATCGTGCAGAGCGGATCGACGCTCGAGCTGACTGCCGGCAGCGGGGCCGTCCAGAACGTCGCGACCACGTGGCAACCGCTGCCCGGTGACCCCTGGCTGAAGGGCGACAAGCACGTTCTCGCGTCCGCTGACCGATCGCCCGACTGGCGTACCAGTGGCCAGGAGCTGATGCGTGGCTACTCCGCCCAGTTCCACACGAAGCTCGACGGTGTCATCGGGATCGACCCCATCGCGCTGCAGGGGCTCCTCGCGCAGATCGGCGCCAGTTTCGACACGCCGGGCTACGGCCTGATCAACAGCGGCAACCTCGTCAACGCGCTGCTGGTCGACAGTTACACGAAGTTCCAGGATCTCCTGCTGCGCCACCAGTACAACAACGCGTTGATGACCACCCTCCTGCACAAGGTCCTGGGGGGCGGCCACATGCTCAACAAGGGCAAGTCGCTGCGCCAGTCGGCGCAGGACGGACATCTGCAGATCTACATGAACGACCCGACCGTGCAGGCGCAGGTGGTATCGGCGGGGCTGCTGCGGACGCTCCCGCCCCCGACGGCGGGTGACGTGATCGGCGTCTACACGACCAACACCAACGCGAGCAAGGTCGACGTGTGGCAGAAGCGCACCGTCACGCAGGCCGTGAAGCTGCGCGCCGACGGATCCGTCGCCGTGACTCGCACCATCGTCATCGACAACGCGACGCCGCGCTACTCCGGCGTCGGCCCTGACATCGGGTCGGGCTATCTCACCCGCGTCTCGAAGCCGGCGTTGACGCTCTATTCCGGGACGGGGACCAAGGTCCGCAGCGTGACCGTGGACGGCGCTCGGGTCGGTTACCAGAAGCGCACCGAGCGAGGTTTGCCTGCGATCATCCTGCGGCCGGTCGTGCTCGCGCAGGGCAAGTCCATGACCGTCGTGTACCGCTACACGCTGCCGGCCGGGACTGTCAGGGCTGGGCTGTATCGCTTCTCGGTCGCTGCTCAGCCGCTCAACATCCCTGCGCCGCTCGCGGTTTCGGTGACGGGTTCTGGTACGTGCTCGGCCACTGGCTCCGGATGGACGGGGGGCGCCGGAAAGGCGCGCTACACCACCACCGCCATGATCAGCACCCATACCTCGGTGGCGTGCCGTGGCTGACGAGCGGGGGTTGACCGCATGACGGTCGAGTTGTCACGGGGAGCCAGCTCCCCGGCGGTGGTCGACGACCAGGCGCTGCGTGGCGTCGTCTCGCCGCCGCATCGACGGTGGCAGGTGGTCTATCCCCTGGTCCTGGCGATGACCGACTTTGCCTCGTTCCTCGTCGTGGCGCTCCTGGCGGCGCAGGTGCAGTTCGACGGTGACCTGTCGCCGACCTACCACGGAGGCTGGTACGCGCTCGTCGCCCTTGTCACCCCGCTGGTGTGGGTGGGGTTGCTGGCGAGCTGCAGTGGCTATCGGCTCGGTCGCATCGGTCTCGGCGCCGACGAGTACAAGGGCGTGTTCAACGCGGCGCTTCGGCTGACCGCGCTGCTGTGCTTCGCCGCCTTCGTGCTGCGCATGCGGATCTCGCGCGAGTATGTCGCCGTCGCCTTGCCGACCGGCACGACGCTCACGCTGGTGGGGCGCTATGTCGCGCGCAAGGCCGTGCACCGGTTGCGGCGCGGCGGGCGGTGCACGCACTCCGTGGTCGCGGTGGGTTCACCGGAGTCCACCTCGGCCATGTCGCGCCAGTTGCACACGGACTGGGCCGCCGGCCTGAGCGTCGTGGCAACGCTTGAGGTGGAGCGCCAGGACGACATCGACGAGCTCTTCGCCCTGCTCAACGACTTCGGCGCAGACACGGTCGCCGTGACGAGCTCGATCGATCCTCAACTGTTGCGCCACCTCGGTTGGCAGCTCGAGGGACGAGGCATCACCCTGCTGGTCGCGCCCGCGCTCACCAACATTGCCGGGCCACGGATCTCGATCCGGCCGGTGTCCGGCCTCCCGCTGCTCGAGGTGGAGGAGCCCGACCTGACGGGCGGGCGGCAGCGCGTGAAGGCGGTGTTGGACCGCACCAGCTCTGCGGTTCTGCTCCTGATCCTTGCGCCCCTCCTCGCCCTCATCGCACTGCTGATCCGCGTCACCTCGCGCGGTCCGGCGTTGTTCACCCAGCAACGGCTGGGTCGCGGCGCCGAGTCGTTCACCATCTACAAGTTCCGGACCATGTACGACGGCGCCGACAAGCGCTTCCACGAGCTCGTCGCGTCGCAGTCCGAGAACGCCGGCGGGATGTTCGTCAAGGCCGAACGGGATCCGCGAATCACGCCGGTAGGCCGCTGGCTGCGCCGCTTCTCCATTGACGAACTGCCGCAGCTGATCAACGTGCTGCGTGGCGACATGTCGCTGGTCGGACCTCGGCCGCTTCCGGTCGAGGTTCTGCAGATCGGCCTCGACGTACGCCGGCGGTTGCTCGTGCGGCCTGGTATGACGGGCCTGTGGCAGGTCAGCGGCCGTTCCGACCTTCCGTACGACGAGGCCGTCCGCATCGACCTCTACTACGTCGAGAACTGGTCGCTGTCGTTCGACCTGATGATTTTGTGGAAGACCGTTTTCGTGGCGCTGCGCGGCAGCGGCGCGTACTGAGCTTTCAGCGCGCCGCGGTCGGTTCCCGTGCGGATTGCGTATGTCCTCGTGTGGCCGGAGGGCGCCTCATCCGGGGTATTCAAGAAAGCCGTCGCTCAGGCGCGAGCGTGGCAAACCTCGGGTGCCACGGTAGGGATCTTCGTCCTCACGGCTGAGGGAGAAGGTCTGCGCGACTGGTCCGCCGAGACGAACACCATCTGGGCCCAGCCACGGGGCACGGGCGCGCGCACGCTGCGACAGCGGCGCGACCTCATTCACGCGGCGCTGCGGTGGCGACCGGACGTCGTGTACCACCGGTACGTCATGCCCGACCCGGCCATGATTGCAGCCTGCCGCCGTGTCCCCGTCGTCGTCGAGGTCAACACCAACGACCTCATCGAGTATCCGATCGTCGTGCCGCGGCGCGCAGCGGCGAATCGCCGGCTGCGCGGGTGGCTGCTCGCGCGCGCGGCGGGCCTTGTGTTCGTGTCGACCGAGTTACGTGACGCGCCCGCGTTTGCGCGGTTCGCACGGCCGTCGGTCGTCATAGGCAACGGGATCGACCTCGATGACGTCGCCGTACTGGAGGCTGCGCCGGGACCACGACCGAGGCTCGTTTTCATCGGCTCGGCCGGGTGCCCGTGGCACGGGCTGGACCAGATCACGGCGCTGGCGCTGCTCCGCACCGACTGGGACTTCGACGTCATCGGGATCGATGCAGCGGACGCGCCCCTCCCGGCGCCCAACGTCACGTACCACGGCGCGCTGCGCCCCGCGGCGTACCGGCCCTTGCTCGAGCGCGCCGACGTGGGACTGGGCTCCCTTGCCATGTGGCGCAGCGGTCTTTCGGAGGCGAGCCCACTCAAGGTTCGCGAATACCTCGCGTGCGGGCTTCCGACGGTGATCGGCTACGCGGATACGGACTTCCTCGACGGCGCCGAGTTCATCTACCGCGTGGATAACGCCGACGGGGCGCTGGTGCGGGAGGCCGATGACGTCGCAGCTTTTCTGTTGAGCTGGCGCGGTCGGCGGGTCGACCGGGCAGCGGTCCAGCATCTCGACTCGCGGGTCAAGGAGCATCGGCGGCTGGAGTTCATGCAGACGGTCGCGCGAGGGCACTCCGGTAGGCTCGACCAGGCAACGGCGCCCCCACATACAGGTTCATGGTGACTTCCGACAGCTACTTCGTGCACGAGACCGCCGTCATCGACGCCGATGTCGAGATCGGCACAGGAACGGCGATCTGGCATTTCAGTCACGTGCTCAGCAGGTCGAGCGTCGGCCGCGACTGCCGCATCGGGCAGAACGTCGTCATCGGCCCTGACGTCCGCGTCGGCAACAACGTGAAGATCCAGAACAACGTCTCGGTGTACGCCGGCGTGACTTTGGAAGACGACGTCTTCTGCGGCCCGTCGATGGTCTTCACGAATGTTCTGACGCCGCGCGCGGCGTTCCCACGTAACCGCCCGGAGGACTTTGCCCCGACGGTGGTCCGACGCGGCGCCAGCATCGGCGCCAACGCGACCATCGTGTGCGGCAACACCATCGGCGAGCATGCGATGGTCGGCGCCGGCGCGGTCGTGACCAAGGACGTCAGGCCGCACTCGCTGGTCCTCGGCAACCCTGCACGGCACGTCGGATGGGTGTGCGAATGCGGTGCGCGCCTGGAGCTCGACGGTGACGTCGCGGCGTGCGACGAATGTGGACGCAAGTACTCCCAGACCGACGACGGAATCGAGTTGTCCTCATGATCCCGGCTTTCGAGCTGAAAACGCAGTACCAGAGCCTCGCTGACGACATCGAGAATGCTGCAGCCGAGGTGTTGCGGGGCGGAAGCTACATCCTCGGTCCGCGAGTGCGCGAGCTCGAGACTCGTATCGCCGAGCGGGTAGGTGCCGCGCATGCGATCGGCGTCGGCAATGGCACTGATGCCCTGCACCTCGCACTGCGCGCGCTGCAGATCGGTCCAGGTGATGAGGTCATCACAACGCCCTTCACCTTCGTCGCGACGACGGAGGCGATCGGCATCGTCGGTGCGACGCCGGTGTTTGCCGACATCGACCTTGCGACGTTCAACCTCGACCCGGCGGCCGTGGAGGCAGCCGTGACCGAGCGCACCAAGGCCATCCTGCCGGTGCACCTCTACGGCCAGCCGGTTCAGATGGACGCACTGCGCGCGATCGCGAAGCGTCACGGGCTCGCGATCGTCGAGGACGCCGCTCAAGCGATCGGCGCGACGTTCGGCGGGGAGCAGGTCGGCACGTTGGGTGACGTGGCCTGCTTCAGCTTCTTCCCGACGAAGAACCTCGGCTGCGCGGGCGACGGTGGCATGGTGACGACGAACGACCCCTCGTTGTTCGAACGGGTCGAGATGCTGCGGCGCCACGGCGGCAAGGTGAAGTACCACCACAGCGAACTGGGACTCAACAGCCGCCTGGACGAGCTCCAAGCGGCGATCCTGCTGGTCAAGGAGCCGCACCTCGACCGGTGGACCGAGGCGCGCCGCACGCTTGCCGCTCGCTACAACGAGTTGCTTGCCGACGTCGAGGGCGTTGTCACGCCGGTGGAGATCGACGGCGTCCATGCCGTCTACCACCAGTACACGATCCGCGTGGAGGACCGCGACGCCGTCCAGCAGCGACTGAAGGACGCGGGCGTCGGCACCGCGGTCTACTACCCGGTGCCGCTGTATCGACAGGAAGTGCACGCGGACCTCGGCTACGCGAGCGGCGACTTCCCGCAGTCCGAGGAAGCCGCGCGGACGGCGCTGAGCCTGCCGATGTTCCCGGAGCTCACCCACGAGCAGCAGGACCAGGTCGTGGAGGCGCTCGCCAAGGCACTCGTCGCCTGACGCGCCGTGTGCGGCATCGCCGGCTGCGTCGTCGCGCCGGGAACTCCACCGGTGCAGCCCCAGTGGTTGCAGCGTATGGCGGCGGTTCTGCGCCATCGGGGACCCGACGACGCCGGTGTGCTTCAGTGGCCGGCGACCGACAAGCCACACATCAGCGAGGTCGTCGAGGAGATCCCGGCCCACGCGGGTCTCGTGCACCAGCGACTGTCCATCATCGACCTGACCCGTGGCGGCTGGCAGCCGATGCAGACGGCCGACGGCCGCTACGTGCTGGTCTTCAACGGCGAGATCTACAACTACGTCGAGCTCCGGCGCGAGCTCGAACTCCTCGGCAGGACCTTCTCCTCGGACAGTGACACCGAGGTGCTGCTCGAAGGCTTCGCTGCGTGGGGTCAGGACGTGCTGCCGAGGCTGGTTGGCATGTTCGCGCTTGCCGTGCTCGACACCCAGGAGCGCCGGCTCACCCTGGCGCGTGACCCATTCGGGATCAAGCCGCTGTACTACGCGACGTGGTCCGACGGCCTGGCCTTCGCGTCTGAGATCAAGGCGCTGCTGGAGATCCCGCACGTCAGCCGTGACGTCGCAGTGCAGCCGCTCTACGACTACTTGCGGTTCGGCCTCGTCGGTCACGGTGACGGCACGATGTTCGAGTCGGTCCGGCAGTTGCCGCCGGCGCATTTACTCGCTGTCGACCTCGACCGCCCAAGCGCGGTCCGGATCCGGCGATATTGGGCACTGCCGGACGGCAGCAGCACGCTGACCACGCGGGACATCAGCTTCCATGAAGCTGCGGACCGGCTCCGGGACCTGTTCGTCGAGAGCGTGCGGCTGCACCTGCGCAGTGACGTCCCGGTCGGCGCGGCGCTATCGGGTGGGATCGACTCCTCCGCGATCGTCGCCGCCATCCGGGCCGTGGGTGGCGATGCGGTGGACATAAGGACGTTCAGCTTCGTTGCAGACGATCCGCGCATCAGCGAGGCCGCGTGGATCGACGTCGCGTCCGCCGCAGCCGGTGCCACCTCGTACCGCGTCACTCCGTCGGGTCCTGATCTCGTGCGCGACCTGGACCGGCTGATCCTCGCGCAGGACGAGCCGTTCGGCAGCACCAGCATCTATGCGCAGTTCCGGGTCTTTCAGCTGGCCCGCGAGAACGGCGTCAAGGTGATGCTCGACGGCCAGGGGGCCGACGAGCTGTTGGCGGGATACCGCCCTTACCTCGTTGCCCGGACCGCGTCGCTGCTCCGGGACGGGCGAATCGGTGACGCGGTCCGACTCGCGCGGAACGGCGCGATGCTTCCGGACGGCTCCGCTGCGGGCCAGACCATGCTCAAGGCCACCGCGTCGTTGTTTCCCGCACGAACTGTCCACGCGGCGCGCCGTGTGCTGCAGCGACGTGCGGTCGCCCCTTCCTGGCTGGACGAGCAGTGGTTCCGCCGCCACGGGGTCAACCCCGTTCCGGAATCATCGCGCTCAGGTCTGCACGACGTCCTCCGTCGGGACATCGCAACGACCAACCTGCCTGCGCTGTTGCGGTACGAGGACAGGAACTCGATGGCGTTCTCCCTCGAGAGCCGCGTCCCGTTCCTCGTGCCGGCGATCGCGGAGCTCGTGCTGTCGCTGCCTTCGAGCTACCTGCTCGATGACGCAGCGACGTCCAAGTCCGTCTTCCGCGCGGCTATGCGCGGGCTCGTGCCCGACGCGATCCTCGATCGTCGAGACAAGATCGGGTTCGTCACGCCCGAACGGCAGTGGCTTTCCGACGTGAGGCCGTGGGTCGACAGCGTGTTGAAGGCTCCGCAGATGGCTGACGTGCCGGGTCTGGTCGTTCCGGCCGCTCGTGAGGAGATCGACGCGGTCCTCGCCGGCAGCCGTCCCTTCGGCTGGCATACATGGCGATGGCTGAACCTCGCCCGATGGGCCGAGATGTTCGACGTCGGCGTTCCGGCTTAACTCGACATGAAGGTTCTGAGCGTCGTTGGGGCACGCCCGCAATTCGTCAAGGCGGCGCCGCTGGCGCGCGTGCTCGCCGACCGCGACGAGACCACCCACCTCATCGTGCACACCGGTCAGCACTTCGACGCGGACATGTCCCAGGTCTTTTTCGACGAGCTCGAGATCCCGCCGCCGGCGTACAGCCTCGGCATCCACGGCGGTGGCCACGGCGACATGACGGGACGCATGCTCATCGAACTGGAGCGCGTCCTGCTCGACGAAGCACCGGACGTGGTCGTCGTATACGGCGACACCAACTCCACCGTGGCTGCCGCGCTGGCGGCGGCGAAGCTGCACGTGCCGATCGCGCACGTCGAAGCAGGGTTGCGCTCGTTCAACCGGCGGATGCCAGAAGAGATCAACCGTGTCGTGGCGGACCACCTGAGCAGCCTGTTGTTGTGCCCGACGTCAGCCTCGGTAGACAACCTTCGGCGCGAAGGAATCGTTGCCGGCGTGCGGCACGTGGGAGATGTCATGTACGACGCAGCGCTGCACGCACGCGACCGAGCATCGACTCGGTCGTCGGTGCTGGAAGGGCTGGAGTTGCAGCCGGGCCAGTACGCCGTCGCGACCGTCCATCGCGCGGAGAACACCGAGTCGGCCGACGCGCTGGCACGGGTGGCGGCATACCTGGATGCCGAGTGCGACCGGTTGCCGGTCATCCTGCCGCTGCACCCACGGACTCGCGGTGCGGCGAGCACGTTCGGCATCGGATTCGGTCGGGTCCGCATCTGCGAGCCGCTGGGTTATCTGGACATGACCCGGCTCACCTCCGATGCCGCTGTCGTCATCACCGACTCCGGTGGCCTGCAGAAGGAGGCCTACTTCCACGGCGTTCCTTGCGTGACGCTGAGGCACGAGACCGAGTGGGTGGAGACCATCGCCGCAGGATGGAACCGGCTCTGGTCGCAGCCGGACTACGTTGAGCCGCGCCGGCCTATCAGCGACTACGGAATTGGGGACGCGGCGGTGCGCATCGCCGACGCGGTCGTGTCACTAGGCCCTTCCGAGGCCTGCCGGTGAGGGTGTGCCTGGTGTCGCTGTCGCCGGTGGCCGGCGACGAGCGTGTGCGGCGGCACGGCGACCTCCTGGCGTCGCTTGGGGTCGATGTGATCGGTGCCGGCTTTCGCGCCTCGGCAGGCAGCTCGAGCTGGCCGGTGATCGAGGTCGACGACCCGCCCTGGACCACCGCGGAGAAAGCGCTTCTCGTGCCGCGTCTCCTGCCCGCACGAGTGGGGCCGCCGGCAGCCGACCGCGCCTACTGGCGCCTGCCCCGACACCGTGCGGTTTACGACGCGGCACGTGGCACGTCCGCGGACTTGTTCGTTGCCAACGACTGGAACGCATTGCCGATCGCTGCGGCTCTGGCCGATGACGTTGGCTCACGGTTTGCTTATGACAGCCACGAGTACGCCGTGGAAGAGCGTGCCGACCGGTTCAAGTGGCGGCTGCTGTGGCCGCCGCTCATCCGCGCCATCGAGGGGCGCCACATCCGCGACGCGGCCTACGTGACAACGGTCAGCGCCGGCATCGCCGCGCAGCTCGAACAGGATTACTCCTTGTCGAGCCGTCCCCTCGTTGTCCGCAACGCGCCTGCATACCAGTCGTTGCCTGTGGCGCCGGTGCACGACCCGGTGACCGTGCTGTTCCACGGATCGCTCCAACAGGACCGTGGACTCGAGTTGCTGATCGACAGCGTTCCGCTCTGGTCACCTGGCCGGCGCCTCGTCGTACGCGGGAGCGGAGCGCCCGGCTATGTCGACGCGCTCGCTGCGAGGGCGCAGCGGCTCGGGGTCGCGACGCGTGTGGAGTTCGAGCCACCCGTGGTGGCGGCGGACGTCGTTCGCGCGGCGCACGAGACGGCCGATGTGGGGATCCATCCGATGCCGGCGGTGTCCCGTCAGACGCGCTTCGCTCTACCCAACAAGTTCTTCGAGTACGTGATGGCGGGGCTGTCCGTCGTCGTGATGGCAGGGACTGAGATGGCTGAGCTCGTGTCGCGTTACGGCATCGGAGCGCTCATCTCCGGCCCCTCGCCACAGGCCGTGGCACATGCGGTCAACTCGCTGGACCTCGCCACGATCCGCCGCCACAAGGCGCAGAGCACGATGGCTGCGGCCGACCTGTCATGGGACCACGAGAGCCGCGTCCTGGTCGGGCTCTATGAGGAGTTGCAGGGAGCCCATGGACACATATGACGTCGTCGTCGTCGGCGGCGGAATCGTCGGACTCGCCTCGGCGTGGGCCATCGTCAAGGCGCGCCCCGGTGTCTCGGTGTTGGTGCTCGAGAAGGAACAAGTGCTGGCAGCGCACCAAACGGGCCGCAACTCCGGGGTCATCCACTCCGGGATCTACTACCCGCCTGGGTCGCTCAAGGCAGCGATGGTTGCCGAGAGCCGACCATTGCTCGTCGACCTGTGCGCCCGGCACGGGGTGCCGGTGAAATTCCCCGGCAAGGTCGTCGTCGCGACCCGCACCGACGAGCTGCCGCGACTGCAGTCGCTGTTCGAACGCGGCCGGGCGCACGGGCTGAACGTCCGCCAGCTCGACCCTCCACAGCTGCGCGAGCTGGAGCCACACGTGACCGGCATCGCCGGGCTCCACGTGCCCGAGGCGGGGATCACCGACTTCGGTGGGGTCGCCCGCGCGCTCGCAGCCGAGGTCGAGGGCGGCGGCGGCCACCTGCGGCTCGGCGTCGAGGTGCTCGGGATCGCGGAGACGCGTGACAAGGCAGTTGTGACGACGGCCGCGGGGGAGGTCAGCGCTGATGACGTAGTGGTCTGCGCGGGGCTGCACTCGGACGAGCTCCTCCCCGGCCCAGCGCGTGACCGCGACCTTCGCATCGTCCCGTTCCGGGGTGAGTACTACGAGCTCACGCCCCGTGCTGTCCCGTTGGTGCGGTCGCTGATCTACCCTGTCCCGGATCCGCGGTTCCCTTTCCTCGGCGTACACCTCACGCGGGGGATCGACGGTGGCGTTCACGCCGGGCCCAACGCCGTGCTGGCACTAGCTCGCGAGGGCTACCGATGGCGCGATGTCGACCGCCGCACGGTCGGTGAGCTCGCGCGCTATCCGGGGGTGCGGACGCTCGCGCGGCGATACTGGCGCGTCGGCTTCGGCGAGGTCTACCGGTCGGTGAGCAAGACGGCGTTCACACGGGCCGTGCGCCGGCTGGTCCCGGATCTCGCACGCGACGACCTGGTCCGTTCCGGCGCCGGCGTGCGGGCGCAGGCATTGCTGCGCGATGGCAGGCTGGTCGACGACTTCGCCTTCCGTCGATCGGACCACGTCGTGCACGTGCTGAACGCACCATCGCCCGCCGCGACGGCCTCACTCGCGATTGGACGTTACGTCGCTATGCAAGTCGCGAGCGCCTCGGCGTGAGGCCCGGACGCGGGCATAGTCACCCGCCAGGCCGGACGCGATGCGCACGGGGTCGTGCCATCGGGTGACGTAGTCGCGGCCGCGCATCCCGAGCTCGGCTCGCTGCTGCGCTGACATACGCAACAGCTGCTGCAGTACCTCGGTGATCGTCGCCGGCTCGGCGCTTAGCAGCGGCATGTCCTCCCGCATTCCGGGAGGCAGAAACCCGAGGTCCTCGGATCTCACGTAGCAGATCACCGGCTTTCCGAGAGCCATCAGCTCGACGGCCAGTGCGCCGTACCACCCGAGCAGCAGCTGGTCGACGAGAATGTCGGCGTCTGCATACAGTGCCCGCGCCTGCTCGTGGCTCAGCCCCTCGACGAGGACAAAGTCGAAGTCCTCTCCAGCGGCCTTCAGCTCGTTCACCGCGCGGAGCACGAGATGCGTGCCCTTGACGCCGCGGTGTGTCGGCGCGTGCAGCACCACCGGTCGGACCTTTCGTCGGGGGGGCTGCGGTGTCCACTGCCGAGGGTCGACGCTGGCGTAAGGGATGAACCGCGCTCGCTCCGGAAGGACATGCAACAAGTCGGGATTGACTGCATAGATGAGATCGGCGTGCCGGTCGAACCGCTGGATCGCGCGACGCTTCAAAGCATCCGTGAACGGCGTGTAGTAGTCGGCGTCCACGTGCTCGCTCGCGTTGACTCTGAAATGGTCCGCTGCATAGTCACCCTGGCGCGCGTCGTCTCCCTGGAAGGTCACCGCGACGACCTTGCCCGCGGCCCGCAGGATTGGCAGGTCCGACAACCAGAGATGCTCGTTGACGGCGGACCGCGCTCGATCCCGCAAGCGTGTCGATCCCAGCAGGTCGAGCCGGGGAGGTGGGGCGATCGTCTGACCGAAGTTGAAGTGGACGACGTCGAACTCGCGAAGAGCGCGAGCCAGCAACCGGCCTCGGAGCTGAGCCTTCGTGCGACTGGGGACGGCGTCGTCATCCCAGAGCATCTCGTCGGCGGTGTAGCCGAACGCTGAGGGCCCGAATGCGACGCAAACGCTTCGCAGCCCGATCTCTCGTTCTGCGCGGGCGAGGGACGATGGGTTGCCGGCGATGTTGTTAGGGCAGTGCAGAACGCGTAGCGGCGCCGCCTCATTCGCCACGAGGCGGCTCACACAGCTCCCTCACGCCGGTCTCGAATGTCACTTGTGGCGCCACCAGCAGACGTCTCATCTTGGTGATGTCGGCGGTGAGGTGGCGCGGCTGCTCGTCGGTGACGTCGTACACCGGCTCGCGCCCGACGCAGCGACCGATCGCATCCGTCATCTCTCGCAGGGTCAGCGTTTCCGGCCCAGCGATGTTGATGTGATGCAGTCCGGTCAGATCAAGGGTGTGCTCGATCGCCTGCACCGCATCGGAGACGTGCACGGGGTTCAGGCGGATCCCGTCGGCCCCCTGCAGGGTGACCGCAACTCCTTCCCGGACGCTGTGGATCAGCCGCGGAACGAGCATGTTCTCGCCCTGACCGGTCCCGTACACGAAGAAGAATCGAAGGATGACCGTCGACATGAACTGCGCGTACGGCGCGATCAGGAGCTCGGCGCTGCGCTTCGTCGCTAGGTAGTAGCCAAGCGGTTCCGGCGGCAGCGCCGGCTCGTCCTCCCGGAAGCTGTCCTCGCCGTGGCCATAGACGCCCCCGGAAGAGGCATAGACGAAGCTCGTTGCACCATGCGCCCGCCCCCAGTCCAGGAGGCGCGCGGTGCTCGCAACGTTGATGTCGAAGATGTCCGCCGCGGAGTCGGGGTAGTCGCGGTAGTGGCGAGACTGCGCGAGGTGAATCACCGCATCCACGCGTTCCGGAAGTCCGGCGAGGGCTCCAGGGGAGGCCAAGTCGACGACATGGGAGGTCACACCGTCGACGTTGAGCGGGCGCCGCGCGACGGCGTGCACGTCATAGCGCCCGGCGAGGTGACGGACGAGATGGCCGCCGATCAACCCGGTGACACCCGTGACGAGAACGTTACGCATGCGGGATCACCTTCCCAGCGGTCCGTAGCTCACCGAGGCGCAGGACGCCGAGAGCGAAGGGCAAGGCGGTGAATCCGAGGAGGTACAGGGCTTTCACCCCGATGCTCGGCAGGGAGTTGCTGGGCAGGAGCGGCGCCAGCAAAGAGAATCCGACGGTCGTTGCGATCAGCACGACATCCCGCTTCACCTCGATCACGATCGGGTGCAGTTTCTGGGAGCGGTATAGGTAGAAGACGGTCAGCAGGGTGTAGGCGGCTGTGCTTGCCCACGCGGCTCCGTACTGCCCGAAAGCCGGAATCAATGCGAAGCACAGCGCGATGTTGCACGCAGCGGCGTAGAACGAGTATCGCGTGAGGAACAAGGTGCGTTTCGCGAGCGAGATTCCGAGCGCCGTCACCTGCGTCGTCGCGTACGCGACGAGAGCGATCGCGAGCGGGGGTACCGACCGTGCCGCGTTCGCGTACTTGGCCGGAGCGACCAGGCGGACGACCTCCGGCGCAAAGGTGCTGAAGACCACGCAGAGGACGCCCATTGCCGCGAGCAGGTAGGTGAGGAAACGCCCGAACGTCCTACCGGCGTCGGCCGGGCGCGTCTCGTACAGCTGGAGCGCATACGGCGTCCAAGCCTGTCCAACCGCCCCCGTGACGAGCATCAGGATTGCCGTCACTGTGTTGGCGAGGCTATAAAGCCCGAGGGCATCGAGACCGCTGATTTTTCCCAGGATCAAGCGGTCGGCGGTCAAAAAGGCCCAGTAGGAGAGGGACACTGGCACGAACGGCGCGCCGTACGCGAGCATCGGCCGCACCCGCGACCAGTCCGGTCGGTGTCGCAGCACGGGCCGCAGCAGCCAGAGCCGAGGCCCAAGGAAGGCGAGCTCGCCGATGAGGCCGCCGAGGAAGATGCCGGCGAGCCCCATGTGCGCGCTCCAGGCGAACACGATCCCCAGACCTACACCGACGGTTGCCGAGGCGACGTTGAAGGACACGAAGGGTGTCGGTCGGAACTGATTTCGAAACACCTGCGCGAGCATCCTGTTGCTCATCGCAACCGGTGCGGCGAATAGCGCGAGCGCGAATAGCCACGCATGGCTGCTGGTGCCCAGCGATGCGCGGGACACCAGGCCCGCGGTCGGCAAGAGCAGCAGACATGCCAAGACCGACCAGCAGGCGAGGAAGCCGAGCCAGGTCACCGTGAGGACGCCGCGCTCGTGGTCATCGGTGGTTTCGAAGTAGAAGCGCGCGTAGGCGGAGTCGCCCCCGAGTATCAGCGCAGCCGCCAGCAACCCGGCGACCGTCGTGACGAAGCTGAGCGCGCCGTACTGGTTGGGAGAGAAGAGATGCGTGTACACAGGGACGGCGATGAAGGCCAGAGCGCGTACGAAGAAGTCGCCGAATCCATAGAGCGCGACATCCCGCAGGAAGCGACCGCTCACGACCGCCCCGAAGCGACATGGTGGGCTGCCGCATGCGGGTCGAACAGGCGCGGCAGATCGATGTCCTCGCCATCGAGCAACCGACGATAAATGGCGTCGAACATGGCTGACGCCGCAGCCAGTGAGTGACGCTCCTCGATGTACCTGCGGCCCGCCCGACCTCGATCGCGACGGAGTTCCGGCGACCGCACAAGCGTACGCAGCACGTCGGTGATGTCTTCGATCGTCGCCGGAACCACTGGGCACTCAGCGAGGAAGGAGTATCGCCGGAACAGCAATGTCCGAGCGCTGTCTCCCACGTTGGCCACTACCGGGAGTCCGGTAGACATGCCCTCCTCGGCGTTTAGCGCATAGCCGGTGAACAGCAGTTGCTCCACGAGCACGTCGACTGACGCGAGTACTTCGCGCACCTGAGAGTTCTGCAGATTCTCGAGAAGAACCAGGTCGATGTGGAGCCCCTCCTCCCTGAGGTTCTGCACTGCCTCGATGACGAACTCGGTCCCCTTGAACCCCCGGTGGTTTGGCGCATGTGCGACGCGGACGGTGCCGTTGATTCCGTCGTGGTCGGTGTACGTCGCGCGCGCCGGCCAAGCAGACTCGTCTATGCACACGGCCTGCGGCGTGAGGACATCCCAGCGGGCCGCGCCATCGATACACATTCCCGGGATGAGCACGTCGCCGTGGCGCTCCCAGTATTCGACGTGCATCGCGATTCGCGACTGCTGTCTGGCCGCCTGCGGATAGGACAGCAGTAGCGCGTGACGCAGGGATGGATCGTCGACTGCGGCGTAGCGGTAGAAGTCGGCCCCGTATGCCAGAACGACAGTTCGGATCGAGAACGCCCGGAATAAGGGGGCTTCCAGGCGCCAGAACCAGGTGCGACCCAGTGGACCCCCGGAGTAGGGGATGTGCACGACAACCCCTTCGCGCAACCACATGGCAAGCGCTGCATACGGCGCGAGGTGGCGTCGCAGCCGGCGCGGCACCCATGACGGCACGAGGTCGTCGAAGTAGACATCGAAGTCCGCCCGCTGGTTGATGCGCTCGTAGTAGGACTCCATGCACGTGACCGAGGCCCGTCCCAAGCGCTGCACCGCCTGCGACCAGTATTTGTTGTTGAGGATCGGGACTGGGCCCCATACCAGTCTGCGGCTCTGTGCTGGCAGCCGTCGTAGTCGCGCCGTGAGAACCGCGAGGGGCAGGGCGAGGCAGCCGACCAATCCCGCGGTCAGGCGTGCACGGAGTCGGGGTGCGCCCCCACCCGTGGTCTCGCGCGGAAGCACGGAGTTGGGCATCTCAGCTCACTCCGGCAGCAGGGAACAGAGAATGTCGACGAGAGCTGAGATGTCCACACCGAGCCGCAGGCGTGGGGACAGGAACGGCGCGGTGGCGGCGATGGGTTCGCCGTCGACCGCAACATCGTCAAGCACCACGAGTGCACCGTCGCCGGCAAAGACCGCCCATTGGGAGGACCCCGGGAGTCGGGTGACCTGGCCGGGCTCCGCGAAGGCTGGAGTCTCCCAGGTGTCCACGTGGGCATTCCATACGGTCAATTTTTGTGGTCGCGGTGCCCCGGTTCGCCAGATGTACGTGAAAGCTCCGGCGAAGGGTCGCGTCGATGCCCGGATGAGGGCCACGATGTCGTCGGCGTGCTGGGACCACTCGATGTGTGCGTCCGATGGGCGCCGTGGAAAGCATCGAAGGGCGACTGCGGGGTCGGCGTCTTGCTCGCTCCCGCGTAGCGACCCGGCCTCGAGCCCGTCGAGAACGCTGACGAAGGAGGCCGGCACCTCCCGCGCGAGGAATGAATAGACGTCGCGGATCGTGGTTGTCTCGCTGAGCGGGAACGGGCTTTTTGCCAGGACCGGACCCGCGTCGAGGTCCTCGGTCATCCGGTGAATCGTCAGGACGACGCTTCCTTCACGCGCGAGGATTGCCCAGTTCGGACAAGCGTTGCCGCGGTAGCGGGGAAGATCCCCGCAGTGGGCATTGAGGATTCCATGCCGGAACGCGTCGAGCATCGGCTGCCGGATAAGCGTCGACCAGTTCACGCTGATCGCGACCTCGGCACCCGATGCTTGGGCCAGCTCAACATATCTCGGTGCGTTGATGTCGATGTCGTCGAAGAACGGCACTCCATGTGCCTCTGCGACCTGGCGGAAATCCTCGGAGGTCGCGTCGTACTCGGGAGCCGCAGTACACGTCCCCACCAGCGTCAGGTCGTGACCTGCTGCGGTGACCGCGCCGATGGCATCGAGCAGCATCCGCGTCCGGCCGAGAGCGGCGAAGTTCATGAGCGTGAGGGCTCGGCGAGAGAGCGGACGCTCGAGGCGATGTCTGCAACGGTCCACGTCTCGCTGCCGGCCAACCTGTCCAGAACATCGATGAAAAGGTGCCGTACGCCGAAGGGTGACGGGTCGGCTGCAACGGCGTCGGCGGTGAGTTCGGAGACGCGCGGGGCTCCTCTCTTGACCTGCTCGTAGCCGCTCATCGACGTCGAGTTCAGGAAGATGTGCACGGGGTGGAAGTCGAGCACCTTGAGCCCCGGAGCGCTCGACGTCAGCCGGTCCGCTTGCCAATCCGGGTACCGACGCTCCAGCTCGTAGTCGTCCTCCCAGACATAAGGGAGCCTCACCAGGTCTCGAGCTGGGCGTTCATAGACAAGGGGCCTGACATTTGATGCGCCGGGGACGAAGAGCGACACGTCACACGTGATCGGGGTATGGGACACGACCGTGTCGATCAGGTGACTCGAGTGCCACAGACCGTGCGTCCGCATCGACCGCGCCTCCGGTGCGATCGCGAGGCAGTGGTCGAGAACGCCGCGCATCTCCGAACCATGCGATGAGCCCGGATGGAAGTTGGGGTGTATGCCCACTTCGAACAGTTCGGCCTCGTCGGCCAGTCGCCGGGTCGCTCTGCTGTCATGCGTGACGAACCACGTCGCTCGGACGCGGCGTTCCCGCAGCCGGGCCGCGACCCACTCGATCATGAAGTCGGGGGCCCAGTCGACGTCGATGGTCACGACGGTCTCGTGTCCCTTCAACCGAGCACGCTGCGCGCTCACGGCTGATCCTCGGCTGCGGGGATGAACCGCGCCCGGTGCCCGACGTGGAAGCGCAAGAAGTCGTGCTCCAGGGACGTCCGTCGCTTGAGGTATGTCTTCGTGGCGAGATCGAGAACGGTGACCTGTGTGCCGCGCTCGCGAATCTGGCCATCTCCGACGATCACCACGTGCTCGCGCTCGTCGAGTTCCGGCTCAACGGGCTCTACGGGATCCACAAGGTGCACCTGGCTCAGGAACCTCTGCCCCGTTGCGGCGTGGAACTCCTCGAGGAACCCACGCATGAGAACAACCTTGTCAGCGATGGTCACTTGGCGATACGGCCGGATCTTGTCGGTGATGTCAACCGCGGGTACGCCGCCATAGAGGTGCTCGCTCTCGCCGTCTTGAGTCATGACGGCGCCAGTGGCAACGACCGCCCTGCGCTTGAGGTGCAGACGCGGGCTGACGATCGAGCCGCTCATCAGCCAAACGTCGTCCTCGAGCGTGACCGGATCAGCGCCGTAGAGCGTGCAACCTTCGAGAACCTCGCCGCTCGCGACGTGTGTCCAGACTTGACATTGCGTGCTTATCCGGACGTTGTTGCCGATCGTCAGGCGCGCGGTGCTGTTGAGGATGGACTGCTGCCCCACCCAGCAGTTGTGGCCGAGAACGCAAGGTTCGTAGCCGTTGATCAGCGTGCTGTTGTGGATGGTGACGTAGTCGCCGGCGGCGAACGCCGGAAGTGCGAACACGATGCCGAACCCGAGAAAGCTTGCGTCGCCGACGCGAAACTCGTCGGCCATCCCGCCGATGGCGCCGACGGTGATGTCCCGCTCGAGGCGTGAGCGCCATCCCACCGAGACGGATCGGGAGGAGATTCGGCACCTCGGCCCGATCTCCGCGCGGTCGCCGAGGACGAGCTCCTCACCCTCGATGACCACGTCGGGGCCGATCGTGGCCCCGCGAGCGAGGTTCAACCGGTCGACACGGACGGTCGCGCTCGGGTCGATGACGGCGGTCGGGTGGATCAAACCGCAGCCGCCGCTTCATCGCGGTCGAGCCCGAGCAGGAACGTGCGGCACCACTGTTCCACTGCCAACAACGACCAGACGAGCAGGCGTCGGTTCTGCCGGCCACTCAGGTGCTCGTCGACGAGTTCGTGTACGGCTGTGCGGTCGAGATAGTCGTAGATCGCGGCGTTCTTGGCGAGCAGGCGGCGTCGCACATAGTCGATGCTCTCTCCGCGGAACCAGCTCGCGTCCGGTGCCGAGAAGCCTTGCTTGGGACGGTCGGTGACCTCGCGCGGGACGTAGCGGTTCATCACCTGCCGAAGCAGCAACTTGCCGTCCTTGGTCTTCTCGTAGAACTTCGTGGTCTTCGGGCCGGGTTCGTTCTCATCGAGGCGGACCACCTCGGCCAGGTTGCCGAGCTTGTGATCGACTGGAAGCCGCTGCGCGAAGTCAACGAGGTCGTTGTCGAGGAACGGGACTCGCGTCTCGAGGCCGTGCGCCATGGAGAGCTTGTCGTCCACCACGAGCAGGCCGTGCAGGAACGTCTTGGCTTCGAAGTACAGAGAGTGGTTGACGTAGTCCTCAGGACGGGTGAGTGTCTCGGCATGTGATGAGAACACGTTGCGGAGGATGTCACGCGTCCATACACCCTTCACCGAGTCCCAGACCGGGGCGAAGACACCACGCAGCGCGGAGTTCGGGACCAGTCGCTGCCAGAACAGGTAGTACTTGTCGACGTAGTGCTCGAAGTCGTCATTGGTGACGGCGCGGTAGTAGCGCCACGGATAGCCGCCGAACATCTCGTCGCCCGCAGATCCGGACAGCACGACCTTCCCGAACCTGCTGGCGAGCTTGGCCGCATAGAAGTTGGGATAGCTCTGGCCGACCCGCGGTTCCTCGAGGTGCCAGGTCAGCGCCGGCATCACTCGTTCCATGTCGCCGGCTTTGAGGACCATCTCGTAATGCTCGCTGCCGACGAGGTAGGAGATCCGCTCGGCGGCCGCTCGTTCGTCGAATCCGAGTTCCAGGCCGGACGCGGAGCTGAGATCGAAGCCGACGGTGAACGTCCGAAGCGAGGGAAGCTCACGCGCTGCCACCGTCGTGATCGACCCAGAGTCCATCCCGCCGCTGAGGTAGGAGCCGACGGGCACATCGCTGACGAGCTGCCTGACGACAGCCTGCCGGAACAGGCGGTCGAGCTCGTCCGCATACTCCCGCGGATCACCGGGTCGGTCGGGTTCGCTGAACGAGAAGTCCCAGTAGCGGCGGTGTTCGACATCCGCGGTGCCGGAGCGGGAAAGACGGACGCGCATCAGCGTCCCGGCGGGCAACAACCGTACGCCGGCGAAGAGCGTGCGATCGGTGAAGAAGTTCTGAAAGGTGAAGTACTCGAGCAGCGCCTCGAGGTCGACGTCTGCAGAGAAGCGCGGGTGCGTGGCGAGCGCTTTGACCTCCGATCCGAAGAGCAGCGTGCGCCCGACCTCGGCGTAGTACAGCGGCTTGATGCCGTAACGGTCACGCGCCAACAGAAGCTCGCGGCGTTGCCGATCCCACACGGCGAGCGCAAACATGCCGTTGAACCGGCCGAGCGCGTCCTCGCCCCACTCGGCGAGCGCATGCAGGACGACCTCCGCGTCGCACCGTGACCGGAATTGTCGTCCGCTTGCTTCCAGCTGAGCCCTCAGCTCCTGGAAGTTGTAGACCTCACCGTTGTAGACCAGGACGAAGCGGCCATCCGGCGTCTCCATGGGCTGATGTCCCGCCGGCGAGAGGTCGATGATCGCCAAGCGGCGGTGCGCGAAGCCCAGCGGCCCGTCGGTGAAGAAGCCCTCACCGTCGGGTCCCCGGTGCGCTACGGCATCGGCCATCCGCCGCAACTGCACGGGCGATACCGGTTCCGCGTCGTAGTTGAGGACGCCCGCGAGCCCGCACATCAGCCGACCGCGCTGGTGACTGTAAGCCGAGGTGTGTCAGCCAAGAGCATGAAGCGCTTCCACGACATAGTCATAGTCGTCGCTCGACATGCGGTTGTGCAACGGAATCGCCATCGTGTTGCGGTCACAGTCACGCGCGCCGGGAAAGTCGTCGAGAGCGGTTCCGAAGCGCTCGCGGTAGTACCCGAGACCAGGTACTGCGTGCGTGCCTGGTCGCGTGGCGATGCCGCGGTCCTGCAGGACCTCCATGATTTGGTTGCGCGGCATCGGTGCAGCGTCTGCATCGACGTAGGTGACGTAGGACTGCCACGCGTGGACGGCGTCGTCGGGCGTCTTGGGCGTGCGCAGCCAGGGAAGATCCGCGAGCTCTCGCTCGTAGAAGTCGGCCCACTTCTGGCGCTCCTCGACGAACCCGTCGAGCTTGCTGAGCTGCACGATGCCCACGGCTGCTTGTAGGTCCGTCATCCGGTAATTGAAGCCGAGCTCGTCGAAGGAGGGCAGCAGGTAGGGCCGCGGGCCGGCGTGGCGTGCCTCCTCGGACACAGACGCGCCGTGGTTGCGCATCCTCTCGGCGCGTTCGGCAAGCGCCGCGTCGTTCGTGGTCAGCATGCCGCCCTCACCCGTCGTCACCGACTTGCGTGGGTGGAACGAAAAGACGCCCGCGTCGCCCAGGGCGCCGGCTGAGCGACCCCGCCACGACGCGCCGGCGGCGCACGCGGCGTCTTCGAGGACGACAACGTGCTCCGGCACCGCTGCTCTGACGGCATCGATGTCGGCGCACAGCCCGAACAGATGAACGGGGATCACCGCGCGGGTCCGATCGGTCACGAGGTCCGTCAGCGTCGCGGTGTCCAGGTTGTATGTGTGCCGGTCCACGTCGACGAAGACGGGGGTCGCGCCGCAGTAGACGGCGACATTTGCTGTCGCGACCCACGTGAAGGCGGGGACGATCACCTCGTCGCCAGGGCCGATTCCCATGGCCGCTAGGGCGAGATGCAGCCCAGTGGTTGCCGAGGTCGTAGCAAGGGCGTGCGAAACGCCGTGGCGTGCAGCGAACATCCGCTCGAACTCCGCGACCTTTGGTCCTTGCGTCAGCCACCCATTGGTGATGGGCTCACGCAAAGCCGACCATTCGTCGTCGCCGAGCGACGGCGTCGCGATCTGGATCCGGCGCGGGGGTGTCACCGCGCGGCTGCCCTCCGGCGCCGGTCGACCGCCTCCTTGTGCGCCGTACGCCACTCGATCAACGCGCGCAGACCGTCCTCGAGACCTACGCGCGCGTCGAATCCGATTTGCTCGCTGGCCTTGGCCGGGCTGCCGATCCGGTTCTTCACGAAGGTGAGTCCACCCGGCTCGTAGACGATCTCCGAGGAGGCGCCGGTCAGCTTGACGACGAGCTCGGTGAGCTCCTTGATCGACGTGCGGACTCCCGTGCCGACGTTGTAGAACTCGTCCGTCGTGTCGGCCTTCATCGCCTGCACGTTCGCGAGCGCGCAGTCGCCGACGTAGACGAAGTCGTAGGCCTGGCTTCCGTCGCCGTAGATCGTGATCGGGTCGCCGCGGTCGATCGCATCGAGCATCTTCATGATCACGGCGATGTAGGCGCCGCGGTAGTCCTGTCGTGGACCGTAGACGTTCATGTAGCGGAGGCCGACGTAGGGCAGCCCGTAGCGGTGGTGCATGGCGCGAGCCATCGCCTCGCCGGCGATCTTGGTCGCGCCGTAGAAGTTGGTGTTGTTGAACGGGTGGTCCTCGGTCATCGGTTCTTGGACCGCGTCGCCGTAGACCGAGGCCGACGACGACCAGACAAGCCGCTCGACTTGGTTGGCGACGCAGGCCTCCAGGACGTTGAAGGTGCCCCGGATGTTGACGTCGAAGGCGGCGCGCGGGAAGTCGTAGCACTGCAGAAGCCACAGCGCCGCGAAGTGGAAGACGCCCTGCGCGCCCTTGAGGGCGGCGTCGAGGATGTCGGTCTGCGTGATGTCTCCGCCAGCCTCGAAGATCCTCACCCGATCGTCGGTGAGCGCGTCGCGCAGGTTTTCCTCGGTTCCGCGGACGAAATTGTCGTAGACGACGACCTCGCCGACGTCCTCGCGCAGGAGCGCGTCGACGGCGTGAGAGCCGATCAGCCCGGCGCCGCCGATGACGACGAACTTCTTGCCGCGGATGTCCATGTCCCTCTTCCTCTGTCTGAACTCAGAGCAACTCGACCGGGTGGCCGCCGTCGCCGAGCGAGCGGCTTCCCGCTTCGAGGAGTCGCAGTACGTCGATGCCGCTCGAGGCATCGGTCAGCGGCCGCTGGCGTGTGCGAATGCACTCCGCAAAGTGCTCGCACTCGGCCGCGAGCGGTGGCTTCTCAACGAGTGGGACCGGCTGCGCGTCCGCCCGGCTGGCTACCGGGACGCGGCCGGCTTTCCAGTCGACCGAGTGCGGGTAGAGCTGCAGCTTCTCGGCCCACGGCAGGCTGTCGTCGACCACGGCCATCTGGCGGTCGCCGATGACGACGAACCGGTGCTCCTTGAAGGGGTGGAGCCAACTCACGTAGACGTGCGCGTGAACGTTGCCCGCGAACTCGAGACTCATGAGCGTCGTATCCGCGACGTCCGGCGACAGGTATGCGCCTCCGGTCGCGACGACGCGCTGCGGCGCGCTGCCGACCAGCCGCAGCAGCAGGGCCATGTCGTGTGGCGCGAAACTCCAGAGCGCGTTCTCCTCAGTGCGGATCGTGCCGAAGTTCAAGCGGTTCGAGTAGATGTAGAGCAGCCGTCCCAGGGCGCCGGACTCCAGCAGCTCGCGCACCTTGAGAAAAGCCGGATGGAACTCGAGCACATGACCCACCATCAGGAGCCGGTCGGTGGCGTCAGCGTGGGCCGCCAGCTTCTCCGCGTCGTCGAGCGTCGTCGCCATCGGCTTCTCGACGAGCACGTCCTTACCGGCGTCCAGGGCGCGGATAGCCAGTTCGGCGTGGGTCACGGCGGGACTTGCAAGGACGACGCCATCGATCGCGGGATCGGCGAAAATGTCCTCGACGTTCGCCGTGACTCCAACGCCCGGATGCTGCTCGGCGACGTCGGCAAGGCGTGCGTCGGACGCGTCGCAGACTGCCGCCAGATGTCCCAGCTGCGCCCAGGTCCGGACGTGGTTGCGCCCCCAGTTGCCCGCCCCCACCACGGCGATGCGCGGCTCGCTGCTGCTCATCGGCTCAGAGGCTCTCGACGTTGGGTGCGTCGCGGGGGAGCCGGCGTCGCGTGTCGAGAACGTACGCCGCCCGCTCGGTGATCATGTCGTAGTCGAACTCGTCGTGATCGGTGAGCAACACCACTGCATCCGCGGCTGCCACCTCGTCCGGGGTCGCCTCGACGCGCACGATGCGGCCATCGACGTGACCCTCGACGACGTGCGGGTCCGCCGCGTGAACGTCGGCACCGGTCTGCAGCAGCCGCTCCGTAACGGTCACTGCGGGCGACTCGCGGGCATCGCCGGTGTTGCGCTTGTAGGCGAGCCCGAGCACCAGCACGCGCGCCCCGTTGAGCACGCGCCGGTTTCGGTTCAGCGCGAGCATCAGGCGGCGTACGACGTAGTCCGGCATGTGGTCGTTGATGTCGTTGGCCAGCTCGACGAAGCGGAAGTTCTGCCCGAGCTGGCGGCGTACCCGCCAGGACAGGTAGCTGGGGTCGATCGGCAGACAGTGGCCACCGACACCTGGTCCAGGCGTGAACTTCATGAAGCCGAAGGGCTTCGTCGACGCGGCGTCGATCGCCTCCCAGACGTCGATGCCGAGGTCAGCTGCGAAGATCGCCAGCTCGTTGACGAGCGCGATGTTGACGTGCCGGAACGTGTTCTCCAGCAACTTGGTGAGCTCGGCGACCCTGGGCGCCGACACGGGAACGGTCGTCTCGACGACGTCGTCGTAGAAGCTCTTCACCCGCTCCAACGACGCGGCATCGATGCCCGAGACGACCTTCGGGGTCTTCTCCAACGTCCAGACCTGGTTGCCCGGGTCGATTCGCTCCGGGCTGTACCCGAGGTGGAAGTCGTGTCCGGCCCTGAGGCCGGACCCGTCCTCCAACAACCGGGCGACGAGCTCCTCGGTTGTCCCGGGATAGGTCGTCGACTCGAGGATGACGCAGGCGCCCTTCTTCAGGTGTGCCGCCAGGGTCTGGCTCGAGCTCTCCACGTAGGACAGGTCGGGGTTGCCCTCGCGCAAGGGCGTCGGGACGGTGATGACGGCGATGTCGAAACCGGACAGCGCCGACGCGTCGTCAGTAGCGACGAAGCGACCGGTGCCGAGCGCAGCTGCAAGCCGGTCGTTGGTGATGTCCTCGACGTAGGACTCCGCGTTCTGCAGTCGCTTGACTCGCGTGAGGTCGACTTCGTAACCGACGACGTCGTAGCCGGCCTCGGTCGCGCGCATTGACAACGGCAGGCCCACATAGCCCTGACCGACGACGACTACCCGGTCTCCGCGCATAGAACCAATCCGTGATCGTGTGGGCACCGGCTGTGACGCCGCGGGCTGCGGGCCCCGACCGGTTCCGCGCCGCGCGTCCGGACCCGGTCCGCCAGCCTACCCGGTGCGACTCGAGTATCGGGGCGCGATGGGCCGTTCCTGACCTTCCGGTGACAAGCGCCTGCTCCGCGCCCGCATACCGTGGCTTCCCGTGCGGGTCCTCGTCGTTCACAACCGGTACGTGTCAGGCGTGCCGTCTGGCGAGAACGTCGTCGTGGACGAGGAGATCGCGTCGTTGCGCTCCGCCGGGGTCGACGTCGAGCCGTACCTGCGGTCGAGCGACGAGATCGCCACGATGGGCACCCGACGCCGGATGGCCCTGCCGCTCTCGCCCACCTGGGCGTCAGAAACGCTGGCTGACCTCCGTCGCCGGATTGCCGGCTTCCGTCCCGACGTCGTGCACCTGCACAACCCCTATCCGCTGATCTCGCCGGGCGCCGTCCGGGTGGCGCATCGCGCGGGGGTCCCCGTCGTGCAGACGGTGCACAACTACCGCCACGTGTGCATGAACGGGCTCTACTTCCGTGACGGCCACGTGTGCCACGACTGCCGTGGCCGTGCGGTGCCGTGGCCGGGGGTTCAGCACGGCTGCTACCGCGGGTCACGCCCCCAGTCCGTCGCCATGGCGGCCAGCCTCACCCTGCACCGGTCCACGTGGCAGAGCGTCGACCGCTATCTCGCGCTCACGGATGTGATCGCGGCGCACCTGCGTGACTACGGCATCGAGGAGAAGCGGATAACGATCCGCCCGAACACCGTCGACGATCCGGGGTTCGCCGCGGGCGAGGGCGAAGGGTTCCTCTTCGTCGGACGTCTGCGCGCGGAGAAGGGTGTCGAAACGCTCCTGGATGCCTGGTCCCGCGCCGCCGTCGGCGAGCTCGGGTCGCTCACGGTCGTCGGAGACGGGCCGCTCGGTCCGGCCGTACGCGACGTCGCCGACTCGCGCGACGACCTGCATTACGCCGGAGAATTACCCCACGCGGAAGTGCTTCGAGCCATCGCCGCCGCGGGCGCCGTCGTCGTGCCGTCGGTGTGGCCGGACGTGTTCCCGCGCGTGGTGGTGGAGGCCCTCGCCGTGGGTCGCCCCGTGGTCGCCACGGACATCGGAGGCTTCCCGTCGATCGTCACACCGGAGGTGGGTTGGCTTGCGCCGGCTGGGAACCCGGCGGCACTGCTCGAGACACTGCGGGTGGCGCGCGGCGAGTCGGTTGCGAAGATCGCCGCCGCCCGGGCGCGGTACGAGGGCAACTACAGTAGCCAGCGCGTGATGCAACAACTGCTCGACGTCTACCGCGACGTCGCCTCACGGGGAGTGCTCTCCGCGTGAGCGGCGGACATCGCGGACGCGCAGCCCGCTCGGCCGGGGTCAGCCTGCGGGGCGCGGCGCTCGTCGCCCTCCTCGTCGTCGTGGCCACGGCGGCGCTGGCCCTGCTGGCGGCGGTGTTCATCGATGGTCGCGTTTACCGCGCCGTAGCCGTGGTCGACGTCCGGGTCGACGCGCCGTCGACGCTCTACCTCAACTCGAGCCAGCGGAGCTTCCCGTCTACGCAGCTGACGCAGCTCGCAGTCTCCACCCTGGGCGTCACCGCCGAGCAGCAGCTGAACGGGCTTGCGAACTCGCCCTCGGCACCGAAGCGCGTCGTCATCGCGAGTGGATTCTCCGTCCTCGCCGTGGCGCAGGACACCGATCCTCAGAAGGCGCTCGTGGAGGCGACGGGGCTGGCTCACGAGATGCGGGCACTCCAGAAGCGGTTGCAGGCGGTCTCGATCCTTCCGAAGCGTGCCCGGATCCACCTTTCGATCGCATCGACGCCATCGAGAGCGACCCGGGTCTTCCCCAGCCGCGGTGACGTCGCCCGAGCGATCGTGTTCGCGGCCGTGGCCGGCTGCCTGCTCGCGGTAGCCATGCTGCCGCGTCTGCCATGGCGCACGCGTGTCGACCGCGCCGCCACCGGGAGGCTTTCGCCCGCGCCCACGTGGCTGCGCACGTTGCTCATTGCGCTCACGGCGCTCGCGTGCGCCACGCCGGCCGGCGGTGCGACGACCGTGGCCGGGGTCTGGGTTGCACTGCTCGCGTTCGTCGTGTTCGTGGACGCGCCGGCCTGGGTGTGGGCGGCGGTCGCCGTCACGGTTGCGCTGCTCGAGCGGGCCGCCACCGCCGGAGGTCTCGCGCCTTCCGCCGCCAACTTCCTCGACTACCCGATCGTCGTCGTGGCGTTCGCCGTTGCAGTCTGGCGCCGACGGTCACGACCGGACGGATGGATGCTGTGCGCGGCGGGGCTAGCGGTCGCTTGTGTCGTGACGTCGGCGGTCGCGAGTCACGCCGGCCCCATGCGGGCTGCGCTCGATGCGTTGGTTTTTGCCGAACCCTGGCTGCTCGCCGCTGCCATCGTCCTCGATCCACCGCCGCCCGAGTCGCGGCGGCGCTTGCTGGCGGGTGTTGTGTTCGCGGGTGCGGTGGAAGCAGTCGTGGCGCTGGTGCAGGTCGTCGACGCGGGCTCGGTCGGCGACTCCGCTCGCGGCACCCTGGTGGGTAACGCGACCGCCTCGCATCTCGTCGGTGGCATCGGCCTGGTGGCTGGCGCGACCGCAGTCATGCTCGGGCTGACGACAGGTTGTCGCGCCTGGCGCCGAGCCGGCTGGCTCGCGGCCGGCGCGGTGCTGGCCGCCACACCGCTGCTGACCGACGCCAAGCAGGTCTACCTCGTGGCGCCGCTCGCAGTGCTGGTCGCGTTGCCTGCCCGTCGCTGGTGGCGGCGCCTGCGGGTGCGGACGCTGGCGCTGTTGCTCATCGGACTCGCCGTCGTCGGCGTCGGCGCGTTCCGTGCCGTCGACTGGTACAACGCGCACGAATCCTCCGACGCCTTCTTGCATGTGTTCTTCTCGTCGCGATCCGGAAAGGTGATCTCTGCCAAGGCGATCGCTCGCGACATGTCGGCCGAGCCGGGCAGGTGGGTGGTGGGGCTCGGACCCGGCGAGACCGTCAGTCGCGTCGCCCTGCTGTCCAAGGGTGGCTACGTCCGTGCGGACTCGGCGATCTCCCGGCTCGGCTTCGTCGCGTCGCCGTTGACGCGTGAGATTCTCGGCAAGACGCTCAACCAGGACCTGCAGAAGTCCTCACTGCTCTCCGGTTGGGGGAGCGACCTCGGCCTCTGGGGCGATTTCGGTGTCCTCGGTGCGCTGCTGTATCTCGGTGGTTGTGTGTGGGTCGCGGCGGCGGCGCGGGGTCCCTACCGCTTCCTCGTCCGCTTCCTCGTGCCGCTCTCGCTGCTGCTCGGGTTCATCGACAGCTGGCTCGAGCAGCCGTCCTACATCCTTGTCATCGCTCTCGTCGTCGGCGCTCTTCTGCCGGCCAGGTTCCCAGTCCGCGAGACCCCGCGGGACGAGGTTTCCGACCCGGTCCCGCGCGACGCGATCGACCGCGCCGCCGTTCCCGACGCGACCGCGTAGCCTGGAAACGGACGACGGAGATCATGGAGGAGACCTTGCCGGCGAAGTCATCCGCCGACGTGCTCGTGACCGGGGCCGGAGGCTTCATCGGCGGACACCTGGTCGCCGAACTCGTCCAGCAGGGCAAGACCGTGCGCGCGGTCGACGTCAAGCCGTTCGACGAGTGGTACCAGCTGCATCCGGGCGGCGACAACGTCCAGGCCGACCTCTCGGGGATCGACGCCTGCCGTAGTGCCGTGGACGGTGTGACCGAGATCTACAACCTCGCCGCGGACATGGGCGGTATGGGGTTCATCGAGAACAACAAGGCCTTGTGCATGCTGACCGTGCTTGAGAGCACGCACATGCTCGTCGCTGCCCGTGAAGCCGCCGTGGAACGCTTCTTCTACTCGTCCTCCGCGTGCGTCTATGCCGCGGACAAGCAGACGTCCGCCGACGTCCCCGCGTTGAAGGAGGAGGACGCCTATCCGGCGATGCCGGAGGACGGCTACGGCTGGGAGAAGCTCTTCACCGAGCGCATGTGCAGGCACTTCCTCGAGGACTTCGGGCTGCAGACCCGGGTCGCGCGCTATCACAACGTCTACGGCCCGCACGGCACCTGGACGGGCGGTCGCGAGAAGGCACCGGCCGCCATCTGCCGCAAGGTCGCCGAGGCCGCCCTGACCGGCCGGCACGAGATCGAGATCTGGGGCGACGGCGAGCAGACGCGCAGCTTCATGTACATCGACGACTGCGTCGCGGGGACGTTGCTGATCGCGCACGGTGACTCGCCTGAGCCGGTCAACCTCGGCAGTTCGGAACTCGTCAGCATCAACCGGTTGGTCGACCTCGTCGAGGAGATCGGTGGCGTCCGGGTGCAACGCCGCTATGACCTGGATGCGCCGAAGGGTGTGCGCGGGCGTAACAGCGACAACACGTTGATCGCGCAACGCTACGGGTGGGAGCCGTCGATCAGCCTGCGCGACGGTCTCGAGCGCACCTACGCGTGGATCTACGACCAGGTGTCGGCGACGCTCGTCAGCAGGTGACAGCGTCGCGGGCGGCCGTCGCCGGAACACGCGTCGACGTCCTCGGCGTCCGTGTCAGCGCCGTCGACCTCCGATCGGCGGCGGACGAGATCGAGCGGTGGATCCGCACCGGAGGGCACAACTACGTCTGCGTCACCGGCGTCCACGGCGTCATGGAGTCGCAGCGCGACCCGCAGCTCAAAGAGATTCACAACAGGTCCGGGATGACGGTGCCCGATGGCATGCCGATGGTGTGGGCGGGTCACCATGCCGGGGCTCCCTGGATGACGCGCGTCTACGGGCCGGACCTGATGCTCGAGGTGCTCCAGCGGGCTGTTCGCCACGGGTGGTCGTCGTACTTCTATGGAGGTGCTCCCGGGACACCTGAGCTGCTGGCGGACAAGCTTCGCGAGCGCCTGCACGGACTTCGAGTTGCCGGAACCTATTCGCCGCCGTTCCGGCCGCTGACCGCGCAGGAGGACGAGGACGTCGTCGCGCGCATCAACGCGAGCGGTGCCGATCTGGTCTGGGTGGGGCTGAGCACGCCGAAGCAGGAGCGTTGGATGGCTGACCACGTCGGCCGGCTCGACGCGGCCGCGCTGGTCGGCGTCGGCGCCGCATTCGACTTCTACGCCGGCCTGTTGAAACAGGCACCGCCGTGGATGCAGGCGCGGGGCCTCGAGTGGCTCTACCGATTGCTGCGCGAGCCGCGCCGACTGTGGCGTCGCTACCTGCGCAACAACCCTGCCTTCGTTCTGCGAATTCTGCGCGAGCGACCGCGGCTGGTGGAGCCCCGCTGAGCGCGGTCGGCCTATGCTCGAAACGGTGCAGTTCCGTCGGTTTGCGAACTTCTCGGTCCTTTTCCTGACGCTCAGCGTCGCCGCCTGCGGCAGCTCGCACGGCGCCTCACATCCCAAAGCCGTGGCCTCTGGCAGTGCGACGCCGTCGCCGACCGCCGCCGCGCCGGTGCACGGACCCACGATCACTGCCACGGCGTTCGGGATGCATTGGCTCGATCCGACGAGGTCCACTGTCGCGAAGCTGCGCTTCGGCTCGCTTCGCGTCGTCGGCGGCAACGCAATCACCTGGCCGCTGCTGCAGCCCACGCAGGACACGACACTCTCGTCCAGCAATCCGGAGGTCAGGGCACTCGACGCGCTCGTCGCCACACAGCGGTCGCGGGGCGTCCGTCCGATGATCACGTTCGGGCCTACACCGACGTGGATCGCCGACGCCGGTCCGTCCTGCCGCCACGTCGACTCGACCGGTCACGACTGGGGAACGACGACATGCGCACCGCTCGGCGACGTCAGCAAACCCTCGAACCCGTGGTACGCGTACGTGTCGTTCCTCGCGCAGCGCTACGCCGGCAAGGCCGACTTCGAGATGTGGAACGAGCCGAGCCTGATGAACGGCTACAACGGGCCGCTGCGCAAGCTTGCCGCCATGCAAGGAGTCGCCTACGGCATCGTCCACCACTACGGCGGGCGACTTGTGTCGGCGAGCATCCCGTTCACCAATGGCCCGCCGACCAACGGCTACACCTGGCTGCGTGACTTCCTGCGCTCGCCCGGAGGGTCGTCGTACGACGTCCTGGGCGTGCACCTCTATCCGGCTGACGGCGCGGCTCGGAGCGGTGATGGCCCCGAGTGGTCGGTCACGACCGGGCTCACATACGCCCGCAAGGCGGTCGCTGATGCCGGTGTGCCGGTGCGCCCGATCTGGGACACCGAGCACAACGTCGGCCGCGTCCCCGCTCACACCGGCTACCAGGGGACCGCGCAGGGCGCCGCGATGCTCGCGCGGACCTACCTGTTGTTGCTGTCGTCGGGCGTCCAGCGGGTCTACTGGTACGCCGCCGACGACCGGGCCTGGTCCGGGACGTGGCTGTTCGGCACCGACGAGCGGACCCTCACGCCGGCAGGCACTGCCTACAACGTGCTCGATCGGCTGCTGGTCGGCGCGGTTGCTAGCGGCTGTACGGTCTCCGCGAACGGCCTGCACGTCTGCCGGTTCCGCCTGGCCTCCGGCTCGCCCATGACCGCGATGTGGGTTCCGCATGGCACGGCCCAGGCCCCTGTGCCGGCCGGCGCGAAGAGGACGATGGACGTCATGGGATCGACGTCCTCGGTCGGAGCCGCGCGGACGGTGCGCGTGACGACCGCGCCGATCTACTTCACCGGATGACGGTGATCGATTTGGTCAGCCCGAGCAGTCGCTCGCGGTAGAGGTCCCCGTCGGGGAAGTAGTGACGCAGCTCGGTGATGCCGAGCAACTCGACCCAAAGAACGTCTGTGATCGCGCTGTCGTCAGTCTTTCCAGCACATTGGGATCCTAAGCTTAGAATTCCACGTGGACAAGTTGTCGCG
>JADMIO011621092.1_pt1 | contig 43960 bp, 44 predicted proteins | sample 8958161 | NCBI WGS metagenome assembly JADMIO01 (sample SAMN16585339, study PRJNA669376) | soil metagenome | isolation source: Crop rotation soil | place: USA: Cullars Rotation, Alabama | collected 2011
AAAATGCTGATATTTCTGTTCTTCACGCTTCTGCCGCGCTCGGAAAAGCAACTTACAGCAAGGATAAAAATGATCTTTGGCAGCCATTGAATGAATTTTCGTGGGAATTGCGCGACCGGATATTTACGGATGAAGTTCGGCAGAAAATGGCGGATTATGCGACAAAAAATTATTGGGTAGCGAGCAATAACAATATGGGTAATAAGGCTGAGGTCGAATTTCAGTTTAAACTTAAAAATACTTCGAACAAAAAATTTCGGCTGGCAATCGTTTATGCGGTTGATCAAAACACTTCGTATTTTTTCCCAAGCGGTCTGGCTGATGATTGTTTGAAACCGGAACTGGTATCAGGCAACCGCGTAGCAAATGTGAAATTTGACCGAAATCAATGGGCAGAAATCAATTTGAAGAATAAGGAAAAAAAATAAATTTATGAGGAAAATTTTACTCTCAACTGTCTTAATTTTAATTATTTCTTTAGCGGCTTTTGCTCAAGATGACAAACAGGCAGTAATTGCGGTGGTCAATGAGCTATTTAATGGAATGAAAGCTAAAAATGCCGAGCAAATTAAATCGGTTTTTTCGGCAGACGGGCAACTGATTGCGATTGATAAACCGCGTGACGGTAAAGGTTTATCGAAAACTCGCCTGTTATCCGGCGAGGCTTTTGCCAAGGTGATTTCCGAATCCAAAGCGGCAGAGTATATCGAAAAAATGATTTCACCGGAAGCGAGAATTTTTGGCGATATGGCGATTGTTACAGGTCGCTACACTTTCCATGTCGGCGATAAATTCTCACATTGCGGGACGAATACTTTTAATCTGGTTCGCACGGAAACGGGTTGGAAAATCGCTAATGGCGCTTCGACCTTAGAGTTCCAATGCGACAGGGATTTGAAAGCGGTTGAAATCCCCAGGATCGAAGCCGATCCCAAAGATGTTTCAACGATTGACGGAATTGTCAAAGCTTTTTACGAGACGATCACGGGCGCAAAAGGCGTTCCGCGCCAATGGTCACGCGACAAAACTTTGTACATGCCCGATGTTCGTTTTGTCGGAATGAATGAGCAAGGCGGAAAAATTCGTGTCGGAATTATGAATCATCAGCAGTATGTTAACTCTACAAACGAGTCGCTTGTCGGCGAAGGTTTTACGGAACGCGAAATTAATCGCGTTGTCAGAAAATTCGGTAATATCGCGCACATCTTTTCAACTTATGAATATACAAACGATGACAAAACAGCAAAAGGTCGCGGTATAAACAGTATCGAACTTTTTTGGGACGGGACGCGTTGGTGGATTTCTTCTGCTAGTTGGGATGAGGAACGTCCGAATAATCCGATTCCAAAAGAATTTTTACAGAAATGAACACATTGAAAAACAAGAAATTTATTTATGAAAAAAACGACATTATTCTTTTTTATTTTTATATTTTCGATAAATTCTTTTTCGCAAAATAATCAAACACGCTCGCCGCTCGATTCATCGGGTTGGGGCGTGGTTTACGATATTCCGGCAACAAAAAACGTCAAAGTTAAACCGGATGTGCCTTATTCGGGCAGCTTAACGATCGATGTTTACATGCCGCCCGATGCCAAAACGGGCGAAAAACGTCCCGCCGTGATCTTCTTGAATGCCATCGGTGATCGTCCCGATAGCAAAGTCAAAACCTGGGAAATTTACAAAAGTTTTCCGCGACTTGTGGCAGCGCATGGAATAGTCGGAATTTCGATGGACGCGGACGGAACAAAAATTCAGGAAAATCTGCGTTCGTTATTTAACTTTCTCGAAAACGATGGCGCGAAACATGGAATTGACAGCAATCGTCTGGGCGTTTACGCCGCTTCGGCAAATGTCACGCAATCAGCTATTTATCTGATGAGCAATGACGTATCGAAGGGAATTAAAGCGGCGGTTTTATATTACGGCGGCGCGCCAACGGGAAGATTAAGAAAGGATTTACCTGTTTTGTTTGTCATTGCTGAAGGGGATATGCCGCGACTCGGCTCACAAATGCCTGCACTTTGGCAGCAAATTGCGATGGACGGTGCGCCCTGGACTTTGCAAATGGGAACGAATCTTCCGCATGCTTTTGATGCTTTTACCGATAATGACGAATCGCGGCGAATTATTCAGCAAACTATCGCTTTCTGGAAATCACATCTTGAACCTGTTCCGCAGCCTGATTGGAAACCATCGGAAGCGCGGGCAATTGTCGCGGCAACTTACGGCAGCGACACACAGAAAATCATTGATCTGACAACCAAATATCTGGTCAATAATCCAAATGAAGTTCCGGCATATATTTATTTAGGACGCGCTCAGCAAGGTCAGCAAAAATTTGACGATGCTGTTGCCTCATTTGGAAAAGCCTTGAAGATTGATCCGAATAATGCGTTTGCTTTAGTTGGGATCGGACAAATTCGCTTTGGTCAAAAGCGTTATGAAGAAGCCGCGCAATTTTTGCAAAAAGGCGTTGACACCGGTTTTCGCACGCCAATCGTTTACGGGCAGCTTGCTTTTTCGCAGTTGAATTTGAATCGAAACGAAGAATCAATAAAAAGTTACGAAAAAGCGTTCGAGATGGGAATTCCACCCGGCGCGAACACGCGGGGTTTAGCTTATTACAATATGGCTTGTGCCTATGTTCGCTTGAAACAAAACGATAAAGCCTTTGAGATGTTGAATAAAGCGGCTGACGAAAGTTTGAATAATCGGAATTCCTTTGAAACCGATACGGATCTGGCACCACTTCGTTCGGATGCACGGTTTCAGGCACTTTTAGCGAGATTGCCGAAAGCAAATAGTTAATATGAATCAAATACCCAAATGTCTTGTGAAAATAATTCTTTTGCTGATCGCCTCTGCTTGTTTTCTTTTTGCCCAAGATGCCGAAAACGGAAAAATCCTCGAAAGAAAACAATATCAATTTGCCCCGTTTGATAAAGTTCAAGGTCTTGAAAAACTCTTTTCAAAAGACGAATACGATCAGGCAGTTAATGATCCGGTTTTTGAAATGGAAAGATTGAAGTACAAAAGTGACGGTTTGCAGGTCGTTACTTATCTTTATAAACCTAAGGAAACGCAAAATAAAAAATATCCGACGATAATTTTTAATCGCGGCGGCTATATTCGGGGAAATATGGGTTATGAACTCGCGCCATTTTTTCATCGTTTGGCTTCCGCAGGATTTGTTGTGATCGCGCCTTTATACCGAGCGAGCGATGAGACAGAAGGTAAGGACGAAGTTGGCGGAGCGGATATGGATGATCTGATGAATATATTTCCGCTGACTAAATCGCTTGATTTTATTGATGCAAATAATCTATTTATGTATGGCGAATCGCGCGGAGGAATGATGACCTTTCAAGCCTTGCGAAACGGTTTTCCGGTTAATGCAGCGGCAACTTTCGGCGGTTTTACGGATTTTGAAGCTCTGATTAATGAAAATCCTAAACTTTATGAGCCATTGATAAAAGCAATCTGGACTGATTTTGAGACAAAAAAAGCCGAAATTATTAAAACCCGTTCGGCAGTCAGTTGGGCAGACAAAATAAATACGCCTATTTTGCTGATGCACGGCGGCGCAGACAAATCGGTTGACCCGATCCAAACTTTAAACTTTGCACAATTGCTGCAGAAATCAGGGAAAAGTTACGAGCTGATGATCTACAATGGTGATAATCATACGTTGACCGGAAATCAAAAAGACCGCGACGCAAGGGCAATCGCGTGGTTTAAAAAACACATTAAATAATAATGAAGAAAACAATTTTTATACTGATCTTAATATCTCTGTCCTTTTTAACTTCCTTTGCCCAAAATTCGGCAACTACGACAGCATTAAAAGAAAAACTGCAAACCCAATTAAATGAATGGCATAAAAATGGTAAGTTTGCAGGCGCGACTTTGGGCGTTTGTTTGGCTGATGGAACTTGCTTTGGTTTAGCGACGGGTTTTTCCGATCTGCAAACTAAAACTCCGATGAAACCAACAGATGTAATGCTGGCGGGAAGTGTTGGCAAAACTTATGCTTTAGTCGTTGCCTTACAACTTGTCAAAGAGGGAAAGATCAGCCTCGATGACAAAATCGAAAAATATTTTGGTAAAGAAGTGTGGTTTTCTCGTTTGCCGAATTCAAAAGATATTACCATTCGTCAATTGATGAATCACACCAGCGGTTTGATTCGTTATGAATTCAAAGAACAATTTGCCAAAGATCTAACTGCCAATCCCGATAAGGTTTGGAAACCTGAAGAGCTTATTGCTTACCTTTTTGACGAAAAAGCTCCTTTTGAAGCGGGGAAAAGTTGGGATTATTCAGATACGAATTATATTGTTTTAGGAATGATCGTCGAAAAAGTTACGGGCAAAAAATATTATGACTTGGCGGTGAATCGAGTTTTGAAACCTTTGAAACTAGATCGGACTTTTCCGCAGGACAGACGCGAATTAAAAGGTTTGGTGCAAGGTTATGCAGGCGAAAAGAATGAGTTTGGCGGAAAAGATCTGGTTTTAGAAAACGGAAAATTCATTATTAATCCGCAATTTGAATGGACGGGCGGCGGAATGGTTTCAAATGCGGAAGATCTGGCGCGCTGGGCGAAATTAATATATGAGGGCAAGGCGTTTGATGCTTCGCTTTTACCGGAAATGCTTAACGGGGTTTCCGCGCCGATGTTGGGACGCGAAGCAAAATATGGTTTAGGCGTGATAATTCGCCCGACACGCGCCGGTTTAACATATGGACACAGCGGATTTTTCCCGGGTTATATGACCGATATGATGTATTTCCCCGAATACAAGATCTCGGTTGCCGTGCAGGTAAATTCCAGCGTTCCGCAGAATATCGGAAAGCCTTTGGGGAGAGTATTGGTTGAAGCGGCGGAAACAGTTTTAGGAAAAGAACCGCCACTGCCGACAACACAAAATCCGGCTGTGCCAAAAAAACAATTTGTCATCGTTTTGCATCTCAATCCAAAATATCAGGATGATAAAAACTGGACGGAGGCAGATAATCAAATACTAGGAAGGCATTTTGCAAAATTGCAGGAATTACAAAAGGAAGGAAAATTGATTCTCGCGGGCAGAACAGCTGTCAAAGAATCAATGGGTTTAGTGGTTTTGGAAGTTGAAAACGAGACGGAAGCGCGAAAAATTATGGAAAATGATGATGCCGTAAAAGCCGGAATTATGTCAGCGGAAGTCTTTCCATTCCAAACAGCTTTGATAAAAGGCAATTAAAGTTAATTTTGTTAAATATTCTAATTTTAAATTTGAAAATAAGAAGATTTTTGAAGCAGGATTTCATAAATCTTTCGTGTCTTTTTTTCTATTTCATATAAATCTTTACTTATTCTCAATTCTCGTTAAAATTGAAACAACTCAAATCCCTGGAGAATCTTTAATGAAAAAACTGGTTTCTGTTTTGGCTTTAATAGCTATTAGTGTAAGTCTTGGCTTTGCAAATGATACGAGAGAAGATGTAAATGCTGCAACTGATAAAATTATGCCGCAGGTTATCGAATGGCGGCGGCATCTTCATCAATTTCCCGAACTTTCCAACCGTGAATTCAAAACCTCAAAATTTGTTGAAGATTATTTGCGAAAACTTGGGTTAGAAGTAAAAACAGGCATTGCGAAAACAGGCGTTGTCGGTATTTTGCGCGGCAGTCAACCTGGTCCGACAATCGGACTTCGGGCAGATATGGACGGATTGCCCGTGACGGAAAGAGTTAATATTCCCTTTGCATCGAAAGAGATTGGTGAATATAACGGTCAAAAAGTTGGCGTAATGCACGCGTGCGGGCATGATACACATATTGCCATGCTGCTGGGAACGGCGACGGTTTTATCGCAAATGAAAGATAAAATTAAAGGAAATGTCGTGTTTATTTTTCAGCCAGCCGAAGAAGGCGCGCCTGCCGGAGAAGAAGGCGGCGCGGAATTAATGGTTAAAGAAGGTTTGATGGATAATCCGAAAATCGATGCGGTCTTTGGACTTCACATCAACGCGCAAACCGAGATCGGCAAAATCAAATATAAACCGGGCGGTTTTTATGCCGCATCCGATTGGTTCACAATCAAAGTCAAAGGTAAACAGACGCATGGCGCGTATCCGTGGCTCGGTATTGATCCGATCGCTGTATCGTCGCAAATAATCATTGGTTTGCAGATGATCGTTTCGCGTGAATCCGAATTAACAAAATCTCCGGTCGTAATTACTATCGGAAAGATCAATGCCGGAGTTCGTGAAAATATTATTCCCGAAGAATTAACAATGGCTGGAACGATCCGTACGCTTGATTCGCAGATTCAAAAGGATGTTCACGAAAAAATTAAACTGACGGCGCAGAAAATTGGCGAAAGTATGGGCGCAACTGCCGAAGTTACAATTACTTCAAAAACTCCGGTTACTTATAATAATCCTGATCTAGTAAAGAAATCGCTGTCTTCGCTTGAAAATGCTATCGGGAAAGATAATGTTATCGAAGCCGAATGGACGACCGGGGCGGAAGATTTTGCTTTTTACGGCACAAAAGCTCCGGCGTTTTTCTTTAATGTTGGCGGAATGCCGAAAGGAAAGAATGTAAAAGATACGGCAGCGCATCACACACCCGATTTTTTTATCGATGATAGCCGCCTTGATGTCGGCATAAAGGCTTTTTGTAATATTATTTTGGATTACAAATAAGGTTAAAGAGTGAAAAGTAAATTGAATTTAACCAACTTTCTTTTTCACTCTTTCACTTCTTTACTTTTTCACTTTTACGCTTGAATATGTGCTTCAACAAACCATAAAAGTTTATCAATCTCGCGCGAGATTCCTGTAAATATATCGGCAGTATCTTTATCACCGAGTTCGTCTGTTTTATCAATATCCTGACGAACTTTTTTACCAAAATCGGCTAATACACTTGAAAGCGCATCAACGTGAGCAGTTCCATCCGTAATTTCAAGCGGATATTCGCTCAAACTTGAATTCTGTGCCGCTGTTCGTGCGGTTCCCAATGCCGTTCCGCCCAAACTAGTAATTCTTTCGGCAATCGTATCCGTATGTTCTTCAACCGCTGTTGCCACCTGATCAAAAAGTTCATGCAAAGCAATAAAATTCATTCCTTTAACGTTCCAATGTGCCTGTTTTGTTTGTGTTTTTAAATCGATTGCATCAGCTAATCTTTGATTTAAGATTGCAATTATTTTCTCGCGTGTTGCTTTCGCAATATCATTTTTTGTTTCGTGCAGTTCCATAATTAAGCCTCCAAATTAGAATTAGAATAATTCTAACAATATAAAATGTCAAGCAAAAATAGCTATAGATAACATTACTAAAATTTACCGTAAATCCAAGTGGCATAAATTTTGCGACTGAAAAAATATATATGAGGATTTTTATGTTTCAAAATACAAATACAAATAGTTCAGTTAATATTTTAGAAAATGCTTCAAAAATTAAAGATGTAGCGTGGGGATCAATAGACGGAATTTTGACATCGATTGTCGGACAACTTCCGTATATTGTTGCAGGAATTATAGTGTTTTTGGTTTTTTTGCTGGCTTCAAAATTAGTTAAAAGTGTATTTAAGATAACTTCCAACAGGACAAAATTGGATTATCGGCTGCGGGTTTTAATTAGCCGTTTAATTAGTTTAGGAATTATCCTAATCGGATTTTTTGCTTCTCTGACAGTAATTATTCCGTCTTTTCAATTTGGAGATTTGATTGCGGGGCTTGGCTTTACTTCGTTCGTAGTTGGTTTTGCTTCTAAAGATATTCTTAATAATTTTCTTTCCGGTGTTTTGATTTTATGGAAACAGCCATTTCAAATCGGTGACTATATTTTTGTCGAGAAATTTCAGGGAAAAGTTGAGCATATTGGAGTTAGAGCAACGCGTCTGAAAGCTGATGATGGGGAACAAATCTTAATTCCAAATGGGGATATGTATTCTAATGCGCTTATTATTCGAGGTGCAGGCGCAAATCGCCGTATGAGTTTGAGAGTAAACCTCGGTTATGATGCCGATATAAATAAGGCTAAAGAAACTATTTACAAGGAATTAAAAGATTTAGACGGCGTTTTGGACGTGCCGACTCCAAAAGTATATGTCAAAGATCTATCGGCAGACGGTGTAAATTTAGCTATTTATTTTTGGATAAATACTAATAAAAATCAGCCGATAGATGTGTTTGACCAAACGGCTACCGCAATTAAAACGGCTTTGAGTAATACAAAAATTGAGCTTTATCCGCCGAATACTATTGTTATTCAGACTCCAAAAGGGGAAAAAGAGAGCGAAACAATTATGTAGAATGTATGAAATCAGTTCATAGAAGTTGTTCCAAATTAATACAAGATTTATGGCAATTAAATTGCTGTTTCGTTAAATTATTGAAAATAAAAGGGAAGTGTTTTAGCTAAGTTTTGGCACGTCTTTTGCTTATTAATGGATAAGTGAACAAGGAAGGATAAGAACGAGCAAGGGGTAGGTTACACGCAGGAGAAGAGTATGGCTAAAGATGTCATTGCAGTAGATGGAAAAGATGTGGTAGTAAGGGAAGATACAGCGAAGTCTTACCGTGGCGTAATATGGGCACTAACAAGTATTGGGATCTTTATTTTAATACTTGCCATTTTATTTTTAGGCGGATTTTTAAAATCTGCAAGCGATGGGAAGATGCAATCTCCATCCAAAATTGAAGATTCATCAGGCAGGTAAATTTTTTACGCGAACAAAGGGATTTTTCAAGGGGTTAAACATACGAGCAAGGGGCAGGTTGATAGAACAGAATTAGAAAGTAGTAACTCTTCCTACTAGACAGAATAGTAGTCATAAATCTGACAATAGTCATTCAAGACATAAGTGGATTTCTTCGATAAGAAATCCACTTTTTTTATTTCCAACCTAAGTTCATTTCTAAATACCGCAAAGCTAATTCCTGAGCTTTAAATATCTTTTCGCCAAGTCCGGTTGTTTCATATTTGCGGCGGGGAATACCGATTTCGGGTTCAACACGGGCTTCTTCGCGTGATTGAACATAATCTTTTTCCGTCATTCTTTGAAGAGTTACATAAATTGTGCCGCGTTTAAGCTCGCCTTCAGATGCCTCGACCATTTCAAGCCCGAACATTTCTCCGTTATTTACAAGCATTTCTAAAATAATATATTCTTTATGCGAAAGACTGGGAAAATCTTTACTTGGCATTGTGTTTATCCTATCTTACAATTAAATATCAGTCTGGCTCTTACAATATGAAAGACAATACATTTTGTCAAATGGATTTTTCGCTGCTTGTCACATTTATCAATAAACCCGTAAACTAAAATTTATGCTTGTTTTAGGAATTGAAAGCAGTTGTGACGAAACAGCAGCGGCAATTGTGCGCGATGGGACAGAGATTTTGTCATCAGTTATTTCATCACAGATCGAATTACATAAGCCTTACGGCGGAGTTATGCCGGAATTGGCTTCGCGTGAGCATCTGAACAAAATCGAGCCGATCGTGAAAGAAGCTTTGGAAATTGCCAATGTATCATTAAAAGATATTGACGCGATTGCTGTCACGCAAGGTCCCGGACTTGTCGGATCATTGCTGGTCGGCGTTTCGTTTGCAAAGGCTTTAGCGTTCGGAATAGGAAAACCTTTAATTGGTGTGAATCATATCGAAGGACACGTTTATTCGGTGGTTTTTGAAAATCCGGCGATTGAATATCCGGCTTTAGCTTTGATCGTTTCGGGCGGACATACAAATCTATTTCACATTCCGGAAGAAGGAAAATATAAAGTCGTTGCACGTACACGCGATGATGCGGCGGGTGAAGCATTTGATAAAGTCTCGAAAATGCTCAATCTTGGTTACCCGGGCGGACCTGTGATCGAGCGTTTGGCAACAGAAGGAAATCCTTTAAAAATTAAGTTTCCGATTGCTAAAATAAGCGATGGGCGACCCGATTTCAGCTTCAGCGGATTGAAAACTGCCGTCTCGCGTTATGTGCGGGAAAATAATATGCAGCCTATCTTACAAGATGAAAGTCCTTCGCAAGAAATAAAAGATTTGTGTGCAAGTTTTCAACATACGGTGATTCGTTCATTGCTGAGATCGATAGAAAAACTTGCAGAGGAATTAGATCCGAAAACTTTGATAGTTGCAGGCGGTGTGGCTTGCAACGGTGCTTTGCGCGAAGCGGCTGAAACAGTTGGCAAGAATTTGAATATCCCGACATGTTTCCCGTCAAAACACCTTTCAACCGATAATGCGGCAATGATCGCGGCGGCAGGAACTTTTCATTTGAAACGTGGTGAAATTGCGGGACTTTCAATGACTGCGGATGTAAAGATGCGGCTGCAAAATATTGAAGTTGAAGATGCCGAACTGAAGAGAAAAAAAGTTCGTTATCGTCTCTAAATTCTGCAAGATAATTTTATCGAAACGTTCTTTACCCGAGGGGCTTTTAAGTGAGGAAACGTCAATGAAAAAACAAATCATAATAGCAATTTTAGTTCTTGCAGGTATTATTTTTACAGGATTTTCGAATAATAAATTTGCAGTATCAGCTAAAGAATCTTCAAATTTCGCAAAATGTGCGGTGATGAGCCTTAAAGATTCTTTAAATTACTCGGATGCTATTTTTGTCGGAAAAGTTTTAAGTGTTAAAGAACAAGACGGTAAAAAGATTTTTGAGTTTAAGGTTGAAAAATATTGGAAAGGCATAAAGATAAAAAAAGTTGAAGTCGGAGTTTTTGAAACTACGCGTTATCAAGCAATTTATCAGGTTGGTGAAAGATATTTGGTTTATGCGAGAAAAGAAGACGGCATTCTTATGGACAGAAGATGTTCGAGAAGCAGTTATGCAGCGACCGGAAATGCTGTAAGCGATATAAAACAGCTTGGAAAAAGCAAGATAAAGAAGTAATGGTTTTTTAAATTTATGCTTTTCGTAAATATTTAATGGATTTAAATTCAGACCCTTTTAAAATTGCGGAATTGATGAAGGATTTTCATCAACCCTGGGGCTTTTGCGGTGGTTGGGCGATTGATCTATATACGGGAAATCAAACCCGACCACACAAAGATGTTGATATTTCTGTTCTTCGGCGGCATCAAAGAGAAGCTTTCGATTATTTATTATCTTACGACTGGATGCTTGAGAAAGCTTATAACGGAAAGTTAAGTCCTTTAGTTAAAGATGAATATGTTCATCTTCCGATTCACGGAATTTGGTGCAAAAATACAAAACATGATCCGAATTTTTTAGAGCTTCTGCTAAATGAATCTGATGATACGAACTTCTATTTTAGACGGGATCTTTCTATAACGGCGGAAATAAATAAAGTTTTTATACAAACTAAAAGCGGCTTACCGATTCTCACGCCTGAAATAGTTTTACTTTACAAATCCAAAGACGTTGATAAAGAAAATGAATCAGATTTTCAAAACGTTTTGCCATATCTCAATAAAACTCAAAAAGATTGGCTAAGATCGGCATTAAATAAACTTTATTCCGAGCATAGATGGCAGGCTCAATTGTAGAAAATATTAAACGGCACGGGCAATGGTCAAAACATAAACTTTATTTGCGCCTTTTTCTTTCAAGACTTTAGCGCAGCTTGAAACGGTTGAGCCGCTGGTGAAAACATCATCGATCAATAAAATATCTTCACTCTCGATCAATCGCGGATAGGCAACCTCAAATGCTTTTTTTACGCTTTCCTGACGAGCTTTATTATCCATTCCGACACGATGTTTTTCAGTATGAATTATGCGTCTAAGACTTTGTCCATCACAAACTAATCCGGTTTGTTCTGATAAACTTCGGGCTAAAAGTTCGGCTTGGTTAAAACCGCGCTCAGCGAAACGAATTTTGGAAAGTGGAACGGGAATAATGCGGGTTGCGTCTTGAAACGGAGAATTTGTAAAAGCTGAAAAGAGAAGTTTTTGGAGATGTTTTGGAACAAAAGGCTGTTTCTTTAAATTGAGAATTGAAACTAAAAGTGCTTTTTGATATGTCCCGACAGCGCGAGCCATTTCATAATCATCATCATCACAACGCCGGCAAAATGTTTGATATTCGGAAAATCCGTTTTTTAAAAACGCGCCGCATTTATGACAAAGAATCTCTTTTCCGGTAAAAATGCGCGTCTTTTGCCAACATTCGGCGCAAACACTCCCTTCTGCGTTTGATTCAACGCTGTTTTCGCAGAGACGGCAGGATTGCGGATAAACTAAAGTTAAAAAAGAATTGTAGAGCGTTGAAATCGAAGAACTAAACTTTGAACTGCCAAATATTGTTTGTTCTTCGATTTTCATCAATCAAAATTACAATTCCTTTAAAAATGTTGAAAATTAATAAAGATTTTACCTTTATTCGTCGTCGTCAATCATTCCTTTTTCGACTAATTCCTGACAATTAAGACAGTATCGCGCCCAGGGAATTGCCTGTAAACGCTTAGGTTGGATCGGATTACTGCAATTTTGGCAAACGCCATATTCTTCGTCTTCAATGCGTCCCAATGCTTCGTCAATCATTTGCAGTTGACGGCTGTCATTTTCAGAAACCGCGAGCAAAACATTTTTTGAGTAGTTTTGCACAGCTAAATCTACGGGATCGGGCGTTTCGGCAGCGTCAACCGAAAGATCGTTACCGTTTAATTTTGAAAATAAAAAATCGCGTTCGGAAATTAAATTTTGTTTGATGTCGTTAATATTTATTTCAGTCATTTCTGATATGGAAACCCTTTGATTATTGTATAAGCACGATATAATTGTTCAACCAAAAACACCCGTGCCATTTCGTGTGTCAATGTTAAACGTGATAAAGATAAACTATAATTGGCTTTTTCAGCAACTTCGCGTGATGCTCCATCCTGTCCGCAGATGATAAAAATCACCTCTTTTACACTTTTATTCTGCCAATTCTCAATTTTCGCCGCTAATTGATGCGAGTTTATCTCTTGTCCTTCAACGTCCAGCAGGCACACGAAACTACTTTGATTCAAGTTTGTTAAAATTCGTTTGCCTTCCATCTCTTTTGTTTCGTGCGCCGCACTTTCACGAATTTCGGTGATCTCAAATTTAACGAAATGCGAAAGACGCTGCAAGTATTCATCCTGCAACGTCCGCCAATGTTTATCCTTAGTTTTACCGATCCAAACAAAACGAAATTTCACTTTTAAAAACTCCAAAACTCGCTAGGAATCTGTTTTTCTTCGAGCCATTTCTTGAATTCCGAATCATCGGCAAAATTTTCTTTGATCAAATGAAGCAAAATCGTGTCTTTATATTCGGCTTTTACCGTTAACCAATATTCGTAATCAAAATCATCAAATCGTTCTTTAACTAATTCGCCTGAATCGCATCCTGAGAGAATCAAGTCACCATTATCACCAATTATTGCCGATATATCAGTGGATATACGGTCGGATTTAAAATCAACTAGACTGATCTTATTAATTTTCATTTCAAAAGAATACTTGAGTTTTTTGAGTCGAAAAATCGTGTGTTGTGACTAATTCCAAAAGCTTTTCGGCAATTTTCTTTCCGCCTTTGCTCGAAGGTTCGATTTCATTAGCATAATCATCATTTTCACTGCAAATTAAACGCAGATCCAAATATGGGATTTTATGCAAAGTTGCTTGACGGATAATTACGTCATTAAAAGAACTTAATGCGGCAACCGAAATCTTTTGAACGAGTTTATCGGGAAAATTAGGAAAGTAAATCGTGCAAACCGCAGTCGGAATATTGCGTGACAAAACCAGTCTGAGCATTTCACGATAATGATATTCAAAAGTGCTGACGCGATCCGCTAATTCGTTAAAAACTTCAGCGGAATTATTGACCGTCATTTGCAAAACATCGGAATTCAAAATTGCATTGTTTCCGCCAACGCTGATAACAAAATGCGTTGTATCCGAAGGACTAGCGAGAAATTGTTTGCTGACATTTTCAATTACGCTTCCATCAACTGCTTTGAGCGTCGTTTGCCAATCCGGTGGAATGATTTTATGCAGAGAGGTAATTACATCAGGCTCATTTCCAATATAAGCCTGATTGTCAAAAATCGAATCTCCAAGTAAGACTATGTGAGTCATTTTAAAAACTCCAAACCTTTTAGTGAATTCTATCCCTTATTGCAACTGCAAATTCTCAGGGATTTCCACTTTTTTCGCATCACGCCATAATCTTTCCAAATCATAGAATTCACGGGCTTTTTGCTCAAAAATATGAATGATGAAATCGCCATAATCCATTAAGATCCATTCCGCAGAGTTATAGCCTTCAACGCGAACAGGTTTAGTAGATAATTGTTTCTTGAGCTGTTCGTTGATCTCATCGGAAATCGCCTGTACCTGACGCTGATTCGTTCCGCTGGTAATAAGGAAAAATTCCGTAAAACTTGCAATATCGCGCAAATCGAGCGCCGCTATATTAATTGCTTTTTTCTCACTAGCACAGGTTAGAGCCAATTTTGCGGTTTCATCAAGTTCGGAAAAGGGCGTTCTCAATTCGGAGACTTCCAGTGTTGTGGTCGTTTCCGGCTTTAGTGATTTTTCTTTTGCTGTTTCTGTCATCTTTTCATTTAACATTTATCATTTAACATTTATCTTTCGTATTTTAATTATTGAAGTAACATTTCAGCAATCTACTTTTTAAAATCCGAAGTTAAAACGCTGATAAATGTTAAATGATAAATGTTAAATGTAAAGTTTGTACTTTTCTATATATTTTACAATCTCTTTCGGCACAAATTCTTGCCATCCGTCAACTTTTGCGCGAATTTCCGTTGCTGAAATATCGATCTGAACGGCATCGGTAATGTATATTTTCGATTCAAAACCGCTTGTTAAAACAGTTTGTGCCAATCCGTTCTCATTGATTTTACCACGTATATCAACAATTCGCGCTCTGATTTCGTCTGTTATGTGCGAAAACGTGATTTCATAATCGGGGCGTGTGACAACAATTATATTAGTTGCCGTCAAAACATTTTTCCATTCACGCCAGGTATTTATCTCCTGCCAAGAGTCTGCGCCTATTACAAAAAATATTTCAGTATTATTTAATACATTTCTCAATTTTTCCTGGGTTTCTATCGTAAAAGGTCTTTCGGGCGCATCAAGTTCGATAGTTGAGATCTTAATTTTTGATTCATCATTGGTTGCCAGTGCGATCATCGAATAACGATGAAATGCCGATGAAACCTGCTTATCTTTTTTGTGCGGCGCGTGAAATGCGGGAATGAAAACGAATTCGTCAAGCGCGAAAAGCTTGATCAATTCTTTTGCAATCGCCAAATGCCCGTTGTGAATCGGGTCAAAACTTCCGCCATAAAATGCAATTCTTTTAATTTTTGCCACAGAGCGCACCGTAGAACTCAGATAGAGTGTTTTAAGGAATTATACTTATAAAGACTAAACAATTTAACCATCATTACTTTCAATAGTTTCGGCTAAATAGATTGCTTCTTTTGCATTCTCCGCTTCCTCTTCTTTCAATTCATCTAATTTTTGCGAAACGGCATAAACTAATTCCTTGATATTTTTGTTTGCCGCCGCCGAGATTTCAAAAAATGGTTTCCCATCTTTTTCAGCTACTTCACGCAAACTTTCCAATCTTTCCGGTTCGTCCAAAATATCAAGTTTTGTCGCAACGACGATTTGCGGACGTGTTGATAAATTCTCGTTGTAATTCGCCAGCTCGTGATTGATAATTCGGTAATCTTTAACCGGATCACGTCCTGAAAGTGAGGAAACATCAACTAAATGTAAAATCAATTTTGTGCGTTCAACATGGCGCAAAAATCTATCGCCAAGTCCTGCGCCTTCCGATGCTCCTTCGATAAGTCCGGGAATATCCGCCACCACAAATGTGCGGAAATCGCCCAAATCAACTACGCCGAGGTTTGGTTCAAGGGTTGTAAAAGGATAATCGGCAATTTTGGGTTTAGCGGCGGAAATAACGGAAATTAGAGTTGATTTTCCGGCATTCGGGAATCCGACCAGCCCAACATCGGCAATCAGTTTTAATTCAAGCTGAAGCTCTTTTTCGTCACCGGGTCTGCCCATGTAATGATATTTGGGCGCACGTTTTACAGGCGTAGCAAAATGGGAATTTCCCCAACCGCCTTTGCCGCCTTTTGCTGCCAAGAACTTTTGACCAACTTCCGTAAAATCGAAAAGCAGATCTCCCGTTTCAACATCAAAAACCTGTGTTCCAACCGGAACCTTTACTGTTACATCGTCACCATCTTTGCCATGACGGTTTGAACCTTCGCCGTGACGACCACGTTCGGCTTTGTGTTCAGGATTATAACGCAGATGCAAAAGCGTATTTATGCCGTCATCGGCTACCAGCCACACACTGCCGCCCACACCACCGTCGCCGCCGCTCGGACCACCGCGCGGAACAAATTTTTCACGCCGAAAAGCTGTCACACCGTTTCCGCCGTCACCCGCTTTAATATGAATTTTTACACGATCAATAAACATTAGTTTTAATTGTAGAACTTATAAATACTGTTGGCAAAACAGTAAATCGTTCTATGGCTTCAAAACATAACTTAAAATATCTAATAATTTCACCTTAATCATAGCCGCCAATAGTTTGGATGTCTTATACAAATGGTTGAATTTATTGCATATAACAGCTTTGAGAATTCTTTGAGAATTTTTGAGGAAAACTTTGAGGACTTTTAAAGCAAGTCAAATTATGCTGTGCGTCAATCACCCATACAAGCTGTTTCTGATTCACGGTTTGATTAATTTGGAAAATAAATTTGGAGAAAAAGAAAATGTCAAAGAAAAATTTAATTATCACTATTTTGGGTTTCGCAATGATTTTCACAAGTAACGCTTCCGCACAGCCAAAAAATCGTAAGCGTCAAGCTAATAAGCAACCGACAATCGTTGAGGTATCTAATTTGAAAACAAAAAATGCCGGATTAGTAAAAACGACTGAAACGAGCACTCAGTATGCTACAACTATGATGGAAGGCAGCAATATCAGAAAGAAACAGTCACGAAAACCTAGCAATGCCAGAGTTACTCTGCCCATCGGAACAACTCAATCATCAGTTTCTGCCAATACTTTGAATAATCGGAAACCAACGACCAGAACGAATCGTCGTAAATTTGATCATATCGGCAATATTCAAGTCGAACCGACTGTCATTAAGCAGGAAGCCGATAAGAATGAATTTGCCAATACTATGATGGAAGGAGCCAACATCAAGCGTAAGCAACCGCGAAAGGCTCCGAAAACTGAATCAAGTCCATCGACGGTTAATCCCGCTCAGCCATTTTTTCGTCCGAATCCTGCGGGGGACGGCACAACTGAGCAGATCTATGGCGAAGTTCATCCCGGACAAGCTGGGATGGAAGGAACGAATATGGTTAAACGGCAAACTACACCAAATCCTTCAAGCCGTCGTCGCGCATCCGTAAAGAATCAAAAAAAAATTGGATTTATGGATTATACCGATGATGCAGCAATGACGCAGATTCAATCCGGACAAAACAGCGGTGGAGCGAGTTCTAAACCGATATTGCAAAGTGTAAAAAGTGCAGCAAGACCAACAATCAGATTAAGAAAAAGAAAGCCGTAATGTTCACGGATTTAATAACCAGGACGGTGGTGTCTGACATTTAAATCTACTCAATCGTCTTTAGAAACAAATATTTTTGGTGAGAAAAGGATTAATCAATTCGAGGATAAATTTATGAAACCATGTTGCGCAGAAAAAATAATCGAAATGCAGGAAGAAATTCAGGCTGGAAAATGGCTCAAACTTTTGCTGGCGGCAAGCCCTTTTATTTTGATAATTCCAAGCCTTGATCCAACCACCGATATTGATGGAGCGAGAGATTTTATTATCGAAGAAATCATTAAAATTTCGGTGGATAAAGCTAAATCATCACTTGGCAAAGCCGTCACATTACCTGATTTTGCCGACGCTTGTCAGGCGGCTGATTGTTTTACGGTTAATGCTCTGGCACAGAAAGCATCAAGTCACGCCATCAGACATCCCCCCGGTTCGCCCGAGTTTTTAATCTGGATGAAAATGGCTGAAAGCTACACAAATGCGGTTGCCGGAGGGCAATGCGCCGCACCTGCAGGAGGCTGGTTGCCTTGGAATTGGTAAAAACTAATAAAAATTATGAAAAAGATAATTTTAATCATTTGCACTTTTATTTTCGTTAGTTTAAATGCTTATCCGCAATCTCGTCAAGATATTGTTGATGATGGTTTTACTTGGTTCGAAGCCTTTCCCGCTTCTGAATTAACAGGCAATAATAACGCCCCTGTCAGCACAGGCTGGGCTTTAAAATCCTGGCTGAGATTGATCGGCAATTATCCGAATCGAAGCGGTTTCAAATTAGTTATTTCAAAAGACGGAAAAATTGTTGCTGCAACCCGCTGTGAAGCAATGATTTATCACCGAACGGGAAATGACATAGACGAAAGTTTTATACGCACCGCAGAATGTTGGCAGGGAAAATCCGCCACCAAAGAAATCGGTAATTTTGATGTTCAGATTTTTGCAATAAATGGCGAAACAACACAAGAAAAACTTGTTCGCACATATAAGATCAATGTTTACGCCGTGAATCGTGTTCCGTCGTGACAACAGCCGGGAACTGAGCCACCGCATTATATTATTTCGCGGCATTCGGAAGCCCCCGTCAGTTTTATATTTCTGCGCCCGACCGGGTATATTCCATATTTTGATGTAGCAGACCGACCGAATCGTTCCGGCGCAAATCTGGTCGAAGCCCATTTCAGTCTTTCACCGATCGAAAATGCTAAAGCTGTTTCTCATGGTAATCTGCGTTGTTCGGTCAACGGCAAACTGCTCTCGATGCCCGGACCGATGCCGTATGCCGATCAGGCTGTTAGCCAAACAGTTCGCTGGTATCAGGAAATTTATCAAGACCGGATCGCTCCGAAATTTAAAGCGGGAATGCCTTATCAGGAAGAAATTCGTTTTCAAATGGTCAAACTACAGATGCCTTTAACGTGGGGGAAAATTCGTGATTCAAATCGCCTTGCACTCGAAGATTATCCCGAAAACTGGGAATGCAGTTTGATGAATAACGGCGAAATTTGGCGAACCTGGCGTTGGAAGATTGGCGCAAACGGAATGCCTGAAACTCACGCTGAACAGAAAGGCAATATAAATCTCGGATATAATACTTTTCTGGTTAATACGGAAATTCCTGTAGGCGGAAGCGTTTTAGATGCAAGATTAACCGGAGCATCACAAAATCTTTTCTATGGTCAGCCGTGGACATCTGCTGAAGGAAAAGCCATGGCAAACAAAGTTCCGAAAAAGGGTAATCCGTATCCGATTCCTTCAAAATGAGCTACTCATTTCGCTTTGCAAATCGATATTAAATCGAAATTAAATTAATAAAACACAATTAATTCAAAATCTAAAAGGAGAAAATTATGGGAACAGTTAATTACAATGGAAAAGCCGTTTCAGATGAAGAAGTCAAGCTTGTCTTACAGGCAATCAGCAAGGAATTAAAAAGTGATGTTAATGTTACCTCCGGCGACCGCAATTATGTTCCCGAAGGCGGAAGCGAAACGAGCCTGCATTTATCAAAGCGGGCAGCAGACTTTCACGTTGATGGACTGACAGATGGGGTCGCTTATCAACAAATCGTATCTAATGCGTTAAATATATTTGGAGTTGGATATACATACGAATTTATTTGGCACGGTGTTTATACGATTACACAAGGCGCACACTTGCATATTGGAAGAATAGGAACTAGCCCGATCGGAACCGTAAAGTTCATTCAAGAAGGGCAAACTAAGGCAACTAAAGGAAATTATGCTACTGATTATACGATACCGATAGTTAATCAAGACTGATACAAATTAATTGTGAAACGAGATTAAAAACTGCCGAGATAAATTTAATGTCTTGTCGAAAATCTCAATTTAAAATCAATAAAAGCATTGTTTTTGATTTCTCAAAGACAATGCTTTTATTTTCCTTTACTGAATACCGAAGTATTCGATTAAGGTTGGCAATTTTCAAATGTACACTTTACTCATTGCCGATTTTTTGTATCCCGAAGAGGCTCGCGGCGGGCTTTTCTCCGGTCAGCACCAAAAATATTTTCACATTTTTGGTGTGTTTCTCTCGAAACACTGTGCCGATAGGTTTTTGTTGTGGTGGCTTTTCCTCCACCGCCGGTTACGTTCCCGGCAACGAGGCTCACTTGCTTGCGCTTATGAGCGACTTTTGCTCTCTTTCAGTGGTTCCTTGCCAAAAGATATTGTTTGTTTTTATCCAAACAACTCGAAAAATCTTGCGACTTTTCTTGAGCCAAGCCTTTCGGCTTCGATTCAAGGCGTAAATAGTAACTTTTTCCGTCTTTTGTTACTCTCAAACAATGCGTCACCGCCTTTTGTTTGCCTATCCTTGTATCGGTCAAAAACCCTTAAGTAATTTGACTGTGAATGGATTCTACACCCGTTTTTTTTTATGTCAAGTAGAAAATACTTTAAGTATTTACCATATTTTATAAGCGTTTTTTAACAAAACTGTGGAAAACTTTTTGGACTCTCTGTGGAAAAAACTGTGGAAAACTTTGCAATTATTTTTAAGTCAAAATTTAAAATTTTTGATGATTTTGAGGAAGTGTGAAATGATTGTGCAAAACTGTCAAAATTGAGTGCGAAAAAACATTAAAAAAAAACAAAAAAATAATTTTGAGTGAAATTTAACAGATTTTTTGGCGAAAAAACTCGTTTTCTAAATTAATTCTTTACAAATTTTAAGCAAAACAAAACGCACACGCCGAATTTAGCGTATGCGTTTTTGTAAAATTAATTGGAATTGCGAAAATCGCAAATTTCCTATGCCGCTGCTTCTACTTTCGGTTGAAGCTCGGCTGCGCCTTCGGTATAAACGCTGATAAATTTGCCTTTTTGACCTTTATTTTCAAATTTGACAACACCATCGATCAGCGAAAAGAGCGTATCGTCTTTTCCGCGTCCGACGTTTTTGCCCGGTTTCCATTTTGTTCCGCGTTGACGCGCCAAAATATTACCGCCGAGAACTTTTTCGCCGCCGAATTTCTTTAAACCTAATCTTTGCGAATTAGAATCGCGTCCGTTTCTTGATGAACCTACACCTTTCTTATGTGCCATAATTCGATTTTGGATTTTGGATTTTGGATTTTGGATTTTGGACTGAAAATCAATCTAAAATCTAAAATCTAAAATCTAAAATTACCAATGCTCCTTAAATCTTTTCAATCGTGATTTCTGTGTAACCTTGACGGTGACCTTGTTTACGTTTGTATTGTTTACGGCGTTTCTTTTTGAAAACAATGATCTTATCGGCACGTCCGTGACCAACGACAGTTGCTTTGACAGTTGCGCCGCCAAGTGAAACTTTTCCGTCTGCGGCGACCAAAAGGGCTTCGATGTCAAATTTATCGCCTGCTTGTTTATCGCTGATCGAAGGAACTCTCAAAGTTTGTCCCGTTTCGACGCTGAATTGTTTTCCGCCTGTTTTAATGATTGCGTTACTCATTTTTCTATTAAACTCCTTTCGCTATAGCAAGATTCTGTTTGCTAGTCGAAAAGCAAAAATTATATTGAAAACCGAGGTCAGAGTCAAATCGACTTTAGCAAAGATTTTAATTTGAAGCCGCAAAGAAAAACATTTAAGCTATAAAAACATTAAAAATGAGCAAATTATACAAACTTTTTTCGCAGTCTTCGGAAAGCGTTGATGACGCTCTCAATAATCTTATTCCAACGTCTGAAACAGAACCCGTGCGACTTCATGAAGCGATTCGGTGGAGCCTTTTTGCCGGCGGCAAGCGTTTTCGTCCGGCACTCGTACTGGCGGTTGGAGAAGTTTTCGGCGCATCGACCAAAAAACTTTTGCGAACAGCGGCAGCAATTGAAATGATTCATACTTACTCGCTTATTCATGACGATCTGCCCGCGATGGACAATGACGATCTGCGGCGCGGACGCGAAACTTGTCATAAAAAATTTGATGAAGCAACCGCAATCTTAGCCGGAGATGTGTTACAGGTTTTGGCTTTTCAAGTGATCGCGGAAGATAAAAGTTTAAGCGAATCAGTTAGATTGAGGCTGATTTCCGAACTGGCGAAAGCAGCCGGAACGCCGACCGGAATGGCGGCTGGACAACAGCTTGATCTTGAAGCGGAAGGAAAAAGTATTTCGATCAAAGAGCTCGAGCGAATTCATCAAAGCAAAACCGGGGCAATGATTATCGTATCGGCACGCTCAGGCGCAATTATTGCCGGAGTAAGTGAAAGTGAGCTCGAAGCAATTACAAATTATTCTTCAAAACTCGGGCTTCTTTTTCAGATTACGGATGATCTGTTGGATGTGACGCAAACGACCGAAGTTTTAGGGAAAACAGCCGGAAAAGATGTAAAAGCGGAAAAAGCGACTTATCCGAGTCTTTACGGATTGAATGAAGCCCAGAAATTAGCCGGAAATATTCACGCAAAAGCGTGCGAGGCGTTAGATAAGATCGCTAAAGATACGGAAATTTTGCGCGAGCTGGTTGATTTTATTTTGAATCGAAAAAGTTAGCACATTAAAGTCAATAATTATTAAGTTTTTAACGAAAAAAGAATCAGCGACAAAATGGTTCGCTGTTTGCTATAATCAAAATGGTTATGGAATTAGCCTCCGATTATTCGTTTCCTGCCTTTTAACAATATCAAATTCGATGAATCATTCGTTCAAAACATTTTGGAAACCGCTTGTCATTGCTTTGGCTTTGGCGTTTCTTTACGCGACGGTTTTATCGAAACTTGGACGCGATTGGTGGACGGATGAAAATTATTCGCACGGGCTTTTAGTGCCGTTCGTGATCGGGTATATCGTTTGGCTTGAATTCGATAAGTTGAAGAGAATACCGCAAAACGCTTCATTTTTGATTGGCGGCGGCATAATTTTATTTTCGCTTTTAATGCTTTTGGGCGGGATTTTGGGCGCGGAACTTTTTACGCAGCGCATTTCATTTGTTTTGATGCTGATGGGAATTGTTATCTATTTCTGGGGCGTTAAATTGGTTCAAATGCTGGTCGTACCGTTTGCTTTATTGATTTTATCGATTCCGATCCCGCAAATCATTTTTAATAAAATTGCTTTTCCGCTTCAAATTTGGGCTTCACAGTTTGCCATTTGGGGAATCAGACTTTTTGATGTGGCTTCGGTCAGAAAGGGAAACGTGATCGAGATTTTGCCGTTCGGTGCAACACAAGTTGTCGCACTTGAAGTAGTTGAAGCATGCAGCGGGATTCGTTCGCTGATGACATTGGTGACTTTGGCATTGGTTTTATGGTATTTCACGCGCAACAAAAACCGCTTTGATTTGATTCGAGCCTTGATTTTAATGCTTTCAGCCGTTCCGATCGCTATTTTGACCAATGCGGCTCGGGTTACTTCAACCGGAGTTTTGACTTATCATTACGGAAAACAATCGGCGGACGGGTTTACACACGAATTTTCGGGTTGGTTGGTTTATCTGGTTGCTTTCGGATTGTTGCTTTTGGTCAACTTTGGATTAAAATTTATTTTTCGCAAAGGAATTGAAGTACAAAGCCAATCAGAAATTAAGAATCAAGAATCAAAAATTACGAATAATAAGATCTTTGGTTTGATTACTATTCTGATTTTAGGCGGAATTTTTATTAACTGGTTTGAACAGCGCGGAGAGATCATCGTTGAGCGTCAATTGTTAAAAGAAATTCCGGTACAGCTTGGTGATTGGAAACAAAAAGGGAATGACATTCGTTTTAGTACGCAAACCGAAAGTGTTCTTCGCACAACTGATTACATAATGCGCGAATATACGGACGCAGGCGGCAAAATCGCTAATCTTTATATTGGTTATTATGCTTCTCAGCGTTCGGGCGCGACCTATCACAGTCCGCAAAATTGTATGCCTGGTTCAGGCTGGGAAATGAAAGAACCTGAGCTTATTGAAATTACAACTGCTTCGGGTATAAAGTTTACGGCGAATCGTTATTTAGTTGTAAATGGTGAGTATAAACAAATTTTGATTTATTGGTATCAAGGTCGCGGACGCGCTGTTGCCAATGAATATAACGATAAAGTCTATACGATTTTGGACAGTATTTTGCGGCGGCGTTCGGATGGTTCGATGGTTCGCGTAATGATCCCGGTTGGAAATTCCGAGACCGAAGCCCTGCAATCGGCGATTGATTTATCCTCTCAAACGGCGAACACACTTTCGCTATTTGTTCCTGATTAAAATTGAAGTATAATCGGAAACCTACCCACAATTTGAATACTAACTTTAATAATCCAAAAGATTTTTCTGAAATATCGGATGGATTAAAGATTTTTTTACATTGTCCAACAAAAGTTGGCAATATTTTAAAGGTAGTTATTTCTAATAAAAGGATTTAAAGCCCGCATAATTAGAAAAAATAATCCTAAATTGAAAATTAAGAAATGTTCCGAAAAATGATCGTGAAAAGGATTGCCCCCCTTTCTAAGATTAAAAAAGGTTCGTCCTAAGACAATCAATGCCCCGATTGACGAAAGACAAACAAAAATATTTTTTGGGATAACTGTATTTAGAAAAATTTAGAAAATGTTAAACAAAGAGTGCCAAAAGTTTTGTTTTAGTCTATTGCTTACCCTAATTGTCGGTCTAGCTCTCGTCTTTAGCTCTTGCAGTGAATCCAAGCAAAAACATCTGACCCGTGGTGAAGAGTTCTTGAAAAACCACAAGTTTCAAGAAGCCGTCATGGAATTTCGTGCTGCTGCCGATATTGATAAAAATTCGGTGGAAGCGCATTGGGGACTTGTCCGCGCCCAGGAAGGTCTTGGCGATATTAATGAAACGATTGCCGAGCTTAACAAGGTGATCGAATTAAATCCCAACAATCTCGAAGCAAAAACCAAACTCGGCAATTATTTTCTGCTGCTCGATCCGCCGCAAATCGAAGAAGCGGAAAAAATTCTCAATCAGATCTTTGCCGCCGATCCGAACAATATCGAAGGCTACATTTTAAAAGCAAGCCTGTTTTCGGCACAAAAGAAATCCGAGAAAGAAATCTTAGACGTTTTAAATCAGGCAATTGCATTAAATCCGAATCGCATTGAATCGTATCTCAGTTTAGCCCGTTTTTATATGAAAGTTAATAAAGCGAGCGACGCGGAAACGGCGATCAAAAAAGCTATTTCAATTAATGATAAATCGGCTGTGGGATATTTGGAATATGCCCGATTCTTAAATTTTTCACAACGCAACCCGGAAGCGGAAATACAATTTAAAAAAGCGGTTGAAGTTGAACCGAACGATCTCGAAGCGCGTGAATCATTAGCCGGTTTTTATTATTCGCAACGTCAGCTCGATAAAGCCGAGCAAGCCTATAAAGATCTGGCGATGGCGCAGGGAAACAGTCCCGAAGGTCTGACGCAATTAGGAAATTTTTACGCCTTGGTCGGACGCGAAGCCGATGCGGTAAATGTTTTTGAAGGCATTTTGAAAGATTCGCCTGCCTACGTTCGTGCCCGTTATCGCCTTAGTGAAATTTATCTTGACCGCAAAGAACTCGATAAGGTCAATGAACAGGTCGAAAAACTTCTTGCTGTTAATAACACCGATGCCGAAGCCTTGATGCTTCGCGCCCGTATGAAACTGCAAGATAATAAAGCCGAAGAAGCCGTCAAAGATTTAGAAGAAGTTTTGAAAAAACAGCCGTCATTAAAAACTGCGCTGTTCTATATGGTTCAGGCGCGGCTTGCGCTCGGACAAAACGATCAGGCAATGGCTTTTATCGGCGATCTGGAAAAATATCATCCGAAATATATCAACAGTAAATTGCTGAAAATTCAGGCGAGTTTTGCATCGAATCAAATGCAGCAGGCACTTCAGCAATCTAACGAGCTGATGGACGCGGTTAAAGGCACTTATCCGACTGCCGAAACTTCGCAGCAGGAATTGGCACAGCTTCACGTTCGCGGTTTGTCAGCCAGAGGCTTGGCTTATCTTGCGCTCAACAAGGTCAACGAAGCCCGCGCGGATCTGCAGGAAGTATTAAAACTTTCGCCGAATTCTTCGAGTGCTTTGGTCAATATGGCAAAAGTCGAAGCGGCAAGCAAAAATTTAAACGGCGCGTTGGCGTTGTATGAAAAAGCGTTTTCGGTCGATAAGAAAAACTTTGACGCTTTGAACGGGATCGTCAGCGTTTATAAACAGCAGAAGCAGTTTCCGCAGGCGCAGGCGAAACTCGACAACGCTTTGCAGGAAAATGCGGCGAATAAAGATGTTCTGCCTTCTTTGCATTATTTGAAAGCGGATGCGTTTGCGGCTGAAAAGAATTCGGCAGCGGCGGAAGCCGAATTATTGAAAGCGATGGAACTGGATGAAAATTATCTTCCGGCTTATTCGGCTTATGCATCATTATTGATCGAACGAAACCAAACCGACACCGCTATCGAACAATATAAAAAAGTTCTGGCGAAAAAACCGTCTTCGGCAATTTATACATTGATAGGAATGCTCGAAGATGCGCGGCAGAATTTTGACGAATCGGAAAAAAATTATCGTAAAGCACTTGAGATTACACCCGAAGCACCGATCGCTTCCAACAATCTGGCATGGAACATTGCGGCTTACGACAAAGGAAATTTGGACGAAGCTCTGCAGCTTGCCCAAAATTGCGTGAATAAAAATCCGTCAGCCGGATTTTACGATACGCTTGGGTGGGTTTATTTCAAAAAAGGTTTATTTTCTCCCGCAGTTGAACAAATGAAAAAAGCCGTTTCAATGGATGAGGCGGAAGCAACACGCTCGGGCGTTGCTCCCAATCCCGGCTACCGCTTGCGTTTAGGTCAGGCACTGGCATCTGCCGGTGATAAACCAAATGCGCGCAAAGAAGTGGAAACGGCATTAAAGAACGAGAAAGATCTGAGCGATCAGGAAAAACAGGATGCTCGTAACTTACTCGCAACTTTTTAATACAATCGATCATGGGTAAAAAATATGTTTTTAGTTTTGACGTTTATAAATATTTCATTGGGAATTTTACTTTTCGGGTATGTGCCTGAAACAGCGGCATTGATGATTTTCGGGATCGGTTTGATCGTTTCATCTCTTGCGCTTCGACGATTTTTGAGACATCAGGAAGCAAGAAAGAATGAAGAACAAACGAAAGAAACAGTTGAAGGATAGAGGAAAAGAAAGATGGCGGCAGAATTTAGACAAAGATCGGTAGGTGAATTTTGGCAGATGATCAAGCGCAGATTATGGCTGATCGCATTGCCGACAATTGCGGTTGGGATTGCTGTGAGTTGGGTGGTTGTGAAACTTCCCGATATGTTTGAATCAAAAACATCGCTGACGTTAAAACCGCCGACAATTTCTACGAAAGTAGTTGAATCGCTTTCTGAGGAAGATTTATCACAAAGTCTGCAAACGATGAATCAGTTGATCTTAAGTCGTTTGACTCTTGAGCCGATGGTTTCAAAATACAAATTATTTGAGCCTGAACGCGCGGCGGGAATGGATATGGGACTGATCATTGACAAGATGCGGAAGAATATAGTGGTTGAGCCGGAAAAAGCTGACAATGAAAAATGGACAGGTTTTCGTTTAAGCTACAAAGACCGCACACCTGATGCCGCCCGTAATGTGGCTGCCGAATTAGCCAGTAAATATGTTAATGCCCAGATGGAAAATTCAACCGAGAATGCTGAAAAAACCCGCGAGTTTATTGATAATCAGGTAAATGCGGCAAAAGCAAATCTTGATGCTTTGGATCAACAGCGGATGCAGATAATGACGCAGAATTCGGAAACTTTACCTGAAGGCGCAGCCAGCTTAATGGCTCAGCTCCAGGGATTACGCTCAAGCGAAGATCGAATTTCCAAAGAAAAGGAAACATTAATCGTTCAAAAAGGCGGATTGTATGACAGCATCCGTTTGCTTAACGGTCAAATAAATATTGCCGAAAGTGCCGGAGCCGCAGACGTTGATGTTTTAACGAAACAATCTGATCCGAAAGATACGGTTGCTTACGGACAATTGGTACAGCAGCGGGCAACGCTTACAGCTAAACTTGAAAATCTGAAAAAACAATATACTCCAAAGCATCCGGAAGTAATTGAAACACAAACTCAGATCGATAAAATCAACGATGAAATCAGTGATTTATTAAAGAGTTCGCAAACCAGAGCGAGTGCTGCCGCCCAACAGGGAAGTCGCCGGGTTGAGATACAAAAGAAAAATATTGAACTCGAAAAGCAAAAAGCTGAAAGCCAGATCGCTTCGATCGAGCAGCAGATTGCTTTGAAAGAAGATGAGCTTCGTCAGAATTCTGCACAAGTTGCTGAATTGACTGCGAAGTTAAATCAAATTCCGAACGTTAGAGTCGCGCTTGAAGCCGTAAATAATCAGTATCAAATGGCGAAGACGACTTATGACGAGTTTCAGAAAAAGAAAAATGACGCTCAAATGACGGTTGACCGCAATATTAATGCGCAGGGCGAAACGATTCGCGTAGTTGATCCGGCAAACCTTCCTGCCGCACCGGTAAACGCATCGAAAAAGCCTTTATTTATGGGAATGGGAGTTGCGGTCGGCTTAGCGTTAGGTTTATTTTTAGCGGCACTTTTTGAAGTTCCGCGACTTTTAAAGATTCAAAATATTGAAGATGCAAAGCATTACACGGGATTGCCTGTGTTAGCTTCGGTTCCGCCGCTTCTTACAACGCGTGAGAAATCGTGGCAGAAACGTTCGCATTGGATGAAAGTTTTAGTTGGAATTGTTGTCGCTTTCGGCAGTATTCCGTTAGTTATTATGTTACTCCAAACAACCAAGCTTTTAGAACGATTGGTTTCTTAGACAGATAAGAGAGGCAAAAATGTACAGAGAATTTTACGGTTTAGAAGATTCACCATTCACTTTAACACCCGATCCGCGTTTTATCGTATTCACGCCGTCATACAACGAAGTTTTGGCGAGCCTTTACTACGGTTTGGAAAACGCCAAAGGCTTGATCGTTTTAACAGGCGAGGTTGGAACAGGAAAAACAACGGCTTTGAGATGGATTCTGCGCCGCCTTGATTCGAGCGTTTTGGCGGCGTATGTCTTCAATCCGCGTCTTTCGATCGATGAATTTTATCATCACGTCACGCAGCTTCTTGGCATCAAGGATTGGACTAATAAAGCAGAACTTTTGACCATTATGGGCAGAGTTTTGGAAGAACGCCATCGTCGCGGACTTCGCACCGTTTTGATTATTGACGAAGCGCACGAGCTTTCGGATTATGTTTTGGAAGAAATTCGTTTGCTGCTCAATTTTGAATCGGACAACGCCAAGCACTTGCAGATCGTTTTGACCGGACAGCCGGAATTGCGCGAAAAACTCAATCAGGCAAATTTGCGCCAGTTAAAACAACGTGTTGCTTTGCGCTGTAAAATGCATGCTTTGCCGAGTGTAGATGAAGTTGAACGCTATATCACCGAACGGCTTTTAATCGCCGGAAGTGAACAGCCGAATATGTTTACGCCGGGAGCGGTTGATTTTATATTCCAGTGTTCGGAAGGAATTCCGCGTCAGATCAATAATATTTGCGATAACGCGCTGCTTGCCGGATATGCAGCAGGCGAACAGATCATCGGTCGCCAGATCATTGAAGAAGTAGCGGATAATCTCGATCTGCTGCCGCGGAATGAAAACTTGATGTCGCATGAAAAGATAGTTGAAAATGTCGGCTCAGCGAGAGTTTTGACGGCAGAAGCTCGTGAAGAACTCTGGAAAAATCAAAGCCGCGTTGAATCAAATCATTCAAATAGTTCGATTCATACGACCAATTCAGGCAATTCAAGCAATACAAATAATTCAAGTAATTCAAACAACGTCAAAATGTTTCATTCTAATCCGCAAAATTCTAACGGTAATGGAAATGGGAACGGAAATGGCAACACAAGTGCGATTAAGCAAAATCCGTTCGATGATTTGGATGATGAAGTAAATCTTGAAATCGAAGAGGTTGGCGGATTTTATTAATACGAACCGGATTTTTTAGCGGTAGATAAATTTTTGAGAAATAGAGATTTGTAATATCAAATTGACCCTTGTTTACAGATCGATCCGTGAAGGAGTAGAAAAGATGAGTGTCTTAAAGGCTTTACAGAAAAAACAAGCAGAGCAACCGCAGAGCAATGGCAGCAGCGAAGTCGTGTCAAAGGTTATGCCGTTTGAAAAACGTGAAAGAAAAACGGTTAATGTACCTGAAGCTTTCCTTGATAAGGAGTTCAAGATCGGAACTCCGACCTCAATGCCGGAAAACTTGCTTGATAATGAATATAAAATTGGAAATCCAATTTCAGCGTTCGATGGGCAGTCTGATTCTAATGTTGGGATGGCACTCCCTGATAAGAAAACAGACATTACTGCCGGGGCAACTTTGAACGCTGTTGGCTTGACGCGTGTTACGGAAAAACACCTTCCTGAGTTTACTACATGGAAGGTCGAACCGGAACGCGTCGAGCCGCGTCTTGTCGCAATCACGAGTCCTAATTCAAATTATTGCGAAGAATATCGAAGTCTTAGAACACACGTTCTGCACAAAAGCCAAAAGCAAAAATTGCAGTCGATCGTCGTTGCGAGCGTTGGTCCGGCGGAAGGAAAAAGCATAACGGCTTTGAATCTTTCATGGATGCTGGCACAGACAGATGGCGTTAAAGCTTTGATCATTGACAGTGATCTGCGAATGCCGTCTTTAACGGATTATCTCGGAATTGAAACCGAAACCGGACTTTCGGAAATCCTTTCGGGAAAAGTAAGTCTTCAGGATGCAATTGTTAAACTTGAGCCATCGGGACTTCATCTGCTTCCGGGCGGAGAAGCGAGAAGCGATGTGGCTGAATTGATCTCAGGTCCGAAATTCAAAGAAATTTTGCGCGAAGCCCGTGAAATGTTTGATTACGTTATAATTGACGCTCCGCCGCTGGGAATCTTTACTGATGCAACGGTTTTGATCAATCACGCTGACGGCGCATTACTTGTCGTTCGCGCTAATCGAACCCGTTACAGTCAGATCGACCGCATTCTTGAAAGTCTTCCGCGTGAGAGAATGATGGGCGTGATTCTCAATCAAAGCGAAGATGTTTTGAGTGAATCACATTATAATTACGGATATTACAACAAAAGAAGAGATTAAGATTTGATTATGAATTTTGATTATAATCTGTGCCCCCGTAACACATTTTATAATTCCAAATTATTAATTCTTAGTTAATTGACTAATGAGTGGATCAAAGTTCAGCACCCGCACAATTGGATTAATTCTCGCTGATGCGGCAATCACATACGGCGGGATCATTCTCGCTTTGTATTTACGGGTTGGTTTTTCGGGAGCCGATTTCGAATTAAACGAGCGTAATGCCTGGTTTAAAATCGCGCTTGCCACGCTTGTCTGTCTTTTACTTCTCTATTTTTATGATCTTTACGATTTCACCGTCATGGGAAATCGTCGGGAACTGCTGCTAAGACTTGTGCAAGCCATAGGCATTGCATGGGTTTTGCTTGCTCTGCTCTTTTATTTTGTTCCGGTATTACTTATCGGGCGCGGTGTTTCGATCATTTCAATTCCGTTGGTACTCGTTTTACTGCTGATTTGGCGCGTTCTTATTCATTATTTGACCGGACATCCCGAAATCGGCGAAAAAATTCTGATTGTCGGTGCAGGACAAGCCGCGATTGATACGGCGGAAGCGGTTTGGAAAAGACGTGATGCCGGTTATCGAATCGTCGGATTTGTCACGGAAGATGCGGAAGGCGTAACAGCAAAGCTACCGAATGCAAAGATTCTCGGCGGCACGGATAATCTCGAAGAAGTTGTTAAAAATGAAAGTGTTGACCGGATCGTAATGGCAATTCGTGACCGGCGCGGAAAATTTCCGACTGAAACTCTGCTGCAAATGAGTTTGGCAGGGAATGTCAGCATCGAAGAATGCACATCGTTTTTTGAAAGAGTGACGGGACAGGTTCATCTTGATATGCTGCGCCCTTCGTGGCTGATCTTTGCCGGACGCGGACGCGATACGCGGCTTAAAACAGTTTTTCGTGAAGTAGTTCACCGTTTACTCGGATTGATCGGTTTGATCCTTTCTTTACCGATTGCGGTTATCGCGGCGATTTTGATCAAACTTGATTCAAAAGGACCGGTTTTTTATAAGCAGGAAAGAGTCGGGAAAAATGGAAAGCCGTTTGAAGTGGTTAAATTTCGCTCTATGAAAACCGATGCGGAAGCCGACGGCAAACCAATCTGGGCAACTGCCGACGATGATCGTGTAACGCGGATCGGACGCATTTTCCGCAAGATTCGTGTCGATGAAATTCCGCAATTTTGGAATATTATCAAAGGTGAGATGATGTTTGTCGGACCGCGTCCCGAAAGACCGCATTTTGTTTCACAACTTGCAGCAGAAGTGCAATTTTATGAACATCGTCACCTTGTTGCGCCGGGTTTAACGGGCTGGGCGCAGATCAAATATCCATACGGGGCTTCGGTTGAAGACTCGCGGCAAAAATTGCAGTATGATTTGTTTTATATTAAAAATCAGAGCTTGCCGCTGGATATGATCATTGTTTTTGAAACGATAAAAACAGTACTTTTTGGAAAAGGCGGAAGGTAAAAGATAAAAAACTTTAGTAGAATTTGGATAAATTCGGTTAATGCATCTTTTTAGTATAGACGATCAATAGAATCGATCTTAAGAGGTTGAGAATTATGAAGGTTATCAGCGAAATGAAAAAAATAAGTTTGGTTTTATCCATTAGTTTATTTATTTCTGTTATTAGTTTTGCTCAGGATGCTACCCCCGCGCCTACTCCGCAAAAGCGTGACCGCATCACAGGCAATCCGAAAGCCGAAGTTAAGCCGACTCCTGTCGAAATTGCCAAAACAGATACGCCGACAGAAAATGTTTCGAATAACAAAGTCGTCGATTCTGCCAAACAACCTCAAACTTCTGATAATAAAACGGAAGTTGTAACGCCTGAAACACAAACCAAACAAGAAGATCCGCAAGCTAAAAAAGAAGATCCGAAGCAAATTCGGCAGGAAAGTCTTTCGGAAGAAGAAGCTGCAATTATCCCTTATTACAATAATTATCTGATCGAATATCACTTAGGACCCGAAGACGTTATTTCAGTTGATGTTTTCGGACAACCAAATTATTCCAAAGGCGGAATTACAATTTCACCGACCGCAAAAATTTCTTATCCGTTGATCGGAGCAGTCTTTGTCGGCGGAAAAACAACCGAACAGGTTGAAAACGAGATCAAGAAAAAACTTGAAGAATATATCATTAATCCGCAGGTAACGGTCACGCTTGATAAAGTCGGTTCAGCCCGCTACAGCGTTTTAGGCAAGGTCGGCATACCGGGCGTAAAACTTATGACTCGCCGATACAGCGTCTATGAAGCCGTTGTCGAAGCCGGTGGTTTTGCAAAAGATGCTGATCAGCAACGAGTCATGTTAATAAGAAGCAACGCCCAAGGCGGTTTTTCTTCATCGATCATAAATTTCAAAGAATTATTAAGCGGTAAAACAAAAATGGAGTATCTCGCTCCCGGCGACCAAATTTTCATTCCTGAAAAGAAATGGAGTTTGACCAAGGTGCTGGATATTATCGGCAAGGCAAGTGCATTTAGACTTCTTTTCGGCAGCCCCTTTTAATTAAAATAATATTAAAGTTTGCTGATTGGTTTTATGAAATTATCCAATAAAATTACTTTGTTATTTTTGCTGATGCTCGTGTTTTGTTTTCAGAGCGTTAAAGCAGGCTGGACAAAGGTAAATGCCGGAACTCTTTCGTGGCTTCATTCCATCTATTTTGTTGATGAAAATAAAGGCTGGATTGCCGGAAGTCAGGGAACTTTTCTAAAAACCATTGATGGTGGAAAAACCTGGAAAGCGGATAAGAAATTTACCGAAGATAATTTGCGTGATGTTCATTTTGCTGACGAAAATCATGGCTGGATTCTTTGCGAACGAGATATTTACAGCTCAGGAAGTTTATCGCCATCTTATATTATGGAAACTTTCGACGGCGGTATTAGCTGGAAAAATGTGACGCTTGACGGCGAAGGCAAAGAAAGATTAGTCAGAATATTCTTTACCAAAGAAAATCTCGGTTGGGCGGTTGGCGAAGCGGGAACCGTTTTTGCTATGCAAAGCGATAAAAAGACTTGGAAGAAAGCCAGCGTTCCGGTGCCGTATTTAATGCTTGACGGGAGTTTTTCCGATCAAACGCATGGATTATTGGTTGGCGGAAACGGGACGGCTCTTTTTACCGAAGATGGCGGAATGAGTTGGAATCTATCTAATTTTACCAATAAAACTGCTTCAAAATTAAATTCAGTATTTTTTATCAATCAGGGAACAGGTTGGGCAGTCGGCGCACAGGGAAAAGTTTATATGACGATTAATAGCGGAAAATTTTGGCGCGAACAAAATTCAACCGTTAAAGCCGATCTATTTGATGTTTTCTTTTTGAATACCGCCGAAGGCTGGGCAATCGGTGATAACGGAACGATGCTTTATACGACAACGGCGGGTAATATTTGGAATCAGGTTCCAAGCATTGATAAGCATAAACTTGAACGTGTTTTCTTTATCGGGAAAAAAGGCTGGGTGGTCGGATTCGGCGGAACGATCATGATCTATGATGCGGCAAAAACGGAAAAAATTAATCCATTACCGCCTCCGATCTTACAAAAACGAAATAATTCTGCCGATAGATAGAAATTGATTTTTCGCCACTTGACATCAAAGGCGATTTTTCGTAATTTATCAGTTCGCCCTTTATTAAATGCGGCGCAGATTTTTGAAAGAAACTTGGGCAGATGCCTTTAAAAAGTTTCAGGGCATGTACGTCAATTGGTAGACAGCCTCCCTTACAAGGAGGAAGTTAGGGGTTCGAGTCCCTTCGTGCCCACCATTTTTAAATTTTTAATTTTTCTTGCGGAGTCGTAGTTCAGTTGGTTAGAACGCCAGCCTGTCACGTTGGAGGTCGCGGGTTCGAGCCCCGTCGACTCCGCCATTAAAATTCAAAAGCCGTTAAGTTTGATTTAACTTAACGGCTTTTGAATTTTATAATCACATATAAATTCCCCTTCAAAAAACAATAAAATAAGTCTGAATCTGATTTCTGGAACCTATCGAAACCATTTAACAAAGGGTTTTAACTTAATTTATGAATATTGTGTAAAAGTATTTATTTTTATGCTGATTTATTTATTTTTAATCTGAAACCTGATCAATTGATTTCTAAAATTAAACATACATAGGGAATAGAAAAAATGAACAAGTTAATAATGACAATATGTGCAGCAATAGCATTAGCCGCAATGACAGCCTGCACTAATACTGCATCTAACAATACAACCGCAGCAAATACAAAACCTGCCAATGTGGCGAATACGTCAAATACCAATTCGATGTCGAATTCAACATCAAATGCAAATATGGCAAAAACGGATACAGATAATCCGATGGTTGGTGGTGCACCGATGCTAAAAACCAAGGATGTTATCGATAATGCAGTGAATTCTAAAGATCACACTACTTTGGTAGCTGCAGTTAAAGTCGCCGGATTAGTTGAAACTCTTAAAGGAGCAGGACCGTTTACCGTTTTTGCGCCAACTAACGCCGCTTTTGAAAAATTACCGAAAGGAACGGTTGATACCTTACTTAAACCGGAAAGCAAAGCCACATTGGCGAAAATTTTGACTTATCATGTGGTGGCGGGAAATATGGATTCCAAAGCGATTGCTAAAGCAATTGAGGAAGGAAAAGGCAAAGCGACTTTTAAAACAGTTGCGGGTGGAACCTTAACCGCCATGATGGAAGGCAAAGATTTAATTCTAACCGATGAAAAAGGTGGAAAATCGAAAGTTACGATCGCGGATGTTATGCAGTCAAACGGTGTAATTCATGTTGTAGACACGGTTTTAATGCCAAAGTAATTTTATTTCAGCCAAATAAAAAAGACGTGCGAACTAAGTTTGCACGTCTTTTTTTAATTGAAATTTAATCTAGCCCTTTCTGAGTTCGGTTAAAACCTGCTTGGCAACGGCTTTCAACGTATCGAAAACTCCGTCGCCTTTGGCAGCAACTGCTTCATAAACAGGCTCATTTTTGCGATTCAGTTCATTTGACAGCTCTTCGACTGAAATAACATTCGGCAGATCACGTTTATTTAACTGCAGCACATACGGAATATTTACCAGATCATAGCCTTGCGATTTCAGATTTTCTTCCAGATTATAGAGCGATTCGATATTCGCATCCATTCTTTCTTCCTGCGAATCCGCGACAAAAACTACTCCGTCAACGCCTTTCAAGATCAATTTACGCGAAGCATCATAATAAACCTGACCGGGAACCGTATAAAGGTGAAAACGTGTTTTGAAACCGCGAACCGTACCGAGTTCGAGCGGCATAAAATCAAAAAACAGCGTTCGGTCAGTTTCCGTTGCCAGACTGATAAGTTTGCCTTTGGCTTGCGGCGCGGTGGAATCGTAAATATATTGCAGATTTGTGGTTTTTCCGCACAATCCGGGTCCGTAATAAACAATTTTACAATTAATTTCGCGTGAAGCGTAATTGATAAAAGTCATAAGTATGTTGAATGGTTAATGGTTAATGGTTAATTGATTTCGTTAGCTGAGTAAACGGTTAAATTTATAAAATAACTGTTTACTGAAATCAAATCTAAAACTAACTGAACAGGCTGTCAATATCTTCATCGGTAATTTCAGCAAAAAATGAGTTTTGATCACTTCTATGCTGTTCCGAATCACGGGCGACTTCTTCTATAATCGAAGCAACTTCGTGACTTGCTCTTTTCGCTCGCAGTTTGACCAAACCAAGCGTTGAACGCTGATCGAAAACTACGACCAAAAGACTTCTGCCGATGACGCAAATATAAATGCTTTCATTCTCGCCTTCGTGCACAACGGTCGGAAAAATGTCTTCACCCAGTAATTTAGCCATACTGGTTGTAGCGGCGACGTTTCCGGCTGCCAGCGACGAAAAACTGGTTGTGTCCATATTACCAATATCGCCGTGAAAAGCAATCGGCTGACCGTCACGGTCAACTAAAAACACAACTCGAGCCGCTGCCTCAATGCAAAGTTTTGCAAGAAGAGTTTTGATTTTTTGGAACTGATGTTCGTGTATTATAATGGGCGTTTCTGCCATGAGATTCTATTTTCTCTCTGTATAATTGGTTAAAAGCGAGGCAAGGATTTAAGTTTTCCCTTTACTGCTATTTAAGAAAAAACTATTGTAGTTTGGCAGGCGGGTATGCGTCAAACCACTTAATTAATCTAACATAGTTGATACAGATGCTTCAAGTGTTTTTTTTTGTTTATACAAATTTAACGTTTATAATTATTTTCGATGTGAAAAACGTCACAAAATGATATTGCCGAAAAAAAAGAAAAAGTGTTAAACTTAACAGCGGCTGGACGCTTGGACAGTTTCTCCTTATTTAGTTAATCATACCCCCTTTAAAAATATTGAACGGCTTGAGGTTAAGGCTCAAATGGTTTAGTTCATAATTATATATCAATGAAAAATCACATATTTTCTCAAGGTTCATTTGGTTTGAATCTCGTTGCGATTGGCGGGGGAAATGGGCTTTCAACACTTTTATCAGGCATAAAAAGATTTGTCGGGGCAGATGAAAGCGAAAATATCTGGATCGAAAAACTTTCGGCAATAGTAGCTGTTTCCGATGACGGCGGCAGTTCAGGTCGCCTTCGTGATGAACTTCAGATGCTTCCGCCGGGCGATATTCGCAATTGTATGGTCGCTCTTTCGGAAGATTCGCTTTTGCTTTCAAAACTTTTTAAGCATCGTTTTCGTGGTGACGGAGAATTGGGCGGACATAGTTTCGGCAATCTTTTTTTAGCGGCTTTAACTGAAATTACGGGAGATTTTTTGGAAGCCGTCAAACTTTCGTCGGAGATTTTAGCAAGCAAAGGCAGTATTTATCCGGCAACTGATGAGGATGTGCGTTTGGTGGCTGAATTAATGGACGGCAGTACGATCTATGGTGAAACGAATATTGCCAAGGTCGGAAATTCTATCCAAAAGCTGCGCCTTGAACCCGAACGGTGTCATCCGTTGCCCGAAGCCTTAGAGGCAATTTATGCGGCGGATATTATAACCATCGGACCCGGTTCGCTTTATACCAGTCTTTTGCCGCCGATTTTAGTAAAAGGTGTAACTGAGGCAATTGCAAGTTCTTCAGCCGTTAAGATCTTTATTTGTAATTTGATGACGCAGCCGGGCGAAACTGACGGATATTCGGCGCGGAAACATCTTGAACTGGTAAAAGAATACGCGCCGGAAATTGATTTTGATTATGTAGTTGTAAACAATCGCCCGATTAATGAATTGCAGGCGAAACTTTATGCCGAAGAAGGTGCCGAACAGATCGGCGTTCACGGTTCGATTTCGCCTGAAACGATTGAAGGCGCACAGATAATTTACGGGAATTTATTGGATGACAGTGAGAAAGTTCGGCATCATCCTGAAAAGTTGGCGCAAGTTGTTTTATTGTGTGCGGCAAAACCGAATCAGGAAAAAGACTTCAATCATGATAATATTCTTTGGCAGACGCAGCATATTAATTAAGGAAAGTCGTGAGTCAAGAGTGTTGAGTTTTGAGTCAGGATGTCATTAAATTATGTTGTATAATTTATAGTTAGAGAATTGAAAAGCTGATAGTAGGACGATTTAGTCGTGACTCTTGACTCACGACTAACGACTAGATTAATTTATGGAACAAAATTTTTCCAACGAACAGTCAACGCTTGATGTTTTGATTTTAGCGGCAGGGCTTGGAACGAGGATGCGTTCAAATTTAGCGAAGGTTCTGCATAAAATTGATAATCGTCCGCTGATAAACCACGTTTGCCGGACAGCAACTGCACTCGCTCCGCGCAAGATTTATGTTGTTATCGGTCATCAGGGCGAAGATGTAAAAAAAGCCGTTCTAGAAGAATTAAACGAAGAACACGCAGCTTTTGCATGGCAAAAAGAGCAGCTCGGTACGGGACACGCCGTTAATTCGGCGCGTGAATTTTTGGAAAACGAAGATTCGACTTTGCTTGTCCTTTCGGGTGATGTTCCGATGATTCGCGCCGAAACACTGGCGGCTTTAGTCCAAAAACATCATACGCATCGAGGGAAAGGCGCGACTTGTACGGTTTTAACCGTTAAACTCGAAGACCCAAGCGGTTACGGACGTGTCGTGCGCGACTCTGCCGGACTTTTCGATAAGATCGTTGAACAAAAAGATGCAACTGATGAAGAAAAACAGGTCAAAGAAATTAATTCCGGAATTTATTGTTTCAATACCAAAAAACTTTATTCCGCACTTTCCCGCGTTAAAAATGAAAATGCACAGGGCGAATATTATTTGACCGATGTTCCAAGACTCCTTCGTGAAGAAGGTGAAGACATTGCGATCTATCAGCATAATGATTCAAAAGAAGTTTCAGGGATCAATACTCGTGTCGAGCTTGCTGATTTGGAACGAACGCTTTGTCGCCGTACAATTTCGCGTCTTATGCTTGATTATGGAGTTACCTTTGTTGATCCGAAAAACGCGTATATCAGCGAATCTGCCAACATCGGACGTGACACGATAATTTATCCGAATGTCACGATTGAAAAAGATACGGAAATCGGTGACGGCTGTGTCATTCGCGGCGGAACCCGGATCACGAATTCGCGCATCGGTCGCGGAGTCGAAATTTTGGATAATTGCGTTATTACTGATTCGGAAATTGCCGATAATTGCACGGTTGGACCAATGGCGCATTTGCGCGGACACGCCAAAATGGAAGAATCTGCCAAAGTCGGAAATTTTGTCGAACTCAAAAAAACAATTCTCGGTCGCGGTTCAAAGGCAAATCATCTGACTTATTTGGGTGATGCAACCATCGGCGAAAAAACCAACATTGGCGCAGGAACGATTACCTGTAATTATGACGGTAAAAACAAACACGCGACCAGCATCGGCAATAACGTCAAAATCGGTTCCGATACAATGCTCATCGCTCCGATCAAGGTTGGTGATGGTGCAGTTACAGGTGCAGGAAGTGTTGTGACAAAAGATGTTGAATCCAATAAACTTGTTGTCGGCGCACCTGCTCGGGCGATTAAGACTTTGAATCAGGAAGATAGTTAAATCTATGAAAAAACAAATCTCACTAAACTTATTTTTGATGATGTTATTATCAGGTAATATTTTTGCACAGCAAAAATTTATAGATAGATCAACACCAAATTTTAGTGGGAAATGGACATTAGATGTTTCTAAATCATCCTTTAATGACAACTATGTCAAGTTTTATAAAGGAAATGAAGGCTTGATTTGCTCTAGTCAATTAGTGATTAGTCATAAGACACCTAAATTGAATATAAAAGAATTAACTCGATGTTATATAAAAAATGTTCCGAATACTATTTCTTACAAATCAATTGAGGATATGACTTTTTATACAGATAAACGCGGCGAGAAAAATGCAGTAGAAGATAGGATGATACTTTCAACAAAAACTGAATGACTGGAAAATAAAATAATTACTAAAAATGATCTTAATAATTCTGACGTGACAGAATATCATTTGTCAGAAGACGGTAAAACGCTTACAAAAAGAATTTATAATGCTTCGGCTATTCGAAATTCAAACAAAAAATAACTTTTAAACAAGAACAAATTTTAATTTATTATCTTTCAAATGACTGAAAATTATGTGTGGAATTGTTGGATACGTTGGAAATAAACAAGTTGTGCCGTTGATTATTGACGGTTTACGCAAACTCGAATACCGCGGATATGATTCGGCGGGAATTGCTGTGGTTGATGAAAACTGCGCTCTCACGCTTCGCCGTGCCGAAGGGAAACTTCGCAATCTGGAAGAAACGATTCGCTTAAATCCTTTGGACGGAAATTACGGCATCGGGCATACGCGATGGGCGACACACGGGCGACCGACCGAGGAAAATGCTCATCCGCATCGAGATTGCACGGGCAGAATTGTTGTCGTTCATAACGGCATTATCGAAAATTATTTGACTTTGAAAGACCGGCTCAAAGAGCAGGGTCACGAATTCAAAACTGAAACCGATACGGAAATTGTCGCGCATCTGATCGAAGAAATTATCAAAACGGAAACGGTCGGATTTGAAGAAGCTGTCCGTCGAACCGTTCGCCAACTGCGCGGGATTTTCGCGCTTTCGATAATTTCGGCGGATGTTCCCGACACGATTATTGCTGTCCGCGAAGGTCCGCCGGTGGTCATCGGTCTCGGCGACGGCGAATTTTTTGTGGCTTCCGACATTCCGGCAATTTTGCAACATACACGTGATGTTTTTTATCTCGGCGAAAAAGAAATTGCTATTTTAACCAAAGATTCGGTGCGTGTAACGGATTTTGACGGCAATATTGTCGAGCCGAAACAGCAGCGCATTACGTGGGATCCGATCATGGCGGAAAAAGGCGGATTTAAGCATTTTATGCTCAAAGAAATTTACGAACAGCCCCGCGCCGTCCGTGATACCGTGCGCGGTAGAATTTCGCTCGATACGGGCAAAATTTATCTGGATGCGATGAATATTTCCGAAGATGAATTTAAAAATATAACGTCGGTTACGATTGCCGCTTGCGGAACGAGCTGGCACGCGGGAATTGCGGGAAAATATATGATCGAGCAGCTTGCTCGCGTTCCTGTCGAAGTCGATTATGCCTCGGAATTCCGTTACCGCAATCCGGTTTTGGACGAACACACTTTGCTTATCGTCATTTCACAATCAGGCGAAACGGCTGACACGATTGCTGCGATGCGCGAAGCTAAAGCGCACGGATGTAAAGTTTTAGCCGTTTGTAATGTTCACGGATCGATGATCACTCGCGAAGCTGACGGCACGATTTTGACTCATGCCGGACCAGAAATCGGTGTCGCTTCGACTAAAGCCTTTACTTCGCAAATGATTGCGCTTTATCTTTTCGCGCTTTATCTCGGACAACTACGCGGAAAAATGACCGAATCCGAAGCAAAATATCATGCTCAGGAATTAGCAGAATTGCCGCTCAAAATCGAACACCTTTTGAGTGATGCCGATTCGATCGAAGAGCTTTCGAGAGAATTTTTCCGTTCGCAGGATTTTCTATATCTCGGGCGCGGAATTAATTTTCCGGTCGCTTTAGAAGGCGCGTTGAAACTCAAAGAAATTTCCTATATTCACGCCGAAGGCTACCCGGCAGGCGAAATGAAACACGGACCAAATGCTTTGATCGATGAGAAGCTTCCGGTGGTGGTCGTCAATACCCGCGAAGAAGGAAATGCAGGAAGCGAATTACGCTACGAAAAAACACATTCCAATATCGTCGAAGTAAAAGCACGTGATGGAATCGTTATCAGCATTTTGACGGAAGGCGACGGAATGAGTTCAAAAGTATCGGATCATGTTATCGAAATTCCGGCAGCTAATGATTTTCTTGCACCGATTCTTTCAATTGTGCCTTTGCAATTACTGGCATATCACATTGCCGTCAGACGCGGATGCGATGTTGATCAACCGCGCAATTTGGCAAAATCTGTAACGGTTGAATAGATGTAAATTGGTTTTGAATTGATAGAAATTTTAAATTTTAACTTTCATATCATTTACCTCTTAAAATTGTGATTAAAATATAGTAAAGTTGCGAAAGTAAAATCTTTCGCAACTTTATTTTTTGAGGTTAAATTATGAATTTCAAACAATTTTATTTGGGATGTTTAGCCCACGCTTCTTACTATATCGGTTCTGAAACGGAGGCGGCGATAATAGATCCGCAGCGCGACGTTCAGCAATATCTGGAAGAAGCCGAAGCCAACGGGCAAAAGATCAAATATATAATCGAAACCCATTCACATGCCGATTTTGTCAGCGGACATCTTGAACTAGCTGAAAAATCAGGTGCGGAAATTATCTATGGACAACGTGCTAATACGACTTTTCCGACACATAAAGTAAAAGACGGGGACGAATTAAAAATCGGCAGCATTAACCTCAAATTTTTTGAAACTCCCGGACATACGCCTGAAGGAATTACTATCCTAGCCGAAAGCAAAGGTGAAACACAGAAACTTTTTACAGGCGACACACTTTTTATCGGAGATGTCGGACGACCGGATTTGATTGGCTCAAAAGGTTTTACAGCCGAACAAATGGGCGAAATGCTTTATGACTCGCTTCATGAAAAAATCCTGCCTTTGTCTGATGAAACCGAAGTTTATCCGGCACACGGCGCAGGCAGTTTGTGCGGAAAATCTTTGTCAAAAGAAACCTGGTCAACGCTTGGAGAGCAGCGCAAATCTAATTATGCGCTTCAGCCGATGACGAAAGACGAGTTTATAAAAATTGTCGCTGCCGACCAACCCGAAGTTCCGATGTATTTTCCGAAAAGCGCGTCGAAAAACTTGGAAGGTTCACAATCATTAGCAGACTTACCGAAACCTATTGGGCTTTCAACCGAAGACATTGAAAATTTTGACGGAGTTGTGATTGATGTTCGTCAAAATACGGAATTTGGTGCGGCTCACATTCCAAATTCGATCAACATCGGACTTGGCGGACAATTTGCTTCGTGGTCGGGAACACTTGTTTCGATCGGAACGCCGATTGCGGTTGTTGCCGAAACCGAAATGCAGGTTGATGAAGCCTTTATGCGACTGGCAAGAGTCGGCATCGAAACGGTCAAAGGCTTTATTCTGATAAAAGATTTTACAGGCGAAATGAAACAGATTGAACAAGTTTTGGTGAAGCAGGTAAAAGAATTAATTGAATCCGAAAAGAATATGCAATTTGTTGACGTGCGCCGAGTTGCCGAAC
>JADMIO011430540.1_pt1 | contig 43955 bp, 42 predicted proteins | sample 8958161 | NCBI WGS metagenome assembly JADMIO01 (sample SAMN16585339, study PRJNA669376) | soil metagenome | isolation source: Crop rotation soil | place: USA: Cullars Rotation, Alabama | collected 2011
TCCTCTTTTGAACGCTTAGCGCAACAGCTCTTTTTCCCTTTTGTCCTCTTAGCATTACCTCTGCTCGCTCTGTTAGCTCTGCGCGCAAATAAAACCCGGCAAAGGCTCTTTTCCTCTTTTGAACTCTTAGCGCAAAGTCTCTTTTTCTCTTTTATTCTCTTAGCGCAAAGTCTCTTTTTCTCTTTTATTCTCTTAGCAGTAGCTTGCAGCCATAAAATAAACAACAGTATGGATATAGAAGTATTGAAATCGAAAATACACAGGGCAGTGATAACGGAAGCCAATCTCAATTATGTGGGCAGTCTTACCCTGGATGAAGATCTGATGGATGCCGCCAATATGATAGAAAATGAAAAAGTGCAGGTAGTAAATGTAAACAATGGCAGCCGCCTGGAGACTTATATCATAAAAGGTAAACGCGGCTCCGGTACCTGCTGCCTGAATGGCCCGGCTGCACGGCAGGGCGCGGTAGGTGATATTGTAATTGTGATATCGTATGCACGCATGGCTTTTGAGGAGGCGAAGAAATTTAGTCCCTGGATTGTTTTTCCCCAACAGGGCAATAAGATATAACAGTACGTTTACAGGTATCTGTTACCTTTGACTGCATTGATGTAACACATGAAGAAAAAAATATTCAGCATTTTACAATACCTGCTGTTTCTTGGCCTCGCCATTTTTCTGGTATGGTGGAGCCTGGGCAAAATTGAACACGAAGCCTGGCTGGATATCAAAGGCGCGTGGTTGCGCGCAGATTTCTGGCTGCTGATACCGGTGGTGCTGGTGTTGCTGGCCTCGCATTTCAGCCGGGCCATCCGGTGGCGTATACTCATGCAACCGATGGGTTATAATCCGGGTATTCTTAACACCTTTATGGCGGTGCTGGTGAGTTATATTCTTAATCAGTTTGTTCCCCGCCTGGGCGAAGTAGCCAAATGTTCTGTGCTGGCGCGGTATGATAAAGTACCTGCAGATAAACTGGTGGGAACGGTAGTTGCTGAAAGGGCGTTCGACCTGCTTTGCCTGGCCATCATATTTACGATTACCGTACTCATGCAGATAGATATAATAGGTGGTTATGCCTCACAAATGTTGAGTGAATTGTTTGGAAAAGGTAAAAGTATGAGCGCACAAATTCTCAAATGGACCATTGTCATACTGGTATTGGTTGGATTCTTCACCACGGTAAGATGGGCCTTTAAAAAATTTGCCCATGTAAGCCTCGTACAAAAAATAAAGGAAATACTCAGGAATGTTTGGCATGGCCTGACCAGTATTCGCAGCTTGCGTAACAAAGGTTGGTTTATCTTTCACACGGTGTTCATTTGGGTATGTTACCTGGCAGCGATTCGCATTGGCATGCAAGCTATGCACGAAACCAGCCAGTACGGCATTAAAGAATCGCTGTCGGTTTTATGTATGGGCAGTGTGGGAATGATAGTAACACCCGGTGGCACCGGGGCTTATCCTTTGCTGGTACAGGAAACCATGATGCTGTACGGCCTTACAGAAAATATGGGGAAGGCTTTTGGCTGGCTCCTTTGGTTGGTACAATTTTTTATGATTGTTTTTTTTGGCGCCCTCAGCCTAATTTTATTACCCGCATTAAACAGGCAGAAAAATGAAAAACCCGGAAGCTATCCAGCAGAAAATATTTAGTTTGCCGGAGCTGCAAAAACAGGTATTACGTTGGCGGTTACTCGAAAAAAAGACGGCTTTCACCAACGGCATTTTTGATATACTGCACGAAGGCCATATTTTTTCGCTTAGCCAGGCAGCGAAAGAAGGCGATGTATTAATTGTTGGTATTAATTCAGATGCCTCCACCAAGAGGTTAAAAGGCCCCTCCCGCCCTGTAAATAACGAACACAGCCGTGCATTATTGATGGCGTCATTGGTAATGGTAGATGCGGTAGTTATTTTTGAAGAGGATACCCCGCTGGCAATAATTACTGCACTCCTGCCTGACACCATTGTAAAGGGCGGCGATTATACACCCGAACAGGTAGTAGGCGGAAAAGAAGTTATTGCGAATGGTGGAAAAGTAGTGATCAATCCGATTGTACCAGGTTTTTCAACCACGGGGTTGATTGAGAAGATAACCAGACTCTAATTTAGTTGTAAGTAATAAGTAATAAGTTGTAAGTAATCACTAGCGTTGCGTTATAAATCGAAGATATTCAATTGATTGTTATTTAGTTCTTTGAAATCTTGTTGTTGTGCTGTTTTTTGAAATAGTTCATTTATTGGTGTTCGTTCGAAAACGCTAATGCTCACGACCTGTAGTATTTCATATAGAGATTGGCTTAAATTAAATCTCTTTTTTGCAATTGCTACAATAACGTAAGTACTAATCGCAATCCATATTTGCGTTTTGACGGCGTTTTCTGATTTTCCCCAAAAGCTTTGAATTTTAAGATGCTGCTTTATCCATTTAAAAAATAATTCAATCTTCCACCGGTGTTTGTATAAGCCAGCGATTTGAGTTGCAGGCAGTTCAAAATTATTTGTGATAAAGACAAAATATCGATCAGATTCAGGGTCATATACTTTTATTCTTCTAAAATTTTCAGGATAGTTTCGTGAAACATAGAAGTTGCTTTTCTTAAGTTTTATAGTTTGATCGCAGAGGATGACTGATTGTTTATCAACTGGACTTGATTTGACCAACACAAAACTAAAGTCTTTTCTGGCTCTTGTGATAAAATAAGCGCCGGCAGAATGTATTCGATAGAATCGCCGAAAGTCAATGTAGCCGCGGTCTACAACATAAAAGCTGTCTGCTTCAAAATGAATTAGATCCAAAATATTTAACTCATGAACATTTGCCGGAGTGATGTGGATAAACGAAGGAATTGCAGTTTTTAAATCAAGTTGTGTATGGATTTTAATTCCCCCTTTTGTCTTTCTGAACTTAGCCCAAAAAAAGGCAGATAAACACATGTCGATTGTTGTTGCATCAATTGCGAATACATTATTGCTTAAATCAAAGTCGAGATTGTTGTCATTAAGATATAATTGATGGGCTTCCTGAATCAAGCTAATGCATAAATCGGAATAGATCTTCCAGTTGCGGGATTCATTTGCCCTGGATAAAGTAGTCTTGGAGATTACTTCCCCGATACCGAGATGATAAAGTTTTTTCGAATTTGCGGTTAAGCATAAAATTGTATCAGATAAACTATCTCGTTGAGTTAATTGACCGAATGACATACAAAGAAATTGTTTCCAGCAATTGAACTGTTTAGTTTTATAATTGCCGTTGTAACGGTCAACAAAGGAATTAAAAGTCTTGAATGATACAAGTGCCATTAACTGGGAAAATACATACTTGCCTTGATTCATAATAGCTGATTATCAGGGAAGTATACAAAATATATAACAAATCGATTTCAAATCGTTTCCAGTTGGAAAATCGTTCAAACACAGCACAGACAAGGGTTTCAAAGAACTTTAAATTTTAACAACGCAACGCTAGTGGTAAGTAATAAGTTATAAGTCCTTTTGCGGGGGTAAATAAATTTGAAACTTCAGAAGTTCAATCGTTGGGTATAGGGGGAAAAAGATAGCAACCGGAGGCTTTGTAAGGGGACTTACCACTTAACTTAAGTAATAATTATAAGTTCGTTTGCGGGGGTAAATAAATTTGAAACTTCAGAAGGTCATTAGTTCGGGTACAGGGGGGAAGATAGCAACCGGAGGCTTTGTAAAGGGACTTACCACTTAACTTAAGTAATAAGTTATAAGTCCTTTTGCGGGGGTAAATAAATTTGAAACTTCAGAAGTTCAATCGTTGGGTATAGGGGTAAAAGATAGCAACCGGAGGCTTAGTAAAGGGACTTACCACTTAACTTAAGTACTAATTATAAGTTCGTTTGCGGTGGTAAATAAATTTGAAAGTTCAGTTCATTAGTTGGAATACAGGGGGTAAAAGATAGCAACCGGAGGCTACAGCTTAGCAAAGGGACTTACAACTTACAACTTACCACTTAAAACTTAAAACTTAAAACTCAAAACTCATCTCCCGTACATCCTCTCCACCTCCTGCACAATAGACTCAATTTCCTTATCATCTCCCGCGGCATCATAAGGTTGTTTTAAACTGGTGCTGAAGAAAAAGGCAACGGTTTGATACACTCTTGCAGTAACGCCCCCTTTGTATTCCTTGATGATTTCGTAACAGTTGTTGCCGGTTTGGCGGTTGATCAGTTTCATAAGTACCTTGCCCTGGTAAACAGATAAATTCGTAAGCGGCTCGGTGAATTCTTTTCGTAATTCTTTTTCCCTGCTTTTGATATATGCTTTCCGGTCTTCCTTCTCCGGCATCTTGCCGATCTTTGCATTGATATCATTCATCACCACACCTGCTCTCCGTGCATAAGGATAGGTAACATAAACGGCATTGCGCAGGCGCGTCCATTTTTCAATGCGCTCTTTCATGCCCGGGGGACCCGGCTTTGTAATCCAGTAACCTTCCAGGGTACGGGCGGGCATCAGCATACCATCATCACTGATTTTTGCAGGCACCATAATGGTGTCGTTCGGACCCAGTTCCGGGTGTTGAACCGCCTTAAAAATAGAATCGGCACGCGCTGTGGAAGTATCTGTCTGAGCATGAACAAGGCAGGAAAAAGAAATGCAGGCAACCATGCATAGCATACGGAGGCACTGTTGGTATAAACCGGTCAACTGCATGGGGTAAATTTACAAACTGGTTCCTGTTAATCCTAACAAGGACAAAAAAGTAACCCAAAACGCTGTTACTAAATTGCTAAATACCTGGTTTGTAGCCGCTGGTGTACGACTTTACAAAATAGTAATATACACTGGAGCGGCGGGAATGTAGCCGCAGATTCGGAGATCATTATGTGTTGACGTGAAGGAATTGGCCCTGCGTTATTGGAACCACTACTAAAACGTGATGGAAATTAACGTTGAAGGGGCTATAAGCTGGAAATAAAAATTCCTATCTGTAGTTAATTAAACGAGCTTACCGATCTATCGGCCTCCTGTTCATTCGAATTCGGGCCCATCAAACTGGGAACTCCCCCGTTGAAAAAATAGGATAATCCCAATTTGCTTGTACAAAGTTTTACTCAAATCCGTGATAGAAATTGTTTGATGCAACAACTTGCTGACTTATGACATATGGCATGATTTTGAAATTAACAAAAGAACTGCAGTGATGGTAAACCCTGTTAGAAATTTTTTAAAAACATTTATTAAACCAGTGAAATGGATATTGTTTGCTACTCTCACCTGCGCTGGAATTTTGTGTACCAGCGTCCTCAACATTTGATGAGCCGGATGGCGCAACACTTCCGCGTTATATATATTGAGGAACCAGTGTTTGATTCCACTAAGCCTTATCTTGACAATCAGCAGAACGAAGACAATGTATGGGTAATAGTGCCGCATCTTCCTGCGGGCCTCGATGAAATGAGCTGGATAGAAATGGAAAATTCTGTGCTGGCAACATTCTTTGACTATTTTAAAGTGAAAGATTTTATTGCCTGGTATTATACACCCATGGCGCTGGGTTTAAATCCGTCATTCAAACCTTTACTTACGGTATTTGATTGTATGGACGAGTTAGCTGCCTTTAAAAATGCGCCACTTGCCCTGCTGGAACAAGAAAAAGCATTGCTGGCAAAAGCTGGTATTGTTTTCACCGGGGGGCGGAGTTTGTATGACGCAAAAAAGAACCGTCATCCAAATACTTATTTATTCCCCAGCAGCATAGACCGGAATCATTTTGGAAAAGCGCGTTCACTGCATACTGAAATGATGGACCAAATGCCTATTCCCCATCCCCGCATTGGATTTGCGGGTGTGATAGATGAAAGGATGGATATTGAATTGTTGCAGGAGATGGCGGCTAACAAACCTGAGTACCAATTTATCTTAATAGGCCCCGTTGTAAAAATAAACCCCGATACTTTACCCCGTTTACCCAATATCCATTACCTCGGGCCAAAAGCTTACAAGGAATTGCCTTACTATATTGCCGGGTGGGATGTGGCGATGATGCCCTTTGCACTCAATGAAGCAACCCGGTTTATCAGTCCTACTAAAACACCGGAATACCTGGCCGCCGGCAAACCCGTTGTAAGCACACCCATACATGACGTGGTGGAAGATTACGGCAAAAAAGGTCTGGTTTACATTGCAGATACTGCTGCAGCATTTATATCGGAAATACAAAATGCGTTACAGATTGTTGACAAACGAAAATGGCTGATGGCGGTGGACGATGTGCTTTGCCAGCATTCATGGGATACCACTGCTGAAAAAATGGTTTTTATTATTAATATGGCGCTGGACAAAAGAGATAAACGGTCCGCAGCCGCAACGGAGGATGTGTATGTATGATTATTTAATAGTAGGCGCCGGATTTGCAGGCGCAGTGATGGCAGAAAGATTGGCAACGCAGGCAGGAAAAAAGGTAATGATTATGGACAAGCGACCGCATATAGGCGGAAACACGTTTGACTATTATGACGATGATGGCATCCTTGTCCATAAATATGGCCCGCATATTTTTCATACCAATTCAAAGGACGTGTTTGATTATCTGGGGCAGTTCACAGCGTGGCGGCCCTACGAACACCGCGTATTGGCGAGTGTAGATGGCCAACTGGTTCCCTTGCCAATTAATATAGACACCCTCAATCAGCTCTATGGCCTCTCTCTGTCTTCATCCGAAGCCGAAGCTTTTTTAGCAGCAAGGGCGGAAAAGGTAGATCATATTGTTACCTCCGAAGATGCGGTGGTAAGTAAAGTAGGGCGCGATCTATTCAATAAATTTTTTAAAAACTATACCAAGAAACAATGGGACCTGTATCCCTGTGAATTGGACGCTGGTGTTGCCGCACGCATACCTACACGGTATAACCGGGATAACAGGTATTTTACAGACACCTACCAGGCAATGCCCCTGCACGGATATACCCGCATGTTTGAAAGGATGTTAAGTCATCCCAATATCAGCGTGTTGCTAAACACAGATTTCAGGGACGCTGAAAAAAGCATACCCCATAAAGAAGTTATCTATACCGGGCCCATTGATTATTATTTTGATTACTGCTATGGTAAATTGCCGTACCGCTCAATAGAATTCGCCTTTCAAACCTTTGATAAGAAAAAATTTCAACCCACAGGAACTGTCAATTACCCCAATGACCAGCCATACACAAGAATCACAGAGTTCAAATGGCTTACCGGGCAACAGCATGCCAAAACTTCCGTGGTATATGAATATCCGAAGGCGGATGGCGATCCCTATTACCCGATACCCCGGCCTGAAAATGCTGAGCTGTATAAACGCTATCAGATGCTTACCACAAAATTGCCCCATGTGCATTTTACTGGCAGGCTGGCTACTTATAAATATTATAATATGGACCAGGTAGTGGCACAGTCACTCACCCTGTTTAAAAAACTGTTTTCTCCAAAAGAACATAGTCTTCATGTTAACGGAAGCAAATTATCCATTGTACAATCCTGAATTCTGGGGAGGCATAGAATGCACCGTCAATCGAGTGGGGAATCACTACCGTGATCAGTTGCATGATCTGGGTCATTACCGGAGAATGGATGATATCAGGCAGATTGCCCGCCTGGGCATCAAAAAATTGCGGTACCCGGTACTATGGGAAAACCATGAGGATTGTGCCGGCAAACATATAAACTGGGAACGCACAAGTTTTGCATTGCAGCAAATTTGTAAAGAGGGCATTGAACCAATAGTGGGTTTGCTGCATCATGGCAGTGGCCCGCAGTTTACGGACCTGCTGGACAGCGATTTTCCCAAAAAGCTGGCAGCTTATGCCGCACAGGTAGCTCAACAATTTCCCTGGGTGGAGTACTATACGCCTGTGAATGAGCCCTTAACTACTGCGCGGTTTAGCGGACTGTACGGTTATTGGTACCCCCATCGCAAAGATGAAAAAAGCTTCGTGATAATGCTCCTGAACCAGGTAAAAGGTATTATCCTCTCTATGCAGGCTATCCGTAAAATAAATGCCAACGCAAAGCTTGTGCAAACCGAAGATTTGGGAAAAGTGCATAGCAGCCCCGCGTTGGCCTACCAGGCAGAGTATGAAAATCAGCGCCGCTGGTTGACATATGATTTGTTATGCGGACAATTTACACCCCACCACCCCTTTTGGACAAGGTTTCTGGAATTGGGGATACCTGAAACTGATTTGCAATTTTTTTCTGAAAACGTTTGCAAGCCAGAAATCGCCGGCTTCAATTATTATATCACCTCTGAAAGGTATTTGGACGACCAGCTGAATAATTACCCCGTGTACGACCATGGCGGCAACGGGCGGCATAAATATGCAGATACAGAACGCGTACGCAAAGGGAGATTGGACGGGCTTGAAAAATTGCTGGAGGAAGCCTGGAACCGTTACAAACTGCCTATGGCAATTACGGAATGTCATTTAAGCTGTACCCGGGAAGAACAGCTTCGGTGGTTGAAAGAAAATTGGGACAATTGCTGCCAGCTTAACAAAAAAGGAATTCCGGTAAAAGCATTTACTGCCTGGGCATTACTGGGCGCCTACGACTGGAATCACTTGTTGTGCTGCCGCCATATGCAGTATGAACCGGGTGCATTTGATGTTAGCAATGGTGTCCTCCGCCCTACCCTGCTGGCAAAATTGTTAAGCAGGTTGGGTAGCCCGGGCAGTTTTTCGCACCCTGTTATGGATAATAAAGGCTGGTGGCATGCGGCGGAAGGAAATGATCAGAAAAATGAAAATTTTTTGCTATTGGTGAATTTGGCAGCTAATGGAGATAGAACGCCGGAAGTTCAGCAGGTATGCAACGGCAGAAGATTGTCTTCCAAAGTATATGAATGCGAAGCTTCATTAGATGCGCAACACCGGCCCTGGGGGATTGTGATACATGCAGAAGATGGACTGTTAATTAATTACCACAATTATATCAAGATTGATAATTTTGCAAGGTTACACCATATACCGGTAATGATCATTCGCGCATTGCCCCTGGGTGAATACAATCCACATCATTTAACCGTTATAAACGATGATGCAGATGAGCTATCATTTGCAAACAGAGCACTTGATTTGTTGCTGGACGCTGAAAAAGGGGTTTGGGTTTTATCAAAGAAAAGCATGCGCAATATGCCAGTGCATGAGTTTATGGCAGAAAATAAATTAAGCTGATATGGCAGGCAACAAATTCATGTTCGCTACCGGTATTGAAAATAGTTATCCAACCATCATTTTGCCCAACGGAAAAACCAAAAGAGTAGATGAGTTGGAAAAAACAAACCACTACAATCAGTGGCAGCAAGATTTTGGATTGGTGAAGCAGTTGGGCATTGAATTTTTAAGATATGGCCCTCCCTACTATAAAACCCATACTGCACCGGGTAGCTATAATTGGGAATTTGCGGACGCAACATTCGCAGCCCTGAAAGAATTGCATATAACGCCCATTGTAGACTTATTGCATTTCGGTTTGCCAGACTGGATGGGCAATTTTCAAAACCCGGAATTCCCAGCGTTTTTTGCTGAGTATGCAAGTGCGTTTGCAAAAAGATACCCCGACCTGCAATTGTATACCCCCATCAACGAAATTTTTATCACCGCTATGTTTTCTGCGCAGTATGGCTGGTGGAATGAATGCCTTCAGTCCGACGAAACATTTGTACGGGCATTAAAACATCTTTGCCAGGCAAATATTCTGGCCATGCAGGAGATACTTAAAATACAACCGGAAGCCAATTTTATTCAAAGTGAATCGTCTGAATATTTTCACGCCATGGATCCCCAGGCAGTACCATTGGCGAGGTTTCTGAACCAAAAACGATTTCTGTCGCTTGATCTCACATACGGTTATCCGCTGAGTGTAGGCATGTATGAATACTTGCTGCAGAACGGCATGACGAAAGACGAGTACAAATGGTTCGGCCAAAATCAGGTAAAGGCCAGATGCATTATGGGTAATGATTATTATGTAACCAATGAGCACCTGGTTTTTCCAAATGGTCATACCCAGGCCGCCGGCGAAATTTTTGGCTATTATGTAATCACGCATCAATACTATCGCCGCTATAAACTGCCCATAATGCACACCGAGACAAATATCAAAATGCCGGCCTGCAAAGAATGGCTGTTAAAACAATGGGCCAATGTGCACCGGTTAAAACACGATGGCATTCCAATCATTGGTTTTACCTGGTACAGCCTTTTGCACCAGGTAGACTGGGATTCCGCCCTCCGAAACGACGCAGGAAATATTAATGAACTCGGCTTGTTCGACCTGGACAGGAGGATAATGCCCGTTGGCGAGGCATATAAAACATTAATAGAAAACTGGAAGGATATACTGAATGAGGAAAGCTACGGGCTCACGTTCGACAACTGGTAACGATAGCATCTAATATTATACTTACCGGGTAAACAATACGTCCTGCTGAATAATGCTGGCGGTGAAATGGCTGAACAAATCTGTGATATCGGGTTTTTCAGTTGTTAAGCGCTCTTTTACATTTTTTACAGGCGTGCTAGTGGCGTTTACGTCAGGCGCAGATTGTGCGGTAGTAGCTTGTGTCAAAAAATTGGTTGTTGGCATAGCAGTTATTATTTTATAAGATTATCTAAAGCAAAAAATATACCCGTTCAAGTCCCCGCTGTCAAAGAAAAGCCATACTTCGCATTTGGTAAAAAATTTACCCAGTCCTTTTGGTAATAGCATATCAATGCGGTAAATATTCCTAACACCAGGTGTGCTATAAACTATTGCCCGGCGAAAGGTATAAACATTATTGCCTGGGAAAAGGGATGAATATCAAATGAAAATTGCCAGATTAATACAGCGGCGGGCCCCGGGATTCCCGCCGAATGTCAATCCGTTTATACAGTTGGCTTTGCTATAATGATTACGGCATAAAATTTCCCGGGAATGCATTATGAAAGACAAAAAAACCACGAAAGAAGAAAAACCTGCTAAAGATGCTGCCGAACGCGGCAAAAAAGCAATTGATGCTGAAAAAATAGCAGCCGGCAAAAACCCAAATGACCCAGCCATCAAAAAAGAAGAAAAGAAAGATGCCGAACATTGGCGCAACGAGGGGTGAGAGAAAAGTAATGAGTACTTAGTACTTAATATTAAGTACTGAGACAACGCGGAGAGGATGATAATGATGTTGGGGTATTCGTCAGATTAAATGGACATTTCAGATCCTATTAACTGATTGACTAGCCCAATCAGCTCACTCATTTGAAAAGGTTTCTCCAGGAAGGCATCGGCGCCGGCAGCGTATGCCTCCGATTTTAATCGTGGAGAGGCAGACATCGTGACCACCGGAATATGTTTCATGTCAGCCCTGCCTTTTAAGAATGTACACAAAGATAAGCCATTTGGCCCCGGCAGCTGCATATCAAAAAGAAATAAGTCAGCTGCAGGATGTTCGCCGGATAATATTCGCCTGCCATCGGTAAAAGATATTACCTGATAATTCATCTGGGAAAATATAAGCGTAAGCACTTCAAGGATGGCCTCGTCGTCCTCAACAATAAGAATTCTTTTTTCAGGTTGCATGGCCTTGTTTATTTAACGGTAATACCAGACAAAATTTTGCTCCCTTTTTTTCCGGGCTCTCCACCGTAATTGTTCCCCCATGTAGTCTGGCAATCTGCATGGAAATAAATAATCCCAGGCCAAGAGAGTTTGCATGATAATGGTTTTCGGCGCGGAAGAACCGGTCAAACACCTTCTCCATTGCCTCTTCAGATAACCCTGGGCCAAAATCTTTTACACAAACCTGGATGGCGTTATTGCTGATGCTGCAGCTAACAATAATTTTATCTGAGTCCGGTGCATATTTTACGGCATTGTCCAATAAATTTATGATTACTTGCTCAATCCGATCTTTATCTCCGTAACACGGCGGCATGTCTTCCAATTCAAGCTGCAGGTTAATATTTGACGCACCATACTGAAACATCTCCGTTATCACCCTGATAGCTGCCGGTAAATCAAAATGTGTTTTGTGCAGAGTAAGTTTGCCTTCAGAAAGCCTTGTGGTATCCAGTAGTTCATTAATGAGTTTAATAAGCCGGTCAATCTGCTCGCCCTGCCGGGTTACAAGTTTTTGCAATTGCGCATCTCCTTTTGTCCGGGTAATGTCAGTCAATATATCAGAATATGCCTTTATACTGGTAACGGGTGTTTTCAGTTCATGACTGGCGATGCCGATAAATTCGTCTTTTTGCAGATCAGCATTTTTTTGATTGTTGATATCTACAATAATGTGAAGCACAGAGACAGGCTTTCCACTCTGGGTATGAATTAAAGTCGCGCTGTCATGCAGCCATTTAGAACGGCCATCTTTGCTCACAGATTGCACCTCGGTATCAAAAGCTTTTCCATTATCAAGAAGTTTTGCTACCAGATTATTAATTCGTTCCCGGTCCTGCTGAAATATAAAGTTGGAGAGGGAGCTGTCTAAAAGATCGGTTTCCTCATAACCAAGTATCTCACAAAATCGCCGGTTTACCATCACCACCACCCCTTCAAGATTGGTTTGTGCTACACCAGCTCTTGCCTGGTTGAACATTGCGCGCATATGTTCTTCTGAATTGCGAAGGAGTTCCTCGGCGGCTTTGCGCGCACTTATGTCAATAAAAGTCAGTATCAGGCCATTTATATGATCATCAGACGTGCGGTAGGGAAGCACCCGCATCAAAAAGGTTTCGCCCCGCCGCGTTTCTACTTCTGTTTCTGCGGGCTGCAAGTCCGCAATTACCTTCTCAAGGAAGTAAAGAATATCGGTGTCCGGTAAATTATTGGTAATATCAGTAAGCGGGCGACCAAGATCTGCCGGTTTTAAATTAAAGATGGTTGCAGCTGCCGGCGTAAATAAATTGATGCTAAAACTTCTGTCTAAAAATATAGTACCGATACTTGTTGCGGTAATTAAATTTTTAAAATTATTATTGGTTTGGGAGAGCTCTTCAATTTTAATTTTAAGTTCCTGGTTTACGGTCGTCAACTCTTCATTTACGGATTGCAGTTCCTCCTTGCTTGTCTCCAATTCTTCTGCAGCAGACCTCAGTTCTTCATTAATCGCCTGCAGTTCTTCATTGGATGCTTTAAATTCTTCCGTTTGAACTTCAAATTGTTCAGTAAGGTTTCTAAATTCCTTTCGCGTTCCTGCAAGTTCTTTCTCTAACTGTGCGGTGATGGGTTCTTTAGAAGAATGCAGGTCAATAATAGGTTCCCGCCCATCTGGCTTCCCGGAGGGTTCAAATAAAACCAGAAAAAACCCGCGCGCGGCATCGGGTTCACTAACAACCGGCCGGATTACAATATCGATAATCTCTTCGCTGCTCCCTGAACCAAACTTTACATTATTAACACGCGCCATTGTCCCGGATTGGGCAGCGCTGTACAAAGCTCCTCTTACTTCAATTCGAAGTTCAGGCCGGATAACATTCAAAATATTGTAGGAAGGTTCTCCCGTAATCCTTAAATGTTTTCCGGCATTCCTGGAAACGTGAATGATATCATAATCTGAATTTACAACAATGGAAGGTGGCGCATACAGCTCCAATATTTGCTGGTGCAGGCTGGCCAATGACATCCGCTCAGTTATTTTAGACTCAGCTATACTTGCAGTAGAAAGATTCAATTCAGACTTTCCGCCAAGTGTTGCATCAGGACCCGGTAAAATTGTTCTTGAAACCACGGCCCTGCTTTGAAATATACAATGTTCCCTGTCAATAGTAGAAAACTGGTTCACTTTTCCGTCAATAGATTCAGACGAACCCAAAAAAAGAAATCCACCGGGTTTAAGGGCAAAATGGAATGTATCAATCAGCCTGTCCTGGGCATGCCGGTTTAGATAGATAAGCAAATTCCGGCAGGTAGCCAGGTCCAGTTTTGAAAACGGAGGGTCTTTGATAGTGTTATGCCTGGCGAAAAGAATCATCTCACGCAAATCACGTTTTACGCGAAAGCCGGCACCGTCAGCACTAAAAAATTTCCGGAGCCGCTCGGGCGATACATCCGCCACATCGGCATTGGAATAAAGACCTTCACGGGCAATGTTAAGCGCATTGGTATCAATATCAGACGCAAAAATCTGGACAGTGGGACGGTCCGGCATTCCGTTTAATTTTTCTGCGCAAAGCATAGCAATAGAGTATGCTTCCTCCCCCGTTGCACATGCTGAAACCCATATCCGGATAAGATCCTGCGAATTTTTGTTGGCAAAAATCCGGGGAAACACTATGTTTTCCAGCGCTTCAAAGGCAACTTTGTCGCGGAAAAAATTGGTAACTGAAATCAACAGGTCCTTTAAAAGAAATATCGCTTCGTCTTTTTCTTTTCGCACCAGTTCGCCATATTCAGAAAGCTCGGAAATCTCACGTACGTTCATTCTGCGTTCTATCCGCCGGAGGACAGTCGCACGCTTATAAGTTGAAAAATCATGCCCTGTTTTTAACCGTAATTGGGTAAATATTTCCCGTAATGTTTGCTCCTGGTCTTCCTCTTTTCTAACTTCATCTTCTTTCACCAGAATAATTGTCTTGTTACGCTGGTCCCGGTATTGGATAATCTGGCCGGGAATCTTTTCAACCGGCAATACAAAATCCACCAAACCCTGGGCAATAGAATTGCGGGGCATATCGTCATATTCTGCTTCGCCCGGTTCCTGCACCAGCACAATGCCACCAAATTCTTTTATGCGCCGCAACCCCATAGACCCGTCTGAACCAGTTCCCGATAGTACCACAGCAACCGCGCGGCCGTCCCGTGCAGATGCAAGCGTACGGAAGAAAATATCAACAGGTGCCCGCCTTTCTTCATAACCTGCCCTGGCTGACAACTGAAGGTACCCATCAATGATGGTTAATGCTTTGTTGGGGGGAATTACATACACTTTATCAGGCTCTACCAGGATTTGGTCTTCAGTTATCTCAATTACGGGAATAGCACTCACTACCTGCAGAATTTTTGATAGCTGGCTTTCAAAATCAGGCGACAAATGAAGAATGACAACATAGGCAATACCACTGTCAGCCGGTACAGCCCTGAAAAAATCCTGTAACGCCTGAATCCCGCCCGCGGAGGCACCAATGCCAACAACCAGGAAATCTTTATCCTTTGGAAGCTGGTCTGCTTTGCCTCTCATGGGGTCATTGTTATCATTATTTTTCACCTGAAATGTATTAACTGCCTGTGACGGTGTGGTGGATTTATCACCTAAATTAATAAAGTAACGAATTTTTAGGTACCGGCTTACGAATTATCTTCAAAAATGGGATGGTTATTAAACGCCGGCTAATAATAGCACGGAGAACCGTGCCAAAAGCGCATCCAGGCTAACAAATGCTTTTTAAAAAAATTTGCTTTTTCAACGTAAAATTGCCTGTTAACTACCCTGTATTTCGGTACAATTCTGTTTATTAAAAGTTAGTGTTGACTTTCGGCTTCACTGGCTTTTCATAATTGCTACCGTATTTTTTCAGAACCTAACATAAAATCAAAACCAATGCTTAAACAAGCAAGATTTCATAAACAAAGAAACGAGAAAATGGCCCAAGAATCTTCAAAATAAGAAGAAATTTCGTCAGCATAACCGGCTGAGTTGAACAACTCTATCCCCCAAAGTTCCATCCGTACCGGCTATTTTATTACGCCACATCTAATCCTTATTCAGTGTCTCCTTTCCACGCAAATGTGCTACTACTTGAATAATGGCATCTTATGCCTTTCACTCGCTAAATACTTTCCAGTTGCATAGGATTACTGCGCGGCTGCACTAATTGCTTCAAAAGCTGACATTTTGAGGGAGTATGCCTTTTGTGACAAATAGCACACGGAGGTAAATAATAGCTATGAATGACGTATTTTTTACAAAAAAAAATTGACTAAGTCCATTGTGTAATGGTAGCCAGCCGCGCGTAGATAATGCACTGTTTCAGTATTTACTCCGGTGATATTTCTTAAGCGACGAACGACTGATGAGGTAATCAGCAGTATTCAATCTTATTGCTGTTGTTTTATTCTGCGCTACATACAATGGGCAATAGACGAATAACAACAGTAAAAGCATGGGTAAAACTAACAGAAAGATAATTTTCTAAGCTTCGGCAGAAGCGAGGCCGCCGTTCAGATACCAGCGCCAATTGCAATCGAATCAATCAAGTCGCTCATTGTTGATCGCTTTATTATTCAAAATCATCCAGTCCTGAAAATTGCTGTTGGTAACACAAAACTATAAGCTACTTCGTTCCTGGTCATGCACGCCACGAGTCTAATCATTAAAGAATGTCCACACAGAAACCGACATCTCATTTACAAAAAATAATCCTTCCCCATTTTCATCCAATGTCACCACTTCTCCCCTGTTACCGGTGATGCACTTCATCTTTTTTCCCGCATGCCGTGCCCCCAGGGTCATTCTTTTTTCACCGCTGTCATTATTGCTGAGTAGTACAGCGCACCCGGCATTCGGTTGGCTGTAATCACCTGATCTTGTCCACCCCACAACATGTTCATGGTCAAAATAATCCTGCTGGGGGCCATAGGCAAATTTGGCACGCGTGTCTATCATTTCTGGCAGACCTGGCACTTTGTTCAATTCAATAAAGATTTCTTGTTCATTGATATGCTCAGTATAGGTGGCGCCATACAGATCGGGGTAAAACACACAGGGTGTTCCCTGTTGCCGTAATAGAATAATAGCATATGCATGCGGTTTAAACCACCATTCAACGGTTGATTCCAGCGCCTGCAATGGTTGGGTATCATGGTTATCTACGAAAGTAATGGCCAGATGCGGTTTCACTTGCAGTAAGCAACCATCAAAGATTGTGCGTAGATCATAATCCCGTGCCTGGCGTCCGGCATGCTGAAAATTAAAATGAAGCGGCACATCAAAAAGTTGGATAGCTTCGCCCGTCACTTCAATATATCGTAACAAGGCAGATAAATCATTTTGCCAATACTCGCCGATACAAATGAACTGCTTTTGAAAAAGGTTCTTCAGATACCCCAGCCATTCCGGGTAAAATCCGGGATTGATGTGTTTAAGTGCATCCAGCCGGAATCCGTCAATATTAGTAGTTTCAATATACCACCGGCCCCAATTCATTAACTCTTCCCGTACGGCCGGGTTCCGGTATTCAATATCATTGCCCATTAAAAAATCAAAATTTCCTAATTCTTCTTCCAGCATTGGCTCCCACTCACCATTAGAATGTTCATGTTGAATCATACCAATGCCATCCTCCAGCTGAACGCCTGTGAAACTTTGGTGGTCCCAGATAAACTGCGAATATTTACCCTGGCGGCCGGGAAAAGTAAAACGGGTCGGCACTTCAATTATTTCTGCATCGGCTATAAACTGGTGCCGGTTACAGGGGTCTACCCGCTTAATAACAATCTGCTCGTACTCATCACCCCCATGCTTATGATTCAGCACAATATCTGCCAGCACTTTAATGCCCGCATCATGAAATGCGTTGATGCAATCAATGTATTCCTGCTTTGTTCCATAACGGGTACCAACAGTTGCTTTCTGATCAAATTCGCCCAGGTCATATAAATCGTACACGGCATACCCGGGTTCGGCGGCGCCAAGTGCCGATTTATACGCTGGCGGTAACCATACCTGCGTGATGCCCAATGCTGCAAGGGCCGCGCTTTGGTTGGCGGCATGTTTCCATAAATCGCCTGTCAGGTAATACCAATGAAAAATTTGAAAAATAGTTGGGTTCATAGTTATTGTTTCTTCATTGACCCGGCAACGGTGTGTTTTTTTTATCGTTTCACCGTTACCCGGTTTGTCTTCAAGATTCTTTTTTAATTACACTGATGCTTCCATCCGGTTCCAGCCACAGCGATTTTACGGAATCAAGGTTGTCTAACCCGTTTTCGCGTATGGTCACCAGTAAATCTTTAGTGCTGATCTCATATTTTTTTAAATTGTCGCCATTTTTCCGTCCATCTGCAAAAAGTGTAACAGCATCGCCCTCCACCAGTTTACGGATGATTTTATACCGGTAGGCTAATGCGGACAGTAACCGGTGAACAAATACCAGTGCACCGCAAGCGACCAGGCAGGGGAAAAATGGGTAATGCCCCATTATCGTTTTACTAAGCATCCCGCCCAATGTGATATATACTACCATATCAAATGGCGACTGCTTGGCAAATGTTCGCATACCTGACAACCGGATAAAGACAAGCGCCGCCATAAAAACAATGATGGTGCGGGTAAGCATTTGGTACCACTGGAGGTCCTGCTCATGCAGTCCCAGCAGGTCAACAAAACATAACATCTTCTTCTTTTTAATGATGATGCGTAAAATTGTTACGTGCGTGGCTGGCCATCCCATTGCCCGCTTTAAGTGCGTTTAATCGTCCGTGCGGCAGAGGCCGTTTATCCCGGGTGGTGGCATAGTCATGTGGTTAGATGGCGACAGCTTCAATATCATGATTTAATCCTATTAATAAGTGTGCCATTTAAGAAAGACGCCCTTGCGCCGCAAGAAATAAGCATTGTTTACAATTATGGCGGACCAATGTAGAATTCATTGCACAAGATAAAAGTTTAATTATTTAGTGTTATGAAACTGTTTGTACAAACGCTACGGGAAGATGTGGTATATATTCCGCAAGCCTCCATCTGCTTAAAGTTTAGTAAGCATACTGTCACCTTAACAAGAATTCTGGTACGGATTTTAAGAAAAATAATAAGTTGTAGTATTTGGATAAGGCTAAGTATTCCGGCATAATGAATCCAAATATGTTGTAAGACGTTTCTTATTACGGTCCTTTATCCTTTGATCATTACGATACAATGCACGTTGAACAGGATTTGACTAATCTCATATGGAACCAGATATAGAGTTGATCAACAAAATCGGCAATACCCTTAAAGCGAAAAGACAAAGCATTGCAATCGCCGAAAGCGTAACCTCGGGTCTATTACAGTTTGCATTCTCAACTGCCAAAGACGCGGCTGACTTTTACCAGGGTGGCATCACGGCATATAATCTTGCACAAAAATTCAGACACCTGAATATCGATTGCTTGCATGCGATGCGCTGCAATTGTGTATCAGAAAAAATTGCTCAGGAAATGGCAATAGAGGTTTCAAAGCTTTTTACAAGCAACTGGGGAATTGGTATCACAGGCTACGCTTCACCGGTAACGGAATCCGAAGGAAAATTGTACGCATGGTATGCAATTAGCTTTCACCAAAAAATATTAACCACAGACAAGATCAGCTCACCAAAACCTGAAGGTCCTGAAACACAAAATTGGTATGTAAATGAAGTAATGAAAGCACTCATGGAAGTTATCAGGTAATGATGGAAGGTAAATAACCTGATGGTAATGAAATAAGATAGACAGACAGGAATGTAGCTATCATTGCTGGTCAAAATTAATTCCCTCGGTGAACATACTACCCCCGCCTGGTCAACATTTTTAAAGTTAGTCCGCTTACCAGTCCCCCTACCACGTAATACGCCACCGTCATCAGCCGGGTCTTGCGCGTCCTGGTTACCGGCTTATCGTTTAACCCCATTTCGCCGGTTAACGTTACTGCGCCAATGCCCGCCAATAAACCCAGACCGGCGGCGCGCGTTATCACATGTCTTTTACTGCCGTAACCGGCCAAACTATAATAGACGCTGTTGGAAACGAGATCTGCCGCCATTGTGGCCGTAAAAAGCGAATTGCCGGTAGGCGCGCTGGCACCCGTTGCTTCAATTGTTTTCGACAACGCTTCCTCACCTACCCTATCTACCCGCGGCGCATCTGTCATAAATTGTGCTACACTCTGATGAAGTATATTAAGCGCTGCTGCACCGGCAAATCCCGCAAGCAAACTGTTAGAAATTTTATTCATAACCCATCATTTATATTAACAACCAGCATTAAATCATTGTCTGTGCAGGTGAATAGGAATATTGTCGTCCTATTCTTTCATACCTGAAACCGGCAATGCTACAATAAAAAGATAAACCATCACAAATTCCGGCTACACTACAACACTTTTATTTTATGAATAATGCAAATACAACGCCGCAAAACGTTTAAGAACACATTAAAAAGCATTAGACAGCATGTAAAAAAGCCAGCACAATGAAAAAATTTCGGGTACCGTTCCACCTCATTCGGGAGACGTATGACACGCTTAAAAAAATGTAGAATTTTATAAACATACACTTGTGTAAACCCATGCGCATAATACAGTTAATTGATCAAACCATTACTCTTTATTCGTGCGTAAACCTCTCTCAGGCCTGTGGTTAAAAAGCCGCATAACGCAAGATCAACGCCGAAGGAAAAGACTTCCGTTTTCTTTTAAGACAATAAGGGTAATCACTTGCGGGCAACCGCAGAAACTACGACAATAGTTTCGTTGGAGGTTTACAGTTGGCCAGGCTGATTTCTGCGTTTTAGCAGTTAATAAAATACTGTAGCTATGCGCGCGCGTTTGTATGTTTTCATTTTGGTAGGCATGATGACCCTTCTCCTGCAAAAGAATGCCTTCGCACAGTTTCCTTACAACGAAACCTTTACCAATAGCAACACACCGGGACTGGTAGTGAGCGGAGCCGCCAAGCTTACGGCCGCACAGGGAATTGACGTTGCCGGGCAAGGATACTTACGATTGAACGAAAACGCTACCAATAGCATTGGATACGTGTATGGTCAGGATTCATTTCCTTCCAACTATGGGCTCACGGTAAGCTTTGAATTTTTTTCCTGGAAACTCGGCGCCACCAGTACCAACCAGGCTGATGGTATGACGTTCTTTTTATTCGATGCCTCGGTGAATTCCTTTCGCCCCGGTGGAACAGGAGGCTCACTGGGCTACGCGCAGTATTATCAAACCCCCGGGCTTGCAAAAGGTTATATCGGTATTAGTATTGACGCGTTTGGTAATTTCTCCAGCGCCAGCGATGGCAACAAAAATGGCGGACCGGGGCAACAACGCGGATCAGTTGCCATACGCGGACCCGGTAATGGCAAAGCGGTTACTGATTATGTGTATCAAACGGGTGTCATAGCCAGTGACCCTGCCTATAACGCCGGCTTTTCCGGCTTTACCCAACGCTACAGCGACCCGCTTAACAACAATTACCGCAAGATTAAAATTATAATGACGCCGGTTCTTCGCTCGGCGCAACTATTGGCTATAAAGTAACCGTGATTATGTACAAAGGCGGTGCAACGCTTACACCGGTAACTTTGATCAATAACTTTGATTATCCTTTCGCTGCGCCTGCCAAGCTGCAATTTGGTTTGGCTGCATCTACCGGTTCTATCACCAACTACCATGAAATAAGGAACATGAATATAGATGTTACCAACACCGGCTCACTTGTTGCGGCCGTTGCGGGCAATGATATTGGCGCAGCCGTATGCCAGGGGCAACAGGCATTAATTGATGTTACTGCCAATGATAATTCTGCCAACACCGGTGGGGCGATTAATAAACTTACGGTAGACCTGGACCCATCCACTGCGGGTATTCAAGCCAGTTATACAGATCCGTTAAAGGGTAGTTATGTTACTGACAGCAACGGGATAGTTACGTTTACACCCGTGAATGGCTTCACCGGCAGTTCTTCGGCAAACTACACTGTTAAAGACAATTATGGAATGGTTTCAAACACAGCAACCCTAACGGTTACAGCAGGTACCAATACGGGGCCTAACCTGGTTCTCAGTAACCCGCCGGCAGCTTGCTTTCCTGCAGTAATTGACATTACCAGCAATGCCTGGAAAACTTTGTCAACGCCCGGGGCCGCGTACAGCTATTATACCAACCTGGCCGATGCTAATAATGCGGCCAATAATATTAACCTGCTTGCGAACGTGGTGACCGTTCCCGGCACTTACTTCGTACGGGCGGCATTGAATGGTTGTGCTACCGTTAAACCTATTACCGTAGACATCAGCCTGGCGCCAACAGTTGCCAGTGCAGGCAGCGACCAGTCTTATTGCAGTTCAACGGGAACACAAACGGCTACCCTGCTGGCGGTTAATCCGGATATTGGTATCGGCGCATGGACACTGGTAAGCGGGCCTGCCAGCCCAGTGGTTACTTACCCCGGTGCTGCTACTTCTCCAGTATCCTTTACGCAACAAGGAGTGTATACCTTCAGGTACAGCGTGGTGAGCGGCGCTTGCGCAGTGAGTGCAGACGACATAGATATCAGCATTGGCAATACAACTGCCAATGCCGGGCCCGATCAATTATTGTCCAGTGCCAGCAGCATTACGCTTGCGGGCAATTCCGCCACGGTGGGTGCGGGCAAATGGACCCTAACCGGTTCGCCGGCTGGCAGCACAGTGGTGATTACTCAACCCACTAACCCTGCCAGCAGCGTACAAATAAACAGAACTGGTGATTATACATTCCGATGGACGATGACCAACGGCAGCTGCAACAATAATGATCTTATTATGGCCAGGATTATGTCTTTACTGCCTGTTACACTCATCCAGTTCACCGCCAACTTGCAGGGTGAAAATGTATTGCTGCAATGGCAAACGGCTGCCGAACAGAACAACAAAAGCTTTGATGTGGAGATGAGTACAGACGGAGAACATTTTAATTGGTTGCAAACGGTAACCGGCAATGGTACCACTGGCGGCGTGCATAATTACCAGTATGTTGATTACGGCGCCGCCGGACGGGCTTCAGTTATTTATTACCGGTTACGGCAAACAGATATGGATGGCAAAACAAATTATTCAAGCATCATTAAAATCACCGCACCGGCGCGCACCAGGATGCAGTGCTGGCCAAATCCACTGCAGGATGTTCTTTATGTGAGAACGCCGTTGCCAGCTGGAACGTATTTTGATGTTGCATTATATAATCATGCAGGCGTAATGTTGAAACAATGGCAACAGGTGGTCGCAATGAATACATCCAACAAATTTGATTTGCGTCCATTACAATTGCCAAAAGGAATATTTGTTGTGAAGCTCAGTGCAGATGGGAAAAGTTGGGAGCAGCAATTGATTAAGCTTTAATAAGAGTAATGGGCAGTATTATCAACGAATGGAAATGGATTGACATGGTTTTGTTATCGCCACAATTTAATCTGCCAAATAGCAAATTGGAATAACCACTTAAGCTTAGAGATGAAAACGCATTTATAAGGCCCTCACAATTTTCATCCTTATCCATTTTTGTTATGGCAGCCATGGAGACCGTCGCCCTTACCCGATTCGCAATGACTTCACGGGGTTGACGATGGCTGTTTTGATTGACTGAAAAATTTAGCTGTCGTGGCCTATAGAAGCAGGCAGCGGGGTAAGCACGTAGCAGCATTTCGTAGCGCCTTTTTTTAGTGCGCACAAGACCCACTTCCGAAGTCCGAATGCACGAACTTTGAAACTGCGTAACTGAAAACCAATTGAAGACCATTTGCCGCTCACCTCTCCCGTCAACCCTATTTACGGCTGGAAGTATCCGTCATTTTATTCGTTACACTATCTCCACCATACGGCGTTCCCGTTCCAACTGCATGACCAGTGCCGGAAGTATCTGCGGTTCCCGCTTTGGCGGGTGTTTGCTCATTATTATTATTACAACTTTCAACTCCCCATCCAATTGTGAGTAGTAAACAAAACACCATTACCTTTCTCATATTAATCGTTTTAATGGAACTAATTACTGTTACTGGTATAATCCCGTTCAAAACCAATGCCATCAATAGAGAAAATCATTTGCACACATATGCCTTTTAATCCGTCATTCAATGATAATATGCTTATTAAAATCTACAGAGTGTTGACGAATTTTGTGTACAAAATACCTGAAACTTTACCCTGGTTGCGCAATCTTTTTTCGATTGGAAATAATTGAGTAACTTTTAGTGAAAACGCTAACAGGATTTGTAAACAGTTGAGCATCTCATTGTATTTAATACCATAAAACAAGCACCGGTTAATGCGTACAACTATTCCGGCACGACGTTTACAGCTATATTTACTAAACTTACCGCTATGCCAAATTCTAAAGCTTCCATCTGGAAAATTGCAGCTGTTGTGGTGGCGATTATCTACATTGTAAAAGCTGCGCGTGAACCAAACAGCCTTAAACCCACCCCCGGAAACTAAAGATCGCAATTGTATCGCCGCAGGTCCCCCGCATGGTCATTACCAGTAAAGCAAAGACCATACGGGACGTTGCGGTTTTGTTGCCGCAACCCGGTAACTATCCAAAAAAAAATGTGTTGTAATACAAAGAATAGATACAGAAAATAGAAGTCTTTTACGTCGCATTCAGGACGTCCGGTTGCTTACCTAAAAGAGAATCTCCGCAGCCTCTCTCCAATGGGGATTTGCAACTTTAATCAGACCCACAGGGAGTGTCTCCAGACTCTAATGATGCAAGGTCCTTCGGCAATAGGTTGAAGGGGAAAGAGCCTGTAGCAGAGAGATGCTGCCAAAAAGGAAAAGGAGTTAGCACGCCAACCATTGGAAGCGAAGGCGTCCCTTCAATCCCACACATGCCGGTCAGACTACCGGCGCACCTGGGGCTAGGTTGTTTTAGCTGTCACAGCGCGTTTGGCAGCACTGCCTGTTTTCGCCAGTGCATACCGGCGTCTCAGGCTCACCGCAAAACCGATAACCATAATAATGGTGCCGGCCCACAAGAGATTGATATGCGGAAATTCATATGCTTTCAATGCCACATAAGGCACCATTTTGTTCGATTCTTTTACCTGTATTTCTACCGCATGTGTTGTATTGTTCACACTGGTAAATCCTACTGACAGGCCTTGCGCAAATACGGTATCAAAAATAAATCTGGAGTCGGCCCCTTTCCAGAAAATAGCCGGTGTACTGCGGTATTGCATGCTGTCTGCAGAATGAATGCTGAGATCGGCTACAATCAGTGTGTCATTTGGCTGAATCTTGTGCCTGGTGCCTGCGGGATTAATGCTCACGTTATTAAGTATCATATAACCCCTTGAGTAGAAAATGGTATCTTTTATTTGTACGCTGTGTTTGCGGAATTGTGCGGTGTCTTCCGTGTCATCAATGCTGGTAGCGCTGATGTATGTAAAGATGTCTTTGTTCCAGTAATGGCGTGAATCAGGGTTGCCCGATACGCCCTCCTGGCCTTTGGTGGCTTTTATAAAATTGGGATACAGCGTAAATTGTTCGCCTGATTTTTTATCTTCAAAATCTACCTTAAAATAAGTGATATTGCCTTTTTGTCCGGTGCTGTCTTTATTTTGATACGTCGCCCAGTACCTGCCCATATCCGTACGCAATCCCCTAATCAGCGTAAGGTTCTCAGTAGGGTCCTGTTTAGATTCGGGTCCGAAATTAAGCAGGATGCCATTGTTTTTGGAAAGCACATCTTTTTTGGCGGAGGAAATTAAAATACCCAGCAACATTAACCCAAAACCAAGGTGCGCAATTGAACCACCCGCCGCTTTCAGCTTGCCGTTCAATCCGGTCCAGATATACGTTGCATTGGCTACCACACTGTAAACGGCCGCAAATATGGCAAGGTGAACTGCACCCAGGAAACCCCAGCCTTTTTTATAATAATGAATATCACCAAAGAAGCCAATCAGCAACGCGATCACCAGCGCAATCAACAACGGCAACCCGGCTTTCTTTATAAAAACATTCCGTGGCGTATCCTTGTAACGCAAATACTGGCCAACACCGGAAAGCAATCCTATTACTACCGCCACAAAAACCTGGATCTTGTTGTACGCAAATTCAGGATCTTCGGGCATGGCAGTAGATTTGCCGGCTATCTTATTATATATCGGTGTAAAAGAAGTTTGCCAGCTGATCACCAATGCAGACAGAAATAATACCAATGCGCCAATGAACATCCAAAACTCACGGGCATTGGTGCTTTCTTCTTTAACAATATGCGGAATGACTTTGTACCGTATCCCAAATAATACCAGCGCAGGTATAAGGAACACCGCCATCAGCGAAATCAACTGAAAATTCATATCGTTCTCCACAAAAGCATGTACCGAACTATCGCCCAGTATACCGCTGCGTGTTAAAAATGTAGAAAACAGTATGAGGAAAAATGAAAAAATAAAGAAAAGGTAAGTAGCACGGAGCGAATGGCCGGTAGCGTTGTAAATAACTTGCGTATGGAGACCCGCTACCATTACCAGCCAGGGCACCAGCGAGGCATTTTCTACCGGGTCCCAGGCCCAGAAACCACCGAAGGTGAGCGATTCATATGCCCAGGCAGCGCCCATCATAATGCCCAATCCCAAAATTCCGGCGGAAAACAATGTCCACGGAAGCGCAATTTTCGTCCAACCCGTATAATCTTTTTTCCAGAGGCTGGCAATGGCATACGCGAATGGCACAATGGTAGAAGCAAAGCCGAGGAACAATATCGGCGGGTGAATCACCATCCAATAATTCTGTAACAATTGGTTCAGTCCCTGCCCATCCTGCATCATGGGTATGCTGAGGTAATCGGGCCGGCTGAAAATGGGCGCAGCCTGCATATTCTCCATTTGCCGCACCAGCAAAAATGGATTGATGCCAACACGTGTGTGGCCAAAATACAGTCCGATGATCATGGTAGCCAGGCAAACCTGTGCAAAACTCACCACCGTCATCACCGGTGCTTCCCATTTACCGGCGCGGAACATGAGTACAAGCCCGAGCACACAATGCCAGATACTCCATAACAGGAAGCTGCCTTCCTGTGCTTCCCAAATACAACTGAATAAATATTTAGCACTCAATGCGCGGCTGGAATGGTTCCAGGCATAGGTATATTCAAATTTATGCGTTGCAACGATGTAGTAGATGATAACAAATACAGAAAAAACAGCAAAACATTCTATCATGAAAGCTGCCCGGGCCAGGCGTTTCCAGCCGGAGGCGGTATCCGGGACAACAGCATTTGTACTTTTAAAATAGGCGATACTGGCAACCAGCGAAGCAACAAAAGAAAGGATAACAAAGAAATGACCAAACTGACCAGGTAAAAGATGTTCACCAATAAAATTCATGGTACAGGCTTAGTTGGTTATGGTGAGGTTCTTTTTCATGACGCTGGGATCATCTTTGTATTTGGAAGGACATTTCATGAGCATGTCCTTGCATTCAAACTGGCCATTCTGCATTTTCCCGTTCAGTACCAGCCGTTCGCTTTTTTCAAAATCAGGAGGCTTTGAATTGCGGAAAATAACCCGTGTGGTATTGCCCAGTGTATCTATGGCCGTAAAGCTCATATAATTGGGATCTTTAGCCGCATCAAATTCAACAGGCTGGGTTTTATCCACTTTGGCAATCAGCCTAACAAACTGTCCTTCTTTCTGACGGGCAGAAGCTACTGTTTCATAAGTAGTAAGGTTGCCGGTGTAGCTGACCAGCACGGCTATCGCGGCAGCAATCAATACCAGGATAACAATATGCGTTTTCTTCATACGTCAATTTTCGCAGGCAAAATTAGGTCAAAAAAAATGATCCGGCGCCCCTTGTTGTAACTATCTGTTATAATACGGCAATGAACTGTTGGTCAATCCGGCCCTGCCCTGCTTATAACTGTTTAAAGAATGAAAAGTTTAACAATTTCAAAATTAAATTATAACAGTTGTTAGTTACACCTGTTGCAACGGATGAGCAATTTTTTGCTTCTAAGGGATACTGCGTTAACTTGCGCAGCGTTTAATACCTGAATACTACATCATGGCAGACCTATCCCAATTTGATCCTAACCGCGCCGGTAACCCCAACAACAATATTTTCGGATTGCCTTTTACGGAAGAAGAAGCGAAGGTGGTGATCCTTCCCATTCCCTGGGAGGTAACTGTGAGCAATACCGCCGGTACCGCCCGCGCGAGCGACCATATCTGCAGGGCTGCATTACAGGTAGACATTTTTGATACTGATTTGCGCGACGGCTGGAAAGAAGGTTTTTACATGCGGCCAGCCGATAAAAAGATATTGATGAAAAGCGATTACCTCCGCAAAGAGGCGGAGCTGTACATCGACTATATTTCAAAAGGTGAAATTGTTGAGAAGAACAATTTCATGTCCAAAAGCCGGAAAGAAATCAACGAAGGCGGTGTATACCTCAACAACTGGGTGTACCAGCAAACAAAAGACTTGCTGGATAAAGGCAAATTGGTTGGACTGCTGGGCGGCGACCACAGCACACCGCTTGGCTATTTTAAAGCCATTGCCGAAAAGTATGGCAACTTTGGCATTTTACAGATTGATGCGCATGCGGACCTGCGCAAAGATTACGAGGGTTTTTCTTACAGCCATGCCTGCATTATGTACAATGCCCTCACTGAAATTGAACAGATCACCAAATTGGTACAAGTGGGCGTACGCGATTTTTGTGATGAAGAATGGGAATATATCAGCAACAGCCATCACCGCGTAGTCACCTATTTTGATCATGAACTTAAAAGCCGCCATTTTGAAGGACAAAACTGGAAACAGGTGGCCGATGAAATTGTAACACACCTCCCACCCTATGTGTACCTGAGTTTTGATATTGACGGATTGGATCCGAAACTTTGCCCCGCCACGGGCACACCGGTTCCCGGCGGACTGGAAGTGGAGCAAACCTATTACCTGTTGCGGCAAATGCTGCGCAGCGGACGCAGACTGATTGGGTTCGACCTGAGCGAAGTAGGCACCGGCGATACCGAATGGGATGCGAACGTAGGCGCGCGTATACTCTGGAAATTATGTAACCTGCTGCTGTCGAGCAATAGTTGACCGCAATGTGGAAATGTGAAAATGTGAAAATGTGAAAATGTGGAAATGTGGAAATGCCGGTCCGAACTGGTCATCCGGGCGGATGCCAATGCGCATTCTTCGCTAAAAACCTCAGGTAGCTGCCATTCCCCAGAAATTAGCAAATCAGCGATTTTCAAATCAGAGATTCTATGGTGTATGATTATGTAGTCACGCTCAAAAATACAAGCCGCAAATACATAGACGTATTTTCACTGCTGCTGCTGGGCATTTCCGTACTATTATTCTTAAGAGAACAATATTTTTCTGACAATATTAAGATCCCCTTTCTTTTTGGTGGCGTTGCCATAGCCGTTATCGCCGTATGGAATTTCTCGCGCCATAAAAAAACAGGTGCTACCGTCTATTATAGCAGCGCCTTGTTTATTGCGGCCATCGGCTGGGTAACCATGCCCTATCTCGGCTGGCTGTTCATTCCATTTGCATTGCTGGGTTTGTTTGAGCGGCAGGCAAAAATGCCGCTGGAAGTGGGTTTTACGCAAACCGAGATTGCCATCAACACGCTGATACGCAGAAGATATAAATGGACCGATTTCAGCAACATCATTTTAAAAGACGATTTGCTCACACTGGATTTTAAAAACAACCGGCTGCTGCAACGGGAGACGGTAGACGAAGAAGGGGATGCGGAGGAAGATGAGTTTAATTTGTATTGCCAGAGAAATTTGTCGTCAGGAGTTGTAAGTAATAAGTTGTAGGTTTTAAGTCCTTTTGCTATGACAAGGGTTTAGTTCTAGCTGTTAATTCTTTTTGCACAGCAAAGAAGACCCTGGTTTGCAGCAGCCCGTTGCCGCGAAACTTATTACTTATCACTTAAAACTTACAACTCACCCAATTCCCAAAAAAAACCAAAATTTCTCCATTTCCAGAAACACCTTATGGAATAATAATTCAAACGCATCTCTCCAAAAACTGCCGTATGAATGCACTTGCCATTACCATTGTTCATCCTGCATTTGAGAACCTGAAAAAAATGGGCCGCTTCCTGCATTTTATAGCGGGCCTGCTGATTCTCATCAATGCCGCACACCAGTTGCAGCAACCCAAGCTCAACCATCTGTATTTTTGGTGCCAGTTATTAATCGGCCTTGATATTCTTATTGTTGTTTTTACCAACCGCAACCTGGTGCAGGAATTGCCGAAGATGAACATGGTATTCCGGTTTATTGAATCCATTATTTTCTTGGGTGCAGCGGCCATTCTTTTGTCTGAATCCAACTGGATCATGGGGCTGGTACTGGTGGCCGTTAGCGGCGCCTACGCCTGGCTGCTGTATTGTGAACAAAAAATGAATACGGTGGAGATGGTGAAATTCAACCATATCGGCATTACAATATCCGGTCTGCCCCAAAGCGAATTCTTTTTGTGGTCACGCATCAACCAGGTGGATATCCGCTACGACGAGGTTACCATTATCACCTCAGAAAACAAAAAATTGCAGTTTTCCCTCCGCCAAAATCTTCAATTCGAAGAACTGGATCAAATTCACGAATTTTGCAGGCATTATTTGAAGACGTAAGGCGGCAGGCGTGAATTGTGAGCAATTCCGGTCTGGCTTACTGACGACTGACGTCTCACGCCTCACGAAAAAGCCAGCAAACATGACTCCCTATATATTGTATTCAGACGGCAAGGGTAATATTTTTGAAGACACCAGCCTCTATGCCACAGGCCGCAGTGGCTGGGACGCCTACCCTATTGATGCTGCTGAATGGATTGAGTTGCCCCAGGGTGGCTCTTTATATGAATTGCCGGGCCGCCGCGGCATTGGCATCGATGTATCAACCGGCGATATGCGCCTTTGCGAAAAAGGCTGGGCGGTAGCTGCTTTTATTCCACCTGCACATACCGGTTTGTACATTGCGGCTTACGAAACCACGCCCGATGCCCCTACACTTCCCCTTTTTTGTTATACCGCTGCCGGTTGGTACAATGATAAATTTTATGTGCCGGCCGTACGTATTGAGCAGGATATCCGCCAGGAATCTGCCGGTTACGACAATGCAAAAATTGCCTCGGGTACGGAGCATTTGCTGCAAGCCTATCCGCACAACCGGTTGGTAAAACACCTGATGGAGAATTGCTGCAACACGTATCATTGTCCGGCAGCAAGAAATCTTTCGCTGGCGCGATGGGAATGCCCGGTGCCTACTTCACCTGCCTGCAATGCCAACTGCATCGGCTGTATATCTTTTCAGCCGCAGGAAGAAACCATTCCGTCTACGCAGGACCGGCTCACGTTTAAACCCAGTGCCGAAGAAATTGTGGAGTTTACCGTTCCGCATTTGGTGGAAGCGCCCTACCCGATTGTTTCTTTCGGACAGGGTTGCGAAGGTGAACCATTGCTGATGTGGGAAACCATCCGCGAATCTATTATTGAAATGCGCAAACACACCAACCGTGGAAGCATCAATATCAATACCAACGGCTCCAAACCAGCTGCAGTTAAAGCGCTTTGCGAAGCGGGATTGAACAGCATCCGTGTAAGCACCAATTCTGCACGCAAACATATTTACGAAGCCTATTACCGTCCCAATAACTATGTGTTTGAAGACATTGTAGAAAGCCTGAAAGTAATGCGCAGCTACGGTGGATGGAGCAGCATTAACTACTTTGTCTTTCCGGGTATGACAGACAGTATTGAAGAATATGAGGCACTCCGGAAATTGATCAGTGAAACTGGTCTGCGCATGATTCAATGGCGGAATTTTAATATTGATCCCGACTGGTACCTCGGTAAAATTGGTGTAACCGATACCGGCGAATGTATGGGTGTTAAACAATTGCAGGAACTGATACAGGAAGAATTCCCGCACCTGAAGTACGGCTATTTTAACCCGCCGATGGAAAGGATCAAGGGAGATTTCATGTTGGACTTCGCTCATTATTAAGGCTAGTGGTAAATGGCGGGTGGCTAGTGGGCTTTACCAGTATAGCGAATGGCTAACAGCTAATGGCTTAGCTAACAGCTGCAACTCATAACTCATAATTCATAACCCATAATTCATAACTCATAACTAAAAAAAGTTTTTACGAGGGTACCGCTCTTGCATTGCTCACGGTTGTTATTTGGTCGGGCAATTACGTGGTGGCCAAAGGAATTTCGCGGCAAATACCGGCAGTGAGCCTGGCTTTCTACCGCTGGAGCACGGCTTCCATTTGCATCATGCCATTTGCCATCAGGGCATTTATTAGTCAAAAAGAATTGATACTGGCTAATAAAAATTATATTTTTTGGACTGCACTTACCGGCGTTACCATCTTCAACACCTTTATTTACCTTGGCGGGCATTATACCTCCGCCATCAACCTGGCATTGATAGGTACTACGGCAGCACCGGTATTTGTAATGATCTTCGGCGCGTGGTTCCTGAAAGAAAAAGCAGGCAGCTACCGTATAACGGGCATGGTTATATGCATTACCGGCATCATATACCTGCTCAGCAAAGGCAGCCTGCAGCAATTGGCTAAATTCCGTTTTGGAAAAGGCGATTTGCTGGTTTTTATCAGCGCGTTTGCATTTGCCATTTATAATACTTTGGTGAAGAAAAAGCCGGCCAATATTTCACCCATCGTTTTTTTATTTACCATTTTTACGCTGGGCACGCTTTGCCTGTTGCCATTTTTTCTCTGGGAGGCCACCCATACACCGGCCGTAGTTTGGAATGGCAACAGGCTGTTGATTATTTTATACCTGGGCATCGGCAATTCCATCATCGGCTTTTTCTGCTGGAATGCCGCTATTAAAAAACTGGGTTCTTCAGCCACTGCATTGTTTGCCAACCTTATCCCGGTTTTCAGTACCATTGAAGCCGTTTTGTTCCTGGATGAAAGCTTTACACAGATTCATTTAATAAGCGGACTGCTGGTAATTGCCGGATTGATCATTGCCAACATTTCCATTAATTCAAGCAAACAGGCAGCATGACAACAGAACTGATTTTACTTTGCGGAGTTGCGTTTGTTGCCGGATGTATTGATGCCATTGTGGGCGGCGGCGGATTGATTCAAACGCCCAGCGGCCTGATCTTATTACCACAATACCCGGTAGCCACCGTCATCGGCACTCTTAAAATTCCTGCGTTTACAGGCACTTCTTTTGCGGCAGCACAATATGCAAAACGCGTTTCGTTTAATTACAAACAACTGGCGTTGATGATGGGCATTGCCGGCACCGCGGCTTTTGCGGGCTCCAAATTGCTTACGGTAGTGAGCAACCAGTTTATGAAACCATTGTTGTTGCTGGTATTGATTGCAGTGGCCATTTATACATACACGAACAAAAATTTTGGTAATCATACAGAGAAATCACATTCGGTAAAACAGCAGGGATGGTATGCCGCACTCATCAGCCTGGTGATTGGTTTTTATGACGGGTTTATCGGACCCGGCGCAGGCAGCTTCCTGGTGCTGGCATTTATTAGTTTACTGGGGTTTGATTTTTTAAGGGCCAGTGCACACGCCAAATTTGTAAACCTGGCAACCAATATGGGTTCTATTATTTTCTTTGCCGCCAGCGGAAAAATTATTTATACCATCGCTTTGCCAATGGCCATCTGCAACGGCATCGGAGGCATGCTCGGCGCGAGGCTGGCTCTGCTGAAAGGCAATGCATTTATCCGCATTCTTTTCCTGGTGGTGGTAACGGGCACCATTATACGTTTTGCGTATGATGTGTTTAAAAATCTCTGATTTCGGATGTAATCATCTCTGATTTGTTTTGGCGCAAGCCCAAAATGAATTCATAGTTTTCTCTGGCGGAATTATAGAACCCAAGAACCCAAGAACCCAAGAACTCAGGAACCCAAGAACTCAGGAACTTTCGAACTTCAACTTCGAACTAGCAACTAAGAATGAAGAACTACCAGACATTTCTCGGACACCAATCCCCATACTTATTTCCAATTAAAAATCCCAATACAATTTCATGGGTGCCTTTGGTAACGGTATTCAATTGCGAAGTGGTATAATCGTACGAATAACTGATATTAAAAGTGTTGGAAACATTCAAGCCGAGCATGCCGTTGAATCCGTCTTTTAACCGGTAGCCCGCTCCTACCCAAAGCAAATCGCGGTACTGAAATTTTGTATTGAAATCAAATTGTACCGGTGTGGGTTGCACGTATTTCACCATGATGCTGGGCGTCATCGCAATATCATCGTCTAAAAAAAAGCGGTAGCCGGCCGTACCAAAAAGATGCGGTACCAGTTTGCCCTGTTGTTGTTTTACCTGGTTGTCTGAAAAATAGAGCGATTGCGGGATGATCTGCTGTGCCGATACACCGATAAAATAATCAGCGGAGTAGATCCAAATCCCCGCGCCGAAATCTGGTTTCAGGCGGTTGATTTCTCCGGACGTATACACCGCAGGGTCTACCGGGTTGGCCGTACCAAAGTCCAGTTTGTTCCGGTTCAACGATATATTTCTGACGCCCCCTTCAAAACCCGCAGCAATACTGGTTTGCTCACTGATGCCAACATGGTACGCATAGCTGATATAACCGGCGAAACGGTTCAGCGGTCCCGTTCTGTCGTTAATAATTTTTAAGCCGATGCCGTGGTGTGGTTTGGCCGCTTGATAATCCTGCAGAAAATTTCTGCCGCGCGGATTTTCATCCGGCGTACGGAAGGAAGTGGCCGTGGTGCGGTCGTCCTGTTTCCCCAAAGGTTTGTGTATAGTAAGATAGGTAGTTACCGGTGCATCCTGCAAACCCACCCATTGGTGGCGGTGACTGAGTTTAACATCGGTATAATTTTCAATACCGGTAATGGCCGGGTTGAGAATATAATTGTTGATAAGGTACTGGGTATACTGCGGCTGTTGCTGCCCGGCCACGCTGCCAACCATCATTGCTGCACACAAAATCAAAAAAAACTGTTTCATCGCTACGCTGTTTTGGTTGTTATCGTTTTACCTGATAATGGTGATGGATCCGTTTTCCTGGGTCCGCCCGTTTTTCGGATTGATGATCCAGTAATAGGTACCTACCGGTAATGGCTGGCCGTTTACGCGTCCATCCCACGGTGTTGCATAACCGCTGGAATGAAACACCTGCTGTCCGTACCGGTTAAAAACATCCACGGTACATCCGGGGTAGCTATCCAGGTACTGGATGGCCCACACATCGTTAATACCATCGCCGTTGGGCGAAAATGCGTTCGGCACTTTTATTTTCTTCAATACTTTTACCAGCACCTCATCGGTGGCCCGGCAACCATCTGCCGAAGTTACCATTAAAGCATATGTGATATCACGCGGGGTGGTCACCCTGGGCGTCAGTATACCGGTATTGTTCAAAAAGTCAGGCGGCGTCCACAAATAGCTGAGGTTATTACCGCTGGCTTTAGCATCCATATCAATGAATCCGCCTTCCAGCAAATATTTATCTGCACCCGCAGTGATCACCGGTGTTGGATACACCATTATTGCCTTTGTTAAGGAAGCGGAACAACCATTGCCTGCGGTTACGGTGTAAGTAATTGAATCGGTGCCCGGACCAGCTTTTGCAGGATTGAACAGCCCGTTTGCGGCAATGCCTTTTCCTGAATACACACCGGCTGCATTAAAAATTGAAATGTCTTTTGCGGCGCTGATGGTAAACGGTGTTATTTCTTCACACACCGGGGTTAGCACATCAAACTGCAATTGCGGAATAGCCTGCAGGGTAACTGTGGTTACGGACTGGCTCACGCAGCTGATACCGGAATACACTATATATCTTACCTGGTAGGTTTTGCTGGCGGGTGTACTGAAAGCGGGATAGAGATGTGTATAGGTTTGTCCTTTTTTAGGGAAGCTGTCAACGGTTTTTATCAGTGGGTCGCCTGAATAGTCCCAATAAATTTCAGTACGTATAATATTCCCGAAATCTACGGAGGACGCATCTTTAATAGTTAAGGGTTGATTGCTGCAAAGCAGACCGCTATTGTTCACTGAGAAAGCTGCCACCGGCACGGCCCCATTTACAGTAAATGATTTGGTGGTATCCTTTATACATCCATCTTTGCTGGTAACGGTCAGTTTTACATTGTATATACCGGCAGCATTGTAACTGCCTTTGCCATTTTGCTGTGTGCTGGAGACGCCGTTCCCGAATTCCCACAGATAAGTAAAAGCACCCCCGCTGTTATCTGAAATATAACTGCTGTCGTAAAACTGGGCGATGGGATCGCTCATGCAAATATCGGGGGCAATAAAATTGGCCACGGGCAATGCATTGACTGCTACGGGCATTGATTTCACCGTGCTTTTACAACCACTGCTCAGTTCTGCCTGCAATGTTACATTATAAACACCGGTAGCCGTATACACATGTTGTACCGGCTTGTTATCCGTTGTTACCAACGGCTGCGTATTGTCTCCAAAATTCCAGTACCATTTCACAATGGTTGCGCCCGGAATGGTGGTGGACTGATCAATAAATGTAACCGCCTTGTTTAAGCAGGCGGCTGCAGCCATTGAAAAAGCAGCATTGGGCGGCGGAAATATGTTCAGGGTTTTGGCTACTGTATCTGAAAGACAGCCGATGTCTGTAATCACCGCAAAATTTACCTTATATACACCACCCGTTGTATAAGTATGGATCGGTTTGCTTGAATCTGCCAGTTGCCCGTCGGCAAAATCCCATATGTATTTAATCACCGGGCGGCCATTGCCATCTGTGGTTTCAGAAAATAAAACAGGGTCAGTAATACAACCATTATTACTGTATGTAAAAGCCACTTTGGGTTTGTCGAAAATCTGCAGATCGTAGTTTACTTCCTGTTCGCCGCTGCAGCCGTCTGTAGTGGGGTTGGTGGCAATTATTTTTATGGGATAGGTGCCAACAGCGGACACCGTATACACCTTGTTTATTTTATAACGATACAATGTCCGGCCATTTACTACCCAGGTAGAATCAAACACCGGTGCGGTGATGGTTGTATCAGTGATACCAAATGCGTTCAGCGCTGTTCCAAAAGCCCATTTCACCTCTGTGGGCTGGTAGGGAAAAGTCATAGAAAATTTCAGCGGCGAGTTTTTACAACCGGCGGGAAAGTTAACGGTAGCGTATTGGTTATCTATGCTCACATACTGGTAAAGATCTTTCAGGTTGGTGCCTGCGGAATAACCATATGATTCTGTTCCGGCAAACCCATAGGCAATGGCGTTAAACCCTGAATCACACACAATGCGGTGTGTACCGATGGCCACCGTGGCTTGTGTATAAGCGTAATTGGGGTCTTGCGGTAATGGTGTAAAACTGGAACCGATAGCCACACCATCCAGCTTCATAGAGCCTAAGGCGTCCGGCGTATTCTTTACTACGATATTAATGAAATGCAGGTTCTGGGTGGAGTTGGTTATCAAACGCATGGAAGTAAGCGTCACATCACTGATGGTTTGCTCAACGGGATTCAGGTAAATCATTTCCGGATCGCCATACCCGGTAGTTTCGCCGCAGGACTGGGTAGTAAAATACTGGGCCACCAGCACAGGTGCATCGGATTCTATGAGGTTGGTGGTATTGCCAGAAAACTCGTAATAAAAATTATTGATGAAGCTGGCGGCGCCGATGGGTAATCCGTTTAGCCGCACATTTGCCGCTGCGGGGTTGGTACTCATGATCCGGTAATAATTCAGCGGCCGGTTTTTACTGGGCACCGTGATGTATTTCTTGCCCCAGGTAGATGCCGGGTACATCTGCTGAAAAAGGTTGTCCGACGAAGTGACGGCCGCATTGGTAACGCCGCAACCGATACCCAGCCGTCCGCTGCCACAAAAAACAGCGATGCGTTTGCAACCGGCACCCGTATTCACTGATTTTATGGTGGAACCGGTGAGATCGGTATTGGACAAGACCTGGTATACTTCACCTTTGTTCAGCACCTCCGTAAACGGAACCCCGGCTTGCTTTCCGCCGGTAGTGGTGGCAGCGGGTGTTATTTCAATGGTGGTATTGTCTTCGGTAGCGGTGATAAAAAAAAAGGAATACGAAGTGGTGGCTACCCCAGGCTGGGCCAGCTGGGTGTAATTAACGGAATAATATTCCCGTCCAAGAGTAGCCAATGGAAGGCACAACGTTGCCCCGGAAACAGAGGCATAATAAATATGCGCGTATACCACCACGGGCTTATCTGAAGTAACATGAATCCCCAGGTTTGATTTTCCCTCCTTGTTTAAAATGGCGGTGTTGGGAATATCCACGGAGGTAATCTGGAAAGCGGTAATGTTTACCGTACTGGTAAAATTGATCCCTGCGATGGAGACGGTAGCCGTTGTGTTTAGATCTGAAGTGATGTACACCGTCATGCCCTGCTTATTGCTGTTGTACATTTCCTGGTGATTACCATAGCCCAGCCAGAACTCCCTTCCCTTGTTGGAAAAGTCCTGTGCAACGGTCATCGTTGCCATGAATGCCAGCAACACGGTCATCAATCCCCTCATTACAGTTGGGTTGGTTATAAGCAATGTAATTGAATAAGTAGTTATGAACTGGTTAAGGGAGGACCTTACAGCCGCCCTGATCTCACAGGAAATACGAAAGATACCAGCGCATTTTTTGCCGGCGCCTTAGCATTATTAAAATAGTTTGAAACTGGCCTTTGAAGGATTTTGGAGGTAAGCGTCTACGAAAGATGAGGCTTCACAAATATGTTCAATTAAAACCGCTTTTACAAGATTCTGGAAAGTAAAATAGGTAAACAGGCTTTTTATTGAGACCAACTTGAATGAATAGCGGCTGATTCCGATCCTGGTTGCTGAGGCGGCGCGGCTGTCAGGACGGCAGATGCCATTGCTAAAATACGGGGTGTGATCCACTATAAGTTTCTGTCGGCTGCAGAGCGGTTCACATCACCAGCTTCGCGTAAACCTGCTAAACGTCCCCAGATTTTACCAACTCGTTTCGGAGAGGGAGGGGCAACATGCCTTGGGAACCGCCCGTGCCGCGGATTTACACAAAATTTAACCAGTCATCAAATTAAGTATTTTTATATACCATATTTTATAATAATAAAAATATGATATTAAAAATATTATATTATGATTTTCAATTGTTTGATACATTTGTTGTAATTTATTAACATCAATAGCAACGTGAAGACAATTTATTGCAAATAATGGTCATTGATGTCAGTTTTCGCATAATTAAAATTTTATTTAAATTTTTTAGTTATTTGAATAATAATTTATTATACCGTAAAATTATCGCTATTAAAAGTAGCCGAAAATTTATAGCATCCATCGAGTCGGATTTTTCAAAAAGCTATATTTTTTAGTAGTTAAAAATGGCCAAAAAAAAGGCCCATTTTTCGGGCGTGATTTTTTGCTTCCATTTTTGAGTAATTAGCAGTATGAAAAAATTGATGACCTGGGGTTTGCCCCTGCTCGGTTTGTTGGCCGTTCTGATGGTTGGCTGCAGTCGCCCCATTGTCCCAGAATATCGTAGTATTGAAAACTTTCGGGTGAACAGTGTAGGTGCCGGTGAGTCGGCCATTTCGGCAGATTTGAAATATTACAATCCCAATAATTTTACATTGAAATTGAAGTACGGTGAGACGGATGTTTACCTGAACAACCGGTTGGTGGGTAAAACAATCCTGGACACGCTCACGGTAATTCCCGCGCGCGACAGCTTTTTGATCCCGGTTTCTATGAAGGTTGATATGAAGCAGGTTTATGCCAATGCCCTGGATATTTTGCTTACTAAAGAGGTTCTGATAAAGCTGGACGGTTTCGCCAAAATGGGCAAAGGCGGCATCTTTTTCAACCTGCCAATTAAGTACGAGGGAAAGCAGAAGATTGATATCAATTTATAATTTCCAGTTTTTTATTTGTTAGTTTTTAGTTGCTGGTATCGGAATTGGTCGGATAAAAAAAGGCTGTCTTTTACAGACAACCTTCAGTCAATGTATTTTTAAAATGCCCCTCCACATTCACTCAACACTCAACACTTAACACTCAACACAATCCTCAGTGCTTCGCCGGCCCGCCCCCATCTTCCGGCTTCTTACAACACAGCGGCAACTTTTTATAAGCTTCAGGATTGGCGGTTACATCATCTGCATCATATCCCGCATTCGCAATTGCTGTTTTTACATTCTCAATATTGGTACGGTCTGTATAAAATGACACTTTAGCCGTTTTGTTTTTGTAATTCACCACAGCCTTGAATACGCCTTCTTCGCGGGCCAGGGTATTTTCGATGCGTTGTTTACAACTTTCGCACTGAACAGTAGGGGTTTTAATGGTTACTGTTTGCGAGGCTTTAGGCTGTGCATTTGCGAAAGAGAAAATTCCCGCTACAAATGCCATCAGAAAGAAAGCTTTTTTCATGGTATCAAATATTTTTTCAAAAATAATCAAAGTCCTTTCCAATTGGAAGGGTCCTGTTGCCAATTTAACAAAATGGCTTCCTGTTCAGGCGTTACCGTGCCTTTTTTAACGGCCATGGAGATTAGTGTCGGATAGTTAGTGAGGGTTTTAAAGGGAATATTGGCGCTTGCGAAGGCCTTTACGGCCACATCAAAACCATATGTAAAGATGCCCACCATGCCTATCACGTTCAGGCCCGCCGCTTTTAACACATCCACCACCTGCAGGCTGCTCTTACCGGTAGAAATCAGGTCTTCTACCACCAGTACTTTCTGTCCATTTTCGTAAAAACCCTCTATCTGGTTGCCCAGTCCGTGCTCTTTCGGTTTGGGACGCACGTAGATATAGGGCAGTTTCAGCTGGTCGGCGCTCAATGCTCCCCACGCAATGCCGGCAGTAGCCACGCCTGCCAGCAGTTCCGTCTCCGGAAACTCCGAGAAAATAATATTGCTCATCTCAGATTTAATGAACTCGCGAACATAAGGGAAAGACAGCACCCGGCGGTTATCGCAATAAATAGGGCTTTTCCAGCCGCTCGCCCAGGTAAAGGGTTGGGACGGATTTAATTTAATAGCATTAATTTGTAAAAGCTTTTCGGCTACCGCTGTTTCGTTGGTCATGCGGCGAAGATAGAGAAAAACAGCTGTTGGCTATTAGCGGTTAGCGGTTCCTTTCTGGCAGCAGATTAAGGTACGGCAAAAGACTAAAGCTTATAGCTAACAGCTAATAGCCTTCACATTAAACCTGCGTTATGTTCATAAAGATCTATTTCAATGACAAGCCATTATTTTTATGCGATGCCATTGACGACACCATTGAACCCTATAAACACCACGATGATGCCATTTTCATAGACGAGTTTTCGGTGCATACGGTGAAGGCGATGATACATGAAATGGAACAGCCCAAAATACATGCGGGTGTTTTCCTGCATCATAACCTGGAAGAACTGAAAAAAGCTTTCTGGAAAAAGTTCACCATAATACCGGCGGCAGGTGGTGTGGTGACCAATGAACAGGATGAGATACTGATGATTTTCCGCCGCGGTAAATGGGATCTGCCCAAAGGGAAGCTGGATAAGGGCGAAACCCTGGAGCAATGCTCCGTACGGGAAGTAAATGAAGAAACCGGTTTACAACATATCACGTTGGGGAAAAAGATTACGGTTACCTATCATACCTACCATGAAAGCGGGAAATTCATTTTAAAAGAAAGCCATTGGTATGCGATGACCGTTACCGGCACCCAATCGCTGGTAGCACAGGCAGAAGAAGATATTGCAGAAGCGAGGTGGGTGAAGAAAACACAGATAGATGATTTGATGAAGAATACATTTCCTTCTATAAGAGAAGTGTTGAATATAGTATTTGGTATTTAGCATTTAGTATTTAGTACAAAGACGACGCGGTTCAAGTCGCTTAGCCGATATGTAGTCTAAAGGTGGAACAGACTGGCGGGCAAAACAAAACCTCCCTGTCGCCCCATCTTACTACTTACTACTTACTACTTAATACTTAATACTTAATACTTTGTACTCTGTACTAAGTACTTTGTACTGGTATTTTCAAAATCGCGACTGTTATCCGCGACACACAAACCAGCTTTTCTTTTTCATCATAAATGCGGATATCCCACACGTGTGTGCTGGCGCCGATATGAATGGGTTTGGCAATGCCTGTCACAAAACTATCGCGGACACTGCGCACGTGATTGGCGTTTATCTCCAGTCCCACACAATAGTATTTACTGCCGTCTATTACCATGGCTGCGCCTACACTGCCCAATGTCTCTGCCAGGGCTACTGAAGCACCGCCGTGCAATAAACCATAGGGCTGACGGGTACGGTGGTCTACCGGCATACGCGCGCTGATAAAGTCTTCTCCCAGTTCCTTCCATTCAATACCGATATGGTCGCCCATAGTGTCTTTGCCCAAGAATGCAAAATCGGCGATGGCCAAATCCTTTTTAAACCAGATACCCATAGCAAATAATTAGCTGTGTTGTTTTAATGAGGCAATCACCACATCAGGAATAAAAGGTGATGCGTCTCCGTAATTGCGAAGTATATCCCTTACAATGGTGGAAGCCACGGAAGTATATTTCGGCTCACCGGTAAGGAAGATGGTTTCAATATCTTTGTCCATGGCGCGGTTGGCATCGGCAATGGTCTTTTCATACTCAAAATCGCTCACGTAGCGGATGCCCCTTAAAATAAAACGGGCGCCGATTTGTTTGCAGAAGTCAATGGTCAGCCCCTTGTATACTGCGCCCTCTACACGCGGCTCGTGTTCATAGATCTCCTGAATCCAAAGCAAACGCTGTTCAGGCGAAAACATCGGGGCCTTTGCGGCGTTGGTACCTACGGCCACCACTATTTTATCAAACAACGGCAGTGCGCGGTTGATGATGTCTACATGACCCAGCGTGAGGGGGTCGAATGTACCGGGAAACAGGCAAATCTTTTCCATAACTTAAATTAGACAAATAATATGATTTCGTCTCCGAAGAAGTATTGTAGAAATTGGGAATTAATAACCAGGAATCAAGGTTTGCGGATATCACTCCTGTCACTTATTTATTTCTTTGTTCAATTAACTGCCGGTTCAAAAGCAGATTGCTGACCAATTCCAAATGCATTCTTAATTGCCGGACCCCCCTGCCAGTAAATATAACACCGCCATTCTTACGGCCACACCGTTTTCAACCTGTTGCAGGATGATGGACTGACTGCTGTCTGCTACATCACTGTCAATTTCCACACCGCGGTTAATGGGGCCGGGGTGCATGATCACGATTTCTTTATTCAGGCTTTCCAGCATTTCTTTCTTAACACCGTATGCCAGGTTGTATTCACGCAAGGAAGAAAACAATACCTGGTTCTGTCTTTCCAGTTGTATGCGGAGCACATTGGCCACATCGCACCACTGCAATGCCTTTTTCAGGTTGTATTCTACGCGCACATCAAATGCCTGTTGCATGTATTTGGGAATTAACGTAGGCGGACCAGCTACCATTACATCAGCCCCCATTTTCTTAAGCAGGTAAATATTGCTGAGGGCTACACGCGAGTGCATGATATCGCCCAAAATCGCAATTTTCTTGCCTTCAAGGCTGCCGGTTTTTTCACGAATGGAAAAGGCATCCAATAACGCCTGTGTGGGGTGTTCATTGATACCATCTCCTGCATTTACGATGGCTGCAGGTATATGTTTCGCCAGGAAATGCGGCGCTCCGCTGGCACTGTGCCGCATCACCACCACATCTACTTTCATAGACAGGATATTATTCACGGTGTCCAGCAGGGTCTCCCCTTTCGCCGCTGACGAACTGCTGGCGGCAAAGTTGAGCACATCGGCGCTCAGCCTGCGTTCGGCCAGTTCAAAAGACATGCGCGTGCGGGTGGAGTTTTCGTAAAAAAGATTTACAATGGTTACATCACGTAAAGTGGGCACTTTTTTTACGGGCCGCTGTAACACTTCCTTAAATTGGGTGGCAGTATCTAAAATGAGTTGGATATCCGGTGGAGTAAGCTCTCTAATGCCAAGCAGATGTTTTGTACTTAGTTGCATTAAAAATCGAAATTAGGGGAAATAGACATACTAACAAAACGCGGTTTCGCGCTAACTTGTTTCGTGCATTGAATGTTGATAAGCGGTGGGAAGTGCTGTGTGTTGAGTGTTGAGTACGTTACTATCTCCGCAGTGTCTCTCCAGCAGCGATTCATAATAAAGCAATATTGCGGAGGACACTGCGGCGAAAGAGACCGGACACCTAATCGCAGTGTCCCCTG
>JADMIO011478664.1_pt1 | contig 43951 bp, 63 predicted proteins | sample 8958161 | NCBI WGS metagenome assembly JADMIO01 (sample SAMN16585339, study PRJNA669376) | soil metagenome | isolation source: Crop rotation soil | place: USA: Cullars Rotation, Alabama | collected 2011
CGCGACAACTTGTCCACGTGGAATTCTAAGCTTAGGATCCCAATGTGCTGGAAAGCCCTCCTGCGCGTAGCCATTCCTCACGTAGTACATGAGATTCACCTGGCGTTCATGTTCGCCCACTCAGGGCAGTGAATCCGCGTCGTTACGCCTGCACATGTGAGGTACTACATGAGGTGCCGTCACGGCTCGAGCCACCGACAGAGGCGCACGAGCCGGCCAGCCACCCCAGGCCGATCCACCCAGGGGTGGGCGCGAGAGCAGGGTTGGTCAGCCGCAGATTTTGCGTGGTACGGACGTGCTAGCATGGTAGGTCGGTGGGTGCTAGTCGCGGTGCGTCGAGACGAGGACGTGGGGGTGTGGTACGGGGATGCAGCTACTACGGGGGAGCGTAAGGAGGGGTGTCATGGGGAAGACACGAACCGTAGGCGATGGGGCGTACCTCGTCATCACGTGGGAGCCCGAGCGACCGCGCGAGACGGTGCGGGTGGACGGCTTCTACTTCGTCGAGGTGTTGGCGCAGAAGGTCCTCGCGAGTGAGCGGGAGGCGGGACGACAGGGCATGATGCTCGTCGTCATGGGGCGGGCCGAGACCCAGATTCCCGACGCGCTCTTCTACGAGCCGCACTGATGGGCCGCTTCCTCCGCCCCTGTGCATTCTGTGGGGTGCGTGGGCCGTGTCGCGAGGATTGCCTCTGTGCGAAGTGCGTCGATCCCGAGGACTATGCGGCCTGGAAAGCGGCCAACCCCGACGACTACAACGCCTGGCTGGAGAGCCAGGAGGACGACCGAGACGATCCGGAAGACGAATGGGGTGGGTGACCCCGGGGGCCTCAGCCTGGGCGTCCCCAGGCCGAGGCGTGCCGCAGCGGGGGATGGTGGGTGCGGGTGTAGCACAGCGCGTCGATTCCGTGAAGCGTCACGTCAGTTAGCAACTGACCGCGCGCAGGATGGGAATGGCATAACTGACGTCGCGTGCGTCAGCGCGGTGTGGTAGAAAGCCGTCGTCGCGATCGTCCCTCCCGATGGTCGCGTGTGGGTCTCATCGCGGATGGCGGGTCGGTCGTGGTGGGCGATCGGCCCGTTGTCCGTCGCTGGAGGTCGTCGTGACCGTCGCTCACCTGATCGCGCTCTTGCAGGCGTGTCATCCCGAATCGTGCGTCATCGTCGAAGCCGAAGACGTGCGCAGCCGACAGACGTTGCCGGTGGCCGACGCCTTCCCATCGGGCACGGACGTCGTCCTGACGCTGCGCTATCCCGAGGCCCCGATCATCGGCTGATTCCCTCGTCCGTGCTTGACCGCGCCGCCGGTCCGTGCGACAGGCGAAGAAGTGGCGGGGACGAAGATTCGGCGTGTGGTGTTCGACCCCCATCTGCTCGATCCCCTGGTGGACGCGATCACGGCCGATCGGGCGGCGCTCCTGGAAGACGTCGCCGGCTTCACCGACCTCGCCGGCCACGAGGGCCTCGACGCGGGCGAGCGCACCATTCTGGCCGGCATCCAGGGTACCCTGGAAGGCATCATCCGGCTCGAGGATCAGGTGCTCGCGCTGGCCGCGGCGCTGCTCGAGGCGCTCGTGGCGCTCCGGGCCGCCGGCGTGCCGCCGGCAAGCTCCCCCGTGCCCCCCGCCATGATCGCCGACGTCGATCGCGAGATCGCGCAGCTCCAGCGCGTTCGTGCCCGGCTGTCGCCCGAGCCGGAAGCCAGGACCGTGACCCTGACGGCCGAGGAACTGGACGGCCGTCCGATTCCCATTTCGTGATAGGAGGACCCCATGGCAACCATTCAACGGAAGAAAAGCGCCCCGGCGATTCGGCTGCGGGCCGTTTACAAGGCCGATGCGAACACGCCGGCGCGCGTCGACGGTGTGCCGACGTGGAACGCCGACGTCCCCGCCCTCGTGAGCCTCGCCCCGGCCACCGACGGCCTCTCCTGTGAGGCGGCCGGGTCCGGGCAGCTCGGCGCCGTGACCGTCACGGCCGATGCCGATGCCGACCTCGGGAGCGGGGTCCGCGCCCTCTCCGAGTCGATCACCATCGAGTACATCCCCGACGTCCAGGAGCCGGAGGCGACGAACGACGCCAGCGAGATCGTGGCCGAGGAGCTCGACGGCACGCCGATTCCGTAGGCCGGCGCCGTGGGGCGTTACGCTGTCGTGACATTGGCCGCGCTGTAAGGACGGGATACCGACGGCGATTCCAACGTCGATCGGAGAGTAGGCGCTGCGAACCACGCCGAATCGCCCCGCGGGCGCGACGGCCTCTGACGCCCCACCTTCACCGTGAGCCGCCGGCGACCCTCGACTCCGCAGTACCTTCCCCGCGCCGAGCAGTTCATTCTCGCCAAGGGGCTCTGGGAGGAGTGGGTCGCCTTCCGCCAGCTGAAGGAAGAGGCGTGCGTGCTGCTCGCGCGGACGTCGCGACTCCATCTGACGAATCCCGAGCGCCTGAAGGCCGAGGAGATCGCGGCGGCGGCGGGCGTGCAGCGGGAATGGTTCCACCGGACGACGCGCGAGCGGGAGAAGGGCGTCGTCCGGGTCGCGAATCCGCGGGGATGCAAGGACTGCGCGAGCGCCCACCGGGACGTGCGGCCGAATGCGTCGCCGGGGGCCATCTACGAGCACAACTGCGGCCACGGGTGCCATCGGGTGGCGGCGCGGGCGTCATGAACGCGGCGGGCTGTCCCGGGTGCGGGCTTTCGTGGCTGCATCTACGCGAGGCGGCCGACGAGTACGAGACATGCCCGCACTGCGAGCGGGTCGTCTCGTCACGGCGGCTTCGATTGCGTGGCATCGGCTGGTATCAACGCATGTGGGCCGCGCTCCATGCGCGCTTCTGGGGCGAAGTGGCGGCCATCGCATGACCGGGAAGCGAACCATCACGGTCCTGAACGAGCCCGACGCGCCCCATCCGTGGGTGCGCTTCACCGCCGACGGCTTCGTCTGCCAGCACTGCAAGACGACACGCGCCTTCCGGAGCCCCGACCTCGGCGATCTCCGGCGCGAAAGCCACGACTTCCTCCTGCGCCACAAGGGCTGCCCCGCCCCGCCGCTGCACTGACCCGCGTTGGTCCGTGTGCGGCGCCCATGGTAGACGGCCCCTGAGATGGCGCGGCGGGAGCGGCAGGCGGATGGCGACGTCGTCAAGTACGATCCGCGGAGCAACCTGATCCCCGGCAACAAGGGGAAGGCGGCCATCCCGGCCATCCCGTCCGAAGGCATCGAGCACCTCCGCGAGCTGTTCGCCAAGCAGCTCTACGCCATCATGATGCAGCCGACGACCCTGGCGTATTTCAAGCGGCTGCTCCGCTCGGACAACGAGAAGATCCGCGCGGAGACCTGGCAGCTGGCGTTCACGCACGGCTGGCCGATTCCGAAAGACGGCGGACAGGGGGGATCGCGCGTCACGATCAAGAACCTCATCGCGCGGCCGGGCGACAAGGACGTCGCGGCGACCGAGGTCACGGTCGGATGAGCGACGCCATCGAGACGTACCAGCCAACGGCGAAGCGCGGCAGCCCCTTCGGATCAGGGCCGGCGCATCCGCGCTGGAAGGGCGGGAAGATATCCTCCCTTGGCTATCGGTGGGTCCGACAGCCGGGTCATCCGCGGGCGCACGCGAACGGCTACATCCTGGAGCACGTGCTGGTGGCGAGTCGCGCGCTCGGCAAACCCGTGCCGCGCGGCTGTCCGGTCCATCACGTGAACGGGATCGGCATCGACAACACCCCCTCGAACTTGGTCGTCTGTCAGGATCAGCGTTACCACAGGCTCCTGCACATTCGGGCGCGTGCGTTGAAGGCGACCGGCGACCCATGTCAGCGCCGTTGCGGTCTCTGCAAGACCTGGGACGATCCCGCGCGGATGATTCTGATCGGCCGCCGCAGTCCGGATAGCTGGGTTCATCGGGCATGCCGGAACGAGAAGGCGCTGACGAACTGGCGCCAGAGGAACGGGCGATGAGCGAGCAGCTCGACACGCTCGAAACCTATCGGCCGACGCCGAAGCAGAACCTCTTCCATGCGGACCCGGCGCGGTATCGTCTGCTGATGGGCGCCTACGGCTCCGGGAAAACGACGATGTTGAACTGGGAGGCCATCATCACCGCGATGGAGTATCCCGGCTGCCTCGGCGTGATCTACCGCAAGACGTACCCCGCCCTGAGTGATACGACCCAGCGTGACTTTTTCGAGACCTGTCCCGCCGAGCTGATCGCGCATCGCATCCGCTCCGAGGGCCGCGAAGAGGTCCTCTTCCCGAACGGCTCGCGCATTCTCTTCCGATGTCTCGACGACTGGCGGAAACTCGGGTCGACGCGCCCCGACTTCATCGCCATCGACGAAGCGTGGGAGATCGACGTCGACACGTTCCGGACGCTGATCGGCCGCCTCCGCGGCAAGGTCGGGCCGCGCCGCATGTGGCTCGCCACGAACCCGCCGAACGTCACCCACTGGCTCCACTCGTACTTCGTCACCGACATCCCAACGCCCGGGGCCTGGACCGTCCACAAGTACAGCACCTACGACAACGCCGAGAACCTCCCCGCGCACTACATCGAGCAGCTGGAGACCTACCCCGAATCCTGGCGCCGCCGGTTTCTGGAAGGCGAGTGGGGCTTCCTCGCCGAGGGGACGCCGGTCTATCCCGAGTTCCGCGAGTCCACCCACGTGGGCGACCTCACGCCCGTCTCGGGACTGCCGATCCTCCGCGGATGGGACCCCGGCTTCTCTCGCGCCGTCTGCCTCTTCGGCCAACGCTTGCCGTCGGGCCACTGCATCATCCTCGACGAGCTCCTCGGCGAGCAGCTCGACGTCGACGTCTTCGTCCGCCGCGTGCAGGAGAAGTCGGCGCAGCGGTTCCCGGGCTTCGCCTTCGAGGACTACTGCGACATCGCCGGCACGCAGCGCCAGAACGTGCGGATCACGGCGGTCCAGGTCATGCGCGCCAACGGCGTCTTTCCCCGTGTCCGGAGACTCGACCTCCAGCGGTCCATCTTGTCCTTGCGCTACCTGATCGGCCGACTCCATCAGGGGACGCCGCTCCTCCGCGTCAATCGCTGCGCCCGGCACGTCATCGAGATGTTCGCGGGCGGCTACGTCATGGACGAGCGGAAGGACGATAGCGGCCAGCTCCGTCCCGCGCATGGCGAAGAGACGCCGAAGAAAGACGGCTTCTACGACCACTTCGCGGATGCCGCGCGCTACATGCTGGCGGGCGTGTCGATGCCGACGCCATCGCATGACCGTGTCATCAGCTTCCAGCCACGGGTGGCCGTCTGATGGCGACGCGCGCCGATCTCCACACGCAGCTCCGCGACCACGCCAGCATGGAGTTCGCGACGTCGATTCTGAGCGACACCCGGCTCGACACGTTCCTGAACGCGGCCATCGAGCGCATCCAGAGCGCCCGGGATTGGAAGGGGCAGGAGGGCAGCGCCGACTTCGTCTACACGGCGACGACCGATGGCCTCGTGCTCCCCGGCGACTTCATCACCGAAGAGCGGGTCAGTGAGGTCGGCACGCAGTCGGACCCGTCGCTGAACCTGTCGCCGCTCCCGAAGGTCCAACGCGGCGAGTGGGTGCAACGCGCCGGCGCCCCGTCGACGTCGCGCACGTTCCCGACGCCATCCCTCACCGGCCGCTACTACTACCTTTTTGCACAGCAGCTCTTCATCGTGCCGAATCCGTCGACCGACATCATCATCCGGCTCGACTACGTCGCCACGCTCGCCGATCTCTCCGCGAGCGTCACCGAGAACTTCTTCACGCTCTTCCATCCCGCGCTCGTGAAATGGGGCGCGCTCTCCGAGCTGTACGCCTTCCTCCACGAGGAGGAACGGATCAATGTCTGCGAGCAGATGTTCCAGCGCTATTTCGATGCGGCGCGGCGGGCCGATGTGAGCGCGAAGACCGGAGGCGACGCGCCGCGGACGCGAGGCGTCTAGCCGATGTTCGAGACGACGGTCGTCCCGAGCTTCGGCGGCGGGCTCGCCCTCGACCGCCACCCGGCCGCGCTCCGTCCCGACGAATGGTCGTTTTCCGATGGCGTCGTGCCGCGGGGCGGGTGCGCCGAGGTCGACGTCGGCTGGGTCCAGCAGACGTTTTCGCCGTGGGCACCGGCGGGTGAAGCGATTCTCGGGCTGGCGCCCGACCCGTTCGTCCGGAGTGACATCCTCGCCGTCACCCGGAACAGCGGCACCGAGCGCGTCCGGCTCTTCCAGATCGAAACGGGATTCGTCAGCGAGCTGACCGTATCGGGGACGCCCCCGGCGGCCGGCTTCTTCGACAGCCCGATTCAGGCGGCTTTCCTCCAGGGCGAGCTCGTAATCGCGCTCGGGAACCCGAACGTCGGCGCCAGTCTGCTGCGACTCGACAGCACCGGCACGTATCGGCGGATCACCGCCATCGGGCTCCTCCGCCCCCGCTACGTCATCGCCACCGCGGGCCATCTCGTCGCCGGCTACGTCGGCGACACGAACACGAACGACCGACGGAACCTGGCCGTCAGCGACGCGGGCAGCATCACGGCCTGGGACCCGGACATCGGGAACAGCGCGGATTCCTTCGAGCTGAGTGGCGCCGGCGAGATCAGCGGCATGTGTGCGTGGCGGGACGGCGGGCTCGTGCTGACCGAGGAGCGCATCTATGCGCTCCAATCCACCGGGGCGATCCCGCCGTTCACCGTGTCGATTGCCGAGGAGCGCGGCTCCGGCTACGCGCAGGCCGGCGCCTTCCAGCGGATCGTCGCCACGCCCTACGGCGTGTTCTACGACGGCAGCGACGACGTCTATGCACTCGGCGCCGGCGGCGTCGGCGCGGCCATCTACCGCTACCTCCGCTGGAACGCGCTGAGCCCGTCCATCATCCCGAAGTGGCTCTGGCATCCCCGCCGAGGCGACCTCCTCGTGCCGACCGCCAACAACGAGACGCTCGGCTACGAGCCGGAGACGCGGGCCTGGTATCGGCGCTCGCATCCGGCCGGCGGCTTCGGCGCGCACGAGATCGGCTGGCCCCGCTTCGACGGCTTCGAGGGCCTCTACTGGGGCCTCGGCTCGGGCGACACGATGTGGCGCGAAGACGACCTCGACTCGCCGACGCCGTTCCCCGGCGCGTTCGTCGACACGAAGGACTGGGCCATCGGCGCCGATCCGACCCGCGACGGCTACTGGGACCGGATTCGAATCGACTGGGAGCCGCTCTCGAATTCCGCGACCGATGCGATCGAGGTGCTGGCCAGCGTCCGGAACGACTTCGCGCCGCTCGTGCTGGGGCAGTACGGCATGAACCTGCCGCTGACGTTCACGAGCCTTGGCGCGCTGGCGGCCGGCACGTCCGAGCTGCCCATCCGGCTGCGGGGCAAATACGCGCGGTTTCGGTTCCGGGCGACGAGTGGGCGGTCCCGCATTCGTGGCTTCGCCATTCGTGCCGCACGCGGCGGCGACCGGGTGACATGAGAAAAATTGCCAGCACCGGGTCGCTCGAGGAGCGCGTCCGCCGACTCGAACAGGCGCGGAACTTCGACGAGTTTCTGCTGGCGTTCACCGCCGTCGGCGACGAGGTCACGACCACCGGCGGTGGGGGCGGTGGCTCGGAGGCGTTGCAAGCCGAGGTGCCGAGCGGGACCGTCGACGGCGTCAACGACACGTTCACCGTCTCGGCCGTGCCGGCCGGCATCTTCCTGCTCTGGAAGAACGGGCTGGTCCAGCGGGCGGGGAGCGGCAACGACTTCACCCGGAGCGGCGCCACGGTCGTGTTCGAAGCCGGCAACGTGCCGCAGGCGGGCGCCAACCTGCTTGCGGCCTTCGCCATTCCGGGCACCGCAACCCTCTCGTTCGAAGTGCTCGCGGGCACGATCGACGGCGTCAACGACACGTTCACGATCCCGACGACGCCGACGACGATGGCGGTCGTCTTCAAGAACGGCATGGCGCAACTCGAAGGAAGCGGGAACGACTACACGCGATCGGGGGCGACCGTGGTATTCGAAGCCGGGAACCTGCCGCAGACCGGCGACAACCTGCTGGCCCTGCACGACTGATGGCGAAAACCCGCATTACGTCCCAGGACATCGGCGCGCAGGAGGTCAAGCCGGCCGACCTCCAAAACACCGCCGTCACGCCCGGGTCGTACACGAACACCGACCTGACCGTCGACGCGCAGGGACGCATCACGGCCGCGGCCAACGGCACCGGCGGCGGCGGTTACACCGACGAGCAGGCGCAAGACGCCGTCGGCACCATCCTCGTCGACACGGCGACGATCAACTTCACCTACAACGACGCGACGCCGTCGATCATCGCCGACGTCATCGAGAGCGGTCTCACGCTCGGGAATCTCGGCGGCACGCTGCCGATCACCAAAGGCGGCACCGGGCAGATCACGGCGCTGGCGGCCTTCAATGCGCTGTCGCCACTGACGACCCGCGGCGATCTCCTCACCCGGGACGCCAGCAACAGCGTCCGCGTGCCGATCGGCGCGACGGCCGGGATGTGGCTCCGCAGCACCGCCACCGATCCGGCCTGGAGCACCACGACGCTGCCGAACGCGGCCACGACCGGCGATCTGCTATATGCCTCCGCGACCAACGCCTATGCGAACCTTGCCGGCGTCGCGACGGGCAACGCGCTCCTCTCCGGGGGCGTCGCCACGGCGCCCAGCTGGGGCAAGATCGGCCTGACGACGCACGTCTCGGGGAACCTGCCGGTCACGAACCTGAACAGCGGCACGTCGGCGTCCTCGTCGACCTTCTGGCGGGGGGATGGCACCTGGGCAGCGCCCGCGACGCAGACGTCGACGCTCCTCGACGGCAGTATCCACACGGACACGGCCGCGGGGACGGTCGCGCGCGGCGACCTCGTCACGGGGCAGGGCGTCTCGGCGAAGTGGATGCGGCTCGCGCTCGGCACGACGGGGCAGATTCCCATCAGCGACGGCAACGATCTGCTCTACAAGTCGGTCTCCGGCGATGCGACGTTGGCGAGCACCGGCGCGCTGACCCTGGCGAGCGTTCTCACGGCGGGCGGTCCGACGGGCAGCGCCACCGTCGCACCGATCGTCACCTGGGACGCGAAGGGGCGGCTGACCGCAGTCTCCAGCGCGACCATCACGCCGGCGGTCGGCTCGATCACTGGCCTCGGCACGGGGGTCGCCACGTTTCTCGCCACGCCGAGCAGTGCCAACCTGGCGGCGGCGCTCACCGACGAGACCGGGACCGGGGCGAACGTCTTCGCCACCTCGCCGACCCTCGTGACGCCGGTTCTCGGCACGCCGACGTCGGGGGTGCTGACCAACTGCACGGGCCTGCCGATCGCCACGGGGGTGTCGGGTCTGGGAGCCGGCGTGGCGACCTTCCTCGCCACCCCGAGCAGCGCGAATCTCCTCGCCGCCGTCACGGACGAGACGGGCACCGGAGCGCTCGTGTTCGGGACCTCACCGACGGTCACGACGCCGACCTTCGTGGGCAACGTCCTGCTCGACAACACGGGCACCGCGGCGGAGCTCCGCTGGCGCGAGCCGAGTGCGTCGGGGTCGAACTACACGGCCTTCAAGGCCCAGGCGCAGGCGGCGAACATCACGTACACGTTCCCGGCCGCGGACGCGGCGGGCGCGCTCACGAGCGACGGCGCCGGCAACCTCTCCTGGGTGCCGGGCGGGGTCGCCGGGGCGCCGCTGACGAAGTTCGACGACACGAACGTCACGCTGACCCTCGGTGGGTCGCCGACGGTGGCGCTCGTCACCGCCTCGTCGATCACCGTCGGCTGGACGGGCCAGCTCGCGGTCACGCGCGGCGGCACGGGGCTCGCCACGGTCGCGCAGGGCGATCTCCTCTTCGGGTCGGCGGCCAGCACGCTGAGTGCGCTCGCGAAGAACACGACGGCGACGCGCTACCTGGCGAACACGGGGACGTCGAACAACCCGGCATGGGCGCAGGTCGATCTGACCAATGGCACCACCGGGCAGCTGAACGCCAACCGGGTCGGCGGTGGCTTCGTCAGCAACGCGGAGTACGATTTTCTCGCTGGCGTCACGAGCGCGGTGCAGACGCAGCTGAACGGGAAGCAGCCCCTCGACACCGATCTGACCGAGCTCGCCGCAGTCGCGAACGTGCGTGGAGACGTGCTCATCACCGATAGCGGCGCTGTCTGGCGGCGGCTCGGCATTCAGGCTGCCGGCACGATGTTCATCAGCACGAACGGCAGTGACCCGGGCTGGGTCGCCATGAGCGGGGACGCCACGCTCGCGGGCTCGGGCACGCTGACGATCGCCAATGACGCGGTGACGTACGCGAAGCTCCAGAACGTCAGCGCGACGAGTCGGGTGCTCGGCCGCATCACGGCGGGCGCGGGCGACGTCGAAGAGCTGACAGCGGCGAACCTGGCGACGATCGCGAACACCGCCTTCGACCACAACGTCCTGACGAACCTGACGGCCGGCGACGTCCACACCCAGTATGCGTTCCTCGCCGGTCGGAGCGGCGGCCAGACGCTCACCGGCGGCACGGCGAGTGGCGACGACCTGACCTTGCAATCGACGGTGCACGCGACGAAGGGCGACCTCATCCTCGACGACCAGGTGAAGCTCTGGCCGTCGATCCCCGACAACCCGGGAACCGTCAACCTCGTGACCGCTACTGGTGCGCTGACCGTGTCGTCGGGCTCCGCCATCATCGGCGTGGTCAACAATCAGATCGCGCTCACGAACACGGGCGTCACCGCCCCGACGATCAACCTCTTCTGGGACAACGGCTCTTACACCTTCACGACGGCGGCACCGGCCGTCGCGGATTTCGCGACGGTGCTCGCCCAACCGGCGATCACGGTCAGCGTGGCGAGTGCGACGCTGGCGATTGGGAGCGTCGCCTACGGCGATACGCGCACCTATCTCGTCAACAACGTCGCGGTGACGACCACCAGCAACCATATCGGGGCGAAGATCGGGCCGACCATCTCCGTCGACGGCGCGTCCGGGTCCTATACGCATAACGGCACCCCAGGCGTCGTGGCGGGGGTCAGTATCTCGCCGATCTTCAAGTCGCTGAATGCGGCGTCGGTCTTCTCGCTCGACACGTGGCGCGGCATCAACATCGGCGATGGCACCTACACGGCGACCGGGCTGCTCACGCTGACGAACAACGTCGGCATCGACATCGCCAACATGGTCGTCGGCACGTCGGGCAATCGGACCGTGACGAACGTCTTCGGCATTCGCTCGGCGCTCACGACCGGCACGAATCGCTGGTTCATCAACGCGACGGGTGACGCCAATTCGTCGATCAAGGGCGGCATCCGACTCGGCGGTACGCCATCGGTGCCCGATACGCTGCTGCACCTGACGGCGGCGACCCTCCGGGCCGCCATCACCTTCGACGAGGACACCGTCACGCCGGCGAATCCGACCAGCGGATCGCAGCTGCGCATCTACATGAAGGCCGACAAGTTCGTGATCCAGTACAACGACGCCGGCACGGTCCGCTACAAGTATCTCGACCTGACCGGCACGGGCGTGACGTGGACGCATACGACCACGGCGCCCTGAAGGAGACCCATGGACCTAATGAAACGACGCGCGGAACTGGTGCAACGGATCAACGAGCTGACCACCGAGCTGATCGAGTGCCGCGGCGGCTTGAAACAGATCGAGGAGCAGCTGGCCGAGCCGCCGGCGGCCCCGAATCGCGCCGCGCGCCGACGCGCCGCGAAGGTCGAGGCGCCGCGGGCCGGAAACGGAGCCGCCACCAGCCCGTGACATGGCCGCGTTCTCGACCACGCCGAAGACGTTCGGCGGCTTCGCCATCGACCGGAGCGTCTTCCGCCGCCTCCTGCCCGACGAGCGCTGGGTCATCTACGGGGCCGGCCTCGTCGATCCCGGCGACGGCAACACGGCCACGATCTCCGTCGTCTACCAGAAGGACGATGGCACCTTCGTGACGCTCGGCAGCATCACGCAGGTGGGAGGCGGCCTCACGAAGCGCACCATCGGGCCGCTGGACCTGTATGGGACGGCGGGCGTGCCGACGAACGAGGGAGTGCCGATCGTGCGGCTCCGCGCCGTGAAGGATGCGGGCACCGACGGCGAGGTGTTCACCTGGTCGCTCTTCTTGCGATTGCTCCCGGCCCGGCAATGAACCTCTACCGGATCACGAGCCCGGCGCAGCTGGCCCTCTACCGCGACGTCATCCGCGCCGGGCTCGCCGAGATCGAGGAGACGCCGGAAAAGAGCCTCGACGAGATGTATGCCGAGGTGGTCGAGCACCTCGAGCAGCAGCCGTATGCGGCCATCTTCTGCGTGCTCGAGGACGGCGACCTCCGCGCGTGGGCGTCGGTGAAAGCCTACACGGACGGGCCGAACGCCGAGCGCGTCACCGGGGCCGTCACGTGGTGCTGGGCGCATGCACGCGCGGGCGAGGGGAGCCGGCAGCTGTGGGACGCGATCGAGGAGTGGTGCCGGGAACAGCACTGCCGCGCGATCTACGCGACGCGGCGCACCAGACTCCGCGCGTATGAACGCTGGGTGAAACGATTTGGTCTGGCATGGCACAGCGTGGTATTCGCGAAATCGCTAGGCCCGGAGGAGACGGCGGACGATGGGCGCAGAGCACCAGAAGGGCTACGGCCGAACGAGCCAGAACGCGGGCCGCTACCCGACGGAGCGGACGGGGCAGCTGTTCGACCTCGCCAGTCGCGGCCTGATCGGCCAGCTGGTGAATCCGCCCGAGACGCCGATCGGCGTGCCGCTCCAGCAAGCGGTGTCGAATCTGCAGGGCGGGTTTCCGACCCTGATGAGCAACTTCGGCCTCGGCGGCGGGCTCGCGGACCGGCTCGGGGGCGGACCGCCGCCAACGGCCGCGGGCGCGGCACCCGGCAGCGGCGCGGGAAGCCTGCTGCCGACGTCGATCTCGGGGCTCGGCCAGCAGTTCGGCCTCCAGAGCCGTGAGCAGCTCGGCATTCCGCCCCGCGAGTCGCAGTTCAGCTTCCTGCCCAACGCCGACGAGATCGCCAAGATCGGTCTCGCGCCCGTCCGCGGCGGTACGAAGCAGCTCGACAAGCTCCAACGGCGCGAGACGAAGCTGGAAGGCCGGCAGGCGAAAGCGACGGCGTCCGGCAACGAGGGGAAGGCCGCGAAGGCCGGCCGGAAGATCGACAAGGTGCAGGCGAAGCGGAAGAGCCTGACGAGTACGTACTGACATGCCGCAGCTCCTCGGAATGTTCGGGTCGGCGGGCGCTTCGGGCGCGGCGTCGGGGGCAGCGTCGGGGGCGGCGTCGGGTCTCGGCGGTGCGGCGGCGCAGGGCGTCGGGCAGGGCCTCATGCAGGGCGGGCTCTCCGCGGCGCAGGCGGCGGGACCCGCGACGTCCGCGGCGGTGCCATCGGCCGTCGGCAGCGGCCTGTCGCAACTGGGCGGCGCGACAATGGCCGGCTCGATGGGCGCGGGCGCCACGCAGGCCGGGAACACGGGCGGCATGCTCGGCGGCCTCCAGAATGCCGCGCAGACGGCCAACGACTATGCGCCGCTCTTCCAGGCCGGCTTGCAGGGACGGGACGCGCTCCGGCCGCAGCTCGGGAGCATGCAAATGGGGCCGATCCAATTCGCCGAGCAGCCGATTTCGCCGCTGCCGGCGCAAGACGAGCGGCTCGCGTTCTTGCGGGCGTTCCAGTTGCAGGGCTGACGATGGCGCAGATGGTCGGGATGAACGCAGGGGGCCTCCTGAAGACGGGCGACAAGATCGACCCGACGCACATGCTGCGGAAGATGGGCCTCGTCGAAGGGCCGCAGTTCTTGACGCCCGATCCGCAGACCGGGGAGGTGCCGCCGGTGCAGCCGATTCCGGCCCAGCAGTCGAAGCTCGCGTTCATGAAGGCGTTCGGGCTGACCTGATGGCGGACAGACCCGCAGGCACCGGCGGCGCCCAGAAGACGCCTCCCGGCGGCAACATGCGGCCCGCGGCGGCGCAGAGCGGTCGGCCGCAGGACCCGATCCGGGCCGCCGCACCGGCGTCCGCGCCGGCCGCTGGGATGCCGCGCACGACTGCCGGCGGCACGGCACCCGCCGGAGCCGCGCAGACCTCCAGCGGCGCGGGCATGGGGCCATCGGCCTATCAGAGCACGCTGAACGCCCAGTTCGGGCAGGGCAACCCCTACGGCATGCAGAACTGGTACGGTGGGAACCCGCTCGAGACCGCCGCCACGATGGCGCAGCGGGCCTACGATCGGAACATCGCGGGCATCCACGAACGCTATGCGGGCGGCGGTACCGCCAACTCGGCGCGGCAGGGGATCGCGGAGGGCACCGCGCTCGGCGAGTTCGGCGCGGGACTCGGCGACGTGTTGGCGTCGCGTGGGCAGGCGGCGCGGGCGAGCGATGCCGACCGTGGGTTGCAGGCGCTCCTCGGCGCAGGACAGCAGGACCTCGGCGCGCGGCAGCTGGCGTTGCAGGCGAACCAGCAGCTCGGCGGCTATGGAACGGGGCTCACCGGCATCGGCGCGCAGGAGACCGATATCCCGAACCTCGCCGGGCTGCTGTCCTTGCTCGGCACCTTCTCGCGCACGACGGGCACGGGCATGCAGAAGCAGAACAGCAGCGGGGGCAAGCTGAAATGAGCGACCAGGGCGGCTTCCTCGCCGCGCGCGCGCTCGCGAACGCCTTCGCGCTTCCGCGGGCCGTCGAGGCGCAGCAACAGCAGGCGCAGCTGAATCGCGCGCTGCTCGCCGGTCTCGGCGGCATGACGCCCGAACAGGCCGCGCAGGCGTCGCCCGATCCGCGCCTCGGCTGGCTCTCGGCCGGGCAGCAGGGCACGGCGGGGAAGATTCTCGGGCCGATCGGCGACGTCGGGCTGATCCTGTCGTCGGTGCTGGGCAACCCCGTGCCGGCGCCGCGGGTCGGGCTCGGGCAGGCGGCGGCGCTGTCGCAGGTGGGCCTGAACCGCCAGAAGCAGGAAGCGGCAGGGAAAGCCGCGCAGACATTCACGGACCCCCGCGCGCGCGCGGTGGCGGGCACGGGCAACTTCAACGCGGCGGCGCGGCTGGAGAACCCGGCGCAGGGTCGCCAGCAGTACAGCCTGAACGCGCTCCTCGATCAGCGATCGAAGCTCGACCCGTCGGACCCCGAGTACGAGCGGCTGGGTCGCGTGATCGACCAGGCGCAGCGGTTCCGCGTCGACACGGCGGTCGCCCAGGGATCGGCCATGACGCCGATCATCGCGGAACGGAACATCCAGCAGAATGCGCGCGACATCGAGCAGCTGAAGACCAAGCAGACGACGGCGGCAGCGATGGCTGCAGCGCCGGCGCTCGACTCGCTCCGGGCGCTCCGCGACTCGGTCGCCGCGGCCGGCTTCGCGAAGGACATCGCGCATGTGCCGATGCGCGCCACCGCGTTGAAGTGGGCGGCGACCAACGGCGAGAAGAACGCCCTCCGCGTCGAGACCGCGCGCCAGCGGCTCGACGTCATCATCAGCGGCCTCCAGTCGGAAAAGCGCATCTCGGATCAGGACGCGATTCGTCTCCGCGCGGCGATGCCGTCCTTCCTCGACACCGAACAGGGTGCGCTCAACAAGGTCGACTTCCTGATCGAGGACGTGCAGCGGTCCATTCACCGCCGCCAGCTGGCCGAAGGGGAGCCGGTCGACGTCCGCGAGTCGGGCATGCCGCCGCCGGCCACCTTGAGTGGCCCCCAGGACCTCGGTGACGGCTTCACGGTGGAGCTGCGCTAGTGCCGCAGCAGGCCGTGATCCGAGGCCCTGACGGCAAGGAGGTCGGCGTCCTCAACATCCCCGACGACGCGCCGCCCGAGCTCGTGAAGGAGAAGATTCTCGCCGCGAAGCAGCGGTTCCTCAGCCAGCCGGGCCTCGCGCCTACGAAGCCGGAAGAGCCGGCCGGGACGCTGGACGACCTGAAGACGAACGCCGCGGGCGCGGCGCGCGCCGCCGGGAAGTGGGCGGTCGACGAGGGTCCCGAGACGCTCGGCGGTATCGTCGGCGGGGCGGCTGGCGCGGCAGCGACGCCACTCATCCCCTTCGTCGGCGGGACGGCCGGGGCCGCCGGTGGCGCCGCGCTCGGACGTGCCGCCTCCATCGGGCTCCGGGAAGGGCGCCTGCCGACACCCGAAGACGTGGCTCCTGCCGAGGCGGCCGGGGCGGTCGGGGAGGGCAGCGGGCGGCTTCTTTCCGGGCTCGTCGGCAAGGTACTGGGCGGCGGTGTCCAGCGGCGCGTCGCGGCGGAAGGGGCGCTCGTCGCGCCGTTCGGCCGGGCGGCCGAGGCGCGACAGGCGGGTGGCGCCGTGGCCGAGCTCGTCCACCCGGCGCTCCAAGCCCGGAAAGCCGTCGGGCGGGACCTGTTCGCGCAGGCCGAGCAGGCCGCGCAGGGCCTCACGGCCGAGGCGTCCCCCGAGCTGACGCAGGCCGCGGCGGGGCTGCTCGAGCAGATCGACGGCGGACTCGCGACGGCCGCGCCGCGCGCGCGCCGCGTGCTCGAGGAGATCGCGTCGGCAACGCCGACGACCGATCCGGTTGGCATCGCGGTCCCGCCGCGTGCGCTCCGCTTCGACGAGCTCGTCCGCATGAAGCAGGCCCTCGACGACATCCTGCCGAACTTCGACGCCCGGGGGACGAATCAGCGCTTCTCGACGGGGTCGCTGAACCGCCTCCACGGGCTGATCGACGAGACGCTCGACCGGGCGACGGAGGGCACGCCCGCTGCACAACCCTGGCGGGCCGCCAAGGACTTCTGGCGAGACGAGGTGGCGCCGCTCCGCGACGCCGCCGGCTCCACGGCGAACTTGAACGACGACCAGGTCATGGACGCCCTCGTCAAGGCGAACCGACCCGACGTCATCGAGCGACTCTTCCTGAACCTCGAACGCACCCCGGAAGGGCAGGCCGCGACCGACCAGTTCCGCGGCACATGGTTTGCCCGCGCGATCGACCGGGCGAGCGACAAGTCCACCGGCATTCTCGACGCTCGCCGCTTCATCGACCAGTGGGACCGCCTCGGGCCGGAGACCCAGCGCGTTCTCGTCGGCCGGCGGGCGCCGGAAGTGGTGGGGCAGATCGACACCCTGCGCCGGCAGGCGCGGGGCTTCGGGGGCGCCAACGGGCGGGCGTTCGTGCAGGGGGCGACGGCGGGCACGGCGGCCCTGAAGGGCGCGTACGACGCCTATTCCTCGGGGGACATCTACCAGCCCGAATTCCTCGGCGCGGCGGCGGCCGGGCTGCTCCCGTACGGCGTCGACCGCTATCGGCAGACGGCGATGGGGCGGCAGGCGTCGCATCCCGTGATCGACATGGCCACGCGGGCGGTGTTGCAGGCGCTCGCGCAGGGGCAGGCGCGATAGGAGAGACGAATGGCGGTCAGAACCGAATCAGCGGGCGTGTTGACGAGCGGACAAGGCGCGACGGGCGCCTCCCCGGATAGCGTCATGTCGAATGGCGACAACGCGCTCTATCTGGAAGTCGTGAAGACGGGCACGGCGACGGTGGCGGTGCAGCAGCGGCTCACCTCCTCGGGCGCGTCGACCTGGACCACGCTCGCAGCGCCGCTCGACAACATCACCGGCATCACGAAGATCACCGAGCCGGCCGGTGAGTACCGGACGAACGTGACGGCCTTCACGAACGGCACGATCACCGTCAACTACCAGAAGGTGCGGGCGCTCTCGTCGTGATGCGTTGTCCCCAGTGCCGGATGGCGATGTCGCCGGGTCGCACGGACGATCCGCGCATGGCCGTCTGGCTCTGCGAGCACTGCCAGGCCCATCCCCGCCCGGGCTGGAACGGCAAGCTCGTGGTGAATGCCTCCGTGCTACGCTCGAACCGCGAGCAGCGGGTCGCGCGTCCCGATGACGGCCGGCTGATCGTGCCGCCCGACGAGTTCTTTCGGGGCGCACTCCGATGATGGACCCGCAGGTTCAGGAGGCCCTGTCGCAGGAACAGTCCGAGCTGCACGGCAAGCTCCGCCGCTACGCGACGGCCCGCATCGACGCCGCCGAACGCTACTGGAGCCAGCGCCACGAGCCGTGGAACGAGGCCGAACGCCTCTACCGCGCCTTCCGCGATCCCGACCAGGAAGACAAGGAAGTCCGGTCGAAGTCGCTGACCGAAGGCGTCCAGAAGATCGTCGTGCCCTACAGCTTCGGCCAGGCGCTCTCCGTCCTCGCCTTCCTCATGACGACCTTCACCGAGCGGAAGCCGATGCTGCCCGTCGAGGCCGTCGGCGACTACGAGAGCGCCGCGATCATCCACGAGCACCTGCTGGAGTACCAGATGGACGCCATGCGGCCCCGTGGCGTGCTCGTGATGTACCAGCTCTTCCTCGACTTTCTCCGCTACGGCGTCGGGATCATCAAGAACATGTGGACGGTGCGCGAGTTCCCCGACCTCGTGCGCTCCTTCATGCCCGATCCCGACACCGGCATGATGGGCGACGACCTGGAAGAGCGCGACGTCGTGGCCTACGAGGGCAACGAGGCGCTCAATGTGGCCCCCTTCGATTTTCTCTCGGATCCATCACGCGGCATGGGCGAATTTCAAAAGGGCGAGTTCGTCTGGCACCGAATGGGGCTGGCGCAGACGCATCTCCTCCAGAAGGAGGCGCAGGGCGTCTATGCGGGCATCAAGTACATCCCGGACGCGCGGAAGGATCGCGGCGCCGGGCAGTCGGCGGGCCGGTCGAGTCGCGGCGAGATGTCCGAGCTCGGCGAGATGGTCGGCATCGCTGGCGGCGCGCGGGAGTCGGTCGACCAGTACACGAAGCCGATCCGCACCATCCACGAGGGCTGGTGCTACCTGACGCCGTCCGAGCTGGGTTTGCCGTCCCGCAGCCAGAGCAAGACGCCGCGGCTCTGGGTCATCACCGTCGCGAATCGTCAGCGGGTCATTCGGGCCGAGCCGGCGAACCTCCCCGGGCGCCGTTTTCCCTTTGCCGTCTGCGAAGCGCACTACGACCTCCATTCGCCGTCGAATCCCGGCATGATCGAGGTGACGAGCGGGCTCCAGTACCACATGAGCTGGCTCTTCAACGCCCGCATGGCGAACGTGCGGAAGACGCTGAACAACGAGTGGGTCGTCGATCCCTCGCTGATCGAGATCGCGGACCTCGAGAACCCGAACCCGGGCGGTTATGTCCGCATGAACAAGGACGCCTACGGGGCGTTCAAGCCGGGCGAGGCCATCTTCCCCGTGCCGGTCAACGACGTCACCGCCGGCTACTACACGGACTCGCGTGGCGTCGCCGAGCTGATGGACGACATCACGGGCGCGTCGCGGAACCTTCGCGGGTCGCCGAATCTCGGCCGTCGCACGGCCACCGAAGCGCAGGTGACCGCCGTCTCGGGCACGGGGCGCATGCGGCTCCTGGCGCTCCTCGCGTCCGCGCAGGGCGTCACCGACTGGGCCGAGCAGATGATCGCCAACACGCAACGCTTCTTCGGCGAGACCCTCCAACTCCGCGTGCAGGACCCCTACCAAGCCGTCCTCGGCATGGATTTCCTCACCGTCACGCCGGACTTGTTGCAAGGCTTCTTCCGTGTGCCGCTGCTCGAGACGGGTATTCCGACCGACAAGCAGTTCCATGCGAACGTCATCCGGGAAGTGCTCGGGATGGTGATCCCGAACCCGCAGGCGGCGATGGCCATCGGCCTCAACGTGCAGGAGCTGTTCATCGAGCTGATGCGGACGCTCGGGAAGCGGAACCTGAAGGACTTCATCACGCCGATCCCGCCGCCGATGCCGGGAGTCACGATGATGCCCGACCAGCAGGTGCAATCGCAGGTGTCGCAGGGCAACCTCGTGCCGTCCGACGGCTACGCGCTGCCGCAGCAGAACGGGACGCCGGGCACGGGCATGAACGGGACGCAGCGGGTCCAATGAGCGGGGTTGATAAGTTGTCAACGATCCCCGCCGCGAAGCTCTCCGATCGGGTCGGCGCGGCTATGCGCGAGCTATTCGACGTACCGCTCGACGAGGGCATCGCACACCATGTGTATCTCCTGCGGGCTGGCGGTATCGAGACGTACGAATCGTGCCAAGGTGGCGAGGGGCACGCCTTCCCTGACCCGACAATCCGTTTTTACGGCCAGCACAGCGAAGGCTTCCGCGCGCTCGCGTGGGCGATGGAGCATGGTCTCCGACCCGCCGAGTTGCGACGGTTCTGGGCGGTGAACGACGGCGAGCCGACTGGGCCGCAGTGGGAAATCACCTTTGCGCGCAAGGGTTTTGGCGAACCGCGCTAATAAAATCAGCGTGAAATGGCCACTCCCCTAAAACACCGGCGCGCCCTTCAATCGCTCGTCGCACCGAACGCGCAAGACGATGGGTTTCTGTGCGGCGTTCACGACGTGGTCGAGAACAACGTCATGTGGAAGAACGGCGGTGCGACCAACCCCAGCCGTAAGTGGCTCGGGAAATACCGCTCGGGCGTGCGATGGGCCAGAGCGCTTCTCGGAGAGACATGACGCTCGGGCAACTCGCCGACCGACTCGGCGTGCCCTTCGACCGGATCAAGTGGTGGGTGCGGCAAGGCTATCTCCGCGCGACGCCCGAGCGACCCGGCCGCGGCCACTACAAGGAAGTGCCCCTGCACGAGGCGTATCTCGCGCAGGAAGCCGTCCGCCTCCAGAGGAAATATGGCATCGAAGCGAGCCGCGACCTCTTCCAACGCCTCCGCCACCACGAACGGCCATCGGATCCCGGATGACGTGGCCCTCCGCGTCTTTCGCCACCTCCACCAGACGGGCGAGCTCGCCGTGATCCTCGACGTGCTCCGCGATCACATCGACGCGCAGACTCGCGCCCTGTCGCTGAACCTCGGCCGCGTGACGCTCACCGACACCGAGCAGCTCGCGACCTTCAACAAGGCGCAGGGGGCGCTCGAGCAGACCCACCAGCTCCTCCGCAGCTTCGCGACCCTCGGCAAACCCCCCGGGTAGAGAAGGCGTCGCCGCACTCTTTCTAACCCCTAAACTTGCACGTATCGGGCGCGCGTGGTACGGCGCCCGCGTATGCCACGACGTGCGGTTGCCGCTCAAGACCCGCAGCAAGGTGTCGAAGCCCTCGCGAATCTGACCCCGGCACCCGAGCCGGAGCCGTCGAGCGAGTGGCAGAACGCGGGGAACTTCCCCGACGCGCCCGCCGACGAGGCGAGTGCCGCGCCGACCGAGGCGCCGCCCCTTGAGACGGAGCCGCAGGCGGATGCACCTGCCGCGGCGCCGACCGACGACTGGCGCGAGCGCTACGAAGAGATCGACCGGAAATACGCCGGCCTCGAGCGCGAGCTGCAGTTCCTTCGCGCGGGCCAGCAGCAGCAGCCGCCGCCGCAGGCGCCCGACGGCGTCGATCCCGCGATCACGCAGGCGCTCGGGCAGCTGCAGATCCGCCCCGACGTCCTCGAATCGCTGGGCATCCCGGCGACCGACCGGAACGTCCAGGTGGTCGGGTCGATGTTCCAGGCCGCGGCCGTCATCGGCGCGCAGATCGCCGAGAAGCGGCTCCTCAGTTTCTACCAGCAGGAGCAGGCGCGGCTCGCGGCGACCCAGCAGTCCGACCAGCAGGGCGACGCCCTCCGGTCGCAGTTCTGGAAGGACAACGGCGACCTCGAGCCGTACGGCAATCTCGTGAAGGCGCACGCGCAGGACGTGGCGCGCGAGCACGAGCAGCGGCCATTCACCGCGGATCAGGCGGCGCGCGAAGTGGCGCGGCGAACGCGGAAGCAGCTGGCCGACTGGGGCATTCGCGTCGGCGCCCAGCAGGCGCCGGCGGCGGGCGCGCAGCCGCGTCGGCTCCGGCCGGCGACGGCCGAGATGGGCGGCGGGCGGTCGAACGGCGGCCCGGCCATGAGCGCCGTCACCAAGCAGATCATGAAGCTCGCGGGGATGTGAGGAGAGACTGATGGCCATTCTCGGCACACGGGGTTCAGGGTCCTTCGCGGCGCACGAGCGCCCGGAGAACTGGCGGCAGGGCATCCTCCTGCTCTTCCCGAACGGCGACGCGCCACTGACGGCGCTCCTCTCGAAGCTCGCCGAAGAGCCGACGGACGACGCCCGGTTCCACTGGTACGAGAAGGGCCTCCCCGTCCAGCGCGCCACCAACACGACCGTCATCGCGTCGAACCAGACGGCCGACGCCACCATCACGGTGACGCCGGACGGCGCCGGCTCGCCCGACTCCTCGATCTTCAAGCCGGGACACCTCGTCTACAACGAGACGAACGACGAAGTCGCCCTGGTAACGACCATCGCGAGCTCGACCACGATCATCATCAAGCGGGACATCGGCGACAAGTTCGGCACGAACCCCGCGTGGGCCAGCGGCGACAAGATCGTGATCGTCGGCTCGGGGTTCCCGGAAGGCGCCCCGCTCGGCGACTCGATCGCCTACTCGCCGATCACGCACTTCAACTTCACGCAAATCTACCGGACGCCGCTCAAGCTCACCCGCACGGCGCGGCGCACGAAGCTCCGCACCGACAAGTCCGGCCCGTACATGGAGGCGCAGCGCGAGGCGTTGCAGCTCCATGCGACCGAGATGGAGTGGTCCTTCTGGCTCGGGGAGCGGTCGGAGGTCACCTCCGTCAGCGGCGCGGCGTCTCTCTCTGGCGCGTCGACCGGCATGCCGCTCCGCACGACTCGCGGCGTCCTCAGCTGGCTCCCGACGATCGTCACCACGACCACGGCGGCGGTTCACTGGGACATCGGCACCGCGTTCAGCGGCGTCATGACCGAGGACACGTTCGACAAGTGGCTGGAGGAGCTCTTCCGGTTCGGCGGCGAGAAATTCTGCGTCTGCGGCTCGACGGCGCTGAACGTGCTGAACCAGCTGGCGAAGAACAAGATGACCATCGAGGCGGTGCCGACGGATCAGACGTACGGCATGAGCTTCAACCGCTACATCACGCCGTTCGGCAACCTCATGGTGAAGCAGCACCCGCTGTTCTCCAACAATCCGACCTTCCGGAAGGACATCTGGGCGGTCGATCCGGCGCGGCTCAAGTTCCGCTACATCGACGACACCACGTTCCTCCAGAACCGCCAGAACCCGGGCGACGACCTGTCGGCCGACGAGTTCCTGACAGAGGCGGGTCTCGAGCTGCAGTTCAGCGGCGCGACGCCCGATTCGTCCGGTGGCCTCGCGGCGGTCGCCGGGCCCGCGGCCCACGGCCGCCTCAAAGGGATCACGAGCTACGGCGGATAGTCCGATGCCGAACTTCGGAAAGACAGCCGACAAGCTCCGGAGCGTGGAGCCGCTCCACCAGCGGGACCTCCCGTCGAAGTCGTTCGGCCAGCGGGACGACCATCCGCATCCGGAATCGCAGTGCGCCGACAAGCCATCGCGCGCCGAGCAGATGGCGGGCGTCCGGAACCTGAAGGAGTAGCCCATGGCGTTGTCGTCTCGCATGCGGTTGCTTCCCGGCGGGCTCGTCGAGATTCGCCTTTCCGCTGGCTACGTGACTGTGATCGAGCTGGACGACTTGCCCAAGGTGGTCGGTTTCACGTGGTCCGCGAAGGTCGGCAGCACTCATGTCCGTGCCGTTGGGTATCGCCATGGGGCGGGCCGAGGCCATGTTCCGGAACTCATGCACCGCGTGTTGATGGGCGCCGCCCCCGGCGTCGAGGTGGATCACCGGAACGGCGATACCTTGGACAATCGCCGATCGAATCTACGCTTCGCCACCTCCGCGCAGAACAAGATGAACTCCAAGCTGCGACGCGACAACCGCGTCGGTTATAAAGGCGTCCAGTTCCACGCCGAGACAGGGAAGTATCGCGCCCGCATTCGGCTCCAAGGGCGCACCCATTCGCTGGGCCTGTTCGCCACTCCTGAAGAGGCGGCGCGGGCATACGACGTGGCGGCGCGCGAACGCTTCAGTGACTTCGCGCGGCCCAACTTTCCGAGCGAGGGGTTGCACTGATGCCTCTAAGCGGCTGGACCTCCACCGTCAGCGGCTCGCGCCGCATGGACTACCTCGAGAAGGGCATGCGCATGTCGCATGTCGAGTTCGCCACGTCGACGGGCTCGAACGGCGCCGACTACTCGTCGGGCTTCGACATCGCGGGGAACGCCGGGAAGTTCGGGTTCGAGCGCATCATGTTCGTCGCAGCGGCCACGGTGCGGAGCGCGGCGGGCGGCGCAGCCGGGTCGCCGACGAGCGCCGGCGCCACCCGCCTCGTGACGCCGATCTGGGACCCGCGCACCGGGAAGCTCCGGTTCGTTTCCGGGGCGTCGGTCGAAGTCGGGGCGGGCGCCGAGATCGCGGCGACCGACGTCATCAGCATGCTCGTCGTGGGAGTCTGACATGCCAACCTCGCTCTTCAACGTCGGTGGCTCCGGAGTACCGGCCGGCATCGGCGGCACGCTCTACTCGACCACGACACCAGCCGGGACGGACGACGACACGGCAGAGAAGGTGCTCGCCAGCTACGACCTCCCGGCGAATACGTTCAGCGGCAACGCGGACATCGTGCGCGTGATGACCTGGGGTGGCTTCGCGGCCAATGCGCACAACCGGACCGTGCTCCTGCAAGTCCTGGGGGCTGACGACACGTTCACCACCATCGCGGGTATGGAAACCGCCCTGGTGTCCGAGCTGGACACGGCGAGTGACGAACACCTCTGGCAGCTGTCGATCCTGATGAGCGGGACCGTCTCCGAAGCGAACTTCTTCGGGACGAGCGCGGTGATTCCGACCGATATCGCCCCTCCATTGCTCGGCGCCCAAGGGGGCCTCTCCATCGCCATCGACGGCGCGGACGCGATCACGCTCCGGGTGGTCGGCCAGAACGGCATCACGAGCGCGGGGACGGCCATCGTCGACGAGGACGGCACGATCCCGGACGATCCCGGCCCCTACACCGTTACGGTGGCGCACGCGGCGGACTTCCTCGTCGACGATGGCGTCACCAACGGCGGCACGCCGATGACGAAGGTCGTCAGTGGCCCCGCGACGGGGGAGTACAGCGTCGACGAGGGCACGGGCGTCTACACCTTCGCTGCCGCGGACAAGCTCGACGCCGTCAAGATCAGCTACCACTACGGCGACGGCGTGACCTCCGAGAACGACGTCCTCTGCGTCGGCATGCTCGTCGAGTACCTGTCGAGCCCCTCCTGATGGCGAACGTCGTCAAGAAGGCCGCCGTGTCGGCCGGGCCGCAGAAGGTCTCGCGCGCGCAGGCGATCACGGGGGGCATGCACGCGGCGGGCCGCCACACGACGTGCAGCCACAACACCCCCGGGAACGGCACGGGCCTCGATGCCCGCCGGATTCCGAAGAAAAACGCAGTCGATTTCTGGAAGGAGTGACCAATGCCGAGCGTCGGTGATGGCACGGGCAACGGGTCGAAGCCCGAGTCGCAGCAGGGCTTGACCTCGAATCAGGGCAAGAAGCCGCAGACGGTTTCGTCGCCCTACGGGAGCGGGGATGGCGGGGTGGGTCCCGAGATGGCGAGCCCCGGCAACCGGACGGCGCCGCAGTCGCCGGGCAAGTAGACCGTCGACGGACACGGGGACGAAGGGCGTCGCGGCGCGTTGCGCCCGGCGCCTTTCGTGTTTCCGGGCGCAATGAGGTGAGCGGATGGCACTGAAGCAATACCAGTCGCAGCGGTTCACGCTCGACGACAACTCCTGCACGATCCTCGCCGGCGCGGGCACGACGACCAATGGCGTCTGGCTGCCGATCCACGGGTGCGTGCCGCTCATCGTCAGCATCGAAGGGACCTTCGTCGGCACCGTGCAGGTGTTCGTCTCGAACAAGGTGCCGAAGCCCGCCGACGCCGACAACGCGCGCGTGCAGCTCGGCTCGGACTTCGATGCGCCCGGCTACGTCCTGATCGACGGCCCGTGGCGCTGGGTGAAGGTCCGCGTGTCCGCGTACACCAGCGGCAGCGTCGAAGCCTATGCCTATGCGGGCTAGCCTCATTCTCGGCGCGCTCCTCCTGGCGGCGCGGAGCCTCGCCGATGTCCCGTCCGGATCGGAGCAAGACGGCATCTTCGTCTTTCCCGACGGTGCGGGACTGAAGTGCAAGTGGAAGTTCGTCGACATGCAGCCGGGTGGGCGGCTCGTGAACAAGGCCGACGGCACCCTCGTCTGCTGCAAGGACTGCACGGTCGGTTCCGACCCGTGTGCGCAGGGCTCGCCGAATACGAACGTCTTCGCCCGGAAGGAGAACGGGACGTGGAAGTGCTCCGGCGGTGGAGGCGGAGGCGGCGGCAGCGGCACGGTGTCGACGGGCCAGGACAAGCACGTCGCGCGCTACCAGGGCACCGGGACCATCGTCGAAGCAGGCGCGTGTCTCGATAACGGCACCAGCTCGAGCTTCCTCTGTCCCATGCGGATGGAGTCGTCGGTGGCCGAGCCGGGATTCGCCGAGCACCGCTGGACGAATGCGACCCAGAGCCAGTCGACGAAGGCCGTCTATCGCCGGGGCATGGTCAGCTTCTACGACGGCACGGTTGCGGGCGCCGCGAATCGGGCGCTGACCCTGCAGAGCCGCTCCCATGGCGATCAGGGGACGACGCTCGATTTCGAGCATCTCCGGCCCGGCGGTGACAACGGGGAGACCCGGCTCGCGCTCAGCGCGACGACCCGGCCGTGGAAAGCGGGCCTCTACCTCGGCCCGTCCGAGGAGCGGGTGATCCCCGATCCACCGAACGGGCAACGCTTCGTCGCCTACCAGTTCGGCGGCGCGGTCACGGGGGCGACGCAGCCCGTCTGCACCGCAGGCACCGGGTTCACGAACTGCTGGCTCCCCGCGTGGGCGCCCAGCACGAGCTACCCGATCAACACGCTGGTGAAGCTCTTTCAGTCGAATCTGCACCGCTACCGGGCTACGTCGACGTGTATCAGCGGCGCCAGCGAGCCGGCCTTCAACACGGGCAGCGGCAGCACCACGAGCGGCGACGGCACGTGCTCCTGGCTCGAAGTGGGCGGCGACATCCCGGTCGACTTCTCCGATGGCGACGTCACCTGGCACTACGACGGCATCGACGGGCAGGCATATCCGTTCGCCTGGCTGGATTCCCGGACGCTCTTCGGCCGTATCGGGGTCGGCTTTCAGGACAACGAGAGCGCGTTCGGCTTCGCCCAGGTCGGCACCGTCGGCTCGCGCGCGTCGACGCCGGGCAACGGCTATCGGTCCCTCAAGGGCCGGCAATTCGCGTTCGCCACGATGAACACGGACCCCCGGCAGACGGCGCCGCGGCTGTTCGTTGGGAATGGCGGCAGCGGCCTCGCCGCGGGGCCGCTCGTGCAGATCACTGGCTCGACGGCGATCGGCTGGGTCGACAACCCCGATGCGGCGCTCCGACTCGGGACGACCACCGGCGGCAACTACACGTCGGCCACGTCGCAGGTGTTCACCTACACGTGGGAGTCGAATCAGCATGGCGGCCGGACGCAGTTCGCGCCGCTCGCGTGCATCACGCTGAATGGCACCACGCAGACCGCCGTCACCTTCACGCTCCCCGGCGCCAGCTATCCGCCGAATGTGACCCGCACGCAGCTCTACGCCGGGCCGGTATCGGCCTGCACCGACCTCTGCACCGAGGTGAAACCCGGCACGAACTGCCCGCCATTCCTGCTGCGGATCGCGACGATCACGACGCCGCAGGGGCTCTCCGGGACGCCGTTCACCTACCTCGGCTGCCCGAGTGGCGGGAACGCCTGCGAGCACGAGGCGCCGCCGAACCTCAACTGGACGTCGCCGAGTCAGGTCGAGTTCAGCCAGGGCCGGATTTCGCGATGGACGCCATCGACGGGCTACCAGATGGCCAACCTCGCCCGGCCGACGAAGGCGTTTCGGCTGACGACGTCGAACTTCCAGCGCTTCAACCACAAGTTCATGGTCTACGGCGCCACGACGAACGACGGCACCGGCACGACGGCGTGTCAGAACGGGTGCAACAACCAGGCGCAGTGCGACAGCCGCGAGTTCACGCCCTGCACGAGCGGATCGTCGGAGCCGGCCTGGGACCTGACGCCGGGCTCGTTCACACGCGACAACACGTGTTGCTGGCGCGAGACCGGGAGCGACAACCCGAACGAAAAGGTTCGCCGGAACTTCGATCCCGACGCCGACCAGCCGATGCGGGAAATCCTCGATGCCGGCCTCGGCGCCAGCCAGAAGATGACCGGCTTCACCGACCACACGGGCGCCTTGAACCAGCCGGTCAACGACTTCGGCGGCCATGCCTACCACCTGCGGGCCTTCGGCGCCGTCTGCGACGGGCAATCGCTGTCGACGGGCTCCATGGCGTCGGGCAACGCGACCCTCATCGTCACCGGCGCGAACTTCACCAACGACGACGTCGGGAAGCTCATCACGGTCGCCGGCGCCGGCACGAGCTCGAACGCGCTCTACACGACGATCGCCAGCGTCGGGAACGCGACCACGGTCACGCTCGCGGCCACGGCCGGCACGACGGTCTCGAACGTACTCACGACCTGGGGCACGAACGATGCCGCCGCGTTTGCCGTGGCCGAGGCGGCGGTGCCGGCCGGATCGACGCTTCTCCTGCCGCCGAATGCCATGTGCCGGATCGGCACGGGACGGGTCTGGACGGTGCCGTTCCAGCTCCGCGGTGCGGGCCGGAGCGGGTCGGTGCTCGACCTCGGCGCCGCCGGCTTCGCGCTCACCATCGGGAACGGCTCGACGGCGAACAACAAGGGCGCCGTGTCCGACCTGACGATCCAGTACCACGGGAACGCGAGCACGAATGGCGGCATCCGGGTGCGCGACCCGTCGAACTACTGGACCTTCGAACGCCTGACGATCACGAATCCCGACGCCAACTTCAACGGGACGGGGATGCGGTTCGACGGGCAGGTGTCCTGCAACTGCAACCACACGGTGCGCGACGTGAACTTCAGCCGCGTGTCGATCGGCCTCCAGCCGTCGGGGTTCGCCAATCTGAACACGTTCGCGAACCTGTCGTGCAACAACTACGACACGTGTCTCGAGATCGGCGCCTTCGGAACCGATACGAGCGCCGGCGACAACAACCGCTTCTCGGTCGTCAACGCCGCGAACGGCGGCAACCCGGCGATTCACCTGAACGGCGGCACGAACAACACCTACGACGACATCGTGTGCGATCTCCCGACGGTCTGCGTGCGGAACGAGAACGGGACGGGGGAGAAGTTCTACAACGCGATCCTGCAAGGCTCGTCGTCGGATATCGTCACGATCGGCAACCCGGGACCGCTGACGTTCCGCAGCACGGCGTGGAGCGGGAACGACGCGACCGTCGATGCGGATGTCATTCCGCGTAGCATCTCCGTCCCGTCGATCACGCTGACCAACACGGCGCAGAACATCTTCACCGCGAGCACCGACCTGATCCCGCTCCTGAACGCCGGTCGCTGGGACGGCATGGACGCGGTCGGGAACTGTCTCGAGAACAACCTCAACACGCTCCAGGTGCCGCCGGCCGTCATGGGGTGCGGGGCCTTCGTGAACTTCCCGACGCGCCCGCAGGTGGCGGGCGACCCGATCGTCTCCGAGGCGGGCACCGAGACCCTCACGAACAAGACGTTAAACGCCGACGGCACGGGCAACGTGCTGACGACGGTGGAAAAGCTCTGGCTGCCGGCGGCGCGCTGCGATTCCGCGGTGCCGATCACATGGTTCGATCGGCCGACGACGAACCCGGCGGTGGCCGGATGTCGGAGCGGCACGAACACGACGAAGGGCGTCCTCGACTTCTCCGATCAGGCGACCAACACCGATAAGATCGCGTTCACGCACCTCCGGCTTCCGGACGACTGGACCGGCGCGGTCGACGTACGCGTCGTCTGGGAGACCGCATCCGCGAGCGTCCAGTCCGTGGTCTGGAACGTGGCGACCGCGTGCGCCGCCGAGCTCGGCACCGATGATCCAGCATTCAACGGGGCGAACGCCGGCACGAGTACGTCGGTCGGCGCGAACACGGTTGGCCGGCAGACGTTTACCGGGATCACCATGACGGGCTGCGATCCGGGGGAACTGCTCTACCTGAAGATTTCCCGCGACGCCGACAATGGTGCCGACACGCTCACCGCCGATGCCCGTCTGATCGGCATCGAAGTAACGTACCGGCGCGCGCAATAGCTGATGGACCCGGGCAGCCTCATTGTCGGGATCGCGCTCGGGCTGGTGGTCGGTGTCACGCTCCGGCTCACCTGGCTCGCCGTATTCGTCCTGGTGTGGCCGACCCTCGGGCACGCGCAGCAGCGCGGCTACGTCGGGCGCCCGAATGGGCTCGACATGGATCACAATGGGACAGTCGGCCAGGCGGCAGACAAGCTGGTCTGCAAGCAGTCGATATCGACGAGCGGCTTCACGCGGGACGTAGACAACGACGCGACCCCAGAAGTGGAGCTGTACGTCAACTGCGATGTGACGGGGAACGACGACGCATCCTGCGGTCAGCCGAACGACCCGTGCAGCACCGTCAACTGGGCGCTGAACACGCGCACGGGGGACGCGGCCTTTGCTGGGAAGCAGAAGATCGTCTGCTTCAAGGGGAGATGTACCGGCGAGCCTGACGGCATGGCCCTCGGCCCCGATGGGCTCGCGACCACCTTCACGCGAACGAAAACGGGCAGCGAGGTGCGGGACTTCGTCTACCCGAAAGACCCGACCATGATTGTTGGATGGGATGCGAACGGCAACGGCGATTATCCTCCGCACGACACGGCGGACATCGCCGTGCTCGACGGCGCGGGGAAGTCCCTCGCGTTCGATGGCGATAAGGCGCCGGTCTCCGCGCCCCATTACTATGAGATGGCGCACTTCACGGTCGCGAACTACGGGCAGAGCACCGCCACGGAACGATCGGGGTTTCTCTACCTTCAGAAGAACCAGTCCGCGGCGGCGAGTCACGTCTACCTTCACGACCTGGTGCTGGACGGCGTGCTGAAGGGGCGTCCCCTGTTCGACGGGACGCGCGTGATCTCAGTCATGGACTCCAAGGTGCGGCACCTCTCCGTTGAGAATGTGAAGTGCGACAACTGCGCGGGATACTTCATGCGCGGCGGTCCAGGAGATTCGGCGAGCCCCTTCGTCGCGGGGCCTATCCGGCTCAAGAATCTGACATGGACCGCGTACAGCTGCACCGGGAACGGGAACGGCGGCGACGACAGCCCCACGAATCGCTGCGGCGCCACCGTGTCCAAGGTGTGGGGGTACGTGGACGGCACGGAATGGCTGGACAACTATATTGACTACAGCCTCAGCGGGTGGCCCGTCACGTTGTCGAACTACCACTACATGGGAGCGTTCTTCGTTACGGAATGCCTCCAGCACGTGGACATGATCAACAACGAGCTCGTCGACGTCCATCACTCAGTCACCATGCAGCCGGCGAGCACGACGTCTGGCACCTTCTGCGAGAGTCGGCCAGTCGATGACATCCGGGTGCTCCGCAACATCTTCCGTAGCTCGATCACCTGGCCCTCGGGGCACAACGGCGCGCAGCACATCTATTTCGAGTCGTTCAACAATTCGACGGAGACGTACACCAACAACGCAACGATTGCGGACAATTTCTTCTGGGTGAACAATTCCAGCTATGCCGCGGCCGTCTACTCGATCAACGCGCGCATTGGGACAGTGCCTATTTCCGGGACGATTCATATCCTCAACAACACGATCGAGGGCAACTACAGCGGCATCTACTATCCGAAGGCGTCGATCGGTATCCGGAACGAGAAGAACCTTGCGCAGCCGGCGAACAACTACGACATTCGCAACAACATCATTTCGGGGGTCGCCGCCGGCGGACTGGCAATGAATGTCTACTATGGGCCGACCAATTTTCAGGCGGATTACAACGTCTATGATCCCGATGCGCGGTTTATCTGGCAGAGCGGCTCCGCGGGCTCCACTCCAGCCGCCAGTTTCGCCGCTTGGAAGACGCATCTTCCGGGCGCGGAGACTCATTCACGCGCTGCGGGGCAGAACACCTGCGCGGGCGATCCCGCCTATGTGAGCGTCGCGACGGCGAACCTCCATCTTCAGTCCGAGGACATCTGCGCGAAGGCTATGGGAGCGGACCTGACCGCGCTGTCCGCGCAGGACATCGACGGGCAAACGTGGTCCGCGCCGTTCGATGTCGGCGCCGACGATCCCGGCGGTACGACGACGACGAGCACGACGACCACCAGCACGTCGACGGCGCCTCCCACGACCGGCACGGGGCCGACAACGACCTCGACCAGCTCGACCACGACCAGCACCTCGACGAGCACGAGCACGTCCACGAGCACTAGCACGTCGACGACCACGACCATTGGACCCAACTGGAACGCCGACCTCGGCAACGTGTACGTGTCGGGACAGGGGACGCCGCAATCGTGCTGGAACACAACCGCCGCCGCGACGCCGATCGACGTGCCCGCTTGGGCGCCGGGATTCAATGCCGAGATTCGCCTGCAATCGTTCGAGGTCGGTTCCCCAAACACGATCAAGTTCGCGCTCTACGGTGACAACAACAAAGGCGTGAACAATCCGCCCCCGAACGAGAACACGCCGGGCGGCAATCCGCTCTTCGCGATGACGACGACGGTAACGCTGCCGCCCTGCGCGACGCGCGCAAGCTGCCCCACGGGGCACCCCTTTACCTATGACGTGACGGGGACGGGCGGCTATGTGGTGCCGTCGGGGCCGCTACGCCTCTACATCTCCTGGATCATGGGCAGTAAGGCCACGGCGCTCGGCGACTTGCTGGACGATCACGGCCCCGGTCTGGATCTGCTCAGCAGCCTCTATGCGTGCAGCACGCCGGACTGCAACACGACCTGCATCACCATCACTCAGAGTTTCCCGAACGCGGACCCCTACAACTGGGAGCACGACAACCTGCGCCCGACGGTCTGGCTACACCTGACCGCGCGGACGACTACGACCACGACCTCCACGAGCACGACCACCACGACCTCGACCAGCACGACCAACACCACCGGCTCGATGCCGACGACGACGGCCAGCACGTCGACGACGTCGACGACGATCACGCCGTGGCACAGCTGCCTCAACTCCACGCCGGGAACGATGAGCGCGGTGAGTCCGACCGTGCAGTACAATGCGAGCTATCGGAACATGAGTATCTCGGCGCGCATGGACCTGCGCGACAACTGGTTCGTCCCGCCCTTTGGCGGGAAGGCGTGCAAGACCGGCTGCAGCAACGTCGGGGCCTCCTGCAACACGGATGGCAACTGCACCGGCTGCTCGACCGGCTGCATCGAGATGGACCCGATCGAGATCGACGGCGCGGATGGCTCGTGTTGGTACGGTGGGCGCGTGACGGGGCAGTGGAACACGAGTTGTCAGTGGGCGTATTACCACGACGACGCCGGCTGTAATCCCGGCGAGCCGGACGATTGCCCGGGCGTCTGTCGGAACAACGCCGGCATTGATGCCCACGTCGCCAACGGCATCGTCGAAGGCATGACGATCGGCGACATGGCGGATGGCGTGAAGGCCCGGAGTGACGCCGAAGGGGTGACCTTCCGCAATATCTGGCTCCGCAACATCCACGATGATTGCGTGGATGACCACGAGCTCGTTGGGATGACCGTGGACAACATGATGGCGGATGGCTGTTACTCGTTTCTCTCGGCCCGGCGAAACGGCTCCGCGGGAACGAGCACGAACGGCGCGGGCAAACTCATCACGGTCATGAACAGCCTGCTCCGGCTGCGGCCCTATTATAATCCCGAATCCGGCGAGGCGGCTGTGCGGAATCCCGGCCACGGCGGGTTTTTCAAGTGGATGAGCCCGGTCTGCGTCAATCCGACGTGCGCGGCGAGTTCGACGTGTACCACTGCATGCACGTCAGACGGCGACTGCCCCGGCGGCGCCTGCGTCAAGGCCCCGCAGCTCCGGCTCGTGAATAATTCATTCTATGCGGAGCAAGAGACGCAATCGATGGGTGGCAAGGGGATCGGCATCCCGCCGGAGGTGCAAGCCAGTCTCGTGGAATGCACGGGCAACGTCGCATACTGGGTCGGGTCGGGGGAGTTTCCCGATCCCGTCGGGGTCGATCCCGTGCATGGCGGGCCGTGCCTGACGACCTTCCCGAACTTCACCGCGCAGCAGGAGAAGTTCCTCTGGATGGCCCAAGCGACGGCCCCGAGCGTCTACGGCCAATGGCCGAATTGTCATCCGGAATTTGACTTCGACATCACGCGCGGCATGCGGCGGCCCATGCCCATCGAAGGCACCTGCGTGAGCGGGTCCGAGATCGGGCGCGTCTGTACCATCGATGCCGGGGAGGAGCCGCAGTGTACGCAGGGCGTGTGCGGGCCGTTCGCGGTCTGCCATTGTCCCGATGCGAGTGCCGCGGCTCCGAAATGCACGACATGCAATGAAGGAGAGACCTGCGGGTGCGGGATCAAGGGTGGTTGTCCCCCGGTCTGTGTCGGTGATTGCTGCTCCCAGACGGCGACCTCGTACTGCATCACGGTCGGCAAGGGCTACTCGGCGGGCGAAGCGCCATGAGATGGCTCGCGCTGCTCGTCGCCCTCGGCTGCCAGTCGACGCCGCCGGCCGATTCGACGCCTCCCGCCACGCTCGATGACGCGACAGTGCCACTCTGCTGGCTCGACTGCCGGGATCGGTACGCGCACTGCACGCAGCCGCCCGAGACCGTGCTGTGTCGGGATGCGCTGATTGACTGCATGGCCCACTGCCCGAGGGAGGCCGAGTGAATGACGGCGTCGGCGTCGCGGTATGGTTCGTCCAGCAATGGGCCGCGCCGCTCCTCATTGGCCTCCTGCTCTTCCTCGCCAAGCACTGGGCCGGCCAGCAGGAAGAGCGGGCGAAGCACAGCGAGCAGTGCATCCACGACCTCCGCGAGCACTTCGACGATTGCGTGCAGAGCATTCGCGAGGAACTGCGCGCCAACAACACCGAGGTCGCCGAGCTCAAGGAATGGCGGAAGAGCCGGGACAAGGACGACGACCGCTGGCACGAGGAATGGCGCGAGCACCTGCGCCACATCAACGCGCAGGCCGAGGAAGCGACGAAGAGTCGGCATGAGCTGGGCAATCGCATTCACAAGATTGCGCTCAAGGTCACTCTGCTGGAGCGGGCCAGCCGTGTGCCGCCGCCGGAGTGAGGCGTGAAGGACTGGGGGGGGGCTTGTCGATAGAGACCCGCATCGCCGTGCTCGAAGAGCGGGTCGCCGGCATCAATGCGCGCCACGACACGCAAGCGATGGAACTGGCCCGGCGCCTCGACGAGCTGAACCACGCCCATCAGCAGGCACGGGACCGGGACGTACTCTACTTGCCGCGCGAGGTCCACGAGCAATTCGCGAAGGAGCTGCGGGAGAAGATGGAGTTCATTGCCGCGGCGCTCAGTGAGGCGAAGGGCGTCGCGACGGCGACCGCCCGGACGTACGCCATCGGGGCCGCGATCACGGCCGCAGTGGGGAGCTACGTCGTGCAGCATTGGCTGGCGCGATGAGCATGGCCCGAGACGTGCGGCGGACGCTCGACACCGAGGTGCCGATGTGCCGGGCACTCTGGCGCTGGGGCTGGGCGCTCTATCTCCTGCTGAAGCGCCGCGGTGGGCTCTTCCGGTAGGCGGACATGAACATCCTGGAACGCTGGGCCATGCGCGTGGCCCTACGACGATTGGAGGGCAAGATGATTCTTGGTGGATGGATGGGACGGATCGGCGCGGTCGGCGCCATGCTCGGGGCGATCGGCGCCGCGTGCGCGGACGTCGCGAGCGGGCACACCACGTTCGAGCGCCTCGCGGCCTACTTCGCGGCGTTCAACATGGGGCTGTCGAATCTCGGCATTCGCCGGAAGCTGGACGCGCCGTCGAAGCCCGGCCCGGATGCGCCGGTCGGCGTCCCGCTGAAGTGAGCCTCACTCCAGACTGAGGCGGAAGGGCGGCTCGAGGCCCGCATCGGACAGGCGGAACGGCTGTGCGACTCGGTTCGTGGCGATATAGGCGGCATACGTGAAACAGCACGCCTGGCCGATCACCATGCCCCCGCCGTCATTGACGCACGACGCTTCGTCGAAGCCGCCGCCGAGGTTATGTAGCTCGCTCCGGACTGAGGTCTCCTGTGCCGGCCCCACTGGAACCCACAGGGCGCCGTTGACCGCGGGATTGTAGGGCAATAGCGGCTCTGGATCGTAGGATGGTGTGAGCGCATTCCCTTGGCAACCGGCTTCAGAGAAGCGGATCGAGCTGCCCAACGGGCTGGGCATGCCGGTGGCGGTCATCTCGATACGGGCCACGGCATGGTCGGCTAGGAAGCGGAGCACGGGAGTCGCCCCCGTCACCTCGCTGACGCTCTCAGGGATGACGGTGCCCACCAGCTCGCCATCGCGATCCACGACCGACAGCGCCTTGGCGCCCAGCTTGAAGGGCCGCTCATACGGCGCCGGGCGGCAGGCGGTGCGGACGCGGATGCGGCCGAGGTTGGTGAGGCACACCTCCTCGGCGAAAGCGGGCAGGGCGGTCAGGAGCAGGAGCAGGACGGGGGTCTTCATGTGGGGTTCCTCCGGTTGTGGGGTGGGCTCTGGTCGTGGCGTGGATGCGTGGGGCGGGTCAAGTCCCGTCGTCGCGTGAGGGCGGCGTCATCGTCGCGTCTCCTCCTCGGTGGAGCGGTGGGCGGCTCTGCGGTTACTCCGCAGCGTGCGGAGCAGTCCGCGTGGCCAGATGGAGACCCCGTCGCAGCAGAAGCCGTAGAGTTGCTCGCCCGGATCGCCGAACCACGGATCGCGTAGCAGCGCGCGACGGTGAACGGGGCAGCGGCGCAGCGCCAGCCAGAACAGCCGACGCCACCCGAATAGCGTTCGCGGCCAGCGGAGGTCACCCACCGTCGTCCTCCCCCTCCCGTGGTCGGCGGGGTGGACGGCATCCAGCGTCGCCGTGGTAGCCGCGAGCATGCTCACACGTACACAGCGCGAGTGCCGCCCTGAGCCGCTCCACCTCCCCCAGGGCTTCCCGATACGCGACGAGGGTGATCAGCCACAACGGTTGGAGCCGGAAGCGGACTAGTTCATCGGCCATGCTCTCACTCCTTGTCCCGCCCCGCCTCGCCGGAGCCGCGTTTGCACTTCTTGCAGCGTCCACGCTCGGCGCCGATGGTCGCCGTGCCGACGTGCCCGCACTCGAATCGCACGACATCTTTGTCGAACAAGCCACGCCCCGGGCGCTCCACGAGTACGATGTGCCGGAGCGGTCCGTTGCGGCTCCCGTTGTTACGTGGATTGCTGTTGAGCGAGCCGCCACGTTGCATGTGGCGCGTGCTGATCCAACCCATGTTACTTCGCCCTCTCGCCGGAGCCGGCGGTGGGGGTGGCATAATGCTTTTGCATGATCTGCCGGCAACCGAGACAGCCGGAGGTCACCGTCAACGGCAGTTCGTCGTGACCGCACTCGGGACAGCGATACAACTGAGTCGCGCGGGGTACGACGATCTCGTGCGGGCGGTGTCCACCGCTCCTGCGCGCGTGACGATTCCAATGGGCGTTACGACTCATGTTTAGGGCCGGCGGTGGGGCTGCGGATGGCGGCGGCGATCCGTTCGGCCAGACTCCGACGCACGCCATAGGTATAGCCGTCGTCCCTGCCCATTCTCGGATGGTCTGGCACTGCCTCGTCCACAATCTGCGCACATCGCTCCCGCTCCTCCGCGCGCGCCGCCGCGTCCACCTCGGCGAGTGCGGCGGTGATGGCGTCGCGCAGCACGTCCTCCCCTGAGCCGGTGAAGTCGAGATGAATGATCGGCTTCCCGCGGTCGATGCCTCCCAGTTCGCTAGCGGCCTCAAAGGCGGCGTCGATGGCGTCCTGCGCGCGGCGGACGAGGGCGGGGTTAGTTCTCATGGGTACACTCCTCGCTCTTCGTTCGGGTGGCGCACGATGAAGCAGACGAGCCGATGCGCGCGGTACGCAGCGGCATGTTGCGCGCAGAAGTACGCCTCGTACTGACCGCAGAGCCCGAACGCCTTGCGGAGCCTAACGCGATGCCGGCCGACGCGACGACAGCGGGTGACCCACGGCGCGCGGAGGAGATTCGGCGTTTGCGCTTGGCAGCGAAAGCGGCGGGCGAGGTCGGGGTTAGTCGGCATGGTCGCTCCTGGCGTTCGGATCGTGCTCGTAGTGGACGCAGCCGCAGCCCTCGACGGCGCAGGCGTGGTCGCGGCCGTGTTCGTCGAGAACGTGCCCGCAGGCGCAGGTGTCGTCACCCATGGTCCCGCTCCCCTCCCCCGCGGGTGGGGCGCAGCGTGGTGGCTTCACCGCGACCGTAGCCGCGCCAGAATCCCACGACGTAGCCGACGAGGGCCGCCACAATGATCCGAAGCACTGCGACGCCGATCGGGTGGTCAGCCATCCTTCGTCTCCCCTCCCTCGGCGGGCGCGGCCGTCCAGAATCGACTGGCCCACGTACCCGGGCGTTTCCGGCCGTCCACGCGCACACTGATGTACCCTTCGGAGAGCCGAGACACGTTCGCGACGATCCCGTCCTGCGCGCGAAGTCCGACCCGCCGTCCCTCTTTGCTGACCACGACGCGCTGACCTTGGATGAACTCAGCCACGAGGCTTCTCCTCTGCGGGCGCGGTGGCGGTGAGGCCGTCGAGCACTTCCCTTAGCCCGCAGATGCACGGCAGTCGCGGGATCGGATTCGTCATCAACGCTACTTCGCGCGCGGCGTCGCAGTCCTTGCTGTGTTCGACGTAGGCCCGCAGCCGTTCGTTCTCTTCCCGTAGCGCCCCCACCCGCTCCTCGCTCCGCTGGAGGGCTCGCTCTAGACGCACGATGGTCTCTTCTACCTGCGCCTCGACGCAGCCGATCGCGGGCAGCGGCGGGTGTCGCTGGAGCACGTTGCGCACGTTGCCGATGTACTTCTCGGCCTCGGCGCGATCACGTAGCGCCGCGTCCCGTGCGGCCTCCGCCCGTTTGATATTCGCCACCGCATCCTCCGCAGTCATCTGGGCCTGCTGCGCCCAGCGATCGCGCTCGGCCTCCGCCTCCCCGGCCCGCACATGCCCGCAGCCCCGCTGGAGGCACTCTTCTGCGATGGGGCGCGCGGTACTCAGGTCGGGTGGGATCGTGGTCGGGGCGGGCGGGCCACTTCTTATAATTCCACTTTGCAGATGGTGCAGATCGGTGCGGAGCGCGTCCCGGGCGGCCTCGGCCTCGGCGAGCTGGGTGCGGAGGGCTTCACATGCTCGCGTCGCGTTGTCCGCCCGCTCGTGTTCGTACTTCACTCTACCTGCGTTCGCGTCTGCGAGCTTGCGGTACTCGGCGGCCCGCTCCCGCGCCTCGGCGGCGTCGCGGAGGGCGGCGTCGCGCTCGTCTTCTGCTCGGTCGGCACGGTCAGCGCAGGCGTTGCGCCGCTCGCGGAGGAGCGCGATGGCGCGGGCCGGCTCGATGCCTTCGCCGAAGCCCGTCTCGTTAACGGCTTCGTGCTTCGCGGCGTCATATCCCTGCGCCCGCCCCTCGGCCGCCGCGAGCTGAGCTTTGATATCCGCGATATCCCCTCGGCACGGTATATGAATGTCCCCGTACCGCCGCAGCTCCTGTTCCTCAGCCAGCTGGGTGGCGAGGGCGTCTCTCTCCCGCATGAGGTCGGCCATTTCTTGCGCTTGCATCTCGCTCGCGTCGTTGAACGCCTTCGTCCACCCTTCGCGGTCGATGTGGTCTAGCTCGGCGGTGGTCTCTCCGAGTGCTTTCCCGGCTTTCACGGCTGCCTCGACGAGCATCTGCTGTCGCGCCTGCCCCTCCCGCACCTGCGCTTCTAAGGTGTCGATGTAGTCGAGGAGACTGCCGATGGTGTCCGCCTCGTTCACGTAGCCCATCACGTACGAACCGTTGCGGATTCCAGGCAGGTACGCGCGGAGCCCCTGGCGGTGCGCAGGATTTTTGGCATTGAAGGCGTCAGACATCACTTCCGCCGTGAGCGCCGGGGCTTCCGCGCCGAGTGGAAGGACTTGTCGATCTTGACCTTCCCATGGTTGCAGAGCTGGTAGACCGCCACGGCCTGGCCATCCTGCTCCACCTCCGCGATGCCGTCGGGGTGGATTCGCAGCCACGGCTCGTCGTTGTCGGGCCGCTCTTCGGTCACGTAGATCAGCGAGGGGAAGGGGAATCGTTTCGTCGCCATCGTCAGCCTCAGCCTCCTGCCCTTTGGTGGGCGGTGCGCGGGGTCCCGAGGGTCGAAGTCACTCATGCCGCCTCCGAGGCCGCCAGCGCGTGCCCGTGTCGGAGCTTCCAATGCGCGATGCGGGCGGCGGCTTCGAAGACGGCGAAGTCGTCCGGGTCGTCGTAGGCGAAGAGGCGGTAGGTGCCGTCGGGCTTCAGCTGTACGACGAGGCGTTCGATGGCATGGAATCCCGGCTTGTCGTCGGTCCAGAGCGCCGGGGTGGCAGGCCAGTGGCGCTCGCCATCGGTCGCGCCCGGTTGATCCGCGCTGACATCTAGCACGTAGGCCGCGAGCTGGAGCGCCATCGCAGGCTTGATGACGGTCCCCGTCTTGCGGTCAGCCATCGTCGGCCGCCCCTTGCGATATCCCGGCGCGTCGGGCTTCCCGGCCACGCGCAGCCGACGCGACACGATGGGCCGCTCCATCCAGTCGAGGATCGGCGTGAAGTCCTCGACCTCCCGGAACTTCGCCCACGCCCGGACGTAGGGGACGAGTTGCGGGTCGAGCGTGTCCCAGTCGAGGCACCCGCGGTCGAAATATTCGCAGGCGAGGTGCGCGTAGGTGCCGCGCTCGCCGGCGAGGGTGAGGACGGCCGGGTCGATGCGCTCCAGGCCCGGATCGAAGCCGCCGAGCGCGAGGACTTCGGAGACGCCGGGGATGCGTTCGTTCCCAAGCCAGTATTCGTGTCGCTGCTCGTCAAACCGCAGGGTGTCGGTCATGGCTGGTCCGGCTCCACTTCGGACTCGCTGGCCTGGATCAGCCCGGCGGCCACCTTCGCGCACATCTCGTAGTGTCCCTGCGTGGCGTCGCCGGCGGTGTTGTACCCGGCGAAGTCGAGTTCGTTCGGAATGATCGTCGGCAAACCGCAACCGCAATTCTTCACCGTGCAGCGACCATCCACCCGAAACACCATGGTCTCAAACTTCCGGTCGCAGCCGATGTCCTCGAATCCGATCTTGCGCATGTAGTCCGCTTCGCGTGCGTCTCCGCGGCCTTCGAGGGCGACGCCTCGGATGTCAGCGATGATCTCGCGAGCACTCTCCGAGGGGAGATATTGCCCCACGGTCGACACCAAGTATTCGCCGATCAGCGTGCAGAGGTGGAACTGACACCACCGCCCGCAGATGAAGTGTCCCGCGTTGCCGAACCACTCCCAGTCCTGTTTGGGGATCATGGCCCTCCCTCAATGCGTCGGCAGCGTCGTCGACGGGACCGTACCCGTGCTGGTCGTGACCACCGCCGTCGTGCTCGTCGTCGTGGCCGCCGGATCGAGCGTCGTGTCGGTCGTGAAGCGCGGCCCGGCAAAGCTCCACATCGCCCCCATGGCGAGCGCGTACAGCGCCAGGAACCAGAGCACCCGCAGAATCGTCCTCGTCATCGTCTTCCTCCTTGCGCTTCGTTGAGCGGCCCCCAGACGCGCCGCAGCTTGTCGTCGATCAGTTGCCACCGGCTCCCGTCCCGGAAGTCGAGCGCGACGCCGACGATGCCCCGTCGCATGCGATACGGCCTCTTCCGGCTCTCGACCATGCCATGCACCTCGCTGAGCCGAACGATCCCGAAGTCGAATGCGTCCGCCCTGCGCGTCTTCGCCATGCCCGCCTCCCTCACGCGAACCACCGGACCACGAGCGTGGCTACCACGTCGGTCGCTATCGCCCACACGAGCCACACCGCGAACCGCAGCGCGATCATCATGCGCCCCGCCGCTCGCGGCCGTACCCGACCGCCATCACGAACATGCCGAGCGCCATGCCGAGCACGAAGCCCGCCAGCCCGCCCACGCCTGCGCACGCCCAGAGCGTCATGCCGTCTTTCCTCCCTTGCGTTCTCGCCGCAGCCGAATTGTGCGGCGGTCAACCATCGGCCGCTGACCGCCGTGGGCCTTACGGAACAGCTCCCGCCAGCTCGTCATCCGCCGTGGCCCTCGATCCATTCGCAGATCGCGGTGTAGATCGGCCCGTCGGGCACCTCGTCGACGTGCTCGATGCCCCGCGCCGCGAGCGCCGCTCGGAGCGTCCCCGGCTTCGGCGCGCCCTCCTTGCCGCCGACCTCGACCCGATGCGTGCGGCAGAGGGCCAGCATCCGCCGCCGCTTCCCGTCGCTGATGAACGGCACCGGCGGCCCCCCGCGCTTCGGCTTCTCCGGCTCGACCACCACGCCCGCGTCGTCGGGCCACGGCAGATCGTCGTCACTCGGCAAGGGCGCGGTGGCGTCGACGCTCGCCTGCAGCTGGAGCTCGAGCGCCGTCGGCGCATCCTCCCCGGGCTCGCGCGGCGGCGGCGGCTCGTCGATCCGACGCGGCTTCGTCACCGCACCCCCCGTCGACCGCTCGCCGGCGGTGAACACGCCCGTCTCGCCCCGGAGCTTCGGCGCATCCTTCCGCCGCCACTGGATCTTGGGCTTGGGGTTGTCGCCGTCGCGCACGTACGCCTGCACGCAGAACTTCTGCTGGAAGTCCCGCGTGAACGTCCTGTCCCATGCCTCTGAGGCGATGCCCAAGTCCTTGCAGCACCGCATGAGCGCGTTCGACTTCGCGGCCTCCAATGCGGTCGCATAGGTCATGCGCCCATTCGGATAGTAGTCCTGCTCGCCGATCGCGACGGCGACGGTCTTGCCGCCGACCACGAGGGCGTATTCTCTGCAGACGGTCTTCCCTTCCTTGATCGGCGGGCCGAGCGGCAGCATGCCCCAGCCCCCCGGACCGAACGTGTCGTTCAGCACCCGCCGGTAATGCACCTGCGGCATGAAGACAGCCCCGTCAGGCAGCACGTCGAGCATGGTCTCCGGGTCGACCCGGGCCAGCAGCTTGTCGCGCATCGCCTGCGTGAAGGCGTGTTCACCCAGCCCGTCGTACGGATCGGCGCCGGCGGGGATCGCCACCTCGCGCACCTCGGCCATGGGGCCGTGGCCGACGGGGGCGGACAGGGGCTCCGCGCGGCGCGCGGGCAGCGTCTCGGGATTCTCGCTCATCGTTCCTCCTTCGCCTTTTGCTCGCCGACCCGCGGCGATCGTGCTACACCTGGGTGCCAGTCGTGGCCGGCTACTGGGCGTACAAGGGTCCCACCTTCCACCGCTTCCGGGATGGCGGCCGTCCGGGATCGCCCGATGGCGACGGCTGCCCGACCGACACCCTCCGCGGCCGGGAGATCGCCCAGAGCCGGGTCAGCACCGCCGAGCAGAAGCTCATGCTGGCCGTGCTCGAGGCCGCGATTCACGACCTCCAGAAGTACGCCCACTCGACCCACCCGCGGGCGCGCGCGCTGTACGAGGACGCCCGGGACTTCATTCGGGGCGAGCTCACCCGGAGCGTCTGGCGGGAGCGCGAGGAGCCACGGCCGGTGTTCCCTCATAGCTGGCCCTTCGCTTTCGAGGCCATCTGCGATGCGCTCGGATTCGAGGCGAGCGCGCTCCGGTCGAAGCTCCTGCCGCCGCCGGTCAGCCCACGCGCAGCCTTCCACGCGAACGTCCGGCACGCCGAACAGCAGTAGCGCGCCTGACGGCGTCGGCCGGCGAGAACGGTTTCGCATCCTGCTCGCGCACAGCGCCGGGAGGATGCGGCGGTAGCCTCAGGCCGGGGAAACCGTTCCCAGGACTCCGGAACGTTTTCTACGGGCATCGCTATGATCCCTCCGTGATTGATTCGGGGCGCTCGACATCGGCAGGCGCGAGCAGCCACAGCCGGCGCTCCAGCTCCGCGTTCTGCGCGTCCCACGCGGCGGCCCTCGCGGCGGCCCTCGCGGCGGCCCTCGCGGCGGCCCTCGCGGCGGCCCTCGCGGCGGCCCTCGCGGCGGCCCTCGCGGCGGCCCTCGCGGCGGCCCTCGCGGCG